>Ga0105045_10005808_pt1 | contig 10885 bp, 9 predicted proteins | sample MAT02_FD_78089 | JGI IMG/M metagenome (GOLD analysis project Ga0105045, IMG submission 78089) | Freshwater microbial communities from Lake Fryxell liftoff mats and glacier meltwater in Antarctica - MAT-02 (megahit assembly) | ecosystem: Environmental > Aquatic > Freshwater > Ice > Liftoff... | reverse complement strand
CTGGGTCATTAATAGTGTGTCCGTGATTCATAGTGTGTGTATGTGCTCCATCAGAGTTGGTGGTGCCAGTGTGGGCGTGTGCTCCATCAGAACTTGTTGATCCTGTATGTGTGTGTGCGGGTAATTGGTTTACACTTAATGTGTAAGAACTTGCTCCGCCAACACCACCAGGATTCTCAGCAGTGTTTACCGATAAAATAAAACGATCTCTTAAATCGGGCGTACCAAGGCTACCATCGCACAAGGCGTAACCTGTTGGGATATTTGCTAAAGTGCCACTCCACATTACAATAATGCCTTTAGGCTCAGGACACATAGATACCCAACCTGCCGGAGCAGCGGCTTTATAACTGAAAAAGCAATTTATATTAGTATCATAAACATATAATCCGTTGGCGGGAGAGATTATGCCCACTCTTTGTACTGTGGTTAAGCGGGGCACTAATAAGCCTTGACTTGTTGAAGAAACTTCTAAAGCCGCAGATGAATTTGGAGATGAAGTGCCTATGCCTACATTGCCACTTGCTTCAACTCTTATTCTTTCAGTATTATTGGTTCTCACCGAAAGCCCCTTATTATCGGTAGTGCCCACAAAATTATTGGTTGTGTTTGTGCCAGCATTACCAGTTTGCAGCCAAGCATTTTCGTTTACTGAATTATTTACCGAGTTATTAATGATGGTTTGCAATGATTGTCCGCCAACCACTATAGAGTCGGTGTAAATGATGTTTGAATAAATGGTATCGAGATTTGCATAAGTAGCAAAGATGCTGTCGAACTGTGCAAAAGAAGCAAAGATGGTATCGAAGCGGGCTAGTGTAGCAAAGATACTATCGAAAAATGCTATTTGCGCATACAACGTATCGAAGCTGGCGGTTTGTGAAAATATAGAATCGAAGCTGGCAATGGTTACCACCAAAGTATCAAACTGCGCATAGTTGGCAAATACTGTATCGAACGTAGCAATAGTTACGCTAATAGAATCGAAACGCGTTTCACATAAAGATTGCCATGTAGTGCCTTTGTAATAATAAAAGCAACCGTAGCTATTATCGTAAACTACCAAGCCATTGGCAGGTGTAGCAATAGCATTGCGCTGCAACGAATCCATTCTGGGCACTAATAATCCCTTATTGCTTGAGGAGATATCTAATATAGCTGAAGGGTCAGGATTTAGAATACCAATACCTACGTTGTCTTGTGCAGCAGCAGTGAACATAATAGCTGCTATGGCTACCAGTGATAAAAAAATATTCTTCATGGATAATTGAAATTTCGACAAATATATTAAGAAAAAGTCTTAAAAAAGAACTCCTACTTATTAACAAAATCTTATGCTGTTCTTAAGGGAAATATTTTACTATTTCAATTGACAACGAGCAGTTTGTTTCAAACATGCTTTTTGGTAAAATATATAGTTGACAGCAACACCGATAACAATATTATTGCCATGCCTTGGTGTAGCACTCCCCAAAACACAGGTACTGTTGCTTTGCAATTAATAACCGTAATGATGCCAATAATTACCTGACTCAACACGGCTAAAGGCAACAAGTGTTTTACAGCAGGAACAGAAATATTTTTTATGCTGAAATAATAAATAGCAATTAACCCCGTAAGTAAATAAGCAAACAGCCGGTGAAAAAATTGTACCTGTGCCACAGCAAAAGGTTTACTATCGTACACTGTAAAATCTTCCAGCTTCCATTCATTAAAATTTATGAGTACCTGCGGCAACCAAGTGTCGCCCATTTTGGGCCAAGTGGGATAAAACAGTCCTGCTTTCATGCCGCTCATTAAACCGCCTAGTAATAATTGAAAGGCTAACAGCACCAAAATAAACTGTCCTAGCCTAAAAGTATTTTTAGGAATTACCACTGCTTTGTTTGGATAAGCAGTCAATAAAAATGTGTTTAACAAATAACCATATAACAAAAGTGCAACGCCTAAATGTAGGGTGAGTTTATAAGCATTTACCCAAGGCCTATCTACTAGGCCACTGGCAACCATTATCCAGCCGAAAGAAGCAACCAGACATGCTAGCAAAAAGATGACGATGAGCCGTTTTTTTAATTGAGCGGGGAAATAATTTTTCAGCCAAAAAAATACAAATGGAATGGCAAATACAAAACCCATTAATCTTGCCCACAGCCGATGAAAATATTCCCAGAAATAGATGAATTTAAACTCATCCATACTCATGCCTCTATTTATTTTTTGATATTGCGGAGTGGCTTTGTATAAATCAAAATCCTGTTGCCATGCAATTTCGTTTAATGGAGGCAATGTGCCAGTAACAATTTCCCATTTGGTAATTGATAAGCCCGAGCCTGTGAGGCGTGTAATGCCCCCAATGATAATTTGAATAAATACCATAAGCACCCCGATAAACAACCAAATGCTTACGGCTTTTGAAGAAGAAGTATTCACCGTTAAATTATTTTTACAAAGTTCGTGAATAGAACAATGCAGAAACAGTTTTGATTGTTTTTTTGAAAATAAAAAAGGCGCAACGTGATGCTGCGCCTCCCTATTTTATATTTTGACACATAATTTATGGTAAAAGTACTTTATCAACCACGTGAATCTTTCCGTTAGTTGCTTTTAAATCGGCAGCAGTAATATTGCTTACTCTACTTTGAGCATCGGTAATTTTAGCACCACCTGATAAACCAATAGTGAAAGTGCCACCTTGTAAGGTAGTTACTACCTGACCTTCAGTTAATGAGGCCACTGATACTTTTCCGTTTACTACGTGATACTTTAATACTTCTTCTAAAGTAGCAGCAGGAATATCAGCTACTGAACTTGCGCCTAATTCAGTTAACAAAGATTGAAAAGCTGCGTTGGTTGGCGCAAACACGGTGAAAGGGCCATTGCCACTTAATACGGTAGCATAATTAGTTGATAAATCGCTTCAGGTTAATGCTTGTACTAAAATACTGAAATCGCCATTGCCTTGTGCAATTTCTACAATGTTTTGCGTTGGCGTGTTGTCTTCTTCTTCATCGCCTTTTTTACAAGATGAAAATACTACGCCTGTAAATGTTACAAGCAGTAAAAATTGGAGAAATCTTTTTTCATTTTCTTTGGATTTTTCATATTTGGTTAATAATAGCCTCATTAACACGCAAGTTTGGATATTGTTAACTTTTTGAATAAATATCTATAAGTATTGTGAAAATGTTTGGTTCCTCAACAAAACGCCATCTTTTCTGTCTTTTAGCATACTGAATAAAGCGTGTTATATTTAATGCAGTAAATAATAGAATCAAATTTAGTTATGGGCATCGCAAAGTTTTTAGAGAAGCAAATTATAAAACATTTACCATCGGTTGCCAGAGCCGTGCAACGCAGCATGAATGATGAAAAGAAAATTGAACTCATTAAAAATGAAATGCGCACTAATCCTGAAATGGTAGATGCTATGTTTCCTTATAAGGATAAATACACGGTACACAATAAAATGCCCGAAAAATCTTCTTCAAGAGAGGATGTTTTGAAACAAATAAATGAAATGCACGCAGCGGAAAGCGGAAGCTGGAAAGGCGGCAAAATCTCTGGCTCGTTTTATCATGGCGACCAAGACCATTACGATTTTCTGAACGAAGCCTTCTCTTATTACTCGCAGGTAAATTCTATTCAGCGCGATGTATGTCCTTCACTTACTAAATATGAAGGCGAAATTATTGCCATGACGCTGGACCTATTTAATGGCGATGCCGTAAATAAACGCAATGCTTCTGAAAAGGCCTGCGGCTCGTTAACCACCGGTGGCACCGATAGTATTTTTCAATCGGTTTATGTGCATCGCGAATGGGGCGTAGATAAAGGTATTACCCAGCCCGAAATTGTGTTGCCCGTGAGTGCGCACCCTGCATTTTTCAAAGCGGCACATTACTTAAATATTAAAGTATATACTGCAAAACTAGACGATAACTTTCAAGCCGATGTGGCAGATATTGAAAGTAAAATAACGCCCAACACGTTGATGATAATGGGTTCGGCTGGTAACTATGGGCATGGCATTATAGATGATATCGAAAAACTTTCAGACCTTGCCGTAAAACACAAAGTGGGCTTGCATGTAGATGGCTGCTTGGGAGGCTTTATTTTATCGTGGGCACAGCCGCTGGGCATTAATTGTCCTGTGTTCGATTTTCGCTTGCCGGGGGTTACTGCTATTTCTGCCGATACACATAAGTATGGCTATTCATTAAAAGGTACTTCTACCGTTTTATTCAGCAATGAAAAATTAAGACAATATCAATACAGCGGTTATGTAGATTGGCCAGGAGGTATATATATTTCTACGGGTTTCAACGGCAGCAAATCGGGAGGCTTGTTTGCAGCTACTTGGGCAGCAATGGTACACTATGGCAAAGAAGGTTACAAGCAACGTGCGAAACAAATTTTTGAAATAAACGCACGCATGAAAAATGTGGTGCGAAATATTCCCGAATTAAAATTAATTGGCGATTCATTGTTCATCACTGCAATTGCTTCCGACCATTTCAAAATTTATCATGTAAATGATTATTTAAAAACTAAAGGTTGGCGAATGAACGGTCAACAATATCCCGATGGTTTTCATTTTTGTATCACAGGGCCACAGGTAACCAATGCTGGCATTGTAGAAGCATTTGAGCAAGACTTAAAAGAAGCTGTAGAATATGCTAAAGTGCAAAAAGGCGACCCGAAATCGGCAGCGATGTATGGTGGGGCAGGCAAAGAAATTGACCCTTCTATGTATATGCCCATGTTGGTAGCTTATACCGATGTAACACAAAGCACTTATCCGTTTTAAATCAAAAAAGCTTTGTGTTTTTCTAATACAGTTACTACCTTTTCTTGTTTATACTGGTGGGCGGTTTCTAGTGCTGTTAATCCATCGTAATCCAATTTGATTTTGGGATTAGCACCATGCTGTAATAAAAACTCAACTACTGCCACATGGCCGTTTTGCGCACTCTCTATCAATGGCGTAGATAAAATTCAGGATGCTGATGGTTAGGGTCTATACCTGCGCTGATATAATATTCAATCGTATCGAAATCACCTTTTCCTGCTGCTGCAAATAATTGTTTCCAGTCTCCTGCCGACATGTATATTGTGTTGATTTTGAGGTGAAATTAATATGACATGCAAGCTGCCCTATACGTCATTATTTAACAGAATAACTCTTTTCAATTACCTGTAATCTGTTTGATAGTTCGGTTGTGAAATTTTTTAGCAATTCGGTTTGCGATTTTAAATGCTTATTTGCTTGCTGAAGCGTTTCAACAGTTTTTTGTTGCTCTTGTATTGCTTTAGTAAGAAAAACAGAAAGCCTTGCATAATCAATCGCCCATAATTCTTTGTTTTCGTCTTTGGGTTTATAAACCAACTCAGGGAAAACTTTATACACTTCTTGTGCAATAAACCCAAAATCATTTACGGCATTTTCTTCTTCAGTAGAAAAAATTTGGTTGCCCTGCTCTAAAGCAGCATTTACTTTTTTATAAGTGCTGGGTACTAGTTGCATCACTTTTCCTAATACTTCGGCATCAATGCTTTCAATATTACTTTTCAATCTTTTATCTGATGTTTGATAACTGCCACCGGCAATTGTAAGATTACCTGCACCGGTTAGGGTCATTAACAATTGTTCTGCACATGCACCACCATTATTTCTAAAGTTTCGCCAATTAAACCCTCTATCGTTTAAAGTTAATGCAGCACTGCCATTATTAGGGTCACTGCTATTCCAAAAATCTACGTTGCTGGTTCCTGCCAATCGGTTCATGCCCAAGGTTAAAGAACCCACGCCACCTGCCCAAGTAGTGGGTGGTGCTGCTGCATTAACAATAGGGTCGTTATTAAAATTTCCAAAAGAAGAGAAGCCACTCATAACGGCAAATTTTACGGCTGCAGATTCGTTCAAGAATGTACCGCCACATTGGTTGGGGTAGCCTATTATGCCAACACGAACACCACCGCTATTAAGATTATATAAATTAGTGCCATTAAACTGCCAGTCGCCATCATTAATTGTTGTGGCGTTTCCAGCAGGAGTAAGTGTGTGAGTAACATCTGTGTTGTTTGCTGCAGAAGTAACGACTATGGTTTGTAATTCGTTAGTTGGGTTGGCATCGGCATCATTTACATTATCAGTGAGTGTTACACTATTACCGTTTGAAATAGTGAGTGTTTGCCCGTTTAATGATAATGTTTGATTGTCGGTATTATCTAAATAGGGCGATAGGTCTATGTTATTATTACTAAGCGAAAGATTTAAAATATTTCCGTTTATAGCCAATTGCTGAATTTCATTAGTGGGGTCGCTATCGGCATCGTTTACATTAATAGTGGTACTCCACGTATTGCCACCTTCTTCTATGGTAAGAATATTGCTCGCACCAAATACTACATTGGTGATTAATTCATTGGCGGGGTCGCTATCATTATTGGGTGGAACATTAGTAGTGAGTGTTCCTGCTGCATCGGTTAAAGAGAGTGTTCCGGTATTAACATCAAAGTTTAGTGAAATATTGTTGCTGCCAGGTTGCGGAAAAGGAATCCATTGTGTGCTGTTCCAGTAGTAAAATAAATTATCATCGGTATCATAAACCAACAATGCTGCATCAGCATTGCTTGCGGGGTTAATAGCTACTCTTTCTGCGGAAGAAACTCTAGGCACTAAAAATCCTTTATCGTTTGCCGATAAATCTAATAGTGCTTTTGTATTGGGAGTAATAGTGCCAATGCCTATGTTGTTTTGGGAATGGGAAAATTGGAAAATTAATAATTGGAAAATTGAGTAAACAAGAAATTTTTTCATGATAGTTGATTTTTTTTGGTTTACAAATCATTTTTTACATCTTCTCGGGTCGCATCTGCGGAAAGAAAATTACCTCTTGAATCGTATGCTGATTGGTAAATATCATGGCTAATCGATCGATACCAATACCCATGCCCGATGTTGGCGGCATACCATATTCTAAAGCACGTAAGAAATCGTAATCGATATACATGGCCTCATCATCGCCACGCTCCATTAGTTTCACCTGCTCTTCAAAACGTTCGCGTTGATCAATAGGGTCGTTTAGCTCGCTGTAAGCATTGGCCACTTCTTTTCCGTTTATCATCAACTCAAAACGCTCTACCAAGCCTTCTTTACTGCGGTGCTTTTTACACAGCGGAGACATCTCTATAGGGTAATCAATAATAAAGGTTGGGTTAATAAAATTCATCTCACATTTTGCTCCGAAAATTTCATCAATCAACTTGCCTTTACCCATGGATGGGGCTACTTCAATATGCAGGTCTTTGCACACTTTACGCAAGTCGTCTTCATCCATGCCCGAAATATTTATACCAGTAAATTTCTCAATAGCATCATACATGGTAATGCGCTCAAAAGGCGGGTTGAAATTGATTTCTTTATCGGCATAATTTACCAGAGCGTTACCTGTAACTTCTTTTGCCAAGCGGGCCAACATTTGCTCGGTGAAATCCATCATCCAGTTATAATCTTTGTAGGCCACATAAATTTCCATTACGGTAAATTCAGGGTTATGAGTTCTATCCATACCTTCATTTCTAAAGTTGCGCGAAAACTCAAACACCCCATCGAAACCGCCTACGATTAATCTTTTTAGATATAATTCGTTGGCAATACGCAAATACATTTCTACATCTAAAGCATTGTGATGCGTAACAAACGGGCGAGCCGCTGCGCCACCAGGAATAGATTGCAACACAGGCGTATCTACTTCTATGTAGCCTTGCTCGTTAAAGAAATTGCGCATGGCATTTACCAGCTTGGTACGCTTCAAAAAAACTTCTTTCACGCCTTCATTCACTACCAAATCTACGTAGCGTTGGCGGTAGCGCAATTCTGGGTCAACAAAAGCATCGTGAATATTGCCATCGGCATCTTTTTTTACAATAGGTAATGGGCGCAACGATTTGGCTAATACTTTCAAACCTTTAACATGAATAGAAATTTCGCCTACTTGTGTGGTAAACACATACCCTGTAATGCCAATAAAATCACCAATATCTAACAGCTTTTTGAACACATCGTTATACAAGGCTTTGTCTTCGCTTGGGCAAATTTCATCACGATTCAAATAAAGCTGAATTCTGCCAGATGCATCTTGTAACTCAGCAAATGATGCCTTGCCCATAATTCTGCGCGACATTAACCTGCCCGCAATGCTTACATTTTTATAATCTAATTTATTGGAATCATAATTTGCCTTTATATCTTTTGCTGTAACATTCACTTCAAACATTTCGGCAGGATAAGCATCTATGCCTAATTTTTTCAATCCTTCCAGCGATGCTCTTCTTTCAATTTCCTGCTCGCTTAATACTTGTTGCATATACATTTTTAAGGTGCGCAAAGTTAGGCAATCGTCTTTTAATAATAAGATAAGGGTTTCAGTGGGTGTAAGACAAATTGCACATATTCTGCGTAAAATACTCTTCGACAGGCTCAGAGTGGCCATAACTTTATTAGTGTCATGGTGAGTTTATCGAACCATATCTATCTTGACATGAAATTTATCATACACTAGTTTTCGCAGATGGGTTTCTTTGCATCTCTGTGTCTTTGCGCGAAATTTGAAGGAAAACCACGAACTTTGCACCCTTCCGAAGAAAAGATACTGAATATACCATGTTAGATAAATTAGAAGCCCTTTATGTAAAGTTTGAAACCATTGGTCAACAATTATCTGACCCGAAAGTGGTGGGCGACCAAAAAAGATTTTCGCAACTAAGCAAAGAATATAAAGACCTGCAAAAAATTGTTGATGCTTATAAAGCATATAAGCAGTTACTGAACGATATTGACGGGGCAAAAAAAATGTTGCAGACAGAAAAAGACGAAGAGTTTCGTGAAATGGCAAAAGAAGATTTGGCAAAATTAGAACCACAGAAAGAAACCATAGAAGACAGGATTCGTTTGTTGTTGATACCGAAAGACCCTGAAGACGATAAGAATGCCATTATAGAAATTAGGGCAGGCACGGGTGGCGATGAATCGGGCATTTTTGTGGGCGATCTTTTCAGAATGTATAGCAAATATGCTGCGCAACAAGGCTGGAAAATGGAAGTGGTAGATGAAAACGAAAGCGCAGCGGGTGGCTACAAAGAAATTGTGGCAGAAATTACAGGCGAAGGTGTTTATGGTACGCTGAAATATGAATCGGGTGTGCACCGTGTACAGCGAGTACCCGAAACAGAAACGCAGGGCAGGGTGCATACTTCGGCAGCAACGGTTGCCATTTTGCCCGAAGTTGATGATGATATAGAAATCGAAGTGCGCGACAGCGATATTAAACGTGATACCTATCGTTCATCGGGTGCGGGAGGGCAGCATGTAAACAAAACCGAATCGGCTGTGCGTTTAACACATTTACCCACGGGCATTGTGGTGGCTTGTCAGCAAGAACGCTCGCAGTTTAAAAACCACGATAAAGCAATGAAAATGCTTAGATCGAAATTGTATGAAATGGAATTGCAAAAGCAGTTTAATGCCATTTCGGCCAAAAGAAAAACCTTAGTTTCTACTGGCGACCGCTCGGCAAAAATTAGAACTTATAACTACCCGCAAGGTAGAATTACCGACCATAGAATTAGCTTAACACTTTACAACTTAGTGAACGTGATGAATGGCGAATTGAATGATGTGATTCACCCGCTGCAAGTAGCCGAAAATGCCGAGAAGTTGAAAGCAGGTATGGAGATGTAATTTTCGTTTGGATTCTGTTGCAGCATTGGCTCAGGCATTGTAGCTCATTTGTATCTACAATACAGCTCAATCTTTTCGCTTTTTTGAGCTATATTAACTACGTTTATGAGCCGCAAATGAAATTTACATAATTGACTATAAAGAATCAGCAATAATTGATTTTATAAAGAAAAAATCTGAAGTTTCTTCAAAAGAAATTTTTGAAGGCACTGCTTTGGACCTAAGCTATGCTACGGTAAAAAGAATTCTTACCAAACTTATAGATGAACAATTAATTACAATAATAAGGTAAAGGGAAATCGACTAAATATATTCTTTCGCCAACTTTTGAACTTCTACAGCCTATTGACCAAAATAAATATTACGAAAGAGAAATTGACGAAAGAGATATTAAACAAGCATTCAGCTTTCAGTTAATTTCTGAAACACTAAGAGCGTGCAATGTATTCACAGTAAACGAATTAAAAAAATTATCTTTTCTTCAGAAAAAATTTAAAAATAATGTTGCGCAGCTTTCTGAAACAGCATACAAAAAAGAACTAGAGCGTTTAGCGATTGATTTAAGCGCTTGGTATTGATAAAAACATAAGAAACCGAAGAGTAGGCATTTCGGCTACTAATTACAGACCGTTAGACAATTCGTTGGAAGAGATGTGTAAATTGGTAAATGATAAGAAAAACGTTTTTGAAAAAGTTTTACTGCTCTTAGTTTTAATATCATACATACAACCATTTTCCGATGGCAATAAACGAACGGTAAGAATTGTGAGCAATGCAATTTTAATACATAATAATTACTGCCCCATTTCATTTAGAACAGTTGATTCTATTGAGTATAAAAAAGCTATGTTACTTTTTTACGAACAAAACAACGTTTCGGCAATTAAAGAAATTTTTATTGAGCAGTTTGAATTTGCTGTTAATACTTATTTCTGAAAAATGCTTTACAAATTAAAATGCCGAGGAGCTGAAGGCCAGCATGGAGATATAGTGTTGCAAGGCTGATACCACAGATTATTATGATAAACACAGATAAAAATCACCAATCATCTTATAAAACCTGTGTCATCTGCGTGCGATTATTATCAAGCAAATATTTTCTCATAGAATTCATTGGCACTAATGGCTTCTGAATAATCATAG
>Ga0105045_10005805_pt1 | contig 10887 bp, 9 predicted proteins | sample MAT02_FD_78089 | JGI IMG/M metagenome (GOLD analysis project Ga0105045, IMG submission 78089) | Freshwater microbial communities from Lake Fryxell liftoff mats and glacier meltwater in Antarctica - MAT-02 (megahit assembly) | ecosystem: Environmental > Aquatic > Freshwater > Ice > Liftoff... | reverse complement strand
TAATCCAAGCCAACTTTCACCTTTTAGGTCGGCAATTGATTTCTCCACAACCTCTGACTTTACTGTGTTTTCAGTGCCGGATATTTCTATCTTAGTTTCGGAAAAAGGATCGTTGTAAAGCGTCATTCCAATGACCGAAGCAATTGAAATTAAAAAAGCCAGGCCATAGCCATTTCTCGACCACAATCCAATTACTGCTATTCCAGCAAAGGAAGCGATAAAACCTTCGATTCCGCCAAAAGCTGGATGGACGTTGTTTAAGATTAAAACAAGTCCCAAAACGAAAGCGCCAAGCAAGGCAAACACCATTGACCAAGCCCATTTATTTACTTTTTGAGCTAAAATCATCATTCCCATCGCTCCAGCGCCCATGAGTAAACCAGCGATTGTTTTTCCGATCGATAAGTCAATGGATTCGACCTGATATTTTTGAATAAATGCCCCCATCAATGCGAATGCAAGTAAGGAAAGTGAAATATAATTTCGGTTTTTATCACTAAAAGCATTGAATGCAAAAACTCCGATTGACATTAATAAAAAACTGATCCAAGAACCGAGAAAGGTTGCGAAAATTGTAAATACGGAAATAAAAATGAGCACAACGACAGATTCCAAAATTTCCATTTTAATTTCTGGAAATAATTTATGTATTGCGAATTTTTTCATTTCGATAAAAGCAAGGATTACAATTCCAAAAAACGGAAGTGCTAATACTTTTGGTTGACTAAAATCGAGGGAATAATTATCGAACATCCAATTTTCATTGCCTAAAAAGTAAAAAATTGATAGTAATATTAAGGGAACTACATACTTCATCCATGATTTGGAAAGAAAAGTTCCAAGAAGAAAATTGAGTGTCAAATAGATGCCAATTAATCCGATAAACGTGCTTCGTGATTCGATTGGAGTGATTCTATCTGCCAGAAAAAATGAAGTAACGAGTGTGATGAGTAAGGTGATAATTGTCGATGCACCAACATTGTTTTTGATAATTAAACCTAGTGATGCTAATGCTAGAAATACGAATGTGATTGTCATTTTTTAAATTTTGATTAATGAATCTTTCAAATGAACGAATAATATCAATGATTTTGGAGTAAATGTACAAAAATATTAATTACCATGGTAGATTGTTGTTTGGTTATTTTTCTGTGCGGTAAAAAAAGAACGCTGATTTGGCAGATGAGTCGGATTTAAATGGATTTTTTTTTTATTCATTGGAGATCAATTGTTTCTTTGCTCTTTGGCTCTGCGGTTAAAAATACAACGCGGATTTGACGGATGAGGTGGTTTTAAATAGATATTTTTAAGGGAAAATTTTTCGCATTATGCGTTCTCAGTAGTTTTAAGAAAAAAGCTATAGCGTTTTATTCAACAATGGATTTTCCAATAATTTATGGAAATACGGATGTGCCAAATTCTTTTCCAAAATCATCAAATGTTCGATGCGATGACAATCAGAACCTGCAAAATCAACCATTTTTTGATCGATCAAACGTTTCGCTTGTTTCTGCACTTCAGGACCGTAATGACCCAAAATGGAAAGCAGATTTACTTGAATTCTGACACCTTGCGCGCGAAAATTTCGAGCTTCTTCTAAGCTGTCCCACCAATAAATATATCTTTCATAATGAGCAATAATTGGTGTGAAACCAGCCGATTGAAGCGCAAAAATCATTCCTGAAATATTTGATGGTTCGTTTGAAAATGCAAATTCAACCAACACATATTTCGGTAAAAACGAAAGAACATTTTCTTCTTTTATAAGTTTCAGAAAATACTCATCAAAATAATACTCAGCTGCCGCTTCAATTTCAATTTTTAATCCGAGATTTTTTGCTGTTTCCTTAAGAGTTTGTAATCCTCCCAGAATAATCTCTGGTGTATTTCGGTAAAAATCCCAGTAAATATGAGGCGTTGTTATTACTTTTCGATAGCCTAATGATTCAAATTTTGCCAACATCGCAATTGATTGATTCGTGTTTTTTGAACCATCATCAATTCCAGGAATTAAATGACTATGCATATCCACTCCGATCTCAGAAAGTTGAATTGGAGCAAGTTGTTCCTTTTTTCTGAAAATATTGAAGATGCTCATTATCTATTGGAATACATTCTGTTATAGTAGGATTGATATGCTCCAGAAGTTACTTTTTCTACCCAGTCACCATTTTTCAAATACCAATCTACCGTTTTTTCTAATCCTTTTTCAAAAGTGACGCTTGGTTTCCATCCTAACTCATTTTCCAACTTAGTTGCATCAATTGCGTAACGCATATCATGTCCAGCACGATCGGTTACATAATGAATCAATTTTTCAGAAGTTCCAAGTTCACGATTCAGTTTTCGATCCATCATTTCACATAAAAAACGAACCAATTTTATATTTGTCCATTCATTTAATCCACCCACATTGTATGATTCACCGACGCTTCCATGATGGAAAATTTCTACAATTGCTTTTGCGTGATCTTCAACCCACAACCAATCACGAATATTTTCACCTTTTCCATAAATTGGTAGTTGCTTATTCGTCAATATATTGTGAATCATCAAGGGAATTAATTTCTCTGGGAAATGATGGCTTCCGTAATTATTCGAGCAATTTGAAATTTTAATCGGTAAACCATACGTATGAAAAAACGCATTTACAAAATGATCTGATGATGCTTTCGATGCAGAATATGGACTTCGAGGATCATAAGGAGTTGTTTCAGTAAACAAACCTTCATCGCCAAGCGAACCATAAACCTCATCAGTCGAAACATGATGAAAAACATGATTTCCATCTTTAGACCAATTTTCTTTCGCTACTTGCAAAAGATTAACCGTTCCAACAACATTCGTCATAACAAATTCCATTGGTCCTTCAATCGATCGATCAACATGAGACTCCGCAGCCAAATGGATTACATCCGTAATTTGAAATTGATTAAAAGCAGACAAAACATCTTCTTTTGAAACAATATCGCCTTTCAAAAAAGAATAATTCGGAGCATTTTCTATGTCCTTCAAATTTTCCAAATTACCGGCATAAGTCAATTTGTCAAAATTAATTATTTGATAAGAAGGATAAGAATTAACAATCAAACGAATAAGATGAGAACCAATAAAACCAGCTCCTCCCGTAACTAATATTCGTTTATCAAAACCCATATCTATCTAATTTTAAACTAAATTATAAAGACCAGTATTCCATGTTTTTAATTTTACCTCGAAAAATTCCTTTTACATCCACAAATACACCCAAATCATCTTTCATGTATTTTCTGAAATCAGCTTCGTTCAAAGATTGATACTCTTTATGATTTACCGCCACTATAATAGCATCGTAATCACTAGAAGCCTTTTCAAGTAATCCGACACCATATTCGTGCTCCATTTCTTTTGAAGAAGCATGCGGATCAATTAAATCTACGTGAACTTGAAATGACAATAATTCATTTACCACATCAATCACTTTTGAATTACGGATATCACTAACATCTTCTTTAAATGTTGCACCCATAACTAAAACTTTAGCATCTTGAATGTGTTTTCCTTTTGCAATAATCTTCTTAACCGTTTGTTTTCCGATGTAAAAACCCATTGAATCATTAACATATCGACCACTCGTTATTACTTGAGCGTGATAACCAGCTTGCATTGCTTTATGCGTCAAATAATATGGATCAACTCCGATGCAATGCCCACCAACCAAACCTGGTGAAAATTTCAAGAAATTCCATTTAGTACCTGCAGCTTCAAGAACATCATAAGTATTAATCTTCAATTTGTCAAAAATGATTGATAATTCATTAATCAAAGCAATGTTTACATCACGTTGCGTATTTTCAATAATTTTGGCTGCTTCTGCCACTTTGATCGTTGTTGCTTTGTGCACTCCTGCACCAACAACTAATTCATACGTTTTTGCGATTTGATCCAAAGATTCATCACAACATCCAGAAACAACTTTAATAACATTTTGCAATGTATGTTCTTTATCTCCTGGATTAATTCTTTCAGGGGAATAACCGACCATGAAATCATCCTTGAATTTTAAACCAGATTGATTTTCCAAAACGGGAATACAATCTTCTTCTGTACAGCCAGGGTAAACTGTCGATTCAAAAACGACATAATCTCCTTTTTTCAAAACTTTCCCTACCGTTCCAGAAGCACCCAAAAGTGGTTTTAAGTCTGGCAGATTTGAATCATCAATCGGAGTTGGAACAGCAACAATGTAGAAAGTTACATCCTTCAAATCATCAATATTTGCTGTGAATTCTATGTCGCAGTTATCAAAATCTGCAGAAACAAGTTCATTACTCGGGTCGATTCTGTTTTTCATCATATCAACACGTTCTTGGTTGATATCAAATCCAACTACTTTTATTCTTTTCGCAAATTCTAGTGCTATTGGTAAACCTACATAACCCAAACCAATTACGGCTAATTTCGTTTCTTTGTTAATTAGCTTATTATAAATCAAGTTGCTCATTTCTAACTTTATATATTCGTTCAATAATTTCCACCACTTTCAATCCTTCTAGCGCATTCGTGGTAGCCGAAGCTCGCCCTTTCAAGGTATCAATCACATTTTGTATCACATAATTATGATTTGCAGCTGAACCTTTGTATGCTCCATAATCATTGCCCGGATTTGTAGGCGCTAATTCTGGCATTTCATAATCCTTTATGTTGCAAACTTCTACTTCATTCATGTACTGTCCACCAATTTTCACGCTTCCATTCCTACCAATAATTGTAAGTGAACTTTCCAAATTTTGATCTGCAACAGCCGTTGAATAATTTAGGCTTCCCATTCCTCCGTCAATAAAATCAAAACTCACGAATCCTGAATCTTCAAAGTCGGTGTAATCTTTATGCGTAAAATCAGCGAATTTGCCTTGAATATTGTCGATGTCTCCAAACAACCAATACATAATATCGATGAAATGAGAGAATTGGGTAAACAAGGTTCCGCCATCCAAATCTTTCGTTCCTTTCCAGCCTCCTGCTTTGTAATAACGCTCATCGCGATTCCAATAACAGTTTAGTTGAACCATAAAAATATCGCCCAAAATTTTCCGATCGATAACAGACTTAATCCATTCCGAAGGCGGAGAATAGCGATTTTGCATCACGCAAAATACATTCTTCGAAACTTGCAATGATTTAAAAATCACCTTTTCACAATTGTCTTTCGAAAGCCCCATTGGTTTTTCGCAAACAACGTGTTTATGTGCGCCAAGCGCAACGAGACTTTGAGACGCATGGTATCCATTTGGTGTGCAAATATTTGCCACATCAAACGCAATACCAGAGGCAATTAACTCTTCCAATGAACGAAAGAAGGGCACATCAAAATCTTGAGCACCACATTCTTCTTTTGTTCGAATATCAATCATTGCGACCAACTCAGCTTCTTCTTCCCTTCGTATCATTTCAGCATGTCGTTTGCCAATATGTCCAGCTCCAACGACAGCAAATTTAATTTTATCCTTATTCATTTATATTAATCCTTTGTTACAAGATTATTAACTAACTTATAGGTATCTCGACTTTCTGGACATACCGCAATTCCATTCGTGTCAAATTCTAATCTATGTCCAAACTCGCTCATCCACCCCAATTGTCGTGCGGGATTCCCAACAACCAATCCATAATCTGGAACTGTTTTTGTGACAACAGCACCTGCGCCAATGAATGCAAATTTACCTATATCATGTCCACATACAATCGTTGCATTTGCACCAATACTAGCTCCCTTTCTAACAACAGTTTTGGCATATTGATCTTTTCTATTTACAGCACTTCTTGGATTGATGACATTCGTAAACACCATTGAAGGACCTAAAAAGACATCATCTTCACAGATTACGCCAGTGTAAATTGAAACATTATTTTGAATTTTCACATTATTACCTAAAACCACTCCTGGCGAAACCACTACGTTTTGTCCAATATTACAGCGTTCTCCAATAATACAATCAGGCATAATATGCGAAAAATGCCAGATTTTCGTATCATTTCCGATTTGACAACCTTCATCAATAAATGCAGATTCATGTGCAAAATAACCCATTAGCGTACAATATATTTGTCAAAATTGTAATGATTTGTTTCATTCAATTCTGATGTAGTTAATCCTTTAAAGTATTCGTAAGTGCGTTTCAGTCCTTCCGCTCGGTCGATTTGAGGTTGCCAATTTAACAATTTTTTTGCAATTGTGATATCAGGTTGTCTTTGTTTCGGATCATCTACAGGTAAATCCTTGTAAATCACCTTTTGATTGGTTCCTGTAAGTTTAATAATTTCCTCAGCGAAATCTGCAATAGAAATTTCATCTGGATTGCCAATATTCACAGGATTTGAGTAATCCGAATGTAATAATCTAAAAATTCCTTCAACCAAATCATCTACATAACAAAACGACCTCGTTTGCGAGCCATCGCCAAAAATCGTTAGATCTTCACCTCGCAGTGCTTGACCTATGAAAGCTGGCAAAACACGCCCATCATTCAGTCGCATTCTTGGCCCATACGTATTAAAAATTCGGACAATGCGAGTTTCCACATGATGAAAAGTATGATATGCCATCGTCATTGCTTCTTGGAATCTTTTCGCTTCATCATAAACACCACGTGGACCAACGGGATTTACGTTCCCCCAATAATCTTCTGTTTGAGGGTGCACAGCTGGATCACCATAAACTTCTGACGTTGAAGCAATTAAGATACGTGCATTTTTCGCTTTTGCCAATCCAAGACAATTATGAATACCGAGAGATCCTACTTTCAAGGTTTGAATCGGAATTTTCAAGTAGTCAATCGGGCTTGCAGGAGAAGCGAAGTGCAAAATGTAATCCAAATCACCTGGAATATGGATAAATTTTGAAACATCGTGATGATAGAACTCAAAATTTTCTAATTTGAAAAGATGTTCAATATTTTTCAATTGACCAGTGATCAAATTATCCATCGCAATTACATGGTAATCTTCTCGTATGAATCTATCACACAAATGCGAACCCAAAAATCCGGCTGCTCCAGTAATTAATATCCGTTTTCTAGATTCCATAAATTAGCTCCCTATAATTTTTCTTCCAATAGAATTATAATAATATCCTTTGGCATTCATTTCGTCCGTATCGAATAAATTTCGACCATCAAAAATGACCTTATCTTTTAAAACTAAGGAAATTCTATCAAAATCTGGATTTCGGAAAATGCTCCATTCTGTGCAAATAAGCAAGCAATCTGCATTTTCGAGTGCGGCGTATTCATCTTTTGCATAGCTAATTTTATCACCAACTAATTTCTCAACATTTTCCATTGCTTCTGGGTCAAAAGCGCACACTTCGGCACCATCTTTCAACAAGGCATCAATCATGTACAAAGCTGGAGCTTCGCGAATATCATCTGTGTCTGGTTTAAATGCCAATCCCCAAATTGCTATTTTTTTTCCGCTTAAATTTCCTCTGAAATAATTGCGGATTTTTGGCATCATGATCGTTTTTTGATCCTCATTGACAGACATTACAGCGTTTAAAATTTCAAAATTGAAATTATGTTCCTTCCCACTTTTCACAAGTGCTTGCACATCTTTCGGGAAACAAGAGCCACCGTATCCTATTCCTGGAAACAAAAATCGCTTTCCGATTCTTTCATCCGAACCAATTCCAATGCGAACCTTATCAACATCTGCACCGACAATCTCACAAAAATTAGCCACTTCATTCATGAACGTAATCTTGGTTGCCAGAAATGAATTTGCAGCATACTTCGTTAATTCAGCCGATTTTTCATCCATAAAAATAATGGGGTTACCTTGTCGCACAAAAGGCTTATACAACTGATCCATCACATTTTGCGCGCGGATAGAACTCGTGCCGATTACAACTCTATCTGGTTTTAAAAAATCATCCACCGCAAAGCCCTCTCTTAAAAATTCTGGGTTAGAAACAACATCAAAATCACACACTGCGTTTTTTTGAATTGCGTTGTGAACTTTTTCTGCCGTACCAACGGGAACCGTACTTTTGTCAACGATTACTTTATAGTCTTGAATCAACGAACCTAACTGTTCTGCAACCCCTAAAATGTAAGACAAATCTGCAGAGCCATCTTCTCCTGGAGGAGTTGGTAATGCTAGGAAAATTATCTCAGCATCTTTAATCCCTTCGGCTAAATCTGTTGTGAAAGTTAAGCGATTTGCCTTAATATTTCTTTCAAAAATGACATCAAGATGCGGTTCATAAATTGGAACGACACCGCTACGCATTTTTTCAACTTTTTCTTTATCTATATCGATACAAATTACCTGATTTCCAGTTTCTGCAAAACATGTTCCAGTAACCAACCCAACATAACCTGTACCTACAACTGCAATTTTCTTCATTCTATTTTTTTAAATATGCTTCAAGATGCTTACAAATCTCTTCCAACTGTTCTGTTTCTAACTCTGTATGGATTGGAAATGAAATTACTCTTTCAGTTAACCAATCTGTTACAGGAAGATTTGTAGCATCACTTCCAAACGCATCAAACATTTTCTGTCTGTGCGCTGGAACGGGATAATAAATCATTGAAGGAATATCTTTTTCAGCTAAATATGCATTTAATCCATCTCTATCTATTCCTTCTAAAGTTACTGTATATTGATGAAAAACGTGATTTGAACGTGTATTTCTAACAGGAGTATTCACCCCGTCAAAAGAAGCGAAAAACGCATCATAATACATCGCAACTTCCCTTCTTCGCGCATTATACTCATCCAATTTTCTCAATTTGATTCGCAACACTGCGGCTTGAATACTATCCAAACGAGAATTACAACCTACAACATCATGATAATAACGTTTGCTCTGACCATGATTAGCGATCATTCTCAATTTCGCTGCTAATTCATCATCATTTGTGCACATAGCACCACCATCGCCAAAACAGCCTAAGTTTTTACTAGGAAAAAAAGAAGTGCAACCAATGTGACCAATTGTACCCGTTTTTGAAACCTTACCATTTGCATGTGTATAATCGCAACCAATTGCTTGGGCGTTATCTTCAACAACAAACAAATTATGTTTAGCTGCTATTTCCATGATTTCGTCCATATTTGAAGCCTGACCATATAAATGAACAGGAACAATTGCTTTCGTTTTTGAAGTTATCGCATCTTCAATTGTATCAACGTTAATGTTAAAAGTATCCTTATCAACTTCAACGAAAACTGGTGTAAGTCCAAGCAGTGCAATTACTTCAGTTGTTGCCACGTAAGTAAAAGAAGGAGTTATAACTTCATCTCCTGGTTTTAAACCCAAAGCCATCAAAGCAATTTGCAAAGCATCCGTCCCATTTGCACACGGAATTACATGCTTAACATTCAAATATTTTTCTAATTCAGACTGAAAATTCGTTACTTCAGGTCCGTTAATGAACTGAGCATTTTCTATCACATTCATGATTGCAGAATCCACTTCTGCTTTGATGTCTTGATATTGAGTAATCAAGTCAACCATTTGTATTTTCTTCATTATAAGACTGAATATTACAATTTAAGTGGCTAAAGATAAGAATTTGAATGTTAAATCATCAGAATAAAACTGGGATTGTTGCGTTAAATCTATATTAATACTTTTTAGAAATTTATATTTATCCAAGTTTTAACGAAAATTAGATACAAGCATTAAAAAAATGCACTTACTTTTGGAACATGAAATGTCTTTTTGGTATTCTTTTATTGATTTCTTTCACTTCATTTAATTGTCTTGGACAGCGAAACATGGCTGATTCCACGATTGGAACACCGCTGTTTGGCATTCAATATGGCGTTGGTTGGACAGGAGGAGATTTAGCTGATCGATACGGATCATTTAATCTTGTTGGATTGACGGCAGGTTATAAATTCTCAAAAAATTGGTACCTCGGAGTCGAAGGTAATTTTATGTTCGGAAACAAAATTCGGATGAATATTCCTGAGATATTTGGTGCTTTGGTAGATTCGAAAGGAAATATGACGGATCAAAATGGCGATATTGCCAATATACAACTCTTTGCTAGAGGTTTACAAGTAAATATTGAAATTGCAAAGGTTTTTTCGCGCCTTGGACACAATGAAAACTCAGGTTTAATGGTTAAAATTGGTGGCGGATATTTGAATCATCGCATGAGAATTGAAACGAATGATCAAGTTGTTCCATCCATTGAAACGGATTATAAACGCGGTTATGACAGATTGACAACGGGTTTTAATGCAACTCAATTTCTTGGCTATTTGTTTATGTCAGACAATAACTTCTTGAATTTTTATGCCGGCGGATTTATCGAAGAAGGATTTACGAAAAATCGACGGAAGTATTTTTATGATCAACCAGGACTATTGGCGCCAACAGAAATGCGCCTGGACATTTTGTATGGTTTTAAAGTTGGTTGGCTAATTCCGGTTTACAAACGCAAACCAAAAGAGTTTTACTACAATTGATACATTTTTTATATACGATTGGGATTTACCTCTATTCATTTGCCATTCGAATCGTTTCGCCTTTTAATCCCAAGGCAAAAGAATGGATTTCTGGCCGAAAAAATGCTTGGGCTAAACTGCCGAATGTTAACTCGAAAGAAGTGATTTGGTTTCATTGTGCTTCTCTCGGTGAATTTGATCAAGGACTGCCAGTCATGAATTTATTGAGAGAGCAAAAACCAAATTCTTTTATATTAGTCACTTTTTTTTCACCGTCAGGATATTTGAATTACACTAAACGCAAACATCCCGCAGATTTTGTCTGTTACTTACCATCGGATACGCCATCAAATGCACGACGATTTGTAAAACATTTCTATCCTAAAATGTCCATTTTTGTGAAATATGAATTTTGGAGCAATTATATTTTTCAATTAAAAAAAG
>Ga0105045_10005803_pt1 | contig 10889 bp, 9 predicted proteins | sample MAT02_FD_78089 | JGI IMG/M metagenome (GOLD analysis project Ga0105045, IMG submission 78089) | Freshwater microbial communities from Lake Fryxell liftoff mats and glacier meltwater in Antarctica - MAT-02 (megahit assembly) | ecosystem: Environmental > Aquatic > Freshwater > Ice > Liftoff... | reverse complement strand
TCCTGCGGTTTTTGTTGTGATCTTTTGTAAATCTGCTTCATTGTTGAAAGTTATAAAATCAACATCGGGAATTAATGGTCGAAAAACTTGTTTGCGCTCCTCAAATCCCATTACGCTCATAGACCCCATCGTATTTCCGTGGTAGGCATTGTGACAAGAAATTAACTGGCTACGTCCTGTAGTTCGTCTTGCGAGTTTTAAAGCGCCTTCAATTGCCTCGGTTCCTGAATTAACCAGATAGGTTTTGTCTAACGCTGGCGGAAGGAGTGAAGCTAATAATTTACAATATTCTACAGCGGGACTTTGTGAATATTCACCATAAACCATGACGTGTGAATATTTATCCAGTTGATCTTTTATAGCTTGATTTACTCGTGGATGTTGGTGACCAAGTGAGCAAGCTGAGACTCCTGCAACAAAATCTAAATATTTTTTATTATCAGTGTTGTAAATGTATGAACCTATCGCATGGGAAATCTCCATACCTAAAGGGTAGGGCGAGGTTTGTGCTTGATATTTTAAAAAGTCAGTTTTCAAAACTATTATTTTTGTTTTATTTTACTTTTTCAGCTTTCGCTGACTTTGGTTTTTGTTTTTTGTCGTAGTTCAAAGTTTCCTTTCTAATTTTCATAGGTACTTGCTGCTTTGCCTGAGCTGACTCTGTTTCCTTGACTATTTTAGCATTTTCTTCATTCTCTTCAGCAGGAAAAATATCATCTTTAGATTTTATTTGTTCTTCTCCACGCCACAGTAGCCCTCGTAATTTACGTGCATTTTCTGGTAATTCGCTCTCGGGATATATATCTCCATCCACTTGCTGAAAAAAAGTGATAGTTTCAATTTCATTTTTATCCAATAGAAGATTTATTTTGCTACTCACATTTTTATTGATACCAATGAGTTCTTGTGCATCATTTCGCATATAATAGATAACCTCGGTATTTTTAATAATGTCAATATCTCTTAATTTTCCTTCCTCAAATTTCCCGTATAAATTTTGGCCTTTAACTTGGTTAAAACCTGTTCCAATGGTATCTTTTGAAACGATAAAAGTATTATTAAGTACCTTTAGTGAATCTAATTTTTGAGTTGTATTGTTTCCAATAAGATGCATGATATCACCAGTTATTTGACTTTTTCCATTCCAAAGTATGGGATTACCAATCATTTTTGTCAAAGAAATTTTCGAACTAGAATGAATTGAATCACATTTTCCGCTCATATCTGTTTTGAAAAATCGAACATTATTGAACGCTCTAATAATTCTCTCTCCTTCTTTTCCAGTTACCATTAATTTTTTTCCATGAATGTAAACTGAGTCGTTTTCGACAAAATTTACCGCCAATGCTCTTTTAGTCACAAAAACCGAATCTTTCTTTTTATACATTTCAGCGTAATGTCCTTTTATAATTCCTCTATTAACAGAATCTGTAATTTTTACATTGCGAGTCGCCGATGCAAATTCCCTATTGCGATCATAATACAAACTATCACCCCGAATTACACGATCATCATATTTGATAAAAGACTTATTTAAAAAGTGGGCTAGATTTCTTTTAGTGTCATAAAATCCTTTTTCAGTATAAATATAATTGGTTTTACTGGTAATTGTTGAAGGCCCAAAAAGGTATGAGTGCCCTGAATTACTGTAATAATCAAGGTGATTTGATTTAATAACATAAGTTGGATTTGTAATTGTGACTGCTGTCAGGAATTTAAACTTCTTTTCATTGGCATAATATCTACCAGCATTACTTTTTAAAACATTTTGTTTATTGATTATCGTCCCGGGAGTATCGTAGAAAACTTCCTGTGTGTTTCTGTCAAAATTGATAATTTCTGTTTCTAATGTTGCATCGGGAGAACTCATTACCGCATCTCCAGAAGCATAGGCTTTCTTTAAATTTCCATTATATTCTGCATATTTGCTATTTAAAAATAAAGTATCTCCTTGAACCATTTGCACATTTCCAAAAGCTTTTATGTAATTTTCCTTTTGGAAATAATACGCTTTATTACAAGTCATTACAATCCCATCGTGATTTACGCGAACATTTCCTATCAACAATAGAGCATCAGGAATCTCAACTTGATTGACATCAGCAAAATCAGAATTTTCTACAATAATTTTTTTCGGGGCTTGTGCCAAAACTACTTGTGAAAGCAGTAACAAGAAGCAACAACAAACGAAAAAGAGCGATTTCTTCAATGGATTTAATTTTTGACAAATTTATGAAAAAGCATACAATCCTACTCTATATTAAGCTTTATTTATAACGGAGCAAAATAATAGCTAAGTAAATAAAAAAGAATAATGTTGTTGAAAAGCACATTTAAAAGAGACGAAAGTATATGTTGATGCTCTGATCTTTTTGTTTGTTAGTAAAGTATGCCTTAAATGTTACATCTTAAGGATTACTTTATGTGATACAAAACTAAATAGTTCTTGACAATCAGAACAAAAATCAGCAAATTTAAAGTTATTAACAAATACTATTACTCCTTCGTTGTAGTTGTACTAGCCAAATTAGATTTTTTTTAATTTTATAAATGGCGAAGTTCATTTAATAAAATTGCAGTAATTTTAAAAAATGGTTAGTGCATTGATGTTAATGCATCTCTAATACCTAAAAAATCATCTTAAATAATTATAATGATTAAAAAAACAACAACAGCAGTGAGTCTGAGCTTGCTAATTTTAGCTTCAGCTTGTAAAACGACGCAACCAAAAATGAATGAAGAAAAAAAAGAGTTGGTTTCCACTAAGAAAGAAGTAGTTTATCAAGTTTTTACCCGATTGTTTGGCAACAAAAAGACCACCAATAAACCTTGGGGAACAATCGAGGAAAATGGAGTTGGAAAATTTAATGACTTTACAGATCTAGCTTTGAAGGAAATTAAAGATTTAGGTGCAACATACGTTTGGTACACCGGTGTTCCGCATCATGCGTTAGTGAAAGATTACACTGCAATAGGAATCTCTAATGATGATCCTGAAGTTATCAAAGGTCGAGCTGGTTCGCCTTATGCGGTTAAGGATTATTACAATGTAAATCCTGATTTAGCGGTTGATCCAGCAAATCGTTTGCAGGAATTTGAAGCTTTGATTGCAAGAACTCATAAAGCTGGAATGAAAGTACTTATTGATGTTGTTCCTAATCATGTTGCTCGAAAATATGAAGGCAAGAGCAACCCTGAAGGAGTCATAGATTTTGGTGCTGATGATGACACTACCGTCGAATATAAAAGAGACAACAACTTTTATTATATTCCTAAAACGCAATTTGAAATTCCAGACGGTGTTGTGCCACTTAACGGCGAGAAAAATTCATTGGTTGACGGAAAATTTAAAGAAAACCCAGCGAAATGGACTGGAAACGGTTCGAGAATGGCAAAACCAGATAAGAATGATTGGTATGAAACAGTAAAAGTTAATTACGGAATTCGTCCGGATGGATCCAAAGATTTTCCTAAACTACCTGCTGGTTTTGAAACAAAATCGTATCAAGAGCATTTCGATTTTTGGAAAAATAAAAATGTTCCTAATTCATGGGTAAAATTTAGAGATATTGCTTTGTATTGGACAGCAAAAGGAGTGGATGGTTTCCGTTTTGACATGGCCGAAATGGTTCCCGTTGAATTTTGGAGTTATATGAATTCTGCAATCAAAGTAAATAATCCAGATGCTTTTTTACTCGCAGAAGTATACAATCCAAAAGAATATCGAAATTACATTCAATTGGGAAAGATGGATTATTTGTACGACAAAGTGGAAACGTATGATAAACTAAAAGAAATTATTCAAGGAAAATCGGCACCAAATGATTTAACAAATATTCAAAAAGGGCTGGAAGATATAGAGCATAATATGCTCCATTTTTTGGACAACCACGACGAACAGCGATTAGCAAGTGAGCAATTTGCTGGAACGATACAAAAGGGGAAACCCTTGATGGTGTACTCTACAACAATCGGTACATCACCAACGATGGTTTATTTTGGTCAAGAAGTAGGCGAGGCTGGCAATGAAAATGCAGGTTATGGTACACAATCAAGAACATCTATTTTTGATTACATGGGAGTGCCAAACCATCAGCGCTGGATGAATGGTGGCAAATTTGACGGTGAACAATTGACTAAAGATGAAAAAGAACTTCGTGATTTTTACAAGCGGTTGTTGAATTTTTCAATCAAAAGTTCAGCATTAATGGGAAAATACCAGGAAATTCAAACCATCAATCAGCAGACAACTAAAGATTATGATGCTGGAATGTACGCTTTTACACGCTGGTCTAATGATCAAAAATTAATTGTAGTCACTAACTTTTCTTGGTTGACAGTTAGCGTATTTGAATTGAAAATTCCATCTGATATTATAACGCAATGGAACTTAAAAGATGGAACTTATACGCTCACAGATCAAATTTATAAAAATAATTCGGTAAAGCTCGATGTTTTAAATGGCGAGGGAAAAGCAAAAATAAAAATCGAACCATCAGAGTCGTTTATATTTCAAGTAAAAATTAATTAATTTGAAGTAGTTAATTTTTAATAGTAATGAAAAAAGTGATCTTACCATTTTGTAAAATCACTTTTTTTATATCGTAATTAAATTTATTTCTTTATTGCGTTTTCATAATTTTCTTCTACTTTTTTCCAATTAATAATTCTGAAAAAAGCATCTATATAACTCCCTCTTTTATTTTGGTAATCTAAATAATAAGCGTGTTCCCAGAGATCTAATGCTAAAATTGGAGTTCCAGCAACGGGTGCATTTCGCATCAGTGGATTATCTTGATTTGGAGTAATAGTAACTTGAAGTTTCCCAGTACGATCGAGAATTAGCCACGCCCAACCAGAACCGAATTGTTTTGTAGCTTCGTTTTTAAATAGCGAAGCAAAGATTCCATACGAACCAAAATCCTTGATTATGGCTTCAGCCAATGCATTTTGCGGTTCGCCTCCTCCTTTTTGATCCATACACTTCCAATAAAGAGAATGGTTATAGAAACCGCCGGCGTTGTTTCGCATTATCTCGTTATTTGGATCTAATTTGGTTAAAACTTCCTCGATTGTCAAATTTTCTAGCGGTGTGCCCACAATCGCTTTATTGAGATTGTTGGTATATGATAAATAGTGTTTAGAATAATGTAATTCTAATGTTGTAGCTGATATGCTTGGCGCCAAAGCGTCGTATGCGTATCCTAATTTTTCAAGCTGAAAGGAACCTTCGTTGGCTTTTATATCATCGGGCGATCCCATTTCTATCTTTTGTTCAACAACTGTAGGTAAAGGCACTTCAACTACTTCAATTAATTTATTATCATTACAAGATTGCAAAATGAGAATGGAATATAAAACCGCTGCTAATAATTTTATTCTTTTCATATTGTACTTTTTTCTATTTGTCAGAAATTATATGCTATGTGAAGTATTATCTTAATTTGCGCTAAAACTTAAAATAATCATTTAAAATAATCATTTTTTAAAGTGAATGAATCATTGCTATATAATTCTCTTTAGCTTCATCAATAGAAAGATGGCTGATTTGCATCCATGCATTTGTTTTAAAAGCATCTCGTAAATGGAATGATGAATTTTGCTTTAGATCTAATGTTCCCCTTGTGGCTTGCTTGTACAACGCGTACAGTCTTAACTGCACATCTTGAGGCAGAGACGCTTGTGTCATTGCCGATGCTATTTCCACAGCCGCCGCAAATCGGATATTTAAATCATGGTCAATCATTATACTTTAGTGGCAATGACAGTTTTTCCTCCAATCGCTGTTTGATTTAACACCACATTGATAGGAGTTCCTAAAGGTAAAAATATGTCAACTCGAGAGCCAAATTTTATAAATCCAGCATCTGTTCCCTGAATTACTTGCATTCCTTCCTGGGCATAGTTCACGATCCGTCTTGCTAGTGCGCCAGCTATTTGACGATATAGAACTTCGCCAAAAGTTTTATTTTCAATCACAATGGTAGTACGTTCATTTTCCTCACTTGCCTTTGGGTGCCAAGCTACTAAAAATTTACCGGGATGATATTTGCTAAATTTCACAAGACCACTCAAGCCGTAACGTGTGACATGTACATTTATTGGTGACATGAAAATGGAGATTTGTAAACGTTTATCTTTAAAGAACTCTCCCTCGAATACCTCTTCAATTACCACTACTTTGCCGTCGACAGGCGCAAGAATTATGTTTTCATCGCTGATAACATTTCTTTTAGGATTTCTAAAAAACTGCAAAATGATTATTAATAATAGCAATGCTGCTATCTGAACACCGATCTTTAGCCAATAATGGTCAATTAAATAATCTGACAACAACAAAACAACAGCGGTAAAAATACTGCCTAATAAAATTGATTGGGCTCCTTCTTTATGAAACATAGTTTAAAATTTGGTAAAATAAAAAAATAATTGGTGCTACAAATATAACACTATCTAAACGATCTAGGATGCCTCCGTGACCAGGCATTATATTTCCGCTATCCTTAACTCCTGCAATACGTTTAAATTTAGACTCAATTAAATCGCCAACAGTGCCAGCAACGCCGGTGATTACTGCAATTGAAGTCCAAATTAGAATGGATCTATCACTGAATTCTGGGTTTGCTTTGATATAAAACTTAGAGATTAAATAACCAGCTAAAATGGCGAATACGATTCCGCCCACAAATCCTTCTACTGTTTTTTTAGGCGATATTTTTTCGAAAAGCTTCGTACGTCCTATAGATTTGCCCACAATGTAAGCAAATGTATCGTTCGTCCAAACTAGAATAAACAATCCGATGATAATTTTTGGATTGTAATCATTTATACCAAATGATATTTTAGTTATAAAAACAAATGGCAGAATAATGTATCCTATTAAATATAGATATTTGGATGAATTACTTATCGAATGAATACTATCGTAAAATAAAAAAAGAATACATTTTATAGAAACCACTAATGCAATTACTAGTAAAACTATATTCAATTGCTGAATATTTATATTAATTTCAATATCAGCATTAAATATTCTGTTTATTGTCTCTGTGGTGATAGCATTGTAACTACTAATTAAAGTTACCGTGGTGTAAATCAGAAAACCTATTAGTAAAGGAAATGATTTTTTCAAATGAACTAAATTGCAAAATTCATAAACTGCAATTAGCAAAAAAATACCAAATAAGATAAAAAAGGTTTCAGTAGAGTATAAAATAGAAACAAGTAACAATATAATATAAATAGCTCCTGATATCCCCCGTTTTAGAGTTTCATTCATCTTAAAGATCTTCTAAAAGAAGTAAATAGAGATTTTTTGCAGAACTTCCGTACTGGGTGAAGTCTTCTTCTTTGACTTTTTGGAAATACTTAATTGTAGTGATATTAGTAGGATAATCACGTTCGTATTTTCTTTTTATAGCACTCAAGCCATCGGTTTTTTCACCTATGATTTGGCTTGTTTTACCTAAAACGATAATATTTTCCGGCAGTTCATTTGGCTTATGTTGTTTAATTTGCTGAGATGAAAACAAAATGGAGCCCTCATCAGCAATTAAATTTTCACAGCTTGCTAAAATAAACTTAGGATTTTTGGGATTCCTGTGTATCAGTTTATTGTCATCAAGCATCGACGTTAATGCCACATCATAACATAAAACTTCACTTTCGAACCAGTCATTTTCCTCTAATATATTCTCAAATTGTTCCTTTACTTCCTCATAATTTTCACAATACAAGAATTTACCTCCGTTTTTTTTAAAGTTGTGGATAAAAAGTTCATCGATAGCTGTAGTGTTCTCTGTAAAAGGTTTACTGAATTCAGTTTCCTTTTCTTCATCAGAAGACAGATTACTAGACCCAAAAAATTTTTTAAAAAGACTCATATACTTGTAATCTACTGCATTAATATTTGAAAACGTTCAAAGATAAAAAAATCTTAATTCAAAAAAGGTTTTTGAATTAAGATTTTTAAATATTTGCGCAATGATGTGCTTTATGATACCGCTTCTTCGAGATTTTTATCAAATGTTCTCCTTCCAAAGATTGCTTCTAAATCATCTTTAAAAATCACTTCTTTTTCTATTAGAATGTCTGCGAGTTGATTTAACTTATCTTTATTTTTCTCCAAAATGCGAATAGCTCTTTCGTACTGACCTTCAATTAAAGTAGATATCTCGGCATCAATAACTTTAGCAGTTTCATCAGAATAGGGTTTTGAAAAATTATAATCACCTTGACCAGATGAATCATAATAAGTTACATTTCCTATTTTATCGTTTAGACCGTAAATAGTTACCATTGCACGAGCCTGCTTAGTGACTTTCTCTAAATCACTCAAGGCGCCTGTCGAAATTCTATTAAATGTTACTTTTTCAGCAGCTCGTCCTCCCATAGTAGCACACATTTCGTCAAGCATTTGATCTGTTCTCACAATCTGTCTTTCCTCTGGTAAGTACCACGCAGCTCCCAAACTTTGTCCGCGGGGAACAATAGTTACTTTAATAAGGGGAGCAGCATGCTCTAACATCCAACTTACAGTTGCATGTCCAGCTTCGTGGATCGCAATAGCTCTCTTTTCATCTGGTGTAATAATTTTATTTTTCTTTTCAAGACCACCTATTATTCTGTCAACTGCGTCAAGAAAATCCTGTCTATCTACCGCAGTTTTGTTATGACGAGCAGCAATTAAAGCTGCTTCATTACAAACATTTGCAATATCAGCTCCAGAGAATCCTGGGGTTTGTTTTGCTAAAAAGTCTAAGTCTAGATTTTCTACTTTTTTTATTGGTGCTAAGTGAACCTGGAAAATTTCTGCTCTCTCTCTAATATCTGGTAAATCAACAAAAATTTGTCTGTCAAAACGACCAGCACGCATTAGCGCTTTATCAAGAACATCAGCTCTGTTTGTAGCTGCCAACACAATTACATTAGAGTTTGTACCAAAACCATCCATTTCAGTTAGTAATTGGTTCAAAGTATTTTCACGTTCGTCATTTCCACCAGACATGTTACTTTTCCCTCTCGCTCTTCCCACTGCATCAATTTCATCAATAAAAATAATAGCTGGAGATTTTTCTTTAGCTTGTTTAAATAAATCTCTAACACGAGATGCTCCAACACCTACAAACATTTCAACAAAATCAGAACCTGATAATGAGAAGAATGGAACTTGGGCTTCACCAGCTACAGCTTTCGCCAATAGTGTTTTACCTGTTCCAGGAGGACCTACAAGTAAGGCTCCTTTCGGAATTTTTCCACCTAAATTTGTATATTTTTCAGGATTTTTTAAAAATTCTACAATTTCTTGTATCTCTTCTTTTGCTCCTTCCAAACCTGCTACATCTTTAAAAGTCGTTTTAATATCTGTTTTTTCATCAAACAATTTTGCTTTTGATTTTCCGATATTGAAAATTTGACCGCCACCGCCTGCACCACCACCTGACATTTTTCTCATGATGAAAATCCAAACTGCAATTATAATAATGATAGGCAATAGACTTATTAAAATATCCGACCAATTATTTTTTGGTAAGAAATTAAAATCTTTTAGCTTTCCTTCTTTTACAGCTTTTTCAAGTTTGTTTTGAAATATTTGGTCATTTCCAATGTCAAAGGTGTAATGTGGTCCTTTATTAGGACGATCAAAAACATCTTTCGAAACTTTTTTGTGCGAAGCATCTTTTAATGCAGCAGCATTTAAGAATACTTCAGCTTCCGTCTTATTATAAACAATTACTTTTTCTATCTGACCTTTTTCTAAAAAGTCATTAAATTTTGAAGAAGTTAATTGACCTGGCTCGTTCAAGCTAGAACCACCAGTTACGAAACTTATAAATAAGAAAATTAATAAAATTGCAGTGTAAATTAACCACGGACTTACTTTAAACTTATTCGGATTAGGATTATTTTCTTTAGCCATTACTACGGATTATATGTCTTTAGTACTTGTTTTCAACGGTTGTTATTTTAGCATCGCCCCATAGATTTTCGATGTTGTAATACTCTCTAATGTGTTTTTGAAATACATGAACTACAATATTTACATAGTCCATTAACACCCATTCAGCATTATCACTTCCTTCAACATGCCAAGGCTTGTCTTTTAGTTCTTTCGAAACTGTTTTTTGGATTGAATTTACGATGGCGTTCACTTGAGTATTTGAATTTCCGTTACAAATAATAAAATAGTCGCAAACAGCAGTGTCTATTTCTCGTAAATCTAAAATTGTAACATCATTTCCTTTAACTTCTTCGATCCCATTAATGATATTCGCTAATAGGATGTCATTATTTATAGTCTTTTTCGCCATGAATTATTTTATATAAGTTTGTAAAGTTACCATTTTTTGTCATTATTTTTGAACCTTAACATAATATTAAATTCTGTTTACAAAAAACGTAAAATGAAAGTAATCAAACTCGATGCCATAGATTCTACAAATGAGTTCTTAAAAGGATTGTCAAGCAGGCAAGACCTTGAAAACTTTACGATAGTTACTGCCAACCGGCAGACTAAGGGTAAAGGTCAAATGGGAGCTATTTGGGCTTCTGAGGCGGGTAAAAACCTAACGATTAGTATTTTGGTCAAGGATTTTATAAACAACATTAATCAAATTTTTGACCTTAATATCTTAGTTTCAGTATCAGTGATAGAAGTTTTAGAATCACTTAATATTCCTAATCTTAGTATAAAATGGCCGAACGACATAATGTCAGATAATAAAAAAATTGGTGGCATTTTAATTGAAAACAGTATTAAAAGTGACGGATCAATTAATTCTGTTGTGGGTCTAGGACTCAATGTTAACCAAACTAATTTTAGTAATTTACCCAGAGCTTCGTCGTTAGCTGTTATTTGTGATAGGCAATTTGATCGAGACAAGTTGCTA
>Ga0105045_10005802_pt1 | contig 10889 bp, 12 predicted proteins | sample MAT02_FD_78089 | JGI IMG/M metagenome (GOLD analysis project Ga0105045, IMG submission 78089) | Freshwater microbial communities from Lake Fryxell liftoff mats and glacier meltwater in Antarctica - MAT-02 (megahit assembly) | ecosystem: Environmental > Aquatic > Freshwater > Ice > Liftoff... | reverse complement strand
TTAAGTGTTGGCTTGTATTAAGGAAGATTATGCAATGGTACGGTCCGAATGATTGAGCCAGTTTTGAAGCTCGGCCAGCACCTCGCCGTTATCCCTTTCATTGAAAATCTCGTGTTTAAAGTTTGAATATTCCTTAGCCACCAGGAGCTGTGCTGGTAGCTCTTTTGCAAAACGCCTACTACCTTCTGGATCAACACATCGGTCCGTGCCAGAATAGAGTAGCAACGTGGGTGTCTTCCAATGTGACGCCCGTTGATAGATCGCTTCAGAGCTTTCCAGCATGAACCGAGTTAGTTGACCGGATACTCGATCGTGTACGAGAGGATCTCGCTTATAGTCACGCACCGCCGCGAGATCTGAACTTAGCCATTCGGGCTTGAGTCCATTGTTAACTTTTACACTGGGGAGCAGTCGTCCTACCGTATTCAGTAACACTTTTTGAATTCGGCTTAACGGAAGCTTTAGCGCTGGCGATGAAAGCAAACAAAGGTCTACGGAACGTCGCCAAGCTCTCGGTTCAGGCGGATCAGCGAGTGCTGAAACAAGCCTAGCGACAATTAAGCCGCCCATACTATGCCCTAGCACGGCGAAAGGCTCCTTAGGGTAGGTAGCTTTGACTGCGTCGATTACAACCGATACATCTTGCATTGGATCGTCTTGATGGGCTATCCCGCCGCGTACGCCATCCGAAAGTCCATGTCCGCGCTGATCGTATCCTACAGCAGCCCAGCCAGCAAAATTGAGGGAAGCAGCGACATGTTCGTATCGTCCGATATGCTCCCCAAGGCCGTGCACAAGGCACACAACGCCCCGCTGATTCTGCTGGGCTTCTAAGGGCCAATGCTTGACAGCAAGTTTCAAGCCGTCGTGCGTCGTTAACGTAGCTGGCAGTGTTACATTGGGCTTGTTGGAATTCCAAGTAGCGGGTGAGCCGACCGTCGCAGCAAATATTTTTTGCTTCCTTTTCATCATAAACATACTCCATGCTTAGTCTACTCGATGGTAGGCCCACTGCCATTCCACACCGTCTAATTGAACTGAAAATAGATATGAAGATTCGATAGGTGGATTGGAGCGTTGTGCCAAGAAGACAACGGTGTCTCGAAGGGAACTTGTTCGCTATCGATTTTCCTTTACCATTGGTGACCGGAAAGGTGCTTGAGGACGAGCGAAAGGCTCAGATGTTCCTAACTCGAAGCGTCAGCAAGGATAAATTCATCGATGAGCATCGCTTTAATTGTTTTGTTACCGTTCTTAGGTGCGGTGCTTCCCGCGCTGATGATCCGTTCGGGACGAAATGAAAGTGCGATTGCAACTTGCTCGATTACGATGCTCTCACTGGCCTTACTGCTCACGAACGTGGCTGCGATCGCTCGAGGCGAAATCTTGCAGTCATCTTGGGTTTGGGTACCTCAAATTGGTTTGAATGCTCATTTTCGCGTGGATGGCTTGGGACTTTTGTTTGCTGGCATGATCCTAGGGATCGGGTTGCTCATCACCATCTACGCTCGCTTTTATCTTGGTCCCGATGAGGCATTAGGAAGATTCTACGCATATCTTCTCCTATTTCAGGGGGCTATGGTCGGTGTTGTGCTCTCTGAGAATACCCTGTTTATGATGGTTTTTTGGGAACTGACTAGTCTTTCGTCTTTCCTGCTCATAGGTTTTAAAAGCGACGCACAGGAAGGTCGGCAAGGGGCGCGAATGGCGTTGGCAATCACCGCTGGCGGAGGCTTAGCGTTGCTAGCCGGGATCCTTCTGCTTGGTCAGGTTGCTGGTTCATTCGAGCTCTCGGAGATACTTGCGAAAGGTGATCAAGTTCGGAGTTCTCCACAGTACTTATTGATCTTGATACTCGTATTAGTGGGATGCTTCACCAAAAGTGCACAGTTTCCGTTTCACTTTTGGTTACCCCACGCGATGGCTGCTCCCACTCCGGTTTCAGCTTATCTTCATTCTGCAACGATGGTGAAGGCGGGAGTGTTCTTGATGCTAAGGCTCTGGCCGGTCCTTTCAGGGACCGAAGCTTGGTTTTACATCGTCACAACCACTGGCCTAGTAACGATGCTAATGGCTGCAGTGATAGCACTTTTTAAAGAAGATCTCAAAAGTATCTTGGCTTACTCCACTATTAGTCAACTTGGCATGATGACGCTGCTAGTTGGATTAAACACCGATATGGCCGTCGTCGCATGTGTGTTTCATGTTCTTAACCATGCCGCTTTCAAAGCTGCGTTGTTTATGAATGCTGGGATAATCCAGCATGAGACAGGAACTCGTAATATCCAGCGACTGGGTGGTCTTATGGGTCTGATGCCCATCTCATGCACTTTGGCCACGCTTGCCTGTGCGGCGATGGCGGGTATTCCGCCTATGAATGGGTTTCTTTCTAAGGAAATGATGTTAGAAGAGGTTTCGCACGCGAGGTGGTTGGGGACCGTGTGGCTTCTTCCTTCGATCGTGACAATTGCTGCCATCTTCTCAGTTGCTTATTCCGTTCGATCTCTTTTTTTCATCTACGGTGGACCTGTACGGGAAGACTATCCGCTTACGCCGCATGATCCTAGTCGAGGGTTGTGGTTACCGCCCGCCTGTCTGATTGTTTTGGCAGTCCTGACAGGACTCTTTCCGGAGTCATGGGCTGGCGATGTTGTCCGGTGGGCAAGTGCCGCAGCATTGCAGACGGATTTACCCAAGTTCCATTTGTCGATTTGGCATGGCTGGACACCTGCTTTGGCGATGTCGATCATTGCGGTGTTAGCGGGATCCTTTTTACTACTGCTCTATAACCCGCTTCGCTATCAATGGAACGCTGTACCTAAGCCAAGTGGAAAAGAGCTTTACGATCATTCATTGGCGTTTCTTGTACAATCCATGCGTAGCTGCAACGAAACGATTTACAACGGTTCGCTACCTCGCATACTCTTTGTTCTCCTTTTGACATCCACCGTCCTCGGAGGATGGACATTCTTCAAGTCGAACTATGCGGCCGGTGGCAGAGAGTTGCTTCCCGTCAACGGAGTCGTGGTTGTCGGCTGGATTTTAGTGATCGCAGCATGTTACATCGTAGTAAGACAACACCGAAGTCGCTTAGTTGCGTTGCTGACAGTGAATATTGTCGGGCTTGTTAGTGCCGGTGCATTTGTTCTTTTATCTGCTCCTGATCTAGCTTTAACACAAATTGCCGTCGAAGTCGTGACACTGATTTTGATGCTGCTTGCCCTACACTTTCTACCTAAGGAAACCTTGCTCGAAACAAGTGCGTGGCGTCAATATCGAGATGTGTCGCTAGCAATAGCCTCTGGATCAGGAGTCGGATACTTGAGTTGGGCTATGATGACTCATGATTTTCAGTCGATCTCAAACTACTATATTCAACATTCCAAACCGCTTGGCGGCGGTGCGAACGTGGTGAACGTCATCCTTGTCGATTTTCGCGGATTCGACACTTTCGGCGAGATCATGGTAATCGGTATTGCAGCCATATCCATTTTTTCAATGCTAGATGGAATGCATAGCGGAGCGGTTTTCGTATCTCTATCCCAATGGAAATCCGGACTTCGCTTCGCTCCAAATCGTCATCCGATCATGATGGTCGTTGTCACGCGAATCATGTTGCCACTGGCTATTCTCGTTGGTTGCTTCATTTTCCTACGTGGACACAATCTACCAGGTGGTGGCTTTATTGCTGCACTTGTAGTCTCGATCGCATTGATTATGCAGTACATGGCTAGCGGGTTCCACTGGGCGGATGAACGCGTGCACTTTGACTACCATGCATTGATCGGCGGAGGTGCCTTGATTACCGCCGCTTCGGGGATCGGATCGATGGTCTTAGGAAAGCCGTTCTTGACCAGCGGCTTTAGATACGTCGACTTCCCGTTTATTGGCAAAGTGGAGCTAGCAAGCGCAACCGCATTTGATCTAGGCGTATTCTTGACTGTAGTCGGCGGAGTCATGTTGGCGCTAGCCAATTTTTCAAATCTAGGTCGAATGACCGCCGAAGGTCAGCAGTCTGATTCGGATTAACATTGAAAGGAACGTTTGTGGAATTTCTAGTTGCGACGGCAATCGGCGTAATGACCATGGCAGGAGTTTATCTTGTGCTTCGTCCACACACGTTCTCGATCGTGTTAGGGCTTACGTTACTTACCTACGCCGTCAATTTTTTCATCTTTGCATCTGGAAGACTTTCCATTAACCGTCCAGATATCATAACCGACCCCAATGAAATTTATGCTGATCCTTTACCGCAAGCACTCGTATTGACTGCAATTGTCATTTCGTTCGGAATGACGGCAATGATCTTGGTGATGTCCGTTCGGAGCTACTTTGAAAGTGGAAGCGATTTGGTTGGCCTTATCGGATCCGAGGAACACCTCTCAGAGGACCAAGTATGAACCACTGGATTATACTTCCAATCCTACTTCCTGCTATAATCGCCCCGTTGCTTATTCTAGCGGTACGAAATGACATCTTCCTAGCGAGAGTTTTTTCTATTGCATGCACGGTTGCGCTAGTCGCTTTCGGCATCTTTCAGTTAGTTGCTTCCTGCGATGGAAAGATTCGGACCTATGCACTGGGCAATTGGAATCCTCCGTTTGGAATTGTTTTGGTTCTTGATCGACTTGCTGCGACGATGCTATTGTTAACCGCTGTGATCGGCTTAGTGGTTATCTTGTATTCGATCCATGGGTGGGACAAGCAGGGGAGGCACTTTCATGCCTTGTTTCAGTTTCAATTGATGGGACTTAACGGGGCGTTTTTGACAGGAGATCTCTTCAACCTTTTCGTTTTCTATGAGGTACTGTTGATTGCATCCTATGGACTCATGGTTCATGGAGGTGGTAACGCTAGAGTTCGTGCAGGAATCCAATATGTTGTCGTGAATCTCGTTGGGTCATGCCTGTTCTTGATCGCGATTACGTTGATTTACAGTGTGACTGGGACATTGAACATGGCGGATTTGTTCCGCAAGATAGGGTCGACTCCAGCGGCAAGCCAAGCCATTCTGAATGTGGGAGGGGTGTTGTTATTGGTGGTTTTTGCTTTGAAATCTGCCATTTTTCCGCTACACCTATGGTTGCTAGGCACGTACTCCAACGCACCGGGCCCGGTTGCGGCGCTTTTCTCGATCATGACGAAAGTTGGTGTGTATTCGATGCTTCGAGTGCAGCCGCTGTTATTCCCAAGTTTAGAGCTAATAGTACCTGCTGCCTTGATCACGCTATTCTTAGGCAGCGTTGGTATACTTGTAGCCCGTAGCTTCGGACAGCAAGCCAGCTTCGCAGCGCTTGCCTCCATCGGGACACTGCTAGTCGCCGTAGGTGGTTCTAGCACGGAGAATTGGAGTGCGGCGATGTACTACCTTGTCCACTCGACGTTGAGTGTGGCCAGTTTTTTTCTGATAGTAGATTTGCTGGTTGCCAATCGACCTAACGGAGGAGATGCACTGATAGAAGGCCCCAACTACGCTAACCGAAGCATTGTTGGGGCACTGTATTTCGTGATCGCTATCGCTCTATCTGGAATGCCACCTCTCTCTGGTTTTATAGGCAAGCTACTGATCCTGCAGGGTGCCCAGCAGCAACCTAACTGGGGCTGGGTATGGAGTGTCATACTCGTATCGAGCTTGATTGGAATAATAGGTCTAAGCAAAAGCGGTAGTTTGCTGTTTTGGAAGTGTGGCCCGAAGCAAGCTGACGTTGAGAGTCTCGCTTGTACTGAAGTCGTGAGCATTGCAGGTTCGATTGAGCCAACTAGCACTACTTCTATTGCGATACCGCTCGTTTCAATCGGAGCTGTTCTGCTTCTGATTATATCACTTTCGGTATTTGCTGGCCCTATTTGCATGTTTATGGATGCGACCGCCGACCAGTTGCGTGATAGAGACCAATACAACATCGCCGTACTTGATCAGAGGGTTTAGAGAATGGAACGAAACACGGCTGCTGTTAGAACGCCATCTCTCAAATCTTGGATGCGACAATGGTTACCACATCCCTGGACGACACTGGTCCTAATCCTTGTATGGTTAGCTTTATCGAAGAGTTTATCGAACGCGAACTTGATAGCCGCCTCGGTGCTTGGCATCGCCCTACCAATTTACACAAGCCACTTTTGGCCGTTACGCCAACGGATGGTAAGCCCTCTAAATGCGTTAGCTCTAACAGCAATCGTGGCCTGGGATATACTCGTGGCAAACATTCAGGTTGCTTACGTCATATTGTTCAAAGCTAACAAGAAAGTTCGTAGCGGCTGGATCAGTATCCCGGTGGAACTGGCGACACCAGAAGCGATGACAGCCCTAGCTGCGATCATTACGTTGACGCCTGGTACGGTGAGCAGCGATTTTTCTAATGATGGCCGATTTTTACTCGTGCACTGCCTCGACTTTGAAGACGGTGATGCACTCGTAAAGTACATTAAAAATCGTTATGAGAAGAGGCTAAAGGAGGTGTTTCCATGATCGGCTATGCATTGATCGTCGGATATGGACTCATTTCAATCGCGTTATTGATGAACCTCTGGCGATTGGCTACCGGTCCGACCGCGTTAGATCGAATCCTCGCCGGAGACACGATGGTCGTGAATATCATCGCGTTCATTATTCTCTATGGCATCGAGCAAAACACGACACTCTATTTTGAGTCGGCATTACTTTTGGCCATGTTTAGTTTTGTATCGACTGTTGCTTACTGCCGTTTTCTACTTCGCGGTGACATTATCGAATAGCCTTCCTTTCGAAACAAAACCAAATGAATACTTTTCTTGAAGTGCTAGTTGCTATTCTGATCGTCATCGGAGCGTTCTTTGTGTTCGTCGGTTCGTTAGGTTTGCTTAAACTATCTAGCTTGATGGCAAGACTGCACGCACCATCCAAAGCGACCACGCTGGGGCTAGGTAGCTGCCTAGTTGCGTCAATCGTACAGCTCTGGCGACAAACAGGGACGATCTCGATGCAGGAGATTTTGATTACTTTTTTCTTGTTTATCACCGCGCCAGTAACGGCACACTTCCTGGCGCAAGCATATATTCATACCCAGAAAAAATCAGACGATGAGTTGCCTATTCCGTCGCCTACGACGACTTGGACTACGCTAAAGACCTCACCTCGGAAACAAAGCCTCAATTCAGAAGTGTCGGAAGGAGTTGAACGCTCGAGCAATTCTCAGGCAGATGTAGCAGGAGCGGTCAAGGCTTTCGGCCGAAACTCTTGACGAGTTTCGCTACCTGATCAACATCGGCCGCCACATCATTTTCAGTTTTGCTCTATGCCCGACCCGTCTGGCATAAATCGCGCAACTTCAAAACTAGCGCTCACCACTCAGGAAACTTAGCATTTTTGCCAGACCACTCGCAGGGAGGATCGAGCGAGTCCGGAAGGAACTTCTGGTTTGTGGCTCTAGCGAGTCGCTTTAATACGATGGGCTCCTCGTTTACGCTTCCAGGTTTCAACTGGCGAAAATCTTCAAAACCTGCCCTTCGTGTTATAGGAAAAAACAATCGAACCGGCTCCTTCTTGCAATCGTATTGCATTTGCGATAGGATAGCGATTTAAGAGCTAGGTATTCGGGGAGAAGAAACCAATGATTCGATTTTGTTTATCTGTTTATGTTGTTCTCTACATTTGGAATCCTTTCTTAAACGCCGAGGACACAATTGCCGGGGACACAACTGCGGAACGCACTGTGCCGACTTTGGTCGTCGTGTCTGATAAGGAAATCGCATCATTGCTTTCGTCATTGCCACCGGATGTCGTTCTGGGGGTTTTGATCCACGACAGCAATGAGTCCTATGAGATTGTTAACGCCCGCGCTTTGGCGATGCGTCATGCGACTTATTTTATCTATCACGGCGGTCGAGAGTCGTCGCTAACCTCGATGTGCCTTGAGCGATTGAAAATGCAGGGTGTTGTCGCGATTGATTTGCAAAGGCACGTCAAGCGACGAAACCAAATCATGGAATCAGTGAAAACTCTTCAGCATGTTTCGCTGCTCACCGAACTGTCCATCCAACCATAACCAACGAAAGAATCGACGCCGAAATGAACTCTCGGGAAAATTTAAAACGCCTACCTGTTACTGTACTCTCTGGCTTTCTCGGGGCAGGGAAAACCACGTTGCTTAACCACATTTTGACAAATCGAGACAACATGCGGGTCGCCGTAATTGTTAACGATATGAGCGAAGTCAATATCGACGCGGCTCTGGTCAAGTCGGGTGACGCAAATCTATCTCGCACCGAAGAACAGTTGGTTGAGATGACCAACGGTTGTATTTGCTGTACGCTTCGGGAAGATCTTCTCATTGAAGTGCGGCGGTTGGCTCTTGATGGTCGTTTTGACTATCTCTTGATCGAATCAACCGGTATCTCCGAACCGATGCCTGTGGCGGAAACTTTTACATTCGAAGACGAAGAAGGAGATAGTCTTTCTTTGGTCGCCGACCTGGACACGATGGTGACGGTAGTGGATGCCGGAAACTTCATGAAGGATTTTGGTTCGTGGGATGATTTGACAGATCGTCGGCTGGGGTTGAACGAAGACGACAAACGAAACATCGTTGACCTGCTCGTCGATCAGGTCGAATTCGCCAATGTGATCGTCGTCAACAAAATCGATCTTGTCACGCCCTATGATCTTGAGCAATTGACCGTTTTGATTCGTAAGCTTAATGGAAATGCCCGAATCGTGCATAGTTCTGAGAGCCGCGTACCGCTGGATCAAATACTTGGCACGGGGTTGTTTTCGATGAGTGAATCCGAGCAGCGACCGGACTGGTTAGCGGTACCACGAGGAGAAGAGACGGCCGAGACCGAAGAGTATGGAATCTCTAATTTCGTCTATCGAAGTCGTCGACCGTTCCATCCGCAAAGGCTTTCTATTGCGTTAGACGAAAGTCTTGAGGAGGGCATTTTCACAGGTGTGTTTCGAAGCAAAGGCCTTGTTTGGATCGCTTCCAAGCATGATTGGGCATACGATTGGTCCCAAGCAGGATGTTCGGTGCGACTCGACCCGGCCGGGTTTTGGTGGGCGTCTGCTCCGGGCGATGAATGGCCGGAAGATGAAGATGAAATTGCCAAGGTCAAAAGCGAGTACTCCGGTTTGTATGGGGATCGCCGACAGGAACTGGTGTTCATAGGCAATGCGATGGATGAGTCGTCGATTCGCGAGATTCTTGATTCATGCTTGCTAACCGATCTGGAATTTCTTCAAGGCCCCGAGTTCTGGGATGGCTTTGAGGATCCATTTCCCGCGATCGAATTACAGGCAGATGAAGCGGAGTTGGGCTCGTGATCTTGCTGGACTTCCTGTCGCGGGTTCTAGGACCCGTAATGGGTCTGTTCAATCTTCCCCCAGAATCCGCTTTGGAGATTGCCCTTTCTTCCATTGGAAAAGACGGCATCTTTTTGTTTGCGGCCGAAGACCGTCTTGCGTTTCCCGTGACAGCCTCGCAAGTTCTCACGGCGGTCTACTTGGCAGGTGTATTGTTGCCCTGTTTAGTTACAACGATGACGATTGCAAAAAAGTCGAGTTGGAAATCGACGGGATTGAAGCTCTTGAGACAAGCAGCATTTGCAATCATCTTTTCGCTTGGCAGTGCATGGGGCAGTGCATGGGGCAGTGCATGGATACTCTGAAAAATGCAACTGCTCTTTTGAGCCAGCAGATCTGGTGCTGGGGGCAAGATATCAAGCGTCCCGAGGGTAACTGGCTACTCGATTCGGGGTTTGATCGCTTTACGCCTCCCGAAGATCGTATCCATTGTTCAAGCGTCTACTCGCTCGACTTGAAAGGCAATAGACGAATCATTTTGCGTGGATTCGGTGTCTTCTTTGGCGATGATGCACGTGGTGGTGTTTTCTTGGATCGCTATCGATTCACCCCCAAATACTCTGAATCTTCCAGTCTGAAGTGTCCACCATGGTCCGACGGCGATGTTCCTGTGATGAATATTCCATCTCCGTCACAGCGTGTGGATTGCCTCTTTCTACTACTGGATTTAATCGGTTGGATTCGACAATACGAGGTCGACATCATTGCTCGACTTGGGATTAAGTACCGGCAAGACTCACTATCACAATGGAACAACGGTAAAAGAGTCTCTATTCCTGCGGAGGAAATCGCCGCTGGTTGGAGAAGTCTGTCGTTCCTTGTTGCGAATGATTTCGATTTGCTGTTGAGTCAGCATGAATACTCTACTCTCGACAACAATTCGCCGGAGTCAGCAGCATGAGCGAAGTCAACATCGACGTGCAGCTTGTAGCTCGCGGTGATGCGGCTTTGAGTCACAAGTTGGATGTATTGGACTCACCACTGACATCACCGCCGGAGCCGCCCTTGAGTTTTCTGCGTCTCGCGAAAGTTTAACTGGTCCGCCCGGACAGAAGTACTTTAGAGCAGTGAGGTGGATTGAGTACTGTCGAGCACATCGGCGAAACGCGTTGCACCAAATCGATCCTGGCTTTCAGAATCGATCGGCGTTACTCGAGCTAGCAGGCGGTTTGCAGGAACTCGATTACGCTACTCTAGCGAAAGACAAGCGGGGAGCTTGGCTTTGGATCGGCAGGAGCCTTTCCCTCCCGGTACAAACCATTCTGCCGCTCGCCTTAAATCAAAATCCAATGATGGCATCTCCGAGCTTCATGATTTATCTGAGTATCACCATGCAGGCATTGGATCTTCCAAAGCAGCCCACTCCTTCGGCCCCATGGCCATTTCTTCGTCGGTTAGTAAGCAACTCTCGAGAGTCTTTTGAAAGCTGTCGGTCGGCATATCGACTCCGATCAAGACCAACTCCTGTCGGCAGTCACCTACGGTAGCATCCCAAAGCTTACTTAGGTGAGCCTGAAACGATTCATCTTGCGGACGGTCTCCCTCGGGGACA
>Ga0105045_10005801_pt1 | contig 10890 bp, 5 predicted proteins | sample MAT02_FD_78089 | JGI IMG/M metagenome (GOLD analysis project Ga0105045, IMG submission 78089) | Freshwater microbial communities from Lake Fryxell liftoff mats and glacier meltwater in Antarctica - MAT-02 (megahit assembly) | ecosystem: Environmental > Aquatic > Freshwater > Ice > Liftoff... | reverse complement strand
GATATAGATGGCGATGGGGCTAAGGATATTTTCCTGATCGCCAGCGATCTGGAGGCGGTGGGCTTCTTGAACGGCACCGGTAACGGCACACAATGGGATCGGACCACCTTGTTCTACAACTACGATTATCCCTACGCAGCACCTGTTCTGATCGATGTGGATGGCGATGGCGATCTTGATCTCGCAGAGGCCAACAGCATTGCTGTGCAATGGGCTGAGAATCGATTGAACGAACCAGCGGGGAATTTCTCCATCCGAGTAGTGGAACCGTTCACCACAGCGGGAAAAGGGAATTTCGGTGTCCTAGGGTGTGGTGGTGTTGGCGTGGTATACGTTCCTTCCAACCCAGCACTGCCAGTGCGTTGGTCGAACTATCTGCCATCTATATTACGATTGGCGCCGCGTGTGGAATTGGTAGGCGTGCCGCGCGCTGCTGCGACAACCCTCGCAGACCTGAACGGTGACGGCAAGCAGGACCTTGTGCTCATGGATGCTCTTTCGGGTGCCACATGGTATGCGAACACACTCTTTCCGGCCACCACAGAGGTCAGCCTGCCACAAATGGATACGCTCTGCATCTTCGGTCCGGAGGTTGTACTGCCCGAAGCCATCCCAAGCAACGGCCAGTGGAGCGGAAGCTGGGTACAGGACAATATTCTCTACCGCTCCAACGCATCCGGCACGGGGAACTACCCGCTTTATTACACCTTGTATGAACCGGAAGGCTGTCCCGCTGGCGATCGTGTCTTCATCCGCCTTCTCTCTGGTCCTACCATCCTACCTGTACTACCCCCTGTGCTTTGCTCGGCCCAACGCCCGATCCAACTCAGCGCCTCACCGGCGAATGTGGAGTGGGTGGGGCTCCCAACGGATGGCATACTGGACCCAACGACCTACACGGGCAACTTGATCGTGTGTGCATACACCGATGTGAGTGGCTCATCCTGCGTCACCTTCTTCGGCCCCTTGAACATTTGGCAATCCATTCCTGCCGGCATCCAAGAAGCTGGTCCCTTCTGTACGAATGCCGGCCTCCAGACCATACTCCCTGAAGTGGGTCTTCCCGGCACCACGTGGAGCGGCGACATCGTTTCCTCCACGAACGGCCAAGCAATTTTCGATCCTTCGTTGGGTGCGGGCGAATATTTGGTGATCCTGGATCGCGTGCCAAGCCAGCCGCAGCAATGTGCGAACAGCGACACACTGCGCATCACAGTGAGCGATGAACTGCCTCCAGTGAGCATTGAGCCGCTGCCTGTGTTCTGTGCCGATGGTCCTTTGGTGCCACTTACAGGCGGCATTCCTCAAGGTGGAATTTGGAGCGGGTCCGGAGTGTCGAACGGTGCTTTGGACCCTTCGAGCGTTGGAGCGGGCATCCACACGGTCAGCTACACCTTCACCGATCCAGGAGGCTGTTCGGCAAGCGCAAGCACCGATGTGCTACTTGCCACCGGCGCCACCATAAGCACGCAAGACCGGAACTTCTGTCCAACAGATGAAGCGCTGTCCTTCACTGCAGAGCCACCGGGTGGGACGTGGTCTACGCCTCTGTCCGCTTTAGGCGTGTTCGACCCTGCGGCTGGAATAGCTGGCCGCCATGCGCTAGTGTACACCTACACCGCGCCCAATGGCTGTACCCTGTTGAACCCAACGGATTCTCTGGAGGTATTCCCCCCTGCACTGGTGCAGATCGATGCAGTGCCTGAGTTGTGCAGTGATGGTGAGGTCATCACCCTTTCCGGATCACCAGCGGGCACGTGGTCCGGCGCTGTCTCCGGATCCGGCAATACCGTTCCCTTCGACCCGACCGCATTGGGCATCGGCACTTGGACCGTTGTTCTGAACGCTACGGATGCCAACGGCTGTGCCGGAGAAAGCACCTTGGATGTGGTGGTTGAAGTATGCACCGGCATCTCGGATATCGCGGGCGAACAAGCAGTGCTGCTTGCACCGAACCCTTTCGGGAATTCCGCAATGTTGAGCTTCGACCTTCTTGGTCCGGTGAATGTACTGATCCTGGACGCCAGCGGACGTCCCGTGCAGCAGCATCGTGTAACGGCAAGCGGCCCAACGCAATTCCTACTCGACCTTTCAGGCGAAGCCAATGGCATCTACCTGATCCGCATCCAGCACGGCAGCGCAACGCTCAACTTGCGTGCGGTGAAGACGGATTAGAGGAATGGGCCACAGGGTCTCCGAAGACGGAAGACCATTCTGGGTTTGGATCCGGATGTAGCGAGATTCACCATATCCGAACGCCATTGGCCCACATCATCACTTCAGTCAAGTTTCCGTCCTCATCATACTTCTTGTAATCGCCGTTCAACTTGCCGAAAACGTAGTGGCACTCATATTGGATCAGACCATTCCGATATTGTCGCGTTGTTGTCCCATGCTCTACCCTGGCACCAATGAACTCTTGTCGCTGCCGCATCGTGCCGTCTTCCCAGTAGTCCATGATCACCCATGCTTCATCGGCACCTCGCTCGGCTGAGGTTTCCCAATGTCTCATCACATTACCGTTCTCCCAATAGGATGTGCCGCTATTCCTTTCAGCCGACCTAATTCCAAGCGTGGCCGATCCACCGTCTTCATGATAGGCACGGAAGATCTCGGCACCCGATGCCAAGTCTACAGTACATAAGTACATTGGTCGTCCCCTTACATCGAACGTCGACCAATAGGTACGCCTTCCCTCAAAATAGATCTCACATGAGGCCGTGACACCGTTGCCTTTATAGACCGTTGTCCAGTCGGCGATCTTGAAGTCATCGAGGTATCGTCCTTGACTAATTTTAGTCTCTGTCGTGTCAGAGTCAGGAACCTGCTGAGTCAATTCCTCGATCCACCAGCCCTGCTTATTACCCGCGCTGTCCAATTGGTTCAACGTGTCACGTGCTTTGCCGCTCTGACCATTGGTGGCCAGCGAAGCGATCAAGCACATTGCTGCAATACTTGCCTTTGAACAGTTCATTGTCTCTGGATAACGAAGATACCTGCGCTCCTACGCATGTGTGGGAGCGCGGGTGAACAGGCTAGGCTGCAAGCCTGTTCGACTAATCCAACCCCAGCGTGATCTGCTTGCCCGGCTCGTAGCCGATCAAAGGATCCTCCGGTGAGCGTTCCACCTCCTGCTTCGCTTGGGCACGGCGGAACTGCTTCATGGGGCTCTCCTCCAAGTCCTCTTCCTCGGGTGCTTCAAGGTTGCCAACCTCATCGTCGCTGATCAGCATGCCCTGCACTTCCTCCATATCAGGCGTCATGGGTATGAAGACCGGATCAAGCAGTGCGAGGTCCTTCACCTTGAAAGGGCTTAAGCGATTCCCCAAGGCCTTCACCCCTTTCACGGCAATGAATGCGTTGATGTCGACCTGCTCATCGGGCCGGTCGGCGCTGCGCTTGTCGAAGCTGACATGCACGCGCGGAGTGGCCACCAGGCTGTGCAACGCGAGTTTGCTGTCCGGATGCTCAGTGATGAAGGAAACAGCGTCCTTGGCAGGCTCCACGTTGAAGCGCTTGACCTGATATTGCTGCTTCTCCCCTTCCCAATACACGGCGCTCACAACGGCCTTCGGGTCGTTCTTCACCACGGTGACCGCATCGTCAGGGAAGTGTGTGCTTAGTACGTATGGGAAGAGCTGATAGGTGCCATTGCGCATGATGGCAAGGATGCGGTCATCGCCGCCGAAACGACCGAGGTAGCGACCATGACCTGCCTCGTTCAGGCGGCGCACCGTTTCGTCGAACCAGATGGGGATCGCGCCCAACGTACTGGCGCCGCGCTCCTTCTGGGTGATCTTGCCCACCATGTACCGTGTAAGCAGGTTACCCTTGCTGCCACGCCCTTTTACCGTAAGCGAAGCAAAGTCGATGTCGAACTTGGTCTTGCGCAGATTGGGGCGTGGGCGCAGGATCACTTGGATCACCTCGGCGGCACCATCCGGATTGGCAGTGAAGTATTCCACTCGCGATCCCTTGACGCCACCGGTCAGGTCGTACTCTTTGTCGCGCGTGATGCCTGTGACGATGAACCGCTTCATGAAGTAGGCACCCTTGGTCCCATCTTGGTAGACAAGGTGGTAGATGGTGCGTTCGTCACCTTTCTTCCACACTCCCACGTGGATCACGTCCTTGCCGATGAACTTTTTGTCGGCCACTTTGGTCACGATCATGGAGCCGTTGCTGCGGAACACGATCATGTCGTCCAGGTCCGAGCATTCGCCCACCAATTCAAAATTGCGCAAGGACCAACCCGCGAAGCCTTCGGCGCGATCCAAGTACAACTTGCGGTTGGCCACCGCGACCTTGGTGGCCACGATGGTGTCAAACGTGCGCAGCTCGGTCTTGCGTTCGCGGCCAGCGGAATACTTACGCTTCAGCTCCTTGAAGTGATCCACCGCATGGTCCACGATGTGCTCCAGCTTGTGCTGCACTTCGCTGATCGTCTCGACCAATTGTTTGATGTGTTCATCGGCCTTGAAGCTGTCGAAGCGCGAGATCCGTTTGATCTTGATCTCGGTGAGGCGCATGATGTCGTCCTGCGTGACCGGGCGTTTCAGCTCTTTGATGTGCGGCTTCAAGCCCTTGTCGATGAACTCGATCACTTGCTCCCAGGTCTCGGCTTCTTCGATCTTGCGGTAGACCTTCTTCTCGATGAAGATGCGCTCGAGCGATGCGAAGTGCCACTGTTCCTCCAACTCACCCTTCTTGATGGTGAGTTCCAGTTCCAGGAGCCGAAGGGTGTTCTGGGTGCTGCTGCGTAACAGTTCGTTCACTCCAACGAAGCGGGGCTTGTCGCTAACTCCGGCTTCCGAGCTGGCCTCGATGACCACCGCGTTCGGTGCAATGCTCAGCTCACAGTCGGTGAAGGCATAGAGCGCATCAATGGTGTTGTCCGGTGATACGCCCGCTGCCAGGTGGACGAGGATCTCGGCATTCTCGGCAGTGTTGTCCTCGATGTGCCGCACCTTGATCTTGCCTTTCTCGTTGGCCTTGATGATGCTTTCGATGAGGCTACTGGTGGTGGTGCCGAACGGGATCTCGTGGATGACGAGCGTCTTGTTGTCCTCCTTGCGGATGCGCGCACGCACCCGGACACGCCCGCCGCGCTGGCCCTCGTTGTAGACATCCACATCGGCAGTACCACCGGTGGGGAAGTCGGGCAGGATCTCGAAGCGCTTGCCACGAAGGCACGCGATGCTGGCATCAATGAGTTCGATGAAGTTGTGGGGCAGCACTTTGCAGCTCAGGCCCACCGCGATGCCTTCACCACCCTGTGCGAGCAGCAAGGGGAACTTCACCGGGAGGAAGACCGGTTCCTTGTTGCGACCGTCGTAGCTCAGTTGCCAATCGGTGGTCTTGGGGTTGAAGACTACATCGTGCGCGAATTTGCTCAGGCGCGCTTCGATGTATCGCGGTGCTGCTGCACTGTCTCCCGTTAGGGTGTTGCCCCAGTTCCCTTGGCAATCGATCAGCAGGTCCTTCTGGCCCAATTGCACCAGCGCATCGCCAATGCTGGCATCGCCATGCGGATGGTACTGCATGGTATGCCCGATGATGTTGGCCACCTTGTTATAGCGGCCATCATCGAGGTCCTTCATGCTGTGCAGGATGCGGCGCTGCACTGGCTTAAGGCCGTCGCGCAAGGCGGGCACAGCACGCTCCAGGATCACGTAGCTGGCGTAGTCCAGGAACCAGCTGCGGTACATACCGCTCACCGAAAAGGTGCCACCACTGCCCGCGCCGGGAATGCCTCGCACTGAATTGGCCGGCTCGTTACCGGGTTCCTGCTCCTGCTGGAGTTCCTCGTTCTCGTCGCTCATTACAGTGTGGCACAGATCGTCTCGGCGCGCGCTGCGCTTTGGCTATTGGTCAGTCTTAAACGCAAACAAATGGACGTTCCGGGCAGTGGTTCGCGGCGGTAACGATACCGGCTACTTCCAGCGCTTACCGGGGTCACCGGCTGGGCATCCTGGCCGTTCTGAAGGTCGTCCAATCGGATGCCGTAGTCAGTTGGCGAAAGGAAGAGCTCTTCGCGTACCCGGAACACGATGACCTGATACAACACATTGGTGCCGCCACCGATGTTCACGGTCTCGAGGAAGGTCTCCTCGAATACGAAGACCTGCTCTCCATTGAAGTCACGGTCGAAAGGGTTGTTGGTCAAGGATGCGGTGTCGACCGTATCCTTGAAGCAGGAGCTCAACAGTACCAAGAAAGGGAGCAAGATCAGGAAGCGCTTCATCGGATCGGGATGCTGAGGGCCGCAGCCCAGGTTCCACGTCGTTCGCCGGGTTCCCACACGAGGCCCTCGAAACGAATACGTTCCTGGTCCTTGAATTCCGGTGCCGAGCGGGTCGCCAATTTCTTCCGCAACATCACCGTGGCAGCGGTACTAAGGGCGAAAACGCCTGAGGCCACATACGCATGGGTGCGCGCATTGCGCAGATCGGCTTGTGCATTTGGCAGGTCCGTGGTCTTCAAGGCTTCGATGCGATCCGGGTCGGCCAAGGCGTTATACGAATCCTCCAGATCCAACAAAGTGCTGTGTGACTGTGCAAGCCGGATCCAAGCCACCGTGGTCCATGCTCCTGCACCAGCAGTGGCCAAAGGCAACCAGAGGCGTCCTATGCGCCGTTGGCTTTCGAAGCGTTCCTCCGCCCGCCGATAGTCCACATATTCCTGCGAATAGCGCAAACGCACCAGCACATCCTTGGCGCGCCCCGGCTCCACCACGAAGACCGTATCCATCATCAACCGTTCGGGGGCCCAGAAAGTAAAGGTGTGTCGGCCCTCTTCCAAGGTCAGTTCACGATCGCCCATGCGGTACTTACCATCAAGCACGTATTGCATGCCTCGGTCCGGTTCGAAGCGAAAACGCAACTGCCCAGTTGATTGTGCCTGAGCAACCAAGCACAGAAGTAGGGACCCGAACACAACGGGGATACGATAGCCAGGCGATGTGCTGCCCACAACACTACCGCCCTCTGTTCCCGCTATTCGCACTTTGCTCGTCATGCCTCTATCATTCCGACTACTTGCATCATCTCCACACCCATTCATCTTCACATCTCCAAACGTGCGCTGAGCGCTCCTGAGCGAATTCGAAGTACGAAGCGGCTCCACATTTTCACATCCTCACATCTTCAAATATTCACATCTCCACATTCTCACACCTCCACCTCGTTCTCTTCCAGTTTCTGAGCAATGACCTTCACGGGATCGACCGCCTTCACGTCATCGATCAGGTCCTTTTCCACCCTCAGGTTCTCGATGATGAATTCCTGGCGATGCGGTGTGTTCTTGCCCATGTAGAAGCCGAGAAGTTCCTGTACGCCGGCATCCTTGGTGATCATCACCGGCTCCAAACGGATGTCCTCACCGATGAAGTGCTTGAACTCATCGGGGCTGATCTCACCCAAGCCTTTGAAGCGGGTGATCTCTGCGCTCTTACCAAGTTTGATCAAGGCTCGTTGCCGCTCCTCATCGCTGTAGCAGTATATCGTGTCCTTCTTGTTCCGCACCCGGAATAGGGGAGTTTGCAGAATGTACAGGTGGTCGTTCTTCACCAAGTCCGGAAAGAACTGGAGGAAGAAGGTCATTAGCAGCAAGCGGATGTGCATGCCGTCCACGTCGGCATCGGTGGCTATCACGATCTTGTTGTATCGCAAGCCATCCATGCCGTCCTCAATGTCCAATGCGGCCTGGATCAGGTTGAACTCCTCGTTCTCGTAGACGATCTTCTTGGTCAGGCCATAGCAGTTCAAGGGCTTTCCCTTTAGGCTGAATACGCCTTGGGTATTCACATCGCGGCTCTTAGTGATGCTGCCGCTGGCGCTGTCGCCCTCGGTAATGAAGAGCGTGGAGGCTTGCTTGCGCGGATCGTTCTTGGGATCGCTGAGGTGGATCCGGCAATCGCGCAGCTTGCGGTTGTGCAAGCTGGACTTTTTGGCGCGCTCCCGTGCGAGTTTTCGGATGCCACTAAGCTCCTTGCGCTCGCGTTCGTTCTGCAAGATGCGCGACTGGAGCACCTCGGCCACATCGGGATGCTTGTGCAGGAAGTTGTCCAGTTCGCGACCGATGAAGTCGCCGATGAAACCGCGCATGCTTTGGCCACCGGGCTCGATCTCCTGGCTGCCGAGCTTGGTCTTGGTCTGGCTCTCGAACACCGGTTCGATCACCTTCACGCTGACCGCTGCAACGATCCCGGTACGCACATCGCCCGCTTCCCAATCCTTCTTGAAATAATCCTTGATGGTCTTGGCCACGGCCTCGCGAAAAGCACCTTGGTGCGTGCCGCCCTGCGTGGTGTGCTGCCCGTTCACGAAGCTGTAGTATTCCTCGCCGTAGTGGTTGGCGTGGGTAATGGCCACTTCGATATCGTCGCCCTTGAGGTGGATGATCGGATAGAGCGGCTCGCCGTCCATCTTCACCTGCAACAGGTCAAGCAGTCCGTTCTTACTCTGGAACTTCTGTCCGTTGAAATGGATCGTAAGGCCAGTGTTCAAGTAGCAGTAGTTCCACAGTAACCGCTCGATGTGTTGGTCGCGGTACTGGAACTGCCGGAACATGAGCTCGTCCGGCTCGAAGATCACACGGGTTCCATTGGCTTCCGTGGATGCCACGAGCTTTTCGTCCTTGCGCAATTCACCGCGGTCGAACTCGGCCAGTTTCATCTGGCCCTCGCGGTAGCTCTCGATCTTGAAGTATTGGCTCAAGGCGTTCACGGCCTTGGTACCCACCCCGTTCAAACCAACGCTCTTCTTGAAGGCCTTGCTGTCGTACTTAGCGCCGGTGTTGATCTTGCTCACCACATCGACCACCTTGCCCAGTGGTACTCCGCGGCCAAAGTCGCGCACTTCCACACGCGGCCCGTTGATGGAGACCTCGACCTTCTTGCCGTGGCCCATCACGAATTCGTCGATGCAGTTGTCCAGCACTTCCTTTAGCAGGATGTAGATCCCATCGTCGAAGCTGCTGCCGTCGCCAAGCTTACCGATGTACATGCCCGGCCGCAACCGGATGTGCTCCTTCCAATCAAGGGAACGAATGTGCTCTTCGCCGTATGCTGTCTCGCTCATGTCTTCAATGCGGAACCGTAGTAGCGACAAGGGTTCCAGGGGATGGACGAAGGTAATCCCTGCGGACTTCATGGACTTGGATGAGGCCACGATCCGAACAAGGAGTTTTCAACAGCCCAACCTACGCGACATCTCGCTGGGAACGAGGAGATTGCGTGCTTTATGTTCGATCAAACTCCGTTGACAAACCACCGCTCAGGATCCAGAAATGTGCAAACAGCTGCCATGCAGCGTGATCCGGTGCCCGCAGCCTTCCTACCTCGTGTTCTGCCACTAAGGCAACTGCTCGGTGCGCACCGCAGTGGGCACCACACCACCGACCGACAACAGGATCACATCACGGTCGTTGTCCTGCCCGGTGAACTTGACCAACCCGTCCAGGTTGTTGTCCGCCGGATGGTAGCCAGCGATGGTGGTGGTGGGTACAAGACCACCGATCGTCTCCAGGATCATATCGCGGTCATTGTCCTGCCCGGTGTACTTGATGTTCGTGTCGGCGATGCTGTTGCCCGACCAAAGGAGCTGCGATCCACTCCTGCTGCGCTGGGCGCCGTTACCCCAGGTCGAAAAGCCTTCATCCTTAAAGAAGATCGGAGCACCCAAAGGACCTAATGCCCAAGTGTTAGCCGTCATGCAGCCCAAATGGTTCCGGTGTCGGACCGCAACGTGATACGAACCAGGTGGAGCACAGAACGGGAGCAGTTGCAGACCGTTATCCGGCCGAACCACCGTGCCGTTGCGCAGCAGCAGACCAGCTCGGCGTTCAACCAGAAAAGCAGGATCCAACGGGTCGCGCAGTTCGATCAGCACCCAATCCACCACAGCATCGGGACCGCTCACTTGCAACAAGGCGGGGTCCAGCGAGGTGATCCCGGTGACCGGCAAACCCAAGGATGTGTATGGTTCTTCAATGGGTATGAGATCCGCGATCCGTAGCGCGTCGCGCATCAGCGAGTTGCCTTCGTTGTATGCCGCATCCAATAGCATCCGGACAAGAACGGTCGTTGGGGCCTGCACTTCGCAGGGTACCGCAAGGGTGGTGAAGGCGATGATACCCGTATAGTCGGAAAAGGTGCCACCCTGGGTCCCTCCGATCCCGGTGCAACGGGTGCGCACGCGTGCTTCATGTTCCGTGGATGGCTGCAGACCCAATAAGGCATGGACGTTGGTGGCCATGGTGATCGTGTTCCATGCCGGCTGCCCTACTTCGCGCCATTGCAGATCGTAGCCCGAAGCGCCTTGCACAGCCGGCCACTCCACCTCGGCCTGGTACCAGGATACATCCACTGCCGAAAGGCCATCGGGCGTTACGCAGGTACTGGCAAAAAAATTCACCGATAGGGCATAACACAGCTCGGGACTGAAGGCACCGTTGTAGCCGTAGACCTGCACCACGTAAGTGCCGGCCCCCGCAGCATAGTTGATGAACTCGCCGTTCGTGCCTCCGTTCTGCGATATCGCCAGTTGCGATCCGGTGCTGCTCAGCAAACGGAGATCATAGTCGCCTGCAAGACCGCTGAGCTGAATGGATAGACCCCCTGCTTGGGAAAGCACTAAGCGGTAGTGATCCTGATCCGAAGGACTGGCGATCAATGCGCTCACCGTAGCAGGCAGCACGATGTCCGCCGCTGTGGCCAGTGTGTTATTCGGCTCCAAGGCATCAGGACATGGCACCAGCGTGGTAAAGGGAAAGCTGGCGCCGAAGGCCGATTGTGCCGCAGTGCAAACAGACCGTACCCTGAACTCGTAGGCCGTGCCTTGCACAAGACCCGAGATCGCGGTGTTGGTTCCGACGATGCCGCTCACCAAG
>Ga0105045_10005800_pt1 | contig 10890 bp, 9 predicted proteins | sample MAT02_FD_78089 | JGI IMG/M metagenome (GOLD analysis project Ga0105045, IMG submission 78089) | Freshwater microbial communities from Lake Fryxell liftoff mats and glacier meltwater in Antarctica - MAT-02 (megahit assembly) | ecosystem: Environmental > Aquatic > Freshwater > Ice > Liftoff... | reverse complement strand
TGGTCGATCATCCACAGGCCCGCCCAGAGCTTGGCATCCAGGGCGTAGCCGGCGGCGATCTTCTCCACCAGCCAGGCCGCAGCGCGTGCACGCGGCACCTGGTGCACGGTGATGTCCTCGTCGCCCTCGCCACCGCCCGGGCCAACCCGGGTCAATCCCGTGGCCCGCACGAAGGCGACCTGCTCGCTGGTCAGGCCCGAGGAGGTGGGGCCGATCATCAGTACCTCGGCGTGCGCCGCGGTCCAGCCGGTTTCTTCCTCCAGCTCGCGCACCGCCGAGCGCTCGATTGACTCGGCGGCATCCTGGTCGCCGACCAGGCCTGCGGGCATCTCGATGGTGCGGGCCTGCAGCGGCACCCTGAACTGCTCCACGAACAATACGCAGTCATCGGGTGTCACCGCCACGATGATGGCCGCCAGCCCGCCGGCATGGGTGCGCTCCACGTACTCCCAGCGCCCGCGCTGGAGCATGCGCAGGAAACGGCCCTGGTGCAGGACAGTGGGTGAGTCGTCAGGTTCTTTCATGCCGCCATGCTAATCCAGGCGCGCCAGGGCAGTCGTGGCCGGGCTGGGCCCTGGCCCCGCGCCTGTGCCTGCTGCCAGCCCCGGGCTCAGCGGGCCGGCAGCGAGGCTTCCTGCAGCCGCCTGCGGGTCATGGGGCCGAACTTCAAGGCGTCGGCCAGTGCCGTGAGCATGCCCGGATCGCCAGCGCCGCGGGCGAAATCCAGCTCCTCGCCCTGCAACGGCGCATCCAGCGCGATGGTGGACAGCTGGCGCCACAGCAAGGCGTGCTCGCGTTGCTCGCGCAGCCGCACCGCCATCTGCGCAGCGCCGCGCAGGCGCAGGAAGGCGACCTCGTCGATGCGCGAGAGCAGGCTGTCCAGGCTGCCGAAATGGGCCAGCAGGATGGCCGCGGACTTGGCCCCGATCCCGGTGACCCCGGGAATGTTGTCGATCGCATCGCCGGTCAAGGCCAGGTAGTCGGCGACCTGGTGTGCCTCCACCCCCAACCGCGCCTTGACCCCGGCGCTGGTCCAGCGCAGCCCGCGGGCGAAGTCCCACTGCTGGTCGGACCCGGCCAGCAGCTGGGACATGTCCTTGTCGGCCGACACGATCACCCCGCGGAAGCCGCGCTGGCGGCCGAAGTGCAGCGCGCTGCCGATCAGGTCGTCGGCCTCGAACTCGCGGTCGGCCAGCACCGACAGGCCCATCGCGGCGCACAGCGCCTTGCAGTGTGTGAACTGGCGCTTGAGTTCTGCCGGGGCCGGCTCGCGGTTGGCTTTGTAGGCCGGATACAGCCGGTTGCGGAAGCAACTGTCCAGGGCCTCGTCGAAGGCAATGGCAATGTGTGCCGGGCGCTCGCCTTCCAGCAGATCCAGCAGGAACCGGCAGAAACCGTGTACCGCGTTGGTCGGCCAGCCCTCGGCGTCGTGGAACTGGTCCGGCATCGAATGCCAGGCGCGGAAGATGTACAGGCTGGCATCGACCAGCACCAGCGGCGGCTGGGTGGTGGTGGCTGGCGGAAGGCCAGGTTCAGGCATGCCGGTCGGTGGGGCCCGGCGCGCCAGGCGACCAGTCGCGCAACAGCGTGGCGACGTCGGCACGCTCGCGCTCGGGCACGTCCATCGAGGCGGTGCCGATATGGATGAAACCGACGACCTTCTCGTTCGCCTGCAGGCCCAGCGCCGTGGCCACCACCGCATCGTAGGCCGCCCACCCGGTCAGCCATTGGGCCCCGAAGCCCAGCGCCTGGGCTGCCTGCAGCAGGGCAAAGCACACGCTGCCAGCGGTCAGCAATTGTTCCTGCTCGGGCACTTTGTGACCCGGGGTGAGGCTGGCCACGACCACCACGATCACCGGTGCATGTGAAAACCGTCCTCGCTCCTTGGCCAGGGTGCCCGCGCCGGCACCGGGTTCACGTTCCAGGGTGCGTTCAGCGAGGATCTCGCCCAATGCGCTGCGCCGCTGGCCGTCGATCCTCAGGAAGCGGAATGGAACCAGCTTGCCGTGATCGGGCACGCGCGATGCACTGCGCAGCATGCGCAACAGCGTGTGCTGGTCAGGGCCGGGGTCACCCAATTGCCTGGAAGGAGTGGAACGGCGCTGGTCCAGCGCTTGCAGCAGGGGGGAGTCGCGCATAGGCTGAAGTTTAGCGCCTGGCTCACGATTCAAATGAGACCTGGTTCCGTTCAGGGTTGTGACGGCACGTAAATTGCTACATGCGTAAACGACGTCTTCCCATCCCGATCGCGACAGGGCATTTCCGCAAGCATGGCCAATCCCTACATCCCCGAGGCCGAGCGCACCAGGAACGCGGACCTGCTGGACCAGGTGCGCTTGCTGGCACTGGTGCCGCTGGCCGACCGGTTTGCGGACATCGTGGAGGCACTGGCAGCCAGCATGCGCGCGCGCGCGGGGGAGTCCGGCCCCTCGCAGATCGATTTCATAGACGCCATGCACGAGGTGCGGCGCAAGCGCGAGCAGATCATGACCCGGTTCCGCGCGCACCTCGCCAACGCCTGGCAGGCGCTGGAATCCGGGCAGCCACTGTCGGTCGAGTACAAGCTTGCCGAGACCGGCGGCGCCTACAGCCTGGTCTCGCACCAGGAACTCGAAGTGCGCCTTGCCGTGCGCAAGCTGGCCGATGCGGTGGTCTACGAATGGCGGCCGGAGCTGATGCGTCTGAACACCTACATGGGCCTGATCGCCGGCGGGGTGAAGCTGGATGCCGACACCTTGCCGTTCGGTCCGCACCACATCGGCGCGGCCGTGTACGACGCCTTCGGTGCCTGCACCCTGTCCCAGACCGCCCGGGTGGCACTGATCGAAGCCTGCGAGCAGGAATGGCAGACCCGCATCGGCTCGCTGTACGGGGCGCTGGAAAAAGGCCTGGTGCGGGTATCCAAGGCATCCAACGCCTCCGGTCCCGAAGGACGCCGGCGCTCGCGCATCCCCAAGGCCGCCGGCAGTGCGGAGACCGAGATGGAGGCGCCTGACTGGATCGCGCGTTTCTTCAGCCGCTGGGAAACCCCGGGCGACGCCGGCAATCCCCAGGCCAGCGCCGCGACCGGTGCCCACCAGCGCGATGCGCACGACATCCTGCCCAGGCCGCTGCACCAGTTGCTGCAGCGCGCCCGCCAGGAGACCGGGTTTTCCGCTGCCAGGCCCGGCTCGGCTACGGAGAAGCGCGTGCTGTCGCCGCGCGAGCTGCTGTCGATCCTGTCGCTGATGCAGAGCAGCCCGGGCGAATCGCTGTCGCAATCGCCGGTGCTGGCCAAGCGGCTCGAGCAGCGCCTGAAGTGGGAAGTGCTGGCCGGAGCCGGGCGCCTGGGCATCGATCCGTCCAGCGTGCGCCTGGACCCGGGTGACGAGGACGCGATCGACCTGATCGGCATGCTGTTCGACGTGATGGTGGACGAATGCCACCTGCGCGGACGCATGCGCGAGCTGATGCTGCGCTTGCCGGTGCCCTACATCAAGGTTGCGATGCTCGACCGGGACCTGTTCCTGCGCAACAGCCATCCGGCCCGGCGCCTGCTCAACCTGCTGGCCGAGGCGAGCGAGAGCGCCAGCGGCGACGACCCCGCCGAGACCGCCTTGATGGAGCAGGTGGAGCTGGCGATCGGGCGCCTGACCCTGGACTTCAGCGAGAACCTGGAAATCTTCGCCGCGGTCGAGCAGACCTTCGGTGGGCACTACGCGCAATACCGTCGCAGGATCGAGATCGCCGAACGCCGTGCCACCGAGATGCACCGCGCGCAGGAGCGCAGGTCGCACGCGCGCCTGTTCGCCGATGGCGAGCTGGCCACGCGCATGCACCGGCGCGCGCTGCCGCCGACCATCGCCGGCTTCCTGGAACAGTACTGGGCGCCCTACGTGGGCATGGTGGCGTTGCGCGGCAAGGGGGGCGCGGCCGACATGGACACGGCCCTGGCCCTGGCCGATCGACTGCTGGAAGAGCTGGACCTGGCACGCATGCATGGCGCCGGCAAGCCCTGGCTGCAGTCGCTGCGTCCATCGCTGGCCCTGATGTTCGCCAGCCTGGGGCTTTCGGCGGAGCTGGCCAGCGCGGTCACCAACACCCTGCAGCAGGCATTGCAGGCCGTGGCCGACGATGCCGAGCGCTTGCCCGACCTGCCACAGGTGATCGAGGCCATCCCGCAGCTGGAGGCCGAGCCCGAGCCACAGGCCTGGATCGAAGCCCCGCCGCAGGATGTGGACGAGGTCACCGCCGATTATTTCCGCAAGCTGCCACTGGGCACCTGGCTGGACTTCGTCAACCGCGAGGGTAGCGTGCAGAGCGGCAAGCTGACCTGGATCAGCCCGATCTCGGCCCGCTTGATGTTCGTCAACCGCCGCGGGTCCCGGTTGTGCGTGGCCTCGGCCGGAGAACTGGCGGCCATGGTGCAGCTGGAACGGGTGCGCCTGCACCGCGACGAGGACGCCTTCTACAGCGCCATGCAGGGCGCCATCGACCGCCTCGGGGGCTGAAGTAGCCGACCTGGCCGGTTGCAGCCCTTGCCCCCCGTGTTGCGTGGCATCAAACTGCTGAACGGGTCACGGTTGCCTGCGTCCGGGCTGCATAAGCTGCGCAAGCGGACAGGGGAATCCGCAGCCCATTCCCAGTGCCCTGACAAGGCAGCAGACCGCGCATGCCCAACTTCAGCTCCATCGCCGAACACCCAGGCCGCGATCCGCGGCTGCTGGAGCAGGCGCGCGAGATCGCGGTGCCGGCGCTGGTGGACACCTTCGCGGTGGCCCTGGGCCGCTTCGACGATGCCCTGTTCGACCGCGCCGAACGCGCGGGCAATTCGCAGATGGCCTTCCTCGACGCCATGCGCGAACTGCGCCGCCGCCGCGAGGAGATCGTCAGCCGCTTCCGCGCGCACCTGGTCAAGGCCTGGAAGGCGCTCGAGGCGGGCCAGCCCCTGTCGGTGGAGAACGCCCTGGCCGACACCGGCCATGCACTGAGCCTGGTGTCCGACCAGGAACTGGAATCGCGCCTGGCCGCGCGCAACCTGGCCAGCGTGATCCTGCGCGACTGCAAGGGCGTGTTGTTGCGCCTGGACCGGCGCCTGGGCTGGATCGCCGGCGACTTGGAACTGGACAACGACCACAATCCGATCGGTCCCGAGCATATCGGCGTGGCCGTGCACGATGGCCTGGCCACCTGCGACCTGAGCATGGAAGTGCGCCTGCTGGTGATCAAGCTGTGCGAGCGCGACCTGGTCCCGGGCATCAGCCGCATCTACGACACCCTGGACCAGCGCCTGGTGCGCGCCGGGGTCATGCCGGAAATGCCGGCTGCCCGCGCCCAGCACCGCCAGGCCCAGCCGGCGCAGTCCAGCAACGACGACCAGTTGCCCGAACTGGACCAGGACCAGGAGGCCAGCGCGCCCGCATGGGCCGCGCGTTTCACCCAGCGCGTGGCCGGGATGAAGGGAGGCATGCACGCACACGCGCAGCACTCCGGCCTGGGCCAGGGGCCGGAGGGGTACTCAGGCGGTGCGCAAGGCATGCTGCTCGAGGCCCTGCATCACCTGTTGCAGGAATCGCGTGGCCATCGCGACCCGGGCCCTGCTTCCCAGCGGCCCATGGGCGGCGATCAACCACCCCTGTCGCAGCGCGAGATGCTGTCGGTGCTGTCGCTGTTGCAGAGCACGCCCAGCGCCACCCTGCGCGCAGCCATTGGCGACACCGGCGAGTCCTTGGCCCAACGGCTCAAGAGCGAGGTATTGAGTGGTGCCACCCAGCTCGGCGTGGATCCGACCCAGGCGCGGCTGGCGCCGGTGGACGAGGACGCCATCGACCTGGTGGGCATGCTGTTCGACGTGATGCTGGACGAGCGCGACCTGGAGGGCCGCCCGCGCGAACTGATCGGCAGGCTGGTGGTGCCCTTCGTCAAGGTAGCGCTGCTGGACCGGCGCATGTTCGTGCAGAAGACCCACCCCGCGCGGCGCCTGCTCAATGTGCTGGCCGAAGCCTGCGAGGGCAACAACGGCGAGAGCGCGGCCGAGCGCACGCTGATGGCCAAGGTCGAGGAAGTGGTGGACAGGCTGACCGCCGAGTTCAACGAGAACCTGGCCATCTTCCTGACCCTGGAAGAGGAGTTCCGCGATTTCCTGGGCCAGCACAAGCGCCGCATCGAGATCGCCGAGCGCCGCGCGGCCGAGATCCAGCGCGGCCAGGAACGCTTGGAAAGCGCACGCACCCGCATGGACCATGAGCTGTCGGCGCGCCTGCAGGGTCGCAGGGTGCCGCAGGCGATCGACGACTTCATGCGCCAGCCCTGGGCCCACCACGTGACCATGACCGTGTTGCGCGAGGGCGAGGACAGCGAGGCGCTGGCCGATGCACTGGCGCTGGCCGATGGCGTACTGGAGGAACTGGACGAGGCCCAGCGCCAGATCATCGGCAAGCCGTGGCTGCAGGCGTGGCGCCCGTCGTTGCAGAAGGTGTTCGCCAGCGTCGGCATGAACCCCGATGCGGCCAGCAGCGCGGTCGATGCCCTGCACGACACCCTGCAGGCCGTGGCCGCCTCGCGCCCGGACCTGGAACGGCAGCTTCCGGAACTGCCGCAGGTGGTGCTGCCAAGCGCCACCGAGTCCGGGCCCGCCCCGATGCAGCTGGTCGGAGGCACCGACACGCTGGATTTCGACAGCACCGACGCCGACCACTTCCGCAAGCTGCCGATCGGCACCTGGCTGGATTTCATCGACAAGGACAACAAGGTTCAGGCCGGCAAGCTGTCCTGGATCAGCCCCATCTCCTCGCGCCTGCTGTTCGTCAACCGCCGCGGCGTGCGCTTCTGCGTGGCTTCGCCGGAGGAACTGGCGGTGATGGTGCGCCTCGGCAGGTTGCGCACCCACCATGAAGAGGACGCCTTCGACAGCGCCATGCAGGGCGTGATCGACCGCCTCGACTCCGAACAGGCCACTCCCGCCCGGGCCTGAGCATTCGAACAGTCCGGTGCTTTGCTAGCATCGGTGCCTGCATCCAACGGGCGAGGCGAACATGGCGGTCGAAGTGCTGGTGTTGAAGGAAGCCGCCGAGGGCGAGCGCCGCGTTTCCGCGACGCCCGAAACCGTGAGGAAGCTGGTCGCAGCCGGCGCCCGCGTGCACGTGGAAAGCGGCGCAGGCCAGCGCGCCGGATTCCTCGACCAGGCCTATCTCGATGCCGGCGCCGGTCTGGCCGATGCCGGCACGCCCGCGCTGGCCGAACTGGTGGTGTGCGTGCAGGCACCGGAAGCGGAAGCCATCGCCCAGCTCAGGCAGGGTGCGGTGCTGGTGGGCATGCTGCAGCCGGAGGCCGACCGCGCGCGCGCGCGGGCGCTGGAATCGCGCGAAATCATCGCCTTCCCGCTGGAGAAGTTGCCGCGCACCACGCGCGCCCAGGCCATGGACGTGTTGAGCTCGCAGGCGGGCATGGCCGGCTACAAGGCGGTGCTGATCGCCGCGCAGCTTGCCCCGCGCTTCTTCCCCATGCTGACCACGGCTGCCGGCACCATCCGTCCGTCCAGGGTGTTGATCGTGGGCGCGGGCGTGGCCGGCCTGCAGGCGATCGCCACCGCCCGTCGCCTGGGCGCGCAGGTGGAAGGCTTCGACGTGCGCCCGGAAACCCGCGAGCAGATCGAATCGCTGGGCGGCAAGTTCCTGGATCTCGGAGTGAGCGCGGCGGGCGAGGGTGGCTACGCGCGCCAGCTGACCGATGAGGAGCGGGCCGGGCAGCAGCGCAGGCTGGCCGAGCACCTGAAGGTCATCGACGTGGTGGTGTGCACCGCGGCGGTACCGGGGCGCCCGGCGCCGAAGATCATCAGCACCTCGATGGTGGAGGGCATGAAGGCGGGTAGCGTTATCGTGGACCTGGCCGCCGAGACCGGTGGCAATTGCGAGGCCACCCAGCCCGGCCGCGAGGTGGACCACCATGGTGTGCTGGTGGCTGGCCCCTTGAACCTGGCCAGCATGGGCGCGGTGCACGCCAGCGAGATGTATGCGCGCAACGTGTTCAACTTTGTCTCGTTGTTCGTCAAGGACGGCGCGCTGGCATTCGACTGGGACGACGAGCTGCTGGCGCGCACGCGCTGGCCCGAGCTGCCGGCGGCACCGGCGCCAACCGCTGCCGGGAGTACGGCCGAGGCGGCTTCGACCTAGCGGCCCGGCTCAGCGCCCGGGCTGCGCGGGGCTGCGCGCGCTGGGCGCATTCTGCTCCACCCATTCGCTGCGCTGCTCCGGCGTCATCGCCTTCCATTGCGTGCGCAGGTCCTCGCGTTGCTGCGGTTCCAGGGTGCGCATGCGTTCGAACAGGGCCCGCGCCTGGCGGCGCTGGGCCGGATCCATGCCCTCGAAATGGCGCATGCCCTTGCGCGCCCGCCCGCGCTGCTCCGGCGACAACGATTGCCAGCGTTGGGCATGCCCTAGCATGCGCGCACGTTGCGAGGGATCCTGGTTCCAGCGCTCGCGCAGTGGAGCCACCAGGGCCTGGCGCTGCTGCGCGGTCAGCTGGTCCCATTCGGGCAGCTCGGCAGGCGCGCTGCCCTGGGCCAGTGCGGGACCGGCTGCCAGCAGCAGGGCGAGCATCCAGCAGCGGTAGGGTCGGATGTCCATCGATTACTCCATTGCAAAAGGTTGGGCTTCGGTGGACGCCAGCCAGAGGAAGAACTCGGGACTTTCCTCCAGTGCGGCCAGGCTGGCGGCGTAGGCATCCTGCTCGGCCGAGAGGCTGACGGCCGCCAGCATGGCACCGTCCTCGGACGCCCGATTGCTGCCCGGCAGCCATTGCACGCCAATGGCGATTGCCAGTACCGCCGACCCCAGGCTGGCTGCCAGCCAGGACCAGCCCATCGGCTTGCGGCCATCGGCCTGGCCGGCGGTGATGCCATGGCGAGCGCTGCGCAGCCGGGACCGGACCGGTGGCGACACCTGCTCGACCGCAGCGGCATGCAGTTGCCGCATCTGCCGGTCGAAGTCCTGGTCGTGGTCGTGCGCGGTGGTCATCGGAATTCCTCCATCTGGCGTTGCAGGGCATCGCGCGCGCGCGACAGGTGGGTCTTGACCGAGCCTTCTGAGCAGCCCATGGCCCGGGCGGTATCGGCCACGTCCAGCTCCTCCAGCACGCGCAGGGTGAAGGCTTCGCGCTGGCGCGCGGGCAAGCTGCGCAAGGCCTGGGTGAGGCGGCCATAGGCTTCGCGCTGGTCGTGCGTGGCCGAGGGCCCCGCCGCGGGATCGGCCCAGTCGATCAGGCTGTCCTCGCAGCGGTCGCTGGCCGGCGCCAGCCAGCGCCGGCGGAAGTTCCCGCGACGCTGCAGGTCGATGATGCACCGGCGCAGGATGCTCCAGAACAGTGGGGTCCACTCCGACTGTGGACGTCCGCGGTAGGCCAGCATCTTCATCATTGCGTCCTGCACTGCATCGAGGGCGTCGTCACGGTTGCGCAGGCCGGCTTCGGCGAAGCGGAATGCGCGGACCGAGAGGCTGCCCAGGAATCTTTCCAGGGTGAGCACCGCGGCAGGTGGTTCGAGCGAGGCGGGTGGATCGGCATGCGTGGTCACCAGCACAGCTTACGTCCCGGCGATCGCGCACCGGGGCCGGCGGGCGCAGCCAGGCTTCCGGCGTCGACTGGATCGCGATCGGGAGGACGGGCCAATGGCATGCGCTCGCAAGGGACACGGCACTGCAAACGCATGGGCGGGCGCCCGGTTGACCGGCTGCGCGGTGGTTCAGTCGGCGGTTATGATGCGGGCAGGGCGCGGTGCCCGGGGAGAGAGTGGATGAGCGACGGTTTCGTGGCCCTGTACATCTTCATGCTGGCCGCAATCGCCGGGCACGTGATCATCTCGCGGGTGCCGGTCATCCTGCATACCCCGCTGATGTCCGGCTCGAACTTCATCCACGGCATCGTGTTGATCGGCGCGATGGTGGTGCTGGGCCATGCCGATACCACCGCCGAGAAAGTGATCGGCTTCATCGCGGTGCTGCTGGGCGCGGGCAACGCCGCCGGCGGCTACGTGGTCACCGAGCGCATGCTCGACATGTTCAAGTCCTCGCGCAAGCCGGTGGCCAAGCCCGGTGCGACCAGGGAACGCGCATGAGCTGGACCGGTCCCGAAATGCTGGCCCTGCTGGTCAAGTCGAGCTACCTGGTGGCCGCCGCGCTGTTCCTGCTCGGCCTGCAGCGCATGGCCTCGCCGGTGACTGCGCGCAGCGGCATCCGCTGGGCCGGCCTGGGCATGCTGATCGCCACGGTGGCGACCTTCATCATGCCAGGCCTCGACAACCACCTGCTGATCTTCGTGGCGGTGGTCATCGGCACCGCCGCGGCATGGATCTCTGCACAGCGCGTGGCCATCACCGACATGCCGCAGATGGTGGCGCTGTACAACGGCATGGGCGGCGGTTCGGCCGCGGCGATCGGCGCGGTGGAACTGCTGCGCTTTTCGGCGGCGGGGGGCTCACCATCGACGGTGGTGCTGGTGCTGGCGGCGCTGGGTTCGCTGATCGGCGCGGTGGCCCTGTCCGGTTCGGTCATCGCCTGGGCCAAGCTCGACGGGCGCATGGACCGGCGCTACACATTCAATGGACAGATGCTGTTCAATGCGGTGGTTGCGCTGGCCACGGTGGCCTTCGGGATCATCGCGATCTGGACCTTGCAGGTGCCGTGGATCGTCGCCTTCTTCGTCGGTGCACTGGCGTTCGGGGTGCTGATGACCTTGCCGATCGGCGGCGCCGACATGCCGGTGGTGATCTCGCTCTACAACGCCCTGACAGGCCTGGCGGTGGCTTTCGAAGGCTACGTGCTGGGGATCGAGACCCTGATCATCGCCGGCATGATGGTCGGCGCGGCGGGCATCCTGCTGACCCGGCTGATGGCCAAGGCCATGAACCGCAAGATCACC
>Ga0105045_10005799_pt1 | contig 10891 bp, 8 predicted proteins | sample MAT02_FD_78089 | JGI IMG/M metagenome (GOLD analysis project Ga0105045, IMG submission 78089) | Freshwater microbial communities from Lake Fryxell liftoff mats and glacier meltwater in Antarctica - MAT-02 (megahit assembly) | ecosystem: Environmental > Aquatic > Freshwater > Ice > Liftoff... | reverse complement strand
TTTGCCAAGCACCTTTGATCCCAATCCCCACCGACGTTGATGTCATACACATCCACCAGCGGATCGTTTACAGTAGCTTTTAAAATGATTTCCTCATCATTACCAAAGCCTTCAGCAACTCCTAGCAAACCCGCAGGAGCTAACTCTGCGGTATTAGAAATAGGTAAATTCCAAATAGAGTCTCTAGCAAATGGTTGTAGAAAAGGGTCTCTAGCATTTTGACTGGCTGCTAAAGTTTTTAAAGAATGGTGTTTCAAGATAAAATTTAGGCTGGTTACGCTTATAAATATTAAAAGAACTAAGCTTAAGAACAAAAAATAGACTTGTTTTATGGCAACCATGCTATCTTTATAACTCATATTTAAATTATTAATTATCGTTATTACAAAAAAAGTGCAAGTATTGTAAGATAAATTAGCAAATTTGTATAATCAAGTCTTTAATCTAAATTGAAATTAATTGATCAAGGTAAATACGATAAAGGATTCTGCTTGACACCATTTAAACGAACTTCAAAATGTAAGTGAATACCTGTAGATCTTCCAGTTCTACCCATTTGACCAATAGATTCGCCTTGGATAACTTCTTTACCAGGTTTAATATCACCATTGATTTGGGATAAATGAGCGTATAAAGTAACCAAACCGTTGCCGTGATCAATAAGAACAACATTACCATAACCACCACCCTCAAAGGCTACCCTAGACACTACTCCTCTTTGTACTGCAAAAACTGGTGGAGCACTAAAATTAGCAATATCACAAGCAATGTGTGCGCCAGTTACGCATCTTGAAATATTACCGGTTGTAGGCCATATAAAACCGCTGCTTTTGTTATTGGAAAATGTTTTAGCTAATTTATTATTAACAGTTGCACTGGCTTTTTTAATATTATTTTTTTGTAATTTGCTATTTTCTAAGTTTTGTTTTCGAAGATCTTCTTTACTGTTAGAATTAGCTATATCTATATAATCAGTAGATGGTATTAAAATAAAGGTGTTGGATGGAAAAATATCTTTTTCACGATCTAATAAATCTTCGTTTAAAGAGTAAATTAAATTTTTATCTACGCCATAAATTCTTTCTAAATCTTCTAAACTGGTATCAGCTTTTGTTTGATACAAATAGCCTTCGCTCCAGGGTAAATACATCTGTTGTGGTAGAGCTTTAGATTCATCCAATTGATTATTAAAAATAACAGTTTCAGGAGTTAGTCCATACATTTCAGCAATAATATCCACCGTTTCACCAGGTTGAACTGTATGGGTAATAACCTGACTGCTTAATAATAGGTCTTTGGTATCAGATTCTTGTTTTAAAAGGCTTAAAATAGGTATACTAGTTTGGGTGCTAGGTACAATAACTGAATTGGTTGTATGGTTTTCTAAAGCTTTACCCAATAAACTATTTTGATTGGATAGCGAAGCTGTTGAAGTAAAACTGCTGCTAGAAATAATGCCTAAAACTATAATTACAATACTACTTAGGTAAAATTTGGAAATAACATTAATAAAGGAGCTGAAAAATTCTTGGACTAGGTTTAAATTTTGTTTAAATTCTAACTTGAAATCTAACCACCATAAATCTCTAGTTTCTTGATTGGTAAGAATGTTTGATAATTCAATAAAGCTTTTTTTAACATTATTGTAGTAATCAGGAAGTGTGTAAACTTGATTTTTTATACTAGATACAAATAATAAGCTTTGATAAGCTATGTTATTAATAGATTCTAAAACTAGGCTAAACAAACAAACAAAAAATACACTGCTTACAAATACCATTCTAGCTAAAGATTCTTTAGAACTAATAATAATATCACTTAATTCTTGGTAGTTTCTGTAAACCGGAATTATATCACCAAATAAATTCTTTTTGTCACCTAAAAGTATAAAATTTGGTTGGTAATTAACGGTGTTTAAACGGGGATTGTTTTCGCTTGAGATGTTCATAAAACCCGTTGTAGGCAAAGACATAAATATATAAGACTTCGTGATTTTTAAATAAAAATAACTAATTGTCAAAACTACAGGCTAATTTTTATACTTGGACTATTGGTAGAACAAATATGTATAGAGCTAATGTATCTTTTTTTAACAGCTTCAGGTTTACTTTTTTGTACTGAATCTAGGGCACTATTGGCATTTTCTAGTAATTTTTCTAAGTTAAACTCTTTATTAATTTTTCCAAAAATAATGTGCAAATTACCACTTTTATCATTTTTATAATCAACTCTTCCTGCTTTGAAAGTTTTGATCAATTCAGCAATATTATCACCAACCGTGCCAGTTTTTGGATTCGGCATTACTCCCGCAACTCCCAAAATTCTAGCAATGGCAGGCAATTTTTTCATCATCTCTGGTTGGGCAATGGCTTTATCAAAGTTGATTTTTTCATCTTTTTTGATTTGTTCAATTAATTCATCTCCACCAACAATATCAGCACCACTAGCTAGAGCTTCTTTTTCTTTTTCTGGAGTTACAAAGGCAGCCAAGATGACTTTATTACCAGTTCCATGAGGTAAATTAACAGAATTACGAACAATTTGATCTGATTTAGTTGGATCAATGTTTAATTTAAAATGCAATTCTAGAGTTGGACCTTGTTTGAATTTGGGTTGATCTAAATCTAATAATAGTTTAATTCCTGTTTCTAGATCAAGTAGAAGAGTATTATTTTTAGTAGCAGCTAGAATTTTTTTAGCATTTTCGGAATATTTTTTAGATCTTCCTGGTAATTTTGTAAGTTTAGTGTTTTTAGACATATAATTTTAAGGTGTAATAACGGATAGAGTTTATCCTCCCTGAAGTTTTAACAAGTAATTAGGCAGCAATTTTTACGCCCATACTTTTGCAAGTACCTAGAACCTGATTAATAGCAGCATCCATAGTTACGCCATTTAAATCTGGTAGTTTTTTCTCTGCAATAGTTGTGATTTGATCCATAGAAAGAGTTGCAACCACGTTTTTTAGTTGATTAGCAGCTCCACTTTGGATATTAGCAGCTTGTTTAATTAGTTCGGCTACTGGAGCAATTTTTAATATAAATTCATAAGATCTATCTTCAAAAACAGTGATCAACGCAGGAACCATTCCTTGCATCATACTAGTTTTATCATTAAATTCTTTACAGAACATTACTAAATTTAATCCATAAGGTCCAAGAGTTGAACCAACTGGAGGTGCCGGAGTCGCTGCCCCAGCCTTGATAAGCATCTTAATTTGAGCTTTTATTTTTTTTGCAGCCATAAACTATACAACATTGTTAGATATTGTAAGAATATTAGCTATTAGAAACTCTTCTTGTCAAGAAACATAATTATTTTAATAACTAAACTAAATAATTTTATATGATTAGATTTGTAAATGTTAGTAAAAGATATTCTGATACGTCCGACTACGTATTAAAAAATATTAATATAGAAATTCAAGACGGCGAATTTGTATCTTTTATTGGGCAATCTGGAGCTGGTAAAAGTACTATATTAAAGATGTTAACGGGTGAAGAAAAGCCTGAAAATAATAATGATAACGAAGGTGAAGTTTGGATTGAAGATATTAGGGTAGATAAAATTAAACCCGAGTATTTGCCTTATTTGCGACGCCGTATTGGTTATATTTTTCAAGATTATAAATTATTGCCAACTAGAACTGTGTTTGAAAATGTGAGTTTGGCTATGGAAGTTGCTGGAGCCACCAAAGAAGAAATTAGCCGGGATGTTCCGAGGCTTTTAGATTTGGTAGGGTTGTCGGATAAATCTAAAAATTATCCTAAAGAATTAAGCGGTGGAGAAAAACAACGCGTCTCAATTGCTAGAGCTTTATCACATAATCCAATTTTATTGATAGCCGACGAGCCAACTGGAAATTTGGATAAATCAAATGCTTATGAAATTATCAGTTTACTCCTTAAAATCAATAATTCTGGAACTACTGTGCTACTTGCCACCCACGATCAAGAAGTGGTAGATAAACTTAGAAAAAGAGTTATTACAATTCAAGATGGTGGAATCATACTTGATCAAGCTGTAGGCTTATATTATATTTAACAAATTTTTAGCTAGTCTGCGTAATTTATTCTTAAAATCCTCCAAGTTTTTATTTACTTACAATCTAAAATATCATTTTTTCTAAGACTTTCTTCGTATAATTCCATTACTTATTAAATTAATACAACATTAGTTTTGCTGTTAGAACTTGCTCTAAGCCCGATATAAGCAAATTTAAATCACGGTGTTTTGTTGGTTATTAAGCTCCTCATAAATAGCTTTTACTGCTAATTGAGCGGCGGCAGTTTCGGCATCTTGCTTTGAACGACCGTTACCAGTTGCGATTAATCTATCTTTGATATAAACACCTGAAGTAAATTCTTTTTCGTGATCTTTACCAATGCTTGAAATGACGTTGTATCTAGGAGTTACTTTGAATTTTTTTTGAACTACTTCTTGAAATTCACTTTTACTATCACGATAAGTACCAGCCTGGATAATGTCTGGCAGATTTTTTAATAAATAGTTCTTAGTAAAAATCTCACAACTTTCGTAACCACTATCCAAATAAATAGCTCCAATTAAAGCTTCTAAGGCGTTAGCAACCAGTGGCAGGCTATCACCATTGCTACCATTTTGTTCACTTCTACCGAGTAAAAGTACTTTATCTAAACCAATTTCAAAGCCAATGCTACCCATATTTCTATAATTAACCAAAGCAGCCCTGAGGCTAGTTAAATATCCTTCAGCCTCAGAGAAATTTTTATACAAATAATCGGTTACAATTAATTCCACAACAGCGTCACCCAAAAATTCCAACCTTTCGTTATGCTCGTTTATACTGTAATCTCTGTTTTTTTCGTTTAGATAAGATCTGTGAGTAAGAGATTGTTTAAGGAGATTCAAATTTAGAAACTTATAATTAATTCTCTCTTGAAATTGGTCTAAATCTTTAGGGCTTAATAACATAATAAAAGCTTATTTTAATATTTTACCCTTTAAGTCAATAAACTCAACTTAAACTTTGAAGATTTCTTAGTCTAAGGTTTATTTATATCAATCTCATTTTATAGTGCTATTTCAACCAAAAAAGTTATTATAGATACAAGATTATAGCCATAAATTAGGATAACTGGAAGACTTTACCAAAAGACGTTTGCAAAAAACTAGAAAATACAATATAATCACAAAGAAACAAAAATAAAAACAACAAAAATGCCAAATCCGGTTGTAAGTCCAGCTAATCAAAACGTACCTTTTAATAGAGTATCTAGGCCTATTCCAGTCAGAGGAGGAGCACCGAATGTTGGACGGGTAAATTATCCAATGGCTCCTAATAGAAACATTAATACAACACCAAATAGATATAATCAGCAAGCCTATACTCAGCAACTCCAGCCATCTAATCGCCAGGCTTATTATAATCAACCAAGACAAAAACCAGTTAACAAACAACCCGCACCGCCCAAAAAACCAATTACTGTTGATAAAAATAGCCCAGCTTATCTAAAAACTTTATCACCGTCACTGCTACGAAAAGAAGTTATTAAAACTGAAATTGAAATACAGCGAACTTTAATTGAAAGTGAAAAATCTTATCGACAAGGTGTTTCTACAATTCGTGATCTAATTTCTCCAAGCTCAGTTAAAATTACTACTGGTAATTTGGAATTAGGTACCAAACTGGTCCGTAGTTTTTTTGTGCTTACTTACCCTAGAATTATCTCTAGTGGCTGGCTAGAAGGTTTAGTAAATGCCGATATTCCAATGGATATTTCTATTTTTATATATCCCAGAGACTCCTCAGAGGTTTTAAAAGAATTAAAAAGAAAAGTTGGAAAAATTGAAGCTAGTTTACGTTTAAACGATGAAAAAGGTGCCCCCAGAGATCCTGCTCTTCAAACAGCTTTTGGCGATGTAGAGGGTCTTCGTGACTCTATTCAACAAGGTACAGAAAAGTTTTTCAGGGTTGGAGTATATTTTACAATTTACGCCGATAATTTGGAACAGTTAGAAAGATTATCTCAAGGAATAGAAGGAATTTTAAATCAACAAAGTATTATCACTAAAAGAGCCGCACTTCAGATGGATGATGGTTTTAATTCGTCTTTACCGTTTTTAAGAAACGATTTGGATGTTTTAAATAACATGAATACTGCACCCTTATCTGCTTGTTTTCCTTTTGTATCTTCAGAATTATCATCTGATTCGGGTGTGTTATACGGTATCAACAGACACAATAGCTCCTTGATTATTTTTGATAGGTTTGAATTAGAAAATGCCAATGAAGTTGTATTTGCAACCTCGGGTGCTGGAAAAAGTTATGCTGTAAAACTAGAAATTCTAAGAAGTTTAATGATTGGTATCAATGTAATTGTGATTGATCCTGAAATGGAATACAAAATTTTGGCCGATACTCTTGGAGGTGCTTATATCAATTTAAGTTTAAATTCTACCAACAGAATTAACCCTTTTGATTTACCAAAAGCCCTTCCAGGCGAAAATAATGCCGATATTTTAAGGACTTCTATTATTGATTTAATGGGATTGATGAATTTAATGCTTGGAAAACTAAGCCCAGAGGAAGTTTCAATTATGGAAAGAGCTATACAAGAATCTTATGCTAAAAGAGACATTACCGCAGAATCCGATTTAAATAATGTAGTGCCACCAACGATGACAGATTTAGTTGAAATTTTACAGGGGATTGTAGGCGGCGAAAGCTTAGCTCAAAGGTTATATCGTTATACTGAAGGTACTTTTAGTGGTTTATTTAATCAAAGAACCAATATCAACATCAATAATAATTTTGTAGTATTTAATATTCGTGATTTACAAGAGCAGTTAAGGCCAATTGCGATGTATATTTTACTTAAATACGTTTGGAATGAAATCCGTTCAGAATTACGCCGTAGAATTTTAACTATAGATGAAGCCTGGATTATGATGCAATATGAAGATTCTGCTAGATTTTTATATGGACTTGTAAAAAGAGCCCGAAAATATTATTTAGGAGTAACTACAATAACTCAAGATGTAGGCGATTTTTTGAACTCCGAGTTTGGAAGGCCTATAGTAACCAACTCTGCTCTAAAAGTGCTGTTAAAACAGTCCACAGCCTCAATAGATTTAATTGCTACAACTTTTGCTCTCACAACGGGTGAAAAACAAGTGCTTTTACAGTCAGGAGTAGGGCAGGGGATCTTTTTTGCAGGGCCAAGACACGTGGCTATGGAGGTTGTTGCCTTTCCAACCGAACACCGTATTATTACCACAAACCCTAAAGATTTATTAAAAATGCAGGAATTTGCTCAAAATGATTTATCGGGTAATAAAGAATCATAAAATAAATTGATGAAATTAGTTACTATTTTGGGTCCAACTTGTAGTGGTAAAACTGAAATGGCTATTAATTTGGCCAAACATTTGCATTGAATTCAACAAACGGTTTGGATTGTAGGTTGTGACTCCAAACAAATTTATACAAATTTAAATATTGGCACCGCCAAAATTAATGGAGTTTGGGAAAATGACGATAGATATTCTCAAAATAAAGCTTTCTTTTATCAAAATATACCCCACTTTTTAATTGATTATATCGATCCTTTTGAAATTCAAAACTACTGCCAAGTTAATTATTTAGAGGATTTTAGTAAACTTTTTTTAAAAATGAAACCTGATTACCTTATTTTAGTTGGTGGTACTGGATTTTATGCTAAAAATATTTACCAAAATAATAGTTTTTTAACTACAAAATCAGAATTTACTTTAACCCAAAAGAATTATAAACTCGAACTAGAAAACTTAAATCTGGAAAAACTACAACAACTATACCTAAATTTAGATCAAAATCAGCCGTCATTTAGAATATTAAATCAATCAGATAAACAAAACAAAATTCGAATTATTAGTTTATTAGCCGAGGTTAAAGGATTTCAAAATAATTGGTTTGAGTCTAAAAAATTACCAGAATTTGATAAAAAATATTTGTTTAAAATTGAAATTGAAAAAGACAAGTTAAATCAAAATATCAGTCTAAAAGTAAGGCAAAGACTGGAACAAGGTTTTTTAGAAGAAGTTACAAATTTATTGAATAAAGGATTGAATTCAGAATTTTTGTTAAAAATTGGTTTGGATTATCGCCTTGCCCTACTCTATTTAAAAGGTTTTATTAATTACCCAGATTTCGTAACAAAATCCATTCAAGAGAATCAAAAATATGCCAAAAGACAGCAGACTTGGCTACAAAAAGAACCCCTAATTGGAATTAACAATTTAAAAGATATCGTGGAGGTAATTGAACCTGTTTGACAAGCCCCTAAAAATAGCGACAAATCAAGAGATAAACCAAAATTATTATGAATATTTCGACTTTAGCAAAAATTTTAGGAGTCTCTATCAATGAATTACGTGAAACTGGTCAAAAATCTGGCGTATATGGCTTTTCTGGTAGAAATACGAGAATCTCATATCAATCTGCTGTGGACATTACCAAAGTCTTGAAACCTGATAAACTAGCCAAATTAAGTAATGATGACAAAATCTATTTACCACAGAGCGTCAAGGTTGCTGATCTAGCTGAAACAATCGGTAAATCAACTAGATTAGTTGTAAAAACTCTGTTAATGAATGGGGTAATGGCAACCATCAATGAACAAATCGATTACGACACAGCTTCTTTAATTTCAGCCGAGCTTGGGGTGGAAGTTTTCCCAGAAGATCCAAATTTCTTTACCAGTGATAATGATACCGAAACCAATTTAATTAAGACAATTGAATACTCCAACGTAGCCGGTGTGGACAAGCAATACACAAATAGACCACCAGTTGTAACAATTATGGGTCATGTAGATCATGGAAAAACTACACTTTTAGACTATATTCGTAAATCCAATATTGTGGCAGGTGAAGCTGGAGCAATTACTCAACATATTTCCAGTTATAAAATTAATTATCAGGGTAAAAATATTACTTTTGTAGATACTCCAGGTCATGAAGCCTTTACAGCCATGAGGGCTAGAGGTAGTCAATTAGCTGATTTTGTAATTTTGGTAGTGTCTGCAGTAGAAGGCCCAAAACCGCAAACTATAGAAGTTATTGAAAGAGCTAAGATGGCTAAAACCACGGTAATTGTAGTTTTAAATAAAATAGATTTACCCCAAAGCGATCCTGAAAAAGTGAAAACTGAAATCTCACAATTTGGATTAGTACCAGAAGAGTGGGGCGGTCAAACACCATTTATAGAAATTTCTGCCAAAACTGGTAAAAATGTAGACAAGTTATTAGACGCAATTTTATTGTTTGCTGAAGTAGCTGATTTAAAAGGTCAAATAGAATGCCCTGGTCAGGCTGTAGTTATTGAAAGTCATTTAGATAGATCTTTAGGTGTAGTAACTAGTTGTTTGGTGGTTAAAGGTGAAGTAAAAGTGGGTGATACAATTAGAGCGGGTGAATATGTTACTAAAATTAGAAGACTGGAAACTAGCGAAGGAAAAAGTGTAAAATCGGCGGAACTTAGCGACCCAATAGTATTAATTGGACTTCCAGAAATAGTGGCCACAGGAGAACCAATTGTGGTTTACACCAATATTCGTCAGGCTCAAACCGATGCCACTTTAGAAAAACAAAAACGAGCTAAGCGCAAAGTCACCACCTTTAATAACAATTCTAATTCCGATAAACAAATTAATGTTATTTTAAAAGCGGATGTAGCAGGCTCCCTAGAAGCCCTTAAAGAAGCGATTATCAAAACACCTCAAGAACATGCCAAGGTTGTTATAAAAAGTGAATCTGTAGGCGCTATAACTGAAAATGACGTGGAATTTGCTAATACAACAGGCTCTACTCTGATAGCTTTTCATACCAATATTTCTTCCACTTTAGAAAAACAAATTCATAAATACAATGTTAATTTGGTTCAAAGTGATATTATTTACGAAATCTTAGAATGGATTGAAGAACAAATTCTAAAGCACGTAGAGCATGAAATTAAAATTATTTCACTTGGAAAAGCTACAGTTTTAAAATTATTTAAGAGCGACAAAGGATCTATTCAGGTACTTGGCGGCGAAGTTGTTGATGGCAAACTTTTTGATAATAAAACTATTTTGGTACATCGCGGCGGCGAACAAATTGGTAAAGTAGAAGTGGTTCAATTGCAGCGAAATAAAGACAAAGTAACCGAAGTTAATATCAGTCAACAATTTGGTATTTCAGTGTCTGGAAAAGTAAAAATTGAGGTTGGCGATACGCTTGAAAGTATTGATGAAAAGGTAGTTTTATAGTAAAAAACACGTGTTTTAAATTTAGCCTGAGCATAAGCTTCTGCCCTCATAAGATTACCAAGTTCTGTCGTTACTTTGCTTGTCTCAAACTCTGATATAAAGTAATTAATTAAAACTACAATTATGAATGATTTATTAATCCAAATAGCAGATAATTTTAAAACTAAAGAAATAGCTTTTAGTATCTTACGTGAAATAAAATCTGGTAAAGAAGCTACAGTTTATAGTGTTCTTTTGGATGGTAAATTATTAGCTATGAAAGTTTATCAAGCCGATTTTTTACAAAAGCAGGCCGCCAAATATTCTGAAGGTAAATTTTATCAATTAAAGTCTGAAGCCAGAAGTGTCTTTAAAAAGAACAAAGTTGGTAGAAAACTACGAGAAAGTAATTGGGTTAAACGCGAGTTTTATTTGATGCAAAAATTATTTAAACTGGGAGCCAATGTGCCAGAACCCGTAGAAATACTTGAAAATGCAATATTTATGAGCTTTATAGGCGATGATAAAGCCCCTGCCCCAAGGTTAAGTGATTTAAAATTATCAAAACCGGAAGCCGAGTTAATTTACACTCAAATCCAAAAAAACCTAGAAATCTTTAAAAATATCGGGATTGCCCATGGCGA
>Ga0105045_10005798_pt1 | contig 10891 bp, 5 predicted proteins | sample MAT02_FD_78089 | JGI IMG/M metagenome (GOLD analysis project Ga0105045, IMG submission 78089) | Freshwater microbial communities from Lake Fryxell liftoff mats and glacier meltwater in Antarctica - MAT-02 (megahit assembly) | ecosystem: Environmental > Aquatic > Freshwater > Ice > Liftoff... | reverse complement strand
TATGCGTGTTCGCGATCTCAGCTAGTCGTTCTGCTCGAAGCGCGGCTAGCGAATCTTGATCGGCTGGCGAGGTTGTTGAGCTGGGCGTTGCATCCACGTCAAAAACGGGCTCGCTCGTCAAGCAGTTCCAAAGTCGCAATCGACCATCCGAACCGCCTGCAACAAGTCTTCCATTCGAATCCAACGCGATCGAATAAATCGCAGCAGTTGGTATGTCCCAAGTAGCAACGACTTTCGGTTGAGCGGTCACGTAGTCCGCTAGTTTCTTCTTTTCATCAGGCCTGAACGACGCTACGCGTTTCGCTTGGATGGCTTTGATATCCGCTGGAAGTTCGGTGTCAACGTCATAAGACCATACCTTGATGGTGCTCTTGTTATCGAGTGTTGAGGCCGCAGCCAGAAAGCGACCGTCCGGGCTGATCGCGACTCCAAAAATCCGGCCAGGCAGCGTTTCGAGCTGTCGAATCAAATTGGCATCGTCGCCAATAACGCGAGCCGTCTGTCGGAAGACGCGATAGATCTTGGGTGCACCGTCAGAGCCTCCCACTAAAATTTCGTCTCGGGTCGGATGTTTTGCTAACGCTTGGACGCCGCCGCGCAGTGCTCCCGGCGTAATCGACGTAATATTGTCGATAAAGCGTTCGGTTTCTACCTCGATCAATTTTACGGTCATGTCGCGACTTGCCGAAATCAAGTGCTTGCCGTCTGGCGTGAACACCGTTGCACGCGGCCAATCTTCATGCGATCGTTGATAGAGTTTCTGCTCGCCATCGAGATTGACCACCCTGACGGTATTATCGGCCATGCCAAAGGAAATGAGAGAGGAATCGGGGGACCAGTTCACACCAAAAAGCGTATCACTACCGAAGGGGAAACTGCGTTCTAGGCTGTTGGTCTCGGTGTTCCAGATTTGCAACTCGCCTCCAACGGCTTGTTCGCCCGACGCAACAGCGAGCCATTTGCCGTCTGGAGAGTAAGAGACCGATTCCACGCGTGGGCTTAAGCCAACCAGCCGTTTTTGCAATTGACCGTTTTCCGAGCTAAAAAGAAGCGTCTCGTGAAAACCAGAAATGGCGATTTGCTTTCCATCCGGTGAGAAATCCAAGCTGCTAATGGTTGGAGCCCGTGCATAGACCGGTGGTTGAGTGACAGAGTAACGTGGGCCGATGGATTTCGAGTCGTTGATTGCTCCCGCGTCCACCCAACGCCTGATGATGTCAATTTCTACATCGCTCAGGGGCTTTCCCTTTTTTGGCATCTCGGCCTTACCATCGACTGGAACGATCTCGCGGATCAAATGACTTTCGGCAGATTTGCCAGCAACAATCGCTTTCGAGCCAGATTCGCCAGCATTCATCATGCTTTCGAAATCGGTCATCTTGTAATTGCCAAGTTTTTTGGCATCTTGATGGCAACCGAAGCAATTGGCCCTGAGAATCGGTAGCACATCGCGTGCAAAGCTTGGCAAGTTGGGCTTTGTCACCTCTTGTGATATAGCGACGTTCGCCATTTGTAGCGTTACGAAAGCAAATAGGACGATCCCTGTTGAGGAGAGACGCAAGCCAAGCGACATAGTTTCCGGGTCCTTAGAGTCGGGAGTCACGGTTGGCATCAGGTCACGGTTCGAAGAACCATGCCACACTGAAACAATTCGTGACACCAATATGCGAGACGTATGAATGAGCCACACGGGCTTAAAATACGTTGTCGTTGATGGTGGGGACGAGCCAAGCCGTTGCCAAACTCGTCTCTTAATAATAGCTGGTACAACCCTCTGCGTCAATAATGGCGGAAAACCTAGCCGTAGCTTAAAAGAGCATCTGATGGAGCGTCAGGCCATTGCAAAGTGAATTTGGTTGGATTCTGAACCAACGGCTCAATTTGGACTCTGATTTTCAAGGGTTCGGGCTATTCTATGGTCTCGTTCGAACCGGTGCCAATTCGTCCTCTAGAATCTGCTCAAACTGTCCATGCCTCAACCTTGGTCGCCAACTTCTTGGAAGTCGTTTCCTGTTTCCCAGCAGCCGGTATACCCGGATTCGAACGCTCTTTCGCATGTGCTGAACCAGATCAGTATTATGCCGCCGTTGGTCACAAGCTGGGAAGTCGACCACTTGCTTGACGGTATTGCTGCTGCCCAGAGAGGGGAAGCTTGGCTGTTGCAAGGTGGTGATTGCGCCGAAACCTTTGACCAGTGCCAAACGGAACCCATCGCGAGCAAACTCAAGCTACTATTGCAAATGAGTTTGGCAATCGTGTTCGGTTCGCGGAAGCGGATTTTGCGAGTGGGTCGAATGGCAGGACAATACGCCAAGCCGCGTTCAAGTGACACCGAAACTCAGAACGGAGTTGCGCTACCGTGTTACCGAGGTGATTTAGTCAATCGATTCGAATTCACCGAGGAAGCGAGGCGGGCAAACCCTGAATCGCTTTTACGTGGTTACGAACGTTCGGCTTTGACACTCAACTTCGTGCGAGCCCTCAGTGAAGGTGGCTTCGCGGATCTTCACCATCCTGAAAACTGGAATCTATTGTTCGTTGATGAAGCCAAAGGTGACGTGGCCCTTCGATATCGCGAATTGGTCAAATCGCTGGGCAACGCGATTCGCTTTGTCGAAACGATTCTTCCAGATCGCAAGTCGGATCTCAAACGCGTCGATTTTTTCACGTCCCATGAGGCCTTGCATCTCGATTACGAAACAGCACTGACCCGACCAAGCGTGCGGGGAATCGGCTACTACAACCTCGGCACGCATCTGCCATGGATCGGCGAACGAACGAGGTCGATCCAAGGGGCTCACGTGGAATACTTCCGCGGCATTCGCAATCCGGTCGCAGTCAAAGTTGGGCCATCAATGCAAATAGACGAATTGATCGAAATGACAAACCTATTGAATCCCGACAACAAACCAGGGCGATTGACTTTGATTCACCGCATGGGACGAAGCAAAGTTGAGTCCATATTGCCACCGATGATCGAAGCGGTCCGAAAAGCGAACCGAACCGTCTTGTGGGTTTGCGATCCAATGCACGGCAATACCGTGGGGACTGCACACGGACGCAAGACCCGACGGTTTGACGACATTGTCGATGAGCTCCGACTGTCCTTTGCGATCCACCGAGCGTGCGGATCGATGCTGGGTGGCGCTCATTTGGAACTCACGGGCGAAAATGTGACCGAATGCGTTGGCGGCTCGCGCGGACTAACCGAATCCGATTTGGAGTCCGCTTACCAAACCCAACTTGATCCTAGGCTAAACTACGAACAGGCTTTAGAGATAGCGTTCGAGATTTCCAATCAGTTGTCCGCCCATCGAATTTAGCAAATCGTTGATTAAATTGGCCGTACGGCGTTAGCCCCGCTTTTCGGACAATCGCCGCGAACGCGGATTATTCACAACTCGAGGCGTAAGCGAGGGACCGACAATTCTATCCCTAGCTCACGATTCGGGTTGTGATCAAAGCAGCAAGTGAGAGAAAATGCCTACTTGCGACCGACTGACATTTGGTAAAAAATGCTGAGGGACTGATTTTTCAAAAAACCTTGCGGCGAGAGGACTGCACAATTTATGGCCGCTCTTGGGCAAATTGATTTGCATGCCGCGTTGAATCGCTTTGGCCTAGAGGATTTCCGTAAGGGCCAAGAGGAAGTCATCCGCCATATTATCGCTGGCCATGACTGCTTGTGCGTGATGCCGACTGGCGGCGGCAAGAGCCTGTGCTACCAATTGCCCAGCTTGGTGCGTCCAGGCTTAACGATCGTAGTTTCGCCCCTTATCGCATTGATGAAAGATCAAGTTGACGCGCTCTCCAATCGCGGCATCTCCGCCACGTTGATCAATAGTACATTGACAACAGCCGAGCAAAACCAGCGGCTCGAACATGTGGCTGGCGGACACTACTCCCTGGTCTACGTTGCGCCGGAACGTCTGCGCAACTCTCGATTCCTGGACGCGATTCGCACGACGCCTATTCAACTGCTTGCTGTAGACGAAGCCCATTGCATCAGCGAGTGGGGACACGACTTTCGGCCCGACTACCAACGCCTCGGCCGCTTTCGCGAAGCCTTAGGGGGCGTTCAAACCGTAGCTCTGACTGCCACGGCCACGCCCAAAGTGCGTCAAGATATTGTCGACTCGCTCAAGCTTCGCGTCGCCAAACATTTCATCACGGGCTTTGCTCGCGACAATCTCTACCTTGGTTCCATGCTATGCATGGGGGATCGAGAAAAAGATAAGCAGTTGCTCGACTTTATTAAGGACCAAGCTGGAACAGGAATCATTTACGCTGCCACCCGTAAACGTTGCGAAGCTCTGGTGGATCAGATCGGAAAAGAATTGAAGATCAGCGTTGGCGCCTACCATGCTGGTCTCATGCCTGAGCAACGCAAACTCATTCAAGAGCAATTCATGAGTGGCCAGCTGAAGGTCATCATTGCGACGAACGCGTTTGGAATGGGGATCGACAAGTCGGATTTGCGTTATGTTGTCCACTATAACACACCCGGGACTCTAGAAGCCTACTACCAAGAAGCGGGCCGAGCCGGCCGCGATAGTTTGCCATCGCAATGCGTCTTGCTTTATAGTCCTCAAGATCGATACATCCAAGAGTTCTTCATAGAGAACGCCAACCCGCCGCGTGAGCTCCTTGAGTCGGTTTACGAATTGCTCGTCAAGCGTCCGGAAGATCCAATCGAGTTAACAGCCGAAGAGATTCGCGAACTGACCAACGCACCAGCGACCACCGAAGCGATCAACTCGTGCCTGCAAATTCTCGGCAGAACGACCGTAATGGAACGACTTGAGATGTCTGGTGGATTGGCCATGTTTCGAATCGATAGTAAGCTGCCGACGCTGCTCGATCTGCTTCCGAAAGCCGCTAATGTTCAACGCAATGTCCTTCGAACGATCGAAAAGGCCGTCGGTGACCGACGCGAAGAAGCGGTCTACATTCACCCTCGATGGTTGATGCAGCAATTGCTGATGGATCGCGATGCACTCAATCGTACGCTGAGAGAACTTTGCAAACTGGATAGCTTCGAGTACGTGCCGCCGTTTCGAGGTCGCGCTATTCACTTCCGCCGCCGCGATGTGCCGTTTAGTGAACTAAAGATCGATCATGCGACATTGGCAGCAAGAAAGAAATCGGACTACGAAAAGCTAGATCGGATGGTCTCCTACGCTCAGAGTCGATCTTGTCGGCAAAAGACCATCCTTGAGTATTTTGGTGACGCGTCTGCATCCAATTGTGGGATCTGCGATCGTTGCCAGGGCAAGACGGGATGGCCGAATATGCCTAAGATTACGGGCCTGCCGGAACCTAGCGCAAAGGACAAAAAGGCGAAAACGAAACCGTTAAAAGAGTTGCAGCCAGAAAGCATTCCAGCAGCGAACGAAGCGGCCGGCAAGGTCGCTTTGCCGTTGCCGCCGGCCAACCCAGGAGTCAAGCCAGGCGTCGAACCAGCTGCGGCCAAACTGGTTACGACCCAATTAACACCAAACCAATTGTCAACGAAGTTAGTCTCTCCGACATCGAATGGGACCCTAGCCTCAGCGTCAACTTCAGTTGCCTCGCCAGAAACGACATCGGCTGACAATCACAGTACGACGCCAGTCGACGTCCTGCAGCCGCCAATGCTTTTGCCGAGCGAGACCAAACCTGCTTACGATTTGATTGTGACGATTCTTAAAGCGGTCGAGCGAACACACGGTTACCTAAGTAAAACGCTCTTGTCGCAGCACCTTTCCGGTGTGGAGAGCAAAGCAGTACAAGGGCTGCGATTGCAACGCTTGCCTGAGTTTGGAATTCTCAAGTCATGGAAAAAGTCCCATGCGTCCGGCTTCTTGGATGAAATGCTCGATGTTGATTTGCTTTGCATTTCCGAACTGCGTGTTGGCAAAGTAACAGTCTCTATCTCCGACCAAGGCCGGGGTCTTGTAGCTGGAACTTTTGAGATGCCAGCCAAGATCATGATCTATGTTCACCAATGTATTCTGGCTGCGGAAAAAGCAAATCGGATTGCTGTGACGGCCCCGTTCAAACCGCAGGAATGGAGCGACCCGATCGAGACGGCATCGGCAGTAAAGACAAGCCCTAAGCTTGAGAAGCCGCAACCACAATCTATTTCTATTGAGACCAAGGCGTCAGCACCTACCGCAAGCGATGAGCCGGTCCGACCTATCGCTCAACTGCCGCGTGCTGTCGCCGGCGATGCAAGTGCTGGTCGCGACGTGACCGCACCGATGATCGAGGATTGGCGGTGGACCGTACGGCTCGTTGAGCATGGTTATCGGCTCGGCGAATGCGCGTTGATACGCGGCAAGACGCCGGACTCGATCCTCGAAGACCTGACCAAAGCGTTGCAAGATGGCAAACGCTTTACAATAGAACAGTTGTTTGACCGCAGAACACAAATCGCAGTCAAAGAGCTCCGTGAACAAGGTGACCCGCAAGCCAATCCACCTTCGATTTTTCAATCGTATCCGTCGCTCTGGCGCTTCATCCAACGCTGGCTCGAACTTGGTTAAGCGTAGCATGGCTCTCCTAGGTTGTAATTTTTTGATTGTGCTTGCCTAAAGCAGCAACATCACAACCCGAAGCGTGAGCGAGGGGCTGGCTGCAATCCCTCGCTCAAGCTTCGTGTTAATAAAATCACAACATCTCCGAGCCGTGATTTTCGGTAACGGGCACATTCCAGGTGCCGTCCGCAAATCAAGAATTCCAGTTCTTGAGCAACTCGTCCAGACTTACCAAGCCCGAATTGTTGGTTAAGTCCGGCGTAATCGCTCGGGTGTAGACGGGGTTGCGAACATTGCTGGCAGTTGCAATATCGATGATAGCTGGGCTTGATTCTCCAGCCGGTGCACAAGCAGTGCAACCCGGGCAACCGCATTTTTCAGGACCGGACTCATGGAGGCGGCTACGGGTCGAATTCGCAACAATTCGCGTCGTGGACTGTTCAGCACGGGCATCAATGACAAAGGAGGTGAATGGGACCGACGATGGAAGCGTAGGCATTCTTACAAATCTAGTTATCTCACCTTCACCACCCGCACTACCGCCACCGGTCGAAGGGCGCGAGTTGATGTAGTTGATGACCATCAGGACGTCGAGGGGGCCAATGCTTCGGTCACCATCTACATCTATAAATGGTGTAGTGCTCTGTCCGGACCCTGTTAATGGGCGCGAGCCCGCTCGATTAATCTCGTTGATCAGAACCAAAACATCGAGTGGATTGATCGAGCCACTATTGTCGACGTCTTCTTTTAAAACTTGGTTTTGCCACGGACTAGGTGTTCGCTTTAGACCGAAATCGATATGGGAAAGCGTTGCTCCGCTCGCAAACACAACCGATTGGAGTCCGTTGGATGGGTTCGTAAATTCGTATCCCACGTCGGTGGTTTGAACGAGAAGGTTATAGTTTCCAGCCGGCAGATAAGCCAACAAATAGCTGCCATCACTCGCGGTCTTGGCGGAGTTCTTCGGACCAAATCTTAGGTTGTCGAGTTTGACAAAAGAATTGTTAAACCCGCTAACGATCACCAAAGCGATCTGAGCCGTATCGGTTCCGACTTCCAGGGTCACTTTTTGGCCATTGATGAGCCCTTTTCTTTCGACGCGCTTGATCAATGAGCCGTCTGCAGCAAAGGCATCTATCCGAACATCGGTATCGTCGACGATCGCAATCGCGTCGATGGACGCATAGGATGTTGGGGTGTCAAAACGAGCTCGTAGTTGCTGACGTGTACCGCGAAAGGCATCGACATAACCCCTTGCCGAAAAGGAAAACGGCTTGAAGATCTTGTTGCCAGTGGACGCATTTGGGTCTTCGAAGACTCCAATAACCCCCGATGTATCCTCGCCAATCGCATCGAGGCGAACGCCGTTGGATGTGTTAGTGTACTGCCCCGTTTGGAAGCTATCCGGTTCCACTACCGTTTGAAAGACGATCGGCAGGTTGCTGCTGTTGACGATCGTAACCGACATGCCCGCCAATCCAACTTCGTCCGCATTCCAAGCGTTGTTGCGATCGGCATCGCTCCAAACGAACCCTTGGATTCCAGTCTTAGTCGTTGTATCGGGTGCGGCTCCGAGAGTACCCGTGAAGATATTGCTTGTAATACCGATTCTAGGATCGGACGTTCGGATCTCGATAGTTCCCGAACTGGTAGTTCCTAAGGGGATGCTAATGTCGATATCAACGACGTACTGATTTGGGGTCGAGAATGTCGTCCAAGGACCATTGTTGATTCGATATTCGATCTTTCCGACCTTGTTCAACGTAATATCGTTTTGGGTACCTGAAGAATTTCGGTTTGGGAGCGTCTGAACAGCCGAGCGGCCGACGAAACGATAAGTGCCGGCTACCTCATTCAATCGACCAGTTCCCTCGAGTAAGAGCGGCACATCCAAAACGTCGAAGATTCCGTCGCGATCGGTGTCTTTCCATCCCAGCTGAGCAAGCGTTGCATCAGCGGTAACGAGTGTATCGTAGGCGATCTGAAGCGTGGAGCCAGCCGACATGATACTCAGCTGTTGCTCGAAATTTTGTGTTGGATTGAGATCGAAGGCATTCGTGTTTTGAGCGTTGTAGTAGCCTCGGCGGTCGGTGAACCTTCCTCCGCCGATGTACTCGTCTCGCGCCCAAAAAATGTGTCCGGTTTCATGAGTGAAGGTCGAGGCTGGACGGGTCGATGGCACCACTTCGTAGAGCCCACCTGCATACGCAAACGCTCTCGTAAAGGAGCCGCCAACGGCGAAACCTCCGTCACCATCACTCTGAGAATTTGCAACGAAGATGGTAAAGGACCAATCGGTATCGAGTTTCTCCCGCTGAGAATTATTGAACGCGCGAACGCGATCCGTCATCGTCCCGCTGCCAAATCCTAAATCTGCAAGAAACTTGCCCCCCCACAAAATATGGTCATCCGACCTTCGGGAAATCGGCTCGTAGGGTGTGGCGACCGGCTTGGTCGCGTAAGTTGTATCGATGACAAAGTCGAGCGTATGAACCGAGCTTTTCGTCGCCAAAAGCCGCGTCCACCAATTCAATCCAGTCTGGATATTGTTCAGAACTTGGTTGATCTGGCCACTGGTCCAGTTCTCGGTGTTTGAGTCAATCGAGCCATCGCTCTCCAGGAAAACGGGGGTCACCGCAACCCGCCCTAGCATAAATTCGCCCGTGTCATCGAACTCCGCACCGTATGGCAGAGTAGCCATGACGCGCCGGGATTCGAGCGATTCGATCGCTAGCTTACGTGCTTTCTTGGTTTGGCGCTTGCTGCTGGACATTCGTACCCCGAGGAAAATGAAATATCGCTCTACTTTGATGATACTTTGTGAGAAAGATTCCCCAACATTCCGATGCAATTTTGGACTTTTCTTATTTGGACGGAGGGGGCTGGTGGGTTATCTGCAGCGATTTTGATGGTTTTAGGGGGTATGGCACACCCAGAGGTAGTGATTCTCTAGATATGGTGTGCTGCATAGCGGCAACATCACACACTCCCAGAGCGATATTCAGCAAAGTCTCGCGATTGCTCTTCCCTTGGAATCTGTTCGTTTCTAGCCTGACCATAGGGCCATGTCCGCCACCAAAATCCACGGAAACGGAACCACCCTCGCAGTCAACCTAAATTCTCTGATCGTTAAAAGCTCAAGAATCGAAATTGTCCAACCGATAACCGCTACTAGCCTACCGTTGTGCTTCCGGTTTTCGGAGTGATCGGCTGGCCTTGAAAAAACAAATTTTGCCCGACAGGCAGCTTGGTTCGAAAGGAATCGTCCCAATGACCGAATCAAACAGGCAGCAAAGAAATGCTCAACAGCATAGACCAGGAACCGGATCGGTGCCTGTTCTATTTTCGCTCCGAAATGTTCAGCCGAACATCGTAGGCGGAATCGCGAACTCGACAACGACTCCCGCAACCACGCCAAATGGTCCAACAGAGAAGTCGAGTCCAAAGCTTGAGCCAACACCGGTAGCTGCGTCTGCTGTACCCGCCGCACAACCTGCTCCAAAGCCTTCTGCAGCGAATAGCAATCGCTCCTTCAACGTAGTCGTCGGATTGCTTGTGATTGCACTCTGTCTGCTCGTTATTCGAAATACACAGAGCCCGAAGAGCGGGGCAAACGCTGCGATCGCCGCAACGAGCCAAACAGGGTTAAAAACGGAAGCGAATTCGCCAGCGGCGCCCCCCCCCATTGCAAACCCAGGTATTACCAATCCGCCCAATGCACTTACCAAAGTGGAGCCGGTCTCCTCACTGCCAATTCCAACACTGCCACCACTACCAGCAATTCAAGTGGCTGAACAAAAGAAGCCTGCGGATAAGCCTCTAGAGCTCGGCAGTTTCGGAGCACCGACGCAAGTTCCGTCCACGAATTCCATGGCCAGCCTCGACCTAGATACCCCCTCGCCGCCTAACGATACGTCCGAAGATCCGATTTCACTGAGTGGTCCACTGACCAGAACTGGAGCGGATGCCGGAGGCTCATTTGAACAAAATCTTGTTCAAGCCAAACCATTTCTGCTACAGCCAAACACGAAATCGGAACGAACTCCAACTGCAACTCCAACGCTAAGTTTTCCTGATACACGTCTTGCTATGAATCCTGCGGCGAGTAACTCCATCCCCTCCGCGGCCCCTACTTTTAACTCGCCAGATAGGCCGGTTTCGAGCAACAATGCGACAGGGACCGGAGAAGCTAACCCAGCGATTATGGAGACAGGTACCGGAGGTTATACAACGCGTGAATTGATTGACATGCGAAGCCGATGGACACCACCAGTAAACTCATTCAACGGTCAAGCGTACCCAAGGCCCACATCAGAGCTAGGAGTTCCTGTAAGCCCAATTTCCAATGTGACCCCTGTGACCCCCGCTAGCAC
>Ga0105045_10005797_pt1 | contig 10891 bp, 9 predicted proteins | sample MAT02_FD_78089 | JGI IMG/M metagenome (GOLD analysis project Ga0105045, IMG submission 78089) | Freshwater microbial communities from Lake Fryxell liftoff mats and glacier meltwater in Antarctica - MAT-02 (megahit assembly) | ecosystem: Environmental > Aquatic > Freshwater > Ice > Liftoff... | reverse complement strand
GTGTTTTTGCCGGCGAGATGTAATCGAGAGGGATCGTTCTTGGCGAAAAGGGCTCAATGGAGAGTTTGGACGGGAATTTGTCACCCGCTTTGTAGCTCGGCCAGAGGTGGTAGGCGATGGCCCAGGCGGGCGCATAGGTGTTGATCGTGATCGGCTCGCTAGCTAATTGGTCGATGTCGATGGATGGCAGGTCTTCCAAAATCCGCCGGTGACGGGTGGGAGGCTGACCAACGACTGCCACAAAGCGGTTCCCCTTGCGACGCAAAAGCAGGTTAGAGTAATATTCACAGATCCCCTCCTCGAACCATGTGGGTAGATTCGGGAGAGCACGGTGGAGTACCGCGTGGATGTACTCGTGGCTGAGCACCTCGAGAAAGCTTTGAGACCCTGGGTTGACGACGACCCAGTCCTGACTTTGGCCGCTGACAAAAATGCCCTGTTCCGCGTTCGTTGTTGTAAATTTATTCCATGCCGCTTCGTTTGCAGGCATCCAGATTCGCAGTGGGCTGGTTGAGACCCATTGCTTTCCGTGCAGGGCCTGAATGGCCGCACGCAGTTCCTCGAGTCGATGCAAGCCTTGTTCTGCAGCTCTCAAATTTTGAGGAGTGCTGTAGAAAATGAAGTGTTGTGAACGGATGGCTGTCTGTGCAGACAGTTGCCAATTCGCAAAGAAGCAAATAAGTACTGCGATCCATCGCACTGATAAAAAGATTGAATTGTGTAAAGAGGAGAGATTCCCTAGCATTGCAATATGGGACCCAGCACTATGACCGAACCCCAAACCTCACAGGTAGCACTATTACACCGTATTTCGAGTATCGTAAGCTCGCAGCGGTCCTTGGACGAAATGTTGGGCGAGATCATCGGCCTTACAGTTCAGGTTACTGAGTGTGACGCGGCGCTTGTTTATCTGATTGAAAAAGAAGCCAACGAAATCGTATTGCGCGCCTCACAGGTGCCTCACGCGCATGATCTGAATCTTTTGCGCATGAAAGTCGGTGAGGGCGTAACGGGTTGGGTGGCCGAACACAAATCTGTAGTCGCGCTGGCGGCAAATTCCAGCCTCGATCACCGATTCAAGCGCTTCCAGGGTCTTGTTGAAGATACCTACGAAGCATTTCTGTCTGTGCCGCTCATCAACCAAGGCGAAATCATCGGTGTTATCAACGTGCACCATCGGGAGCCGCATCCTCACACGGCCGAGGAGATCTCGCTGCTTACATTCATTGGTGAACAGATGGGCATCGCTATCTCGAAGGAAGTGCTGAGCGAAGTCAACCAGCGCCTTGTGAGCGAGACCGAGGAGATGAAGCGTCAGCTTGAGACGCGCAAGCTGGTTGAACGCGCCAAGGGCATCCTGCAGAGCCGTTACAAACTGACCGAAGAGGAAGCCTATTTGCGCCTGCGAAATGAGAGCCGCCGCCACCGCAAGCCGATGAAGGAACTAGCTGAGGCGATCATTCTTACCGAAGAGCTTTCGCGCAAGAGCGACGATCCGGATGACGAGCAGGCCTAATTGGCCTTAGCCTAGAAGAGTTGCACTCTTTCAATCCCATGTTTCGAAATGGCGATCTAACTACGATCGCCTCCAACTTCTGGCCACGCAATCTGAACGAACTGCGTTTTCCAGCCACGCGTGATCTTCATCGCACGGAGCCTGAGGTTCAGGTGCTGGCATTGCGTCACGAGCCCGAGGTTGCATTGCGAGGTGAGCTTATTGTTTTGCATGGGCTGGAGGGCTCGCACGATTCTGGCTACATGAAGAGCATGGCTCAGGCTGGCCTGCTGAGAGGCTTGCGTGTGCATCGCCTCAATATGCGAACTTGCGGAGGCACCGAAGGACTTGCTCCGACTCTCTATCATGCGGGGCTCACGAGCGATTTGTTGCGGATTGTCGAGGGGCTGAATGCAGCAGGCCGGGGGCCGATCTTTCTGATGGGATATTCGCTAGGCGGCAATGTAGTGATCAAGTTGGCCGGTGAATTAGGGTCGCGGGCCAAAGACCTGGGGATCGCCGGTGTGATAGGCGTTTCTACTCCGCTCGATCTGATGGCCTGTTGCCTTCGAATGCAAGAGAAACGCAATTTCATTTATTCGACCAAGTTTATTGAACGACTAAAGGCGCGTTACCGCCGCCGGGCCTCAGAGTTCCCTGCGCTGTTCCCGCTGGATGGGCTCGGTGAAGTGAAAAGTGTTCTTGAGTTTGACGACAAGTTCACGTCGAAGGCTTTCGGCTTCGGAAATGCAGCCGGTTATTATGGGACGCAATCGAGCCAGTCTTTCTTACAAACGATTGCAATTCCCGGGCTTTTAATTCACTCGGCCGACGATCCGCTGATTCCTTCCTGGGTTTATGAGAAGGCGGCTCCAGAAAAAAATCCTAATCTGAAATTGATTTTGACGCGGTACGGCGGGCATGTGGGCTTTCTTTCGCGAGGTCCGGCACGATTTTGGGCCGAAGAAATTGCCGGAGACTGGATTGCCGGGAACTTGCGCCAGACCTGATACGTATCCTTCGCTGAATGACCAATCAGCGGAGCAATGCGTTTTTTGAGGCGGTAAGAGTTGCACTCTCCAGCTTGCGTTCGAGCGTGCTGCGCAGTTTCCTTACACTGCTTGGCATAATCCTGGCCACAACCACCCTGATCGCTGTGATGAGTTTGATTCATGGCATGGACGTCTATATTGCGGAAAAGGTCAGCGATATGGGGGCCGATGGATTCCGCGTTGTAAGGATGGCTTTCATTGGAGACTGGGATGCCAAGAAGTATCTGGAATTGTTGCGAAAAAATCCGGAGTTGCGTCGCGAAGAGTACGAATTTGTGAAGGCCAATGCGCGGCTGGTCAAAGAGATCGCACTGCAGGTTTCGCGTCGTGGCCCCGTAGTGTTTGAAGGGGATCGTGTCGATGCCGTAATGATCGAGGGTGGCACGCCGAACCTTGCCGCTATCGAGAACACACAAGTTGAGAGCGGGCGCTATCTGAGTGAGATCGACAATCAGCGCCACTTGATGGTGGCAGTTCTCGGCCATGATCTGAAGGATCGCTGGTTCCCAAATATGGACGCAGTTGGGAAGAAGGTGATGGTGGATGGACGGCCTTATGAAGTGGTGGGTGTTGCCAAGGCCAAGGGTAGTGTATTCGGGCAGACACAAGACAGTTTTGTCACCATACCCGCAGAGACCTACTTCAAGAGCTATGGTGCCCGGAAGGGCATCAGTTATTCAGTGGTTGCGGTTGGGCACGACAAATTGATGCAGGCGCAGGATGAGGTAAGAACGCTCATTCGTGCGTTCCGGCAACTGAAGCCAGGCATCGAAGATAATTTCGCTATCTTCAACTCGGACTCTCTATCGACCGCGTGGAGTCAGATGACCGGCGCAATTGCGGCGACAGCGATTGCAGTGGTCAGCGTCTTTATGGTGGTGGGCGGGGTTGTGATCATGAACATCATGCTGGCAGTGGTGAGCGAACGCACGCAGGAGATCGGTATTCGCAAGAGTTTGGGGGCACGCCGGGCGGACATTTTGAATCAGTTTCTGGTGGAGAGCGCGGTGCTGTCTGCCAGTGGAGGATTGTTCGGAGTTGTGATTGCCTGGGTTTTTGCCGTAGCCATTCGAAGCCTGACACCAGTACCCATGTCGATACCACTTGGGAGCATTGCTCTCGGTGTGGGCCTGTCGATGACGGTGGGGCTATTCTTTGGGATCTATCCCGCCCGGCAAGCCTCCAAGCTCGATCCAATAGAAGCGCTGCGAGTGGAGAGATAACCAATGTTTGGTTCCTTATTCTGGTCGAGCGTCGGCATGGCTTTTGATACGTTGCGCAGCTACAAGCTTCGATCTTTTCTCACGGTGCTCGGCGTGATTATCGGCACCGGGACTATTATCGGTGTCGGCTCGATCATTACCGGCATGGATGCCGCTTTTGCCAACGCCATGCGCACTTTCGGCTCAGACACGATGGTGGTTTTCAAGTTTCAGATGGGGCCCGGATTTGGTAACCGCAGTGCGGAAGAGCGGATGCGCAAGCCGATCAGTTTTGAGCAGGCTCAAGCCATTCGCGAGCGCTGCCCTCATGTAGATAAGGTGACCGCCGGACTGCTGCCCTGGCGCGGAGTTCAGAAAATCCGCTATCAGGCCAATGACTATGCGGGGCTCGACATGTGGGGTGCCGACCCAAGCTATGCCGATGTCTGGCAAGTGGAATTGATTCACGGTCGTTTCTTTAGTGAGATCGATAATCAGCACCGGGCGCGTGTTGTGGTGTTAGGCGAAGACGTATGGAAGGGACTCTTTGCGAGTTCGGATCCTTCAGGCAAATGGGTGGATGTCGAAGGACAGAAGATGGAAGTCATCGGGGTAATGAAGAAGTCCGCTACCGGCGGGCCTGGCAGTCGTGACAATCGTCTGGTGATGCCCTACTGGAGCATGCGCAAGTTTCAGCCTGCCGCCGAAGAACACATGCTCTTTGTGAAGCCGCTGAAGGGCCAATTGCCTGCTGCTATGGATGAAGTGAGGGGTGTGTTGAGGCAAGAGCGGCGTGTGAAGTACGACGAGCCCGACAGTTTTTCGATCTCTACGAGCGAGCAGATGATTGAAGATTTTAGGAGTATTATGTCGATTACCGCTCTCGTCATGGTGGTCATGTCTTCGATCGGATTGCTGGTGGGTGGAATCGGTGTGATGAACATCATGTTGGTTAGCGTGACGGAGAGAACTCGCGAGATTGGCGTGCGCAAGGCTCTGGGGGCGCGGCGCAGAGAGATCATCACGCAGTTCATGACCGAGGCTGTGGTGTTGACTTTCCTCGGTGGATTGCTTGGAATGGCGGTGGGCTGGCTGATCCCGGTGCTTGGCGGATTCGTATTCCCCGAGTTGCCGATGAGCGTGCCCCTTTGGGCTGCAGGCACAGGTGTTGTCGTGAGTGTCGGGATTGGCTTATTCTTCGGAATCTGGCCAGCGAACAAAGCGGCACGTCTCGATCCAGTTGAAGCTCTGCGCTACGAATAGCGATTAGTCTTTGGCGCGCGCTGAAAGCCACTCGATAAATTCACGATCGCCTTCGAGAAAATCATAACTGGGGAGGCTGACTGCTTCTGCCCAGAGAATTTGTTCAAACTCATAATTCACAGGGACGCCCGTAAAGTTGGTGACGCTGTAGAAGACAAGCTCAACCGGCGGCCGTTCGTTATAGCTGAACTGGTAGCGCTGCAGAACAGCACCGATGATGGCTTCGATACCCAGTTCTTCGCGAAGTTCGCGGGCAAGGGCGGCCTCTGGCCCCTCGCCTGGCTCTATCTTGCCCCCGGGGAATTCCCACTTGAGGCCGTGCCAGTCGTTGCGCTTGCGTTGACCGATCAATATTTTTCCGGCGTGGGTGACGACTCCAGCTACGACGGAAACTACTTTCGCCATGAATCTCATTAGCTTACACCTGAGTGCGGCGAATCGGCGAAAATAGAGCTACCTTGTATAGCGCAGAACTCCTCGATCATTTTTCCAATCCTCGCAATGCTGGAGAGCTCTCTTCTCCAACTTATCGGCTTTCTTGCGAAAACCCGGTGTGTGGAGACCAGTTGAGAGTGACCGTACTTTGCAGCGATGAACGAATCTCAGACGTTCGATTTCTCGCTCGAGGCTGTACCGCATCGATTGCCTGTGCCAGTGCACTTACGGAATTGCTTGCCGGTAAGACGCTTGCTGAACTATCAGGTATTCGGGCTGCGGAAGTGGAAGCAGCTGTTGGCGGTTTGATCCAGGAGTCCAAGCATGCTGCAGTACTATGCGCTGACATTGTTAAGAAGTTGGAGGCAGAGTGGAAGAAGTCCTGAATGATTTGAAGGAGTGGCTGCGCATTCCGAGCGTGAGTGCTAATCCCGAGGCCGCTGGGGAGGTGCGCAGAGCCGCCGAGTATACCCTTCAGCTTTTTAAACGAGCAGGGTTAGAGAGTGTGCGCCTGATCGAAGGCGAAGGCCATCCATTAGTCTATGGTGAATGGTTGCACGCTCCAGGCAAACCCACCCTGCTTTGCTATGGGCACTACGATGTGCAACCGGCAGAGCCATTGGAGCTTTGGCGTACACCTCCCTTTGAGCCGACTGTCCTCGGTGACAATCTCTATGCCCGCGGAGCAGCCGATGACAAGGGTCTGGCGATCATCCTGATTCGGGCGGTGCAGCATTTCCTGGGGGCGGGGAAGCCGCTACCGGTGAACGTCCGATTCCTCTTCGAAGGTGAGGAAGAATCCGGCGGCGATCATGTATCTGCATATTTGCGATCGCACCGGGATGAACTTCAATGCGACGCCGCGCTGATTTGTGATACCGAGATGTTTGCTCCTGAATTGCCAACGATTTGTGTCGGGCTGCGCGGGATCGTTTATGCGGAATTGTATGTCACAACGGGTGAAGTTGATCTGCATTCCGGTGTCTACGGTGGAGGTGTTCCAAACGCGATCGAGGCTGCAGCGAGGATTGTGTCTTCGCTCAAAGACAAGGACGGCAATTTCCTGATCCCCGGCTTTGACGACGACGTGATTCCCCCGACTGAGGAAGAAGAACAGAGTTGGAGTGCTTTGCCTTTCGATATGGAGGCTTACCGGCAGGATGAGGCAAAGGTATTTGAGTTGCATGGAGAGCACGGTTTTGGATTGTTCCAGCAGTTGTGGGCACGGCCGACGCTTGAGATCCACGGGATTGGCGGTGGCTTCACCGGTGAGGGTTCAAAGACGGTAATCCCCTGCACTGCGATTGTGAAGCTCAGCTGCCGTTTGGCGCCGGGGCAGGACCCCGACCGAATCGCGAAGCTATTGAGTGAAGCCGTTGCCGCCCAGGCACTCCACGGGATACGTACCAGCTTGAAGGTGCTGGGCAAGGCCCCTGCCAGCGTAGTGGACCCAGCGAACCCGTTTGTGCGGGAGGCTGCCGAAGCTATGTTCGAGATCTTCGGCAATAAGACGGTCTTTACTCGCAGCGGTGGATCCATCCCGATCGTAGGCCTCTTTAAGGATGTATTGGGAGTTCCCAGTGTCATGACTGGCTTTGGTCTGCCTGACGACAATCTGCACGCACCAAACGAAAAGGTTTATCTGCCAAACGTCTACCGGGGTATCGAGGCGATTGCGCGATACTTTGAACGGCTGGGAGAACGGGCAGAGGTGAAGTGAGCAGTTTTGAATTCAAAGATACGCTGAAAAACTCGGTCGACATTGTGCGAGTGATCGGGGATTACATCCGCCTGCAAAAGCTGGGTGGGAGTGCCCGTTACCGTGGGCTGTGTCCGTTTCATAACGAGAAGACCCCGAGCTTTTATGTACATGCCGACCGGCAGTTTTTCAAGTGCTTTGGTTGCGCCAAGGGTGGCGATGTTTTCAGCTTTGTCATGGAGATCGAAGGGCTTGGCTTCTTTGAAGCGATGAAACTGCTTGCTGAAAAGAATGGCATAGCGATGCCGGCACCGAAGCCAGACTTTGATCCGGCCAGCCGCAAGAAAGCCTCCCTGCAAGATCTGCACGAAATCGCCGCAAAACATTTTCGCGAGGTCTTATATTCCGATGCGGGCGAGCCCGCACGGGCTTATCTAAAGCAGCGAGGGCTTGGCCAGAAGCTGGCCGAGGAGTTCTGCCTGGGCTTCAGTGATTCTACCGGTGGTTTGACGCGCGTTTTCCAGCGACAGGGAGTAGAAGAAGCGCTGCTGGAAGAGTCTGGTCTCTGTTTAAGACGCAATGAAGGAAACGGATTCTTTGACCGCTTTCGCAACCGGTTGATGTTTCCGATCTGGAATGAGAGCGGCAAAGTGATTGCTTTTGGCGGCCGCACCCTCGGTGAAGATCAGCCCAAATACCTGAACTCGCCTGAGACGCCGATCTATCGCAAGAGCCATGTTCTTTACAATCTGCATCACGCACGGGAGGGTGCTCGAAAGAGCGGGCGAATGGTGTTGGTAGAAGGATATATGGATGTGATCGGGGTACACGCTGCGGGCGTCAAAGAAGTAGTAGCCAGTTGTGGCACAGCGCTTACCAGTCAGCAGGTGCGTTCGATCAAGCGGCATGCCGACCGTGTAGTTGTGAATTTTGATCCCGACAATGCGGGAGCAAACGCAACCGAGCGCAGCATTCAGATTCTTCTTGAAGAGAGTCTTCAGATTCGAGTATGTTCCTTGCCTGGGGGCCTCGACCCTGATGCCTACGTCAAAACCAATGGAGCCGAAGCATATCTGAAAGAGTTGGAACGCAGCCCCGGTTACTTTCATTGGCTGGCTGAGCGTGCCCGAGGCCGATTCGACATGCGAAGTGCGGAAGGAAGGATGGAGGCATTTCGTTTTCTCTTGCCCGCGATCCAGAAGCTGCCAGATAAGCTGGAGCGTCTGGCGGTAGTGAACGATATGTCCAGCTATCTTCGTGTCGAGCCGGGTGAGATGCTCGACCAATTCCGCAAATCGGCTGGCGACCGAAGCATGCCAAAGGCGATTGAAGTAAAGCCCGATCGCCAGCTGCCTGATCTTGAACGTGTGTTGATCCGGTTGATTCTGCACCATCCCGATGTAGTGTCCGGCTATTGCGATACGATCCTTGGGCTGGAAGGATTGGCTGCGCTGAAAAGCCACAAGATTCTCGAAGCTGCTCTTCAAATGCTTGAGGCGGATGGCAGTTTAGACTTCCCCGCCTTGCAGTCCAAGCTGAGTGAAGCCGATGCCAACCTATTGGCTGCGCTCTTTTCTTCCGATACGGAAGATGTAGAAAGAACTCATGACGATCCTGCCGCACAATTGCGGGCTTGCCTTGAAAAGCTGGCTCATGACTCGCGGGAGTTGCAGCGCAAGGAATTGCGGCAGCAAGTTCGTGAGGCGGAGCTTCGCGGAGACATCGGTGAGGCTATGCGATTAATGGAATTGGAACGAAAGCTCGAAAGGACCCGCAGGTAAATCACTAGTGATGGCATGGTGTTGGTGGAACGCTTTTTTTGCTAGAGTGTCGAAACAAGGAAGTTTCGATTAGCATCACCGCTAACTCAACTGCTTTTTCAGGGAACTAACAATGGATGAGGAATTTAGCACCGGCGACCAAATGAGCGAAGGAGTCGCTGAACAGGTCATTCGCAGAATCGACGAGATGGAATCGCTCGCCGAAGTGGAGCCTTTTGTTGAGCGCGATGGGGATCTCGAAGAGACGGCTCTTGATGAAGTAGGTGGCGATACTCCAGAAGCGGGCGCTGAAGAAGAAGATTCACTCGAACTCATTGAGAAGACCAACGACCCAGTCCGCATGTACCTGCGCGAAATGGGTACGGTGGCTCTGTTGACGCGCGAAGGGGAGATTTCGCTGGCTCGCAAGATTGAACGCGGGCAAAAGGCCGTCTTGAAAGTCTTGTCGCGATCCCCGCTTGTAATCAATGAATTGATCCAGATGCGCAGGGATCTCGAACAGGGTGAGATCTCGATTTACGATCTACTGAGTCTGCATGATGGTGCCGGGCCGGAACGGGATATCACCGAAGAAGAGATAGAGGAAATCGAAGAAGATCTGGTTCGCCCCGAAGAAGAAGCGTTCCTGCTGAGCATCGAATCGGTTGCCACGCTGGCTCGAAGGGCGCAGCAAACTCGCCAGAAATTAAGCTCGATTTCGCGGGGCATGAAGCCCAAAGAACATCGCAAGCTCCGCTTCTTTCTGGCGCGCTCGATCATCGAGGCCTCGGTGGAGATCCGCCGGCATAGCTTCAGTTCCTGGCTGCTGCATCGCCTCATTACTCGCCTTCGCAAGACGGTCGACCAATTGAAGTCCCTTGAGTGGGAAGTTTCGCGCCTGCAGCGCCGCGTCGAAGAGGGCAATCTCAAGGGCGATTTCCGTAAAGATCTTAAGGTTCTCACTGCACGCATCCAGCAGATTGAAGAGGACTCTGGCGCGACAGCGACAGACCTCAAACGCACGCTGCAGATTGTCGAACGCAGCGAAGGTGAAGCGTTGGTTGCCAAGAAGCAATTGATTGAGGCCAACCTCAGGCTGGTGGTTTCTATTGCCAAGCGCTACACCAATCGTGGATTACAGTTCCTCGACCTGATTCAGGAAGGCAACATCGGCCTGATGCGGGCGGTTGAAAAGTTTGACCACCGGCGCGGCTTCAAGTTTTCTACTTATGCCACCTGGTGGGTAAGGCAGGCAATTACCCGCGCGATTGCCGATCAGGCTCGCACGATTCGTGTGCCCGTGCACATGATCGAAACGATCAACAAGCTGATTCGTACCCAACGCGCGATGCAGCAGGAGTTTGGCCGTGAGCCAACCACTGAAGAATTAGCCAAGCGCCTAGAATTGCCCCTGCACAAGGTGCGCAAGGTGCTGCGGATCGCACAAGAACCTATCTCCCTGGAAACCCCGGTGGGCGAAGAAGACGAATCGCACTTGGGCGATTTTCTCGTCGACAAGCGCATCGGATCGCCTTCAGACGCGGTGATCAATTTGAACCTGCGCGAGCAGACGGCAGAAGTACTTAAGACATTGAGTCCTCGCGAAGAGAAGATCGTGAAAATGCGCTTTGGTCTTCAGGACGGCAGCGAACATACGCTGGAAGAGGTAGGTCAATATTTTGCCGTGACTCGCGAGCGGATTCGGCAGATTGAGGCCAAGGCATTGCGCAAGCTGCGGCACCCCAGCCGGAGCTATCGCCTTAAGACGTTTCTCGAGAAGCAGAACAAAGAATAGGGTTGCTGAGGAAGACATCGACCGATTCTTCGTACCTTACCTAGAGCGATCTAAGGTTTTTACCTCATTCCGGGATTCTCTTATTCTGGCGATCAAAGTAAAGAAGGAATTGCAATGGCGGAATGGAACTCCCTTTTTGACGAAACCCAGCGGCTTGCTGGTGAACAATTTGAAGCAGCCTGGAAGCTGC
>Ga0105045_10005796_pt1 | contig 10891 bp, 8 predicted proteins | sample MAT02_FD_78089 | JGI IMG/M metagenome (GOLD analysis project Ga0105045, IMG submission 78089) | Freshwater microbial communities from Lake Fryxell liftoff mats and glacier meltwater in Antarctica - MAT-02 (megahit assembly) | ecosystem: Environmental > Aquatic > Freshwater > Ice > Liftoff... | reverse complement strand
TATGCGTTGGTTCGCTTCGTTAGCACCGATCCCGAAGGGATAAAAGACCGTAGCCGGTGGTCGCGTAGCGCACCACCGGTAACGCGGCTAAAGACCTGAACTGGACCGCGAAGCGGTCCCAGAATGCTAGTGAATCTTCGACCCTTTCGGGGCCGGCGTGTGCCGTGTCGCTTGCCTTCTGGTGGTGTCGCTGCGCTCAACCACCGGCCACTTTCCTGAATCCCTTCGGGATGAAAATTGCGCAGGTTCAGATTGCTGCAACCCCAAAGATTTAGCGGTCCAGCGCAGCGTCACCACCGGTAAGTCGACGTTATGACCGCCATCGACCGCTAGCCGGTCACGTATTTCAAGGGCTTCTGCGATCGCTTCGGGGTTGGATCTCCGGCGCGACTGCGTCTTCCGGTGGTGACGCCGACACTGCAATACTTACAATGGCTTGGGGTGGTACGATTGCAAATCGGTCAGTTGAATCGCCATATGGAATATCTGCGTCAACTGGAGCAGGAAGGTCACACCGCACCGACGCGATATGGACGTATGAGGTTTTTGTGGCAACTGTTACGTGAACGCGTTCGCGCTTTGGTGACGCGAAGTAATTCGATTCCCGGCGTCGCTCACACTGACAATGGTTCGACAACCATGAATGAGCCGCAGAAACAGACCATCAAGGCTTGAGGATCGAATTGTCGGTCAACTGGCTAGACTTCGAGATTGGTATTTGACCCATTTGGCTCTGGGGCTTAGCATATGAGGTGACATTCCCCTCATCTCCGCAATCGGTCACCCCAACCGACGCATCCGCGAACTCTCGAAAATTGCAATGAACACTTCAGAAATCCACGCTTTAAAGAGCCACCCGTCGACGGTTGCAAGGGTGGTGTTGCCGTCAGTACGTGACGTCACGATTGGCGGATTCGTTTGGTTAATCGCTGCGGCTTGTGCGATCATCGCAGTTGGCCAACAACCTGGTGCGAAGCCGGGCGTAAATCCAGCGCCAGGCAAACCACCTGTTGTCCGTCCAGGCGACAAAGGTGCAAATCCGCCTGCGCCGGGAACCGCCGCGCCGGGGGCTCGCCCTGTCGCACCTACCAAGCCGGGCCAGAAAAAGCCCGAGCGACCTGCTCCCAAGTCGCTCAGTCTCACCACTGCCGACGGCGTCACACTGCGCATGATGTATTTCCCGTCGGATAAGGGAAAAGAAGCTGTGCCAGTGATTCTTTTGCACGAATGGCAAGGTCAGGCCAGTCCTTACGCGGCGATCGTTAAGTCGTTGTGGGACGCCGGTTGTGCGGTGGTCGTTCCCGAGTTTCGGGGCCATGGTGGCAGCAAAGAACAAGTAATTGGTGGGCAAAAACGTGAGTTTGACGTCAGCCGCATGGGCAAAGCGGATGTGATGAGCATGATCACAGGCGACTTGGAAGCGGTAAAGAAATTCTTGGTGGAAGAAAACAACGCGCAACGTTTGAACTTGAACGCGTTAACCCTAATCGGAATTCGTGAAGGGGCAATCTTGGCATCTCATTGGGCGGTACGAGACTTGAACTTCCCAAGCGTTGGTGCGCTCAAACAAGGTCAAGACGTCAAAGCGATGGTATTGATTTCGCCGGAGCGAATTATCAAGGGAGTATCTCTTGATGAAACGATCAACGACCGACTGTTCGTACAGTTGCCGTTTCAGATCATCGTAGGCTCAAGCAGTCGTCAAGCGAGTGATACGCAGCGTTTTCATAAGAAATTGGAAGGTTTGAAAAAACGCATGTCGCGTGGTGAAGTCGCCGATTTGCAATACGAAGTGCTGAATACTTCGCTTGATGGACCTTCATTGATTAACGATGTCCCCGGGGTAATTGAGAAAGTTAAAAAGTTTGTCGATACCACCATGATCGCAAACGCCGGTCGTATTCCCTGGGTCGCTCGCCAGTGATTGGCGACTGGCCGCATCATGATCCGGGCACTGTCCAATAACTTTCTTGTGCGAATGAGCTTACGAGACCATTCGCATCGCCTGCCAGCGACCGCCGCGATACCTTGCAACCATTACGATGGCCAATAACCATACCCAAAGCGTGATGATGCCCCACCACCAATAAAGTGGCGAGATTTCAAAGTACTCGAGCGCCGGCTTCACTCCGATCATGCCAATAATGATCGACGAAAAGGATGCTGCGATTACGGAACCGAGGACAAACCAGGTATCGCCGGCACCGCGAAGCGCCCCAGCGAGAATCAACTGCACAAAGTCGAAAAAGACGTACACGGCAACAAACTTGAGCAGTGTTCGGGCGATCGCTATCGCTTGGATTGTATCGGCATCGGATTGGCCAAGCCGATAAAACGACAGCAGCAGGTCGGGAGCGAATATGTATAGCATCGCCCAAAAGATTGAATAGACAAAACCGATCGCAAGCGCCGATCGCGTTGCTACAATCGCTCCTCCGACTCCGGTCGATGTCAGATGGTGACCGACCATAACGGATGCGGCAATCGACACGCCGATCAACGGGATGAATGCGACCATATTAAAGTTGATCGCCATCGTTGTCGCGCGCAGCGGGATATCGCCCAATTGGCCGATCTGCAAGACTATCAGCGTGAAGATCCCGGCTTCGGTCAAGTACTGCAGGCCAGCCGGTGTGCCAAAGTACATCAGTTTTTTCAGTAGCTGTTGATCGAAGCGACATCCACGTCTTATACGATAGCGCAAATTGAACGCTGGGCCGAGCAATATCGCACTAAAGATAACCGCCTTAAACCAAAACGCGATCACACTGGCCCAGGCCGCCCCAGCGATCCCAAGCGCCGGAATGCCTAATCCGCCAAAGATGAACCAAACATCAAGCAAAACGTTGACCAACCCGGTGCCAACACTTGCCCACATGATGATTCGTGTTCGCTGTGTCCCGCTGAAAAAACCGCTCAACCCCGTTTCGATCACCGATCCGACAGCACCGATCATCAAGATTCGCAAATAAGTCGACTCCGCCGCGATCAACTCGCTCGGTTGGCCACTGATGCGAAACATCCATGGAGCCGCAAGCGCGATTGCGAAAAACAATGGAATCATTGCCAGGGCAAACCAGACCGATTGCCACAAAAACCTTCCCACGTGCCGCTCTTTACCGCTGCCGACAAACTGAGCCACAATCGCACCGGTCATAGACGCAATGCCGACTGGCATACAGACCAAAGTCCAATAAAGGTTTCCGGCCGCCATTGCGGCGCTCATTTGTGAGCCGTCTTGATACCACAGCAGCAGCGTTCGATCGGCAAACAATACCAACGAAAACGTACCGGTGCTGATCATCAGCGGCAGTGCCACTCGCAACACTTCGACCAGCGAAGCGGCAAACGAAGGTCGATCGCTCAAGTGCGTCCCCGCCGACTTTCACCTGTGGGGATCATGGCTGCGAAAATCATACCGCCTGCCAATCCGCCGACGTGAGCCCCATTTGCCATTGTGGGGATAACCATCAATACGCCCATGACTAAGAAACCGAGTCCCAACAGCAGAAACATGGGCGGCAAGGAAACTGGATACATCGGTTGAAAGTGCGGACGGATCATGAAAAATCCGAACAAACCATAAGTCGCGCCGGACGAGCCGACCGCGTTGGGCCCACCATTATTGACTTCGGGCCAAAAAACCTGCACCAAGTTCGAAAATACGGCAATCGAGATCAGCATCGCCAGTAACCATCCGCCGCCATGGAGTCGCTCAATAACGCTGCCCAAGAAAAACAATCCCATCATATTCATAGCCAAGTGTCCCATGCTGCCGTGCAAAATCGCAGGTGTGAAGACTCGCCAAACTTCGCCTTCACGAATTGACGAAAACGGTTCTTCGCGTTGCATCCGATTTTGAAAGCTCATAAACGTCAAGGCATCGTAAACACGCATTTCCATTGTCGGAACCTGACGCCCCAGACGATCGACTCGCACGCTGGGGTTTCCGAAACCTGTAAAAAATCCGATCAGAATACAAACTGCGATCGACGCGATCGTGACCGGGATTCGGCCCCCACCCACGCCGCCTACTGCGCCGGTGCCGACCGACCGATGGGATACTTTGGCAATGTTCTTAAGTCTTCTAGCGTTTTCTTCCGCTTCGGCCTTACGTACCGCGTTGGCTTCCTTGCTAGCATCAAACCGGGTATCCAACGGATTAGCATAAAACTGATCTAACAGCGATTTTGCCTCTTCAACCCTTTGTTCTTCCCTGACCCAGATCCCGTAACGTGGGTTCGCAGCGTCATCCTTTTCGGCCTGAGCATGAATCCGCTGGCTGATGAGATAATCACAAAACCGAGTCGCGTCTTGTGAGTTTTCGATAAAGCCGATTCGGCGCATGGGGTGGTCGGGGGGTATTGTGGAATCGAAATTGTGTGGGCGGGGAACACTTGGTATCTACAACTGTACCGTCTGATGGACCGCTATCCTAGCGCGGTTGCTAACGCAATTCGGCCGGCGTCGAACGGGTCACTGGCCGCCCAAGTGAATCCAAAGTCGTTCGGCGATCGTTCGCGTATCGCTTAAATAGAGGCGACCACGTTGACCGCTGAGCAAACGCTTGGAATCGATCGGGTTCAGCGTCGCAATCGCTTCGCCCACGGGAAAAGCGGCACGAAAACCGTCTTCGGTATCCGCATCTTGAATGACGGGAATGTCGCCACCGCCGCTGCCAGCGAACGAGGGATTGGGCAATCGGTCACCAAAACGAGGTCTGGCCGGAAGCGGCTTTACCGTCGCCTGGTACCCGCCCCGCAATCTTGCTTGCAAGTCTTTTCCTTCGGCAAACACACTACTGTATCCGGCCCATTCGGCTTCGGGGAACACCACCAACAGTTCCTTGTCGCTCGGATCAGCGACCTTCAACAGCACGTCGCCCTGCTTAACATGTCGCCCGAGTTGTCGTTCCGGATGCGGCGACACGACGATCCCTCGTCGCGAAGCCGTTGCACGCAGGCGCGAGATCGATTCGTTCAGCTCTGCTAAAGAGTCTTTCAGCGATCGAATCGTTTCGCCTTGGGCTTCGGCTGCGCCCAGTTCGCCGCGATTGGCCAGTTGGCGTTCTTTTGATAATGCCAACTCCAGCTCGTCACACATCTGATCGCGACGCAACATTAAATCATCATCATTAATTACTAGTAATAAATCTCCTTCATTCACCCATTGTCCGGATTGCACATGCACCTCGGCGACAAAGCCGGCCGCAGCGGCGCGCACAACTTGCTCCTGACGATGCTGCACCATGACAGGAACCGACCGCCGCAGCGGACTGCTCGTATTTACGCCAATTCCAACAATGCACATGCCAAGAAACGCCACAGCCATCAACCTTGGTCGACGATTTTCGGCACCCGGTTCGGCGGCTGATGCCCAGTGTCGATGAAACCACATCCCCACCGGGACTGCACACCAGAGAATCAGCGCTGTGATTGTGATTACAAATCCGACGGGTCCGCCCCACTGAGAAACCGCGATGATCAGCCCGGACATCCAAGCCGCTTGAAAGGCAATGGATGCGATGGAATGAATGGCCGCAGCTTGGCAACGCCATCCAGTCAGCAAGCTCGAACGACGCGGGACACCCAAAAGCGTGGTGTCTAAAACACTGGCCCAGAAGTTTCTTCCATGCATCCGTAAGTTGGGAATATTAATCCCGTCGGCAAGTGCATAGTATCCATCCATTTTCATTAATGGATTTGCATTGACTAACCAAGTCGCTGGGCCAGCCATTACCATCCACTGCGCCGCGAGATGTTTTCCCAACCCTTCAGGCAATATTACGTAAGCTGCGGTTGCGAAAATCGCCGTCCAGCCTTCTAAGTAGACTCCTGCAAGGGCAATTTGCACGCGTGACCAGACGCTTGGCAATCGCCACGCATCCGTCACGTCAACATAAGGGATTGGCGCGAATAGAAAAAACGTGATTCCGAATTTTCCGACCCGGACTCCCTTTCGTTTCGCCGCAACTGCGTGTCCAATCTCATGGAAAGATTTTAAAATAATCCAGATCGCTGCTAACAACGGTAAGGCTGCCGGGGAGAACATCATCCGCAGCTCTTCGCCGAGCGGTTGCGAGTGAGTCCAGGCAAATCCCATTGCGATGACGGCAGCGATTGTCCAAATAATCACTGCGGAATAGTTGAATAACCTTCCAACCACAGACAACAAGTATGTAGCGATTGGGTCGGCACTGGCGATCGGCATTCGCTGGCTGATCACATGACTAAGCGGGCGAATCGCTTTTTGAAATGCGGAACCCGGGGCGGCATTGCCACCGCTTGGCTTGGGAAGACCAGCATCGGGAAGACCAGCACCGGGAAGACCAGCACCGGGTTGATTCGGGTGGCCCGTTTCTTGCAATTCGATTAGCATTCCATTGCAGTCGACGGAAACGGCCAACCCGGATTTCTTTAGCATCAAGGCCCAACCTTGAACCTCTTCGGCCGTCCAGGGAATGCCTTGATCTTGCAGCGCCTCTGCAACTTCAGCGACTGATAATCGCCCGTCTATATATGGCAAAACGTCTGCTTCATGACCGCCCAGATGATAAAACTTACCAACCAGTTTGTCGTTCAGAACAACAATGTGGTGCATGCCAATGCACCGATCAAGCAACTCGATCCCATCGCGAAGTTTAAAGAATGTAGCTTGTGGTGGCGTCGGCGCAGTTGCGGAGGAATCCGTATCTAGCGATTCATCGGTTAAGTTATTCTCATCGCCGTGCTCGGCCAAGTAAGCACCACAATCGTTTGCAAGAATTGCCGCCAGCGGATCTGGACAGGATTCACCAGACGCAGTTGTCGACCGCTCGCCGGTACCATGTCGTGATAGTAATTCCTCGCGATTCATTCAACCTTTGTCCTTGCCCGCGTCAGCATTTGTTCGACTTCTATATTTTGCGATATAAGAATCTTTCAGCGGCTTTTCGCATCAGTGGTTGTTAGGGTTGCCGGATGGTCTGGTAGGTCACTAATTCTTACAGTGCCTTTTGATACGACAATCGATGGTTTCTCTGGGGCGCTTTTAGGTTGCTCGGTATCGCCATGGTTAAGTGCCGCAATTGCTGGCGGTGCCGGATGAGTATATGAAGTGCGATTCGGTTTTGGTTGTACAACCGGGTCCATTAAGCAACGATCGCCTGCCATCCATCGCTGACTTGAATTGTCGATTCGCACGGTAACCGGAATCGTGGCACTTTCGCCATCGATCAAAGGTGAAATCGTATCGACAACGCCTTCAGCGCTGCGTGAGATGCTGGTGAACTCGACACGCACAACTTGGCCGACAGACATCCGTGCCGCTTCGGTTGCTGGTACATTAAAAACGGCTTTCAATCCGGATGTATTGATCACCCTGGCAACTGTCAGATCCGAGGGCGATACATATTCCCCGGCGTCAACAAACGTTTTTGCCACGATTCCGTCAACTGGCGAAATAACCTGGCGGCGGCGAAGTTGATCGATAGCGTGTTTCAGCTCAACTTCCCTTTGCGCGACTTCTTCTTTGGCGTTTAGAAATCTTGCTACTGACATCTGTAGTTCAGCCTCAGCCCTGGCCACTTCATCTGGTCGTGCGTTACCTTTGGATTCCAGCATCCGGAGTTGGTTGCAACGGAGTTCATAGAGAGCACGGTCGGCTGTGGCTAGATCTAAGCCGCCACGCATTGTCGCCAACGTTTCGGCCGCTTCGACCGCGATCTGTTGAGGTGATTGATCGAGTGTTGCCAAAACTTGCCCGGCTTTGACATTGTCCCCAACCTTGACCAACACTGATTCGACGCGACCCGACTCGAATGCGGAAACCATGATGTCTTGGACCGCTTCGGCAAACCCGTCATAGCCGATTTCTGATAGATCGAACTGACCAAAAGTCGGCTTGGGCGACACGATCGCTGCCGCAACAACCGCGATCGCAACCGCTGACATGCGCAGCCGACCGATTGACCCAATGATTGGCATCGCACGCAAGCAACGCGCGCCGGTTCGAGTCGATACCAACCTTGTCATGCTCGCAACCCTCACAAACCGGTCGATCAGAAGAATTCTAGAATCGCCCATCGAGACGAATCCACAACCGCTTCTGGCGATATCGACCGCTTGGCCAGCTCGAATCACGCTTAGCGCGCTTGCCGACACAAAAACGCTGCCACCCGCCCGCGTACATCTCCTTGATCAACCCAAACGAATCAACCACTACGTTCGATTTGCCTGGCAGACTTTAAGGAAACTGCATAGATGGAGAACGCACGGTTCTAGGATCGCAAGTGATCAAGGCAGTCGTTGGGTGTAGAGAATATCTCAGCAACCCCGCGATGTCCTAAAGATTAGAATCGAAAATCGCCGCCGACAGTTAAGCCGTGAGCATAGAAGTCGGTTTCGCGGAAGATGAATCTTGGTCTCAACGGCCCCGTCAATGGATTGGCTTCGACTGGCAATAGTCCTGGGTTGATGTCCGTGTCGATTTGATCGCCGGCCCGCACGACGTTGCTGATGTACACAAACGAATAACCGGCAGTCAGGCTGAACCGTGGTCCGACGTGGAAACCGATCGTTGCACCCAGTTCGGGCGCAACTGTAAATCGATCGCGTTCGTAAGTTCCGATGTTGGTACGCTGGGCATAAAGTCCGCCGGGAAACGTTTCTGCCACCCCCGCTTCGATCAAACGCGTATTGCCAGCGATTTTCACTTGCTGAGAGTTGTTGCCGACCGCGACACGAGATGTCGTTTCAAACCACCACCGTCCAAAAGGTACTTCACGTACAAAGCCGAGCTCAATGCCTTGGAAGTCGTTATCGGTTTCAAACGATTCGCGAAGGTTAACGATTCCGCCCGGAGGTACCAGCGCCGTCAAGTTTTCGCTGAAGTGCAAATCGTCTTCCAGCGAGATGTTTCGATACCCAATGATCCAATCGACACGTGGCTCGCGTGCGCACCCATTGGCGGATTGCGACGGATGGTTCGGCGGATTGACCGCGTCAGCTTGTATGTTGATTCCGAATGATCGCAGTTTGGTATTGGAATCGACCGAAATGTCACCACGGACTAATGCGGGAAACGCGGTGAACTGAGCGGTTTCTTGGCCTCCGACAATGTCATAAAACGGGCGACCTAAGATGCGCGAGCCATCGGACGAAGCGGAAAAGGAATCGCCATCGCCGAACAATTCATAGTAATCGCCTCCGATCGCCCAGAATCGCGAGGGGTCGACATACCAACCGCCACGAACGCGAAACCCACTTTGGAAGGAATCGTTTAACTCGCCTCCGAACAACGTCGACGTGTCGGTGCCACCAATGAAGCCTGATTGGTTTCGCGGCGTTCCAGCGGGATTTGTCGTGACCAGCGCCGGTGTATCCATCGGGTCCATCTGCCATCCGAGATATTCGCCACGAATGAACATCCGCCCTCGAAAGGGCTCGACATTTCGAAACATCCTCATCGGTGAAAACGGCGACTCACTTATCGCTCGGCCATCAAACAGGGGTTGATCGATCAGCCCGACGGGAGCGGCACCGAAGCGGCTTGATGACGGCATGGCGTAGGGATCGTCCCACGCGGCGGAAACGGGTGGGCTGAGCGTAGCGGTTGCCGGTTGCGCCAGCACCGATTGGCAATACAGAAACGAAACCGTCACGAAAACCAAGTATCGTGCAAGCCGCGTTGGATGGATCGGAGTTGCGACGCCGCAGCGATGCGGGACGACTCGGGGAGCGATCAAGGTGGACTCCCGATATTTCTGGAAATCGAGGGACTTTTGTTCAAGTCAAAACAATGCACTTGGGAAAGTCGGCAATCGGGGGAGCGTGCGTCAAGATGAAAACGACGTAACTTGAGACAATTTTGCAGAGCAATCCGATTTTGTCCGAAATCGCCTTGCCTTTGCCCTCGTTCCGCTGATAGCCTCCCCACTGTCCTTGAACCAGAATCTTTCCCCGACCGGAAGTTTTTACGCAACGCTGAAACGCTGACTTCAAAACGAAAACGCTCAACATGGTCACACCGCGTGACGATAACCCAAGCATCTCGGCATTTTGCGCTAGCGAAGTCTCTTTCGGTTACGGATTGCATCCTGGGACAAGGATTGCGGCGCTCGGACTGCTGCGGAGATGAAGTGGTGAGGCTCGTGTATATCATGAGTCGTTCCATTTCGGTCCACTATCAGCGCACCGCATTCGCCACCTGCTTAGACATTGTCCCGACGGGCAATGGGTCTTGGCGTTTGGTTTCGTCCACGTCTCCCAGGGAGCATTTTGAAGATGCAGATCTTTGGCCCATTTCGCGTTTCGACTACCCAGGCCACCACGGGTGCGCAGCGCTTGCAACCGCAGGCACAGTCGTCACCGGCCTCGTCGCGTTCGGCCACTCCGGTCGATCAACTTGACCTTTCCAGCGGTATATCACGCTTGGACGCTTCTTCAGGCGTCTCCGGCGGCGGTGAAATCCGAATCGATCGCGTCGCTGAATTGCGTCGCCAAATCGCGAGCGGAAGCTATGACACGCCTGAAAAACTCGACCTCGCACTGGATCGTATGCTCGATCAGTTCGGGTGATCGAGGATAATCGCACCCCCACGCCAGCGGACGAATTATCGCGCCATGGCGCGGTGGGGACCAAAAGCACGTGCTTCATAAAGCCACACCCGTTCGAATCGCATTGCTCGCGCGTTACAATGACACGCGGCGGGTTTGACCGGCCGTTTTTGCGGCTTTTATGGGTATTTTGCAGTCCGTTTGCCAGTCGAGGTTCGGGTGTCTATCGATCAAGCATCGCTCGGCAGTGTTGAAGTGTCGCTCACACCTCAGCAACGCTTTGAGGAATATCTGCAAAGCCGCGGTTTGCGGCATACGGACCAAAGGCGATATTTGGTCGATTTGGTATTCAGTCG
>Ga0105045_10005795_pt1 | contig 10892 bp, 11 predicted proteins | sample MAT02_FD_78089 | JGI IMG/M metagenome (GOLD analysis project Ga0105045, IMG submission 78089) | Freshwater microbial communities from Lake Fryxell liftoff mats and glacier meltwater in Antarctica - MAT-02 (megahit assembly) | ecosystem: Environmental > Aquatic > Freshwater > Ice > Liftoff... | reverse complement strand
GGAAACGGTGAGCCGGCAATTGCCAGACGCATTTTGAGCGTGGGAAAATAAAGGACTGCGCTGATGACTTCGCGCAATCCGCAAGGCGCGGAAATTTCCGCGGGTGCCGATCAGGCCAATCGCTGCGCGCAGTTTGCTGCGTCCATGCTGGGACCGAGCAATGAAGGACGTTGGGCCGGCCATGGCAGTTGGCCGACCCGGTAGCAGAGCCGCTGAATGCGATTTGGCCTCGCCACGCGCGGAGCGGTCAATTGGAGCTTGGCCGACCTCGCGTGCCAGTGGCGTTCAGCGCTGTCATCACGCCACCCGTAGGGGCCAGGAACACTGCCAGCAGGCTGAGCCCATGCAATGTCCCTGCGGAGATCCAGCCGCCAGCCAAGGCCAACCCGGCGGCAGCTTTCATTCGGCCGGCTGGAGCGATGCCCTGCCGAGTGCGGCGGGCAAGCGGTCGGTCTCCGCTGTACGACGGATGCCGCAACCCAGTTGCTGGCCGGCGCGGCAGGTCAGCGACGGCCGCGCGATCTCATGATGCGGTTCAGGATCAATGCGCCCAGGCGCATGGCGGGTCGTTGCCAGGGTAATGTGTCAAGAGCATCAAGCAGCGTTGCAGGCGTGGTAATTGCCGCCAGGGATTGCTGGCGTAGCGCTTTGGCCTGCTCGGCCACCAGGTCGGACTTGGAACGCAGCGCGACGAACAGCAGCACCGCCATCAGAAGAAGATTGGCTCCGGCGAGAAGCAAAGTTCCTTGCAGGCCGTTGGTCTGGCGCTCCAGCCAGATCCAGGCTGCGATCTGGGCGAAAGTGAGTGATGGCAGCGCGAAAAGCGCCGCCGCCGCCAGGAGAATGCCCTGGCGCAACTTGGCGCCAGCCTCCCGCTTGAGCCGGATGCCCTCCGCCCGCGCAGCAACGCCGAGGAGGCTGAGGGCACGCATCTTCAGCGTCGCATCAGATTGGCAAGAACAAATCCCGCCGCGGCCGCAATCGCAATCGCAGTCAGCGGCTGCTGCTGCACCGACTCAGAAAGGCGCGTGGTTTGCTGCCGGAATTCATTGGAGGCATTCCGCGCAACCGTCTGTGCCTGGTCGGCCACCGCACCCAAGGCTGGTGTCACGCGCTCATTCATCAGCGCTTCGACCTTCTCGCGCAGGTGCGCAAGTTCGGGGTTGGCTTCGTCAGCGAGAAGCCTTGACATGTTGGCGCTCTGCTCGGGATAGGTATCGTTCATCGTATTGCTCCTGTGGTTGCGTGGGTTCAGTTGAGATGGCTGCGCAGCAACCAGGCCGCCTTGTCATGCGCGATGGCCCGCGCGACCAGCAGGTCATGCGTGCCGGCATCGTCCGCTTCCTCTGCCTGTGCGGCCACCTCGTTGGCGTGCTGAGCCATTGCGCGGTTGGCGTCAGCGAGCAGCTCGGCGGCCTGCTGGGTGGTCACCTTCCCCGTGCCGTCTTCCAGGGTGGCCATGGAAAGGATTTCGGCCAGGCCGCCGGGCGCACGGACGGAGAGAGCGCGGAGCCGCTCGGCCAGGATATCAATCGCAGCAAAAAGCTCGTCGTACTGCGCTTCAGTCAACTTGTGCAGCGCGAAGAAGTTCGGGCCGGTCGCGTTCCAATGGCAAGCCTGGGTCTTGGCGAGAAGGACGTAGCTGTCAGCCACGAAAACGCTGAGTGCAGCGCCAACGACCCCTCCCGTGTCATCGCTGTTTTTTGCGCGCTTCTGATTGTGATCGGGCATGGCTTCAATCCTGGTGAGGTTCCTGTTCGGCGCAACGCGGTTCCGCAATTTGCGTTGCAGGTGCGAGATCAAGGATTGCCCTATGCCTCCGTTTCGCTCACCCGAATCCACCCCCCGCGAAGGCTGGGCCGCACGGCTCCTGCTGATCGGAGGCGCCATAGCGGCGCTTTATGTGGGGCGCGATGTATTGACCCCCCTCGCCCTCGCATTGCTGCTGACCATAGGTTGCCTGCCCGCCGTGGCGTGGCTGGAACGCTGCGGCCTTCCGCGTATTCCGGTGGTGCTGCTCGTTCTGGTCCTGATGGTCAGCCTGCTGCTCGGGCTTGCCTATGTCGTCACCACCCAGGCATTGGCACTGGCGGAGGAACTCCCGCGTTATGAGACCGTCCTGCGTGCCAAGCTGGAAGGCTTGAACCAGAACTCCGGGCCGATTGATCGCTTTCTCCTTCTGATACAGCGTCTGGGCAGCGTGCTTTCGCCGAATGAAACGCCCGCTCCCATGGTCGTCACGCTTGAAGCCGCTTCGGGCGGACCGCTAAGCGCGTTGCTGAGCTATGCCACTGTGATTGTTGCGCCCCTTGCGATGCTCCTCATCACGCTTCTTCTGATGGCGTTCATCCTTATCCAACGCGAGAATGTGCGCGATCGGGTGCTGCGCCTCGCGGGGCTGCACGAAATGCACCGCACGACGGGCGCCATGGCGGAGGCCACTTCGCGTGTCGGGCGGTTCCTGCTGATGCAGGCCCTGATGAACGCCATCTTTGGACTGTCCATGGGAGCAGGGCTTTGGCTGCTTGGCGTCCCCCAGGCGCCGCTTTGGGGCGCACTGGGCTTTGCCCTGCGCTTCATTCCCTTCCTCGGTGCGCCATTATCCGTGTTGTTCCCGCTGATGCTGGCGTTTGCCACCACTGAGGGCTGGACCACCGTATTACTCGTGCTGGGCCTGTTCCTGGTGGTGGATGTTGTGGTGACCTACGTGCTGGAACCCTGGCTTTACGGAGCCAGCACAGGCATCTCCCCCCTGGCCCTGCTTCTGGCCTCCGCCTTTTGGGCGCTCCTTTGGGGACCCATGGGCCTGATCCTGGCGCCAGCGATGACCGCCTGCCTCGTTATCCTGGGGCGGCACGTGCAGTCACTGGCCTTCTTCGACATCCTGCTCGGGGATTCGGAGCCGCTGCCGGTATCTGCGCGTTTCTACCAGCGCATTCTCGCTGAGGATTCGCACATCGCCCGGAAACTGCTGGCGTCGGAGGCGGATCGCAGTGGGACCAGGATGGCGCTGGAGCAGCTGGTGCTGCCCGCCATTGCGCAGATCGGCAACGACCGGCCAAACGAAGCGTTCGGCGCCGCCTTGGCCATTCGTGCCTCGCGCACGCTTCTGCGCGTCATGGAGACGCAGGGCCCCATCCCGGGAGAAATCATATCCGGCCCGGCCGATATCCTGATCCTGCCCATCTCGGGAGCGCTGGACCAGGCGCTGGGCACGGCTATCCAGGCCGCACTGCTGGATGCGGGCCATGCCGCCACGCTGGTCCGCGAGGAGGCCGGGGCGGCGGCAACCGTGGTCATGGTAGCGGCATCACCTGCCCGTGCGCACCGCTTGGCCCGAACCCTGCAGGACGCCAGGCTCCTAGGGGGCGAGCTGGTGGCCTTTACCGTGAGTGAAGCAGCCGAGGATCAGCTCCATCGTGTCGGTCTGGAGAACAACACTTTCAACACCCTGTCCGGATTGTTGAGCCAGGTTGAGGAGCCTGTCGGCAATGACGCAATGGCCGCCTGATCATATCTTTGGCGCCGCTCGCGTCTCGTCCGTGGTGGGCTTGAGGCGCGCGAGCGCCTCACCCAGCGTTTCCCGCAGACCCAGGGCCGTGATGGGTGTCGCCAGGATCTCGATCGCGTCCAAATCCTCAGGTGTCCCCTCCGGCGCCTCCGTGAGCAGGATGACGCCCGCCCGGCGCCGCAGCATTTCGATGAGGGGCCAGGTGGGCCTGCCCTGCAAGCTTCCGCCCAGGATCGCCGCGTCCAGCTGACCAGTGCGCTGGACTGCTTCCAGGGCATCAGGAAGCGTTTGAGGCAAGGCGCAAACGACGCAACCCGCTTCGATGAGGCTATCGGCAAGCAACTTCGTGAGCTGAGGGTCATCCTGCGCAATCAGCACGCGCCGCCCGGAGAGCAGGCTTTGCCGCCGGTGGATCATGCTGATGGAGCCGGGCAGGAAGGCATCATCGCCGAGCGTGAGAATGGCATGCAGGCCGCCAATGTCCCAACTGCGCTCGATCCGCCCGTCCAGCTGAGCGCTCACATTCACATCAATCAACTGGGAGCCAAAACCTTTACGGCGTGGGGGCGATTCAGGCTCCGGCCCGCCTCTCTCCAGCCAATCGAGGCTGACGCCATTGGCCCGCACTTCCCACCGCAACTTCAGCCGCCCCTCCGGCGTGGAAAGAGCGCCATACTTGACTGCGTTCGTCACGAGTTCGTGCACCACGAAGCTCAGTGGCTGCGCCGACTCGGCATGCAGGCGCAAATCCGGGCCGGCCAGTTCGACCTGCGTTGCGTAGCTGGCCGTTTCCTGCACGATGATCTCGAGCATGCTCGCGCCCACCCACTTCTCCCGGGCAAGAACATTGTGCGCGCGCCCCATCGCCGCGATGCGCCCTTCCAGAACCTCCACCAACCCGGCCACGCCGCCCTTCGCTTCCGCGGCCGAAAGGCGCACGAGCCCGCGCACCACGCTCAGCGCGTTCTGCGCCCGATGGTCCACCTCGCGTGAGAGCAGGCGTTCGGAAGCTTCGATCCGCTTGCGCGTGGTGATGTCCACGACCGCACCGCTGAGACAGGTGATTTCTCCGTCCGCACTTTTGACGGCGTAATAGCTGCACAGCCAGACACGTTCCTCGCCCGCCACCAGGCCACGCAATTCCAGGTCCTCTGCGGGCTCGCCGGTCTCCAGCACCCGGCGCATCACGGGTTCCAGGCGGTCGGCCACATGCGGAGCCATTTCGTCCATGGTGCGGCCGATATGTGCTTCGACCGGATGCCCATTCGTCTCCGCCAGCATCGCATTGATCGCGATGTAGCGAAGCTCCCGGTCAAGCAGGCACAGTCCCGCCGGCGCACTCTCATAGGTTGCGCGAAGCCGCGCTGAGGTCTCGGCCAGAATGGCCTCTGCCTGGCGGCGTTCGTGGAAGTCCACGCCGACCATGGCCCAGGCGACGATCACACCCCGCGCATCCTCGATCGGCGCGCCGGTCAGCAAATGCCAGCGCCATTGATGATCTTCAATCCGACATACGCGGGCCTCCTGTGTGAACGGGACATCGGGGCCTGTCGTGGTCTTGCTGAGCGCGGAAAGCCAAGCGGCGCGTGCGGCGTCACGATCTTCCGCATGGATGCCCTCAAGCCAGCCGTCACCCTCGCTTTGCGCAACGTCCAACTGCGTGACTCGCCGCCAGTGTTCATTGGTCCAGTCCACCTGACCAGACCGATCGGCCATGAGGACGATCTGGGGGGCGACATGCGCCAACGCCTGCATGCGCGAAGTTGCGCGCAGGCGGGCGGCCTCACGCACGGCAACGGCCTCGGCCATGCCATCGAACGCCGCGCCAAGGCGCGCGAACTCTCGCCCGCCTGCCAGATGCCCCACGCGCGCCTCCCAGTCCTCGTCTCCCCAGCGCCGCGCCGCCACCAGCAATCGCTGCACGGGGCGTTCCACCGCCGTATGGAACACGAAGACGGCGATCGCAAAGGAGAGCAGGAGCGAGCCGATGATCATCACCGCAACGCGCCGGTCTTCCTGGATCACGGCGGCCAGAGCACCCGCCGCATCGAGCCCGACGGCGACAAAGAGCCCGCGCGGCTCCTCATCCAACGGGATGAAGGCCGCGATGCGGCGCACGCCATCTACCCCGGGAGCATCCAAAACGCGCGCACGCGGCTCTCGCGCGAGCGCTTGCTGCAAAGCTGGCAAGGGCTGCCCGACGAATTGCTCCGGATCAGGGATGCGCGCCAGAACGATGCCATTTCGATCGGCGAGAACGGCGGCACCACCCGCGGGCAGCGGCACGCTCTGTAGCGCCTCGATCAACCAGTCAATGGACAAAGCGACCAGCAGAACACCCTGGACCTGACCGGCCTCTCCTTGCAGCGGCGCCGCGAAATGCAGTGTTCTCTGCCCAGTGCTCGGGCCTTGCGTGAAGTCGCCGATCTGGAAGGCATTCTGGCGCAAAACATCCTGGAAATATCCGCGTTTCGCCACGTCGAAGGTAAGCGTATTTCCAGTTGCGAGGCAGATGGCCTGGCCATCCAGGCCAAAAAGGCTCGCTGTGAGGTAGCGCGGATTGGCGGCCACGATCCGGCCCAGGAAAGCGTCGCACTCGGCGCTGGGTCTAAGAGCACGCAGGGCGTCATGAGCGCCCATGGAAGCCAAAAGCTGCTGCGCGGCGGCAATGATACTGAGGTTCTGCTGCCCGGCCAGGCGCACGTACCGCATGGCCTCCTGCCCGAGTTGCTGAGTACGCTCCGCTCGCGCCTCACGCTCCAGCACAATCTGCACGATCCCCGCAGGAACGAGGGCAAACAACAGCCCCGCAAACGCCCAGAGAGCGAGCGGGAAGGATTCCATTCGTCTAGCAAACCAGGACATCAAGCGCCGCGAATCAGCCTCCTATTTTCAAGCGGCTCGCAGGGCCACCTCATCCTGCGTCACCTCCACCGTCACATCCACCGAAAGTCCCTTAGGATCGGTGGGGTCGCCCACAAATCCCCCGGCCACCGGCAAGGCCTGCGACGGCGCCCGTGCGACGCTCACGCGAACGAGATTATCGCCAGCAAGGAGCCCGTTGGTCGGATCGTACTCAACCCAGCCAGCGCCGGGAAGGTACACCGCGCACCACGCATGCGTGGCGCCGCCGCCCCGCACGGCCTGTGCGCCCGCATCATAAAGGTAACCAGTGACGAAGCGCGCCGCGAGGCCCAAGGCGCGCGCCGCCTCCATCATCAACAGCGCGAAGTCACGGCAAGTCCCGCTGCCCAGTGCGAGCGTTTCAGCAGGGGTCTGCGTGCCTTCGGCCTCACGTGCGGCGTAGATCAGATTCTGCTGAATGGCCTTTGTCATTGCCTCCAGAATGCCCAAGGTCGAGGGCGAGGCGGCGCCGGTGGCGAAGGCGCGCGCCCATTCATCCACCAAACCGTCAGGGTCAGGGAATTGGCGCTCGGTCAGGCGGCTCAAATCAGGGATTTCCGCCGCCGTATAGGAGAAGGGGAAGGCTTCGGCACCCGGATCCAGCGTGGCATGCGGCCCGGCGGCGCCGGAGGGATAATGTGTCAATGCCAGCGTCGAGACGATCCGCAGCAGGGTGGTCCGCATGTCGGCGTCCCAATCCAGCACGCAAACGGAATTGCCAAACACGTCATGTGCCCAACGAATACTTGCAGGTTCCGGCTCCACAACCAACGTGGCCGTGTGCAGGCGCAGATCATGACTGTCATGGGGGCGGATCATGAGCCTGTGCCGCAGCAGACCGACTGGGTTGTGATAGACGTATTCGGTGCTATGGGTGACGGTCAGGCTGGCCATGTCAGATCGCGCTCGCTGTGGAAAGCGTGGGGTGGAAAGCTTGCTCGGAACGCCATGACGCCGGAGCGGTTGCAACCAAGCCCCTGCCTCAGTCAGCGGCGCTGTGATCCGATACGCTGGGCCATCAGCGGATGGCGATCAATTCCGCTGGTAGCCTTAGTACCGGTATATACTATCCTCATAGGCGCGATCAGCGGTCGCGCTGGCGTCGTATTCGGGACTTTTCTTGACCTGATGGCGTGTGAGACTCACGTAAACTGTTTTTTCTGTCCAGCTGACCTGCTTGAATCATTCAGGTGACACGAGCAGTTTTTTCCCCGGCCACCAGTTTTTCGTACCAACAACGAAGTACCTGATATTTCAGTCGTCAATATCCATCAGCAACTCCTCGACATGCCCGATATGGTCATCGTTGGCACGGACGTGATAGCCGATGATCTCGTTGGCGCTGCGCAAAGGGGAATCTTTGCTGGTCGGGTCAGTGCCATCAGCGCGATACCCCAATGATGGCCGTTGAGAGGGGGCTTGGGTTTGCGCGAACGGCAATGCGCCCGTCATTCCCAAGCCAAACCAAGGATAACAGTAGGACGACCAGCCGAAGTGACCATGGACGTTGACTTCGAGCTGCCGAGACACAGGTGCATCCGCATCAATGACCGGGCTTTCCTCTCCATGTTGGCGGGTTGGCTTACCTAAAATGCCCGGCGAATTGAATTCGCCTCCCCCATCGGGGATGGCGGTGGCAGGACCTTCCTGTCTGACAACCAGGAGCCGGTGTCCACGACGCACCATCTCAAGGCCCAATTCGTATCGTCAAAGAGGAGGTCGCTGATCCTGCCGGTCGTGCCATCACTGGCCTCAATTCCAAAACCCGCGACAGCTGATGATTCCCAAAGCATTGTCACCTCCTCAGGGTCATTGTGCTGATTGGAATCAGGCAACTTTCGTTATTGAGTACCTGCGCCGTTATTCGATGGGTCGGACAGGACGTACTCCATCCCGGCCTCGGGAGTTGGCGGAAAAGGTTCTCCGCGCACAACGGTACGCTCCTCAGCCGTTTTATGGCCAGAATGGCGAACCAGTTCGTACTGGCCGGAAAACGGGGCTGCTTCGCCTGGTTTGAAGTGCCGCGGCCGCGGATCCTGGATCGTGTTCATGGCAATTTTTCTCCGGTCCGGATCAAAACCTCAGCACGGCGGCGGCAGGGGCGGCGTCAGGCATTTCGTCGAGCGCAAGAATGGAGATCGCTCCACCATGGCGGAGCACCTGCGTTGCGACATCATCGAGCAGATCATGCCCGGCAGCCGTCGTCCCAGCGCCCATGGTCACTTCGCCTGTGGCTTCGTCGAACCTGCCCCACAGCTCCGCGCCCTCGGCCAGCATCAGACTCTCGATCCGCCCGTGATGGGCAGCCTTGACGATCTCCCCCGCGTTGACTGTGGCACGGCTGTCACCGCTGCCGAGCAGCGCTGCAAGCTTTTCGACCGCCTGCCTGCGATCCGCATCCAATAGAGGCCTGACGAGGTTATAGGCGGCGGCGTGCAGCGAACCGATTTCCATTGCTTCCGGATTGGTCTCCACAACACCTGCCAGCAGCGAACCGAGGTCGCCAAGCTTTTGAAAATGGCCTTGAATTTCGGCATCGGCAATCAGCACGACCGGCAGCCGGTTGGTGGCCAGGTGCTTCTCCATTGACGCTGCGACAAGGCGGACGAATTCCACCGTGTTGGCCTTTCGCCATTCCTCCGGGCTGTCACCAAAGACCTGTGATTTTCCTATGTTGAAGCTGCCCGTATTTGGTCTTCCCATCGGGCTCGCCTGGAGCGGGTTTTCGTAGTCGGACTCCCCGCTCACTTCGTCCACACCAGCAGGGAGGCCGGCAGAGTCTTCCTCAACCATGGAAAAGCGTGAGGCCTGGAACAGCCTCACATTCTGCGCTGTGATGGTGAGGACGAGAAACGCACCGTCAGCGGCCAGGAGCGGCAATAGCGGAGTGAAATGGAAGGCGGGGCCAATGGCGACCTTCGCGTCGAAGGCAATAGGTGTCCTGTAGCTGTGTGCCTGACCAGCACCCAGAAACAGCGCCAGCCCAAGGTCCTGATGTTGCCAGAATCCGTAATCCTCCACGAGAGCCACGGCTGGATCCAGAATCGGATCAATCTCGGCCCGGCTGAGGCCGGATGATTCAAGATTTTGGCGCGCCTCTGCGATGAGGTTCTTCAGGCGAATCGGATCCTGTCGGGTTTCGATACCGCGCGTATGTGTTGGCAGATAAAAGGAAACACCGGGTGACGGCGTGGCATCCATCAGCATGGTCAAATCGGATCGTGTGAACATGGCTTGCCTCCAGGGTCTTGAAACGGGATCGCTTCAGGCGCTTTCCGCCTCAGCGGTGCTCATTGTCGCGGATGGATGCCGCGCCCTTGACGTCGTGTATTTTGCCGAAGTGGCTATCCAGCAGGCTGCGCATCTTCTTCGCCGCACCGATGCAAGCTTCCTCGACCGTGGGCGCTTGATCCGTAACGGAGACAGGCTTTTGGTGCGAAGGCCGCGCTTCGATCATGCAGCGCTTGTCACGCTGGCCGCCCTTCCCGGCGTTTTCGTCGCTGATGTGCACTTCGATGCGGGTCAGGTGCTCACTGAACTGTGCCAGCGTTGCTGCCACCACGGCCTCCACGCCGGCTGTCATCGCCTCACGGCCTTCGATGTTTTCGTCGGTGTTCACTTGGACTTGCATGGGGACTCCTCCGCCAACGTGCTTTTCAGCACACCAGGATGTTGGGCCTTATCCGACGGTTGATCTTGGAAAGTCGGATTTCGAGGGGTTAACGCGTCAGGTCGCCCTCGGTTGGCCGCCGGCCAAAGGATTCGCCGTGGTAGCGCGTGTTGATGGCGCTTTGGGCGAGCGCCCGCATTCACCTGGCGACCGAGGCAGCCGGTGATGGGCGCTGCCGGCGAACGTATCCGAAAGTCATCGCCGGGCGCGCGGCAGGACCGATAGCGAGAGGCAGGCCTACTCCCGGCGCAGCACCGAATCCGTGAACCACGCGGCCACTGGTTGCGGCTTGAAGGCTGCGCGCAACGCCGCCTCGTCATACATGTCGGCCAGCCAGGCCTCAAAGCCGACGCCACGCTCCTCCGCGGCGGCGTAGCCTGAGAAGAACGCGTCGAGTATCCCGGTACGGGCTGCCGCAATGTGGCCGTAGCGCAGAGAGAGCTCCGCCTGGGCCGCTGCGACGCCACGCCCTTGCAGGAGATGCCACACGCCGGCCGCGAGACCCGTGCGATCCGCTCCGGATTTGCAGTGGATCAGAATGGGCTCCGGAAGGGTTCTAAACAGCCCGATCAGCCGGATCAGCCTGTCCTTGTGCGGCGCGCCGCGGCTCTCCAGCGGCTGATCAGCGTGAACCAGGCCAAGCGCACGCGCCGCCTCCCGGCCTAGCGCATCCGAGCCGCAGGTCACGCGATGGCCGCGCAGGTTGAGAATGCTGCGAATACCATGCCGCTTCGCCGCCTCCGCCATCTGCCAGGGCAGCGGGTGGTTGGAGCGATACAGCCGCCCGCTCTCCACCACGCCCCAGTT
>Ga0105045_10005794_pt1 | contig 10893 bp, 9 predicted proteins | sample MAT02_FD_78089 | JGI IMG/M metagenome (GOLD analysis project Ga0105045, IMG submission 78089) | Freshwater microbial communities from Lake Fryxell liftoff mats and glacier meltwater in Antarctica - MAT-02 (megahit assembly) | ecosystem: Environmental > Aquatic > Freshwater > Ice > Liftoff... | reverse complement strand
TGCCATCGGCCCGAGTTACGAAGTTCTGCGGGCCATCGATCTCTGCATCGTCGGATTCATCTGCGTAATGCTATCGCGGTTGATGGGAACGGGCTTCGCCCGTTCGATGTGGTTCTTCGTCGCGGCGGCGCTCTTCTATCCGTTCACCTCGGAATTCAATCACATTCAACGGGACGTTTGGATGATGCTCCCGGCGGTGCTGGCCACGAGCCTCCGTGCGAACCGAACGATGGATCGCAGTTTCTGGCCGAGCGTGGGGGAAGGAATTCTCTGGGGCTGCGCGGTCTGGTTCAAACCGCACTGCATTTTCCCAGCCGCGGTGGTCTGGCTGGTAACGTGTCGGGGCAATGGCAAGATCCGTTCGATCGCCTTCGATTTGCTCGGGCAACTCACCGGAGGTTTACTCATCGGAGCGGTGGGGGTGTTCTACCTCACGCTCAGCGGAACATGGCCGCACTTTCTCGATGTGATGTTGAACTGGAACCCGGAATACGCCGGGAACCTGTTCGACGAACTCCCGCAACGCCTACCGTGGAACATCAACTACTTCGGCGGTTGGGATCTCGTGCATCTGGCGGCGGTTCCGCTGGCGTGCTACAACCTTTGGAAAGGCGGTAATTCCAACCGTGGCCTCGCGGCGTTGTACCTCGGCTGGTACGCCCAAGCGATGCTGCTGCAACGCGTCTTCCCCTACGTTCACTTGCCCGAGACGATCTTGGCGCTCGCCCTGATCGGCCAACGCATCCCGGTGGGTATCCCCGTTCTCGGCTGGTTCCTGATTCAACCGTTACTCGCATTGATTCCCGCGTATGCGGAAGAGGCGCAGTCGAACCATTTTCTCGCCCCGCATCCGCTGATGGAGAAGCACCTGTACGACGTATGGCCGCGTTGCCTCCGGGAAGGGAGTTCCGCCGCCATGCGGAACAAACTGGGCCAGCTCAACTCCGCGCATTGCGGCACCGACTGGGTACAACTCGAGCTAGTCGCGGATTTCCTACGCACCGCAAACCTCAAGGATGGCGAATTGATTTGCTGGCACGATGGCACCCATCGGCTGTACCTGCTCTTGAACGTGAAGCCGGGCTTACGATACATGCACCTCGGTACCACGTGGGCCTTCGAATCGAAGCGCGAGGCGATTGCCGAGGAAGTGCGATCAAAAGAAGCCCGCTTCGTGGTCAGCGATTTGCGTTTGCTGTCGGGTGATATGACTCGAGTACTTGCCCCCGGGGAGGGCGGAAAGTGGTACCGGTTACCCGCGTGGATTCCGGAATCGCAACGCAAATGCTTCCCGTGGAATCAGCGGATCGTATTCCGTTCCGGGCGGTATGTCGTCCACGAAATGGGACGACCCGTGGGTTGCATCCAAGCGAGCTTGGAGGAGTAGGAGATTAAAGAGTGAAGAGTGAATTTGTTCGCGGCGACCAGGGAGCCGATTCAGTGATGTCTCCAATCGTCGCCGCGAACAATCGGTCACTCCGCGATCACCGGGTTACGCAGAATCCCGATCCCCTGCACTTCCACTTCGCACACGTCGCCGGCCTTCAACAACACCTGCGGATTGCGGGAAATGCCCACGCCCGGCGGCGTTCCGGTGAAGATCAAATCGCCCGGTTCCAACGTGACCACTTGCGAAAGGAACCAGAGCATGTGCGGCACTTGGAAAATGAATTCCTTGGTATTGCTGTTCTGCATCGTCACGCCGTTGAGGCGGAGTTGAACTTGCAGGTGGTGCGGGTCGGTCAGTTCATCGGACGTGACCAGCACTGGGCCGGTGGGGGCGAAGGTGTCGAAGGTTTTGCCGATGGTCCACTGCTTTTCTTCGCCGCGGAATTGCCAATCGCGGGCGCTCACATCGTGGCCGCAGGTGTAGCCGCCGACGTAATCGAAGGCGGATGCATCGTTCGGAATGTTCTTGCCACGCTTACCGATCACGATCACGAGTTCGGCTTCGTAATCGACCTTGTTGGCCACCTTGGGCAGCTTGATCGCTTCGCCGTGGGCGATGAGAGTGTTCGGGTACTTGGCGAACAGCACCGGCTCAGTGGGAATCGCTTTGCCGCCTTCTTTCGCATGGTCGGCGTAGTTCAAGCCGACGCAAAGAATCTTCGAGGGCTTCGGCACCGGCGGCAGCAACTTCACCTCGCTAGAGGCGTATTTCACAGCCTTTGGATTCGCGGCCGCATCGGCGGCGGCCTTCTTCACCGCCGGGGACGCTGCGAGCAAATTCTTGATGCACGTCGGCAAACCGGGATCGGTCGCGTTCAGATCGACGTAGTAATCGCCGACCGCCGCCACAACGCGGGGGCCACCGGGGAGAAGGATCGAGGCCAATTTCATCAGCGTGCTCCGGGAGAATGAATGAGTTCATTCAATGATTCCCGGTGCCTTCGGGCCAGTGGAATGCGGGAATCAGTCCGCACGCACAGTGGCGGGATGGCGGCACTCGTATCGAGCGATCTCCTCTTTCAATTGATTAATCAATCGCTTGAGCGAATGCAAACTGAGTTCCCGAACGCGAGGATTACCCTGTAAGTCTCTGGAACTCGATTCGTACTGCTCTTCGAGAAGCCGCAATTTCACCCTTGTATTGGCCAATTGTGTGGAATTTTCAAGGTTCATAAATGCACCTCAACCATGCCTTTGAGAACGAAGTCGCGATCCGAAGCAAAATGCCTGTCCACGAGATAGTCGAAATCGTCCTGCCTTACGACGTTGATCTCAAGGAACGGCAAACCCGCTTTCAATTCCGCCTCGGCAATCGAGTCCGGAGCGAGATCGTACCGCATCAATAGAACGCAATCGACATCATTCGGCTCGTAGGCATCGGTTGTGAAACTTCCATTGATGACCAGTCTCGTGACGCAGGCGCGTCTTGCCAAATTCACCAGCCATTCCAACGATTCCATTTGCACCCGCCGCAGTTCGGGCTCGTTCCCGAAGCGTTCCCGGATCTCATCGAGAGAGGCCGGATGGACACCCGGTGGCAAGTATCCGTTCTCATCGAATGGTGGAATCATAGCTCCGCCGAAACGCAATAGTGTTTATCTTATCACGCCATCTGCTTCGCAAAATAGTATACCGCCAGCCCGAAGGCGATAGCGATGACCACCCAACGCACGTATATCGCCGGCAACCGGCGGGCCACCCGCGCCCCGGCGTAACCCCCGACAATCGCACCCGCCGCCATCACCCCGGCGTAGCGCCAGTGTATCAAATCCCCGGCGATGAAGATCACCACCGAGATGCCGTTGATCATCGAAGCCAAGAAGGTTTTCACCGCGTTCATCTGATGGATGTTCGTTAAACCCATGAACCCGAGTGCGGCCAGCATGAGAATGCCGATGCCGGCCCCGAAGAAGCCACCGTAGGTGGCCACGAGGAATTGGAAGCCCAGGATCGCCAAGAGCGTGCCCGTGTGCAATTCGGAATGGTGTTCGATCCGCCGGCGTTTGAGGAACTTGCTCACGAAGGGTTGGATCATGAACAGAAGTGCCGCCGTGAGAATCAACCACGGCACGAGCACGCCGAATTCGTTGGGGAACCAAATTAGGAATAACGAACCCAGCAATCCGCCGAAGAAACTCGGGATGAGCATGAGCAAAGCGAATTGCCGAACCGGGCGAAACTCTTTGCGGTAGCCCCAAGCTCCGGCCATGGACCCCGGCATCAGGGCGATGGTGCTGGTCGCGTTCGCCACGCTCGGCGAAACCACCGCCATGAGGGCGGGGAATGTGAGAAGCGTACCGCCGCCGGCCACGGAATTCATAATTCCCGCGAGGAACGCCGAGAGGGCGAGAATCGATTCGATACCGAGTTCATCCATTATTGGGAAAGGATACGATTTTCGACCGGTTCCCAAAGAACCCAGAAGTTGATCGAGTGTGCCTCTCGATTTTGGCAAGTTACCGAATCGACCCAAACGCACCGTCATTCCCGCGAAGGCGGGAATCCAGCTTCTCCAAGAGAGTGCTCTTTTGGATTCCCGCCTGCACGGGAATGACGGAAATAGAGCTTTCGGAGTGTCTGCCAAAATCCGGAGGTGAAACTTTGTTGGTCGAACTTGAACAATTCTGGAAATTTCCCCGCAAGTTCCGCAACTCGGATCGTCTGAAGTTATGTTCTGCCAGAATCGCTAAAGGGTTCGAGAATGCGCAATCTCTTCTTCGCCGGTATCTTTGCCTTCACCAGCGGTACCCTCGCGGCACAACCTCCGGCGGTGCCAACGAACCTTCACCCCGCCCCATCGGCTCAGCAACCGCTGCCGTTATCAAATCCGCAGATTCGCCCGGTTCCCACAATCACGGGCACCCCGGTGTATCGCAATCCCGCTTCGTCGCCGTTGGTCACCGCCGGTTTCTGGGAAAACAATCCACCATCGACCAATTCCAATCCCTACTCCCCGTGGCGGATGCGAGTTCAAAATGCGAATTGGAACCCGATGCTTCCCGCCGGGTGGAATCCGAATATGCCCGCAACGGCCAACACTCCGGTACCCAACGGATGGAATGCGAATGCGAACCCCGGTTCCGAATCGAATTCGCAGGGATCTAAGGAACGGATTCTCTCTCTGCGAGCCGTGTTCTCGGGTCGTTGAATTTTCCCTGCCTAGCACTCCGGTAGAATCATCGTCGCTTCGCTTCCAATTCTTCCCAGCGTGCGTACAACCTCGCCACTTTCTTCTCGGCTTCTTCCAAATATCGGCACGCATCGGTGAGTGCGACGTGCCCGGCGGTGCTGGCCTTCTCCACCCCGGCCTGCCGGATGGCCACGTTCGATTCGGCGGATTGAATCGACGATTCCATGCCATCCAACTCCTGCTGTTCCTTGTAACTCAGCTTCTTCGGTTTCACGGCGGTGGCGGCCCCCTTCCCCGCTTTGGCCTCGGGCACCTTGGAGCCGCTCTCGGCTTTCTCATATGCGTTCAACCATTGCTGCACGCTGCCGTAGGGTGCGGCGTTGCCGCGGCCGTCGAGGCCGATCACTTCCGTACATAAGCGATCCATCAAATCGCGGTCGTGGCTCACGAGTACCAAGGCGCCGGGGAAGTCTTCGAGGCTTTCTTCCAGCACTTCGAGCGCGGGAATATCGAGATCGTTCGTCGGCTCATCCAATAAGTAAACGTCGGCGGGTCGCAGCATGAGTTGGGCGATCCGCACGCGGGCTTGCTCGCCGCCGGAGAGTGCCCCGAGTTCGATATCGAGTTGCTCGGCTTGAAACAGGAACCGTTTCGCCCACGAGGCCACGTGAACCGGCTGATCGCGGAACATCACGGTTTCGGCATTCGGGGCGAGTGCCCTCCGCAAGGTCGTTTTCGGATCGAGCGATGAACGCCCTTGTTCGAAGACTTCCACCCGCAGTTGCTCCGCGTTCGTCACACTGCCGGAATCGGGTGCGAGCGTGCCGGAGAGAATTTTCAACAGCGTGCTCTTGCCCGAGCCGTTGGCCCCGAGCAGCCCGAGTTTCATCCCCGGCATCACCATGATGTCGATATTGTCGAAGAGCTTCTTTCCGCCGAGCGATTTCGAGATGCCCTTGGCGGTGATGAGTTTCTTTGTCTGTCGGCCGGTGCCCGCGAAATCGATGGCGGCACTGCGGCTCTCGGCGGTGCGGTAATCGAGTTCGGCCAGAACATCCCGCCGGTCCATCGCGGCATCGATCCGCGAAGTCGCCTTGGTGGTGCGGGCCGCGGCCTTGCGGCCGAGCCATTCCGTTTCGCGGCGCACGCGATTGGCCACGGCGTCCCGCTGCCGGGCTTGGGCTTCCAGAAAGCTATCCTTCTTATCGGCGAAGCTCGCGTAACCGCCATCGGCCCGGAAGATGCCATCGGGGAATACCCGGTTCACTTCGATCACTTCATCGACCACACCGCGGAGGAACGCCCGATCGTGGGTGGTGGCGAGGAACCCGAACGGGGCACGCTTCAACATCTTTTCCAGCCAGATCACGCCGGGGAGATCGAGGTGGTTAGTCGGTTCATCCATCAAAAGGAAATCGGGTTCCTTGGCGAGTTCGCGGGCGAGTGCCAAGCGTTTCCGCCAGCCACCGGAGAGGGTATCAGCGCGCTGATCGTGGTCGTCGAACCCCACCTGCGTGAGGGCGATTGCAGCGCGGGTTTCCTTCTCGTGCTCTTCCAAATGGAACTCGGCCAACCCCGCGAGCACGACATCGCGGGCGGTCAAACCGGCAGCGAAGGTGTCGTCTTGGGCGAGATAACCGATGGTCGAACCGCGGCGGCGTTGCACCTGCCCGGCATCGGGCACTTCGAGATCGGCCAGGATTTTCAAGAGCGTGCTTTTCCCCGCTCCGTTCGGGCCGATGAGGCCGATCTTCTCGCCGAGGCGCAGATCGAGGGCGAGTTCATGGAACAAAGGGCGGTGCGAATAACTCTTGGAAACGCCTTGGGCACTCAACACAACACTCATGCCTAACTCCTCGATTACTCATTAGTAATAGTGGAATCGGTTCGAACCGTATGGCTTTGTTCAAACATCGGCAGCTTTCGCAATCGAAAGAATCGGGAAAGAGATAGATACCGGCGAATGCCGATGGTATAATTGAACCCTCACAGCCACTCACACGAGGTATACCATGATCCGTAATTTCTTCTCCGCCGGCTTCGCCATCCTAGCCTTGAGCTTCACGGCCATCTCCGCTGAAGACAAGAAACCCGACGCCAAGCCGCTCGAAGGCAAGATCGTTTGCTCGAAGTGCAAGCTGAAGGAGACCGCTGAATGCGGCAATGTTCTGCAAGTGAAGGAAGGCGAAAAGACCATCAATTATTACCTCGTCGATAGCGGCAAGGGCGAAGACTACCACGTCTGCACCGGTGAAAAAGCCGCCAAGGTGACCGGCAAGCTCATCGAGAAGGACAAGAAGATGACGATCGAAAGCCCCAAGGTCCAAATGACGAAGTAAACGAGCTAATCGTATTTCACATGCCAACGCCGCTCGATTCGAGCGGCGTTGTTCGTTAAATATCACCAACGAATTCCACTTCCGGAACTCCACCATGCATACAAGTCCGCTCGGCCATACCGATTTGAACATCACCCCGCTCGGCTTCGGGGCTTGGGCCATCGGCGGCGGCGATTGGGCATTCGGGTGGGGCGCCCAAGACGATGGCGCCAGTATTGCCGCGATCCACGAAGCCATCGATGTTGGCATCAACTGGATCGATACCGCGGCGGTGTACGGCTTGGGTCACAGCGAAGAAATCGTGGCGAAGGCGTTGGAAGGCATTTCAACAAGACCCTACATGTTCACCAAATGCGGTCGCGTCTGGGACGAGAATCGCCGGATCGGCAAGCGTCTGAAGGCGGCCAGCGTGCGGGCCGAGTGCGAAGCGAGCCTGAAACGGTTGCGTGTCGATGTGATCGACCTGTACCAAGTGCATTGGCCCGAACCGGACGAAGACATCGAAGAAGGTTGGGCCGAAGTGGCGAAACTCAAGTCCGAGGGGAAAGTCCGTTGGATCGGGGTTTCCAACTTCAGCGTGGCCCAGATGGAACGGATTGCGAAGATCGCCCCGATTGCAAGCTTGCAACCGCCATACTCGCTTGTTCGGCGTGAAATTGAACAGGAAATCTTACCGTACTGCGAGAAGCAGAACATCGGCGTGTTGGCGTATTCGCCGATGGCCTCCGGCTTGCTCACGGGGGCGTGGACCGCGGAACGCCATGCGAACCTCCCCGCCGACGATTGGCGGAAATCGAAGAACCCGCAATTCCAAGAGCCGCTCTTCTCCCGCAACTTGCGGTTGGTGGAATTGCTGCGAGCCATCGGCACTTCACACCGGTGCAGCCCCGGCGAGGTGGCCTTGGCTTGGGTATTGCGATTACCGAGCGTGACCGCCGCAATCGTGGGTGCCCGCAAACCGGGGCAATTGAAGGAACTTGTGGGTGCCGCAGAGGTGAAGTTGGGCGAAGCCGAGATCGCTTCGGTGGAAGGATTCCTGCGGGACAATCCGCAATAAAACGTGGCGCTTTCCGACTATCCCACTATCAATTCTCTACGAATTACTAATTCAATCAAATCAATGAGATTGAGATAGTTGTTAGTTGAGAATAGACAGTAAAGAGTTCCAAACCCCGATAATCTACTATCCCATGAACGAAGAAGAATCCTCCGTCGTCCAGGCGTGTTTCACCCCCGGCGATGCCTGCCTAAACCTGATCCGCCGGCGGTTGGCCGAGGCGCGGAAGACCATCGACATCTGCGTCTTCACCATTACCGACAACCGCATCAGCAACATTATCATCGACGCCCACCGGCGCGGAGTGAAGGTTCGCATCGTCACCGACGACGAAAAGGCCTACGACGCCGGTTCGGACGTCCCGCGCTTCCTCGAAGCGAAAATCCCATTGCGGGTCGATCGAACGCCCTTCCATATGCACCACAAATTTGCAATATTCGATGGTAACTGCCTGCTGAACGGCAGCTACAATTGGACGCGCGGCGCCGCCGAACAGAACATGGAAAACGTCGTCGAACTCCGCGATAGTATCGTGATTGGGCAGTTCCAAACCGAGTTCGATGCGATCTGGGCCAACCTCGAATGAACCCGCCAACCCTTTTTCATTTTGGATCCAACATGCAAGTACGTTTCGCATTTGCGATAATTGCAATGACGTTTGTTGTTGCGTCGCTCCCCGCTCAAACGCCGCCCGCTCCGCAGTACGCGAAGAAAGCGACGCGGGTGGAAACCGCCATCGCCACACTGAATTCCTTCGGCATGCCATCTTTGGAGGGGAAGTGGTACTTCGCCGGGCCGTTCGATAACGTCGATCGCAAGGCAGTCGATACCGTTTTCGCCCCGGAAAAAGAGGTGAAACTCAAAGAGACGTTCACCGGCAAAGCGGGCGAGCAGTTCGGGTGGAAGGAAATTCCCAAGTTCGCCCTCGGCAAGATCGTCGATCTCAAGAAGCTCATACCGAAGAACAACTCGGATGCGGTGATCTACCTCTATCACGAATTCGAGGCGACCGAGACGGGGCGGTTGCCCATTTCGCTGGGGGCCGACGATACGATGAGCCTGTGGAATAATGGTTCGCGGTTGGTTCACGAAGACCGCGAAACCGCGGCGGCCCCCGATCAATTCTGGACGCAGCTGAAGTACAAACCGGGCAAGAATACCGTGCTCATCAAGGTTTGTCAGTACGGGGGTGGTTGGGAAGTGTACGTCGCCCCCGAGTTGCCCGATACGCTACCGGACGGCGTGCAGAAGCAATACGAAAAGGATTTCCCCAAGGGCGGATCCAGTGGTGTCGCGGCGAAAGCCGCGAGCGATGCCGATTCCAAACATTATGCGATCACCACGATACCGCTGCCCGCAGATTGCGTTCTCGAAGTCGGCGGCTTGGCCTTCCGGCCCGATGGCAAGTTGCTGGCGTGTACGCGCCGCGGCGAAATCTGGCTGATCGAAAATCCCACGTCCGACACACCCGGTGAGATCAAGTTCACCAAGTACGCCAGCGGTTTGCACGAATCTCTCGGCATGTACGTGGAAGACGATAAGACTCTATTCGTGGTGCAACGCCCCGAACTCACGAAAGTGACCGATGCCCTCGGCCAAGGCAAAGCCAGCGAATTCAAAACCGTGTGCGACAAATGGGGTGTGAGTGGCGATTACCACGAATACGCTTTCGGCCCCGCCCGAGATAAAGATGGTAACTTCTTCATCAGTTTGAATGTCGGCTTCGGCGGCGGCCACCAATCCAAGGGGGCTTTCCGCGGCTGGTGCGTCAAGGTCGATCCGAAAACCGGATCGATGGAACCATTCGCCTACGGATTGCGTTCCCCCAACGGCATCAATTTCAGCCCCGAGGGCGAACTCTTCTATTGCGATAACCAAGGCGAGTGGGCCGCGTCCAACAAGATGAACCATTTGAAGAAGGGTAAGTTCTACGGTCACCAAGCGGCACTGCGTTGGCTGAAGGATTCCCCCTTCGCCAGCCATTCCGATAAAGTGGCCAGCGGTATGATGTACGATGGCAACCCGCCCCCGGGCAAAACCGCCCCGAAAGGCTTTCCCGAACTCGATCCGCCTTGCATCTGGTTCCCTTACGGTCGCATGGGCCAATCGGTGAGCGAACCGATCTGGGACACCACCGGTGGCAAGTTCGGCCCGTTCGCCGGGCAAGTGTTCGTCGGCGATCAAAACAAGGCGATGCTCATGCGCGTCGCATTGGAGAAGGTGAACGATGTGTATCAGGGGGCGTGTTTCCCCTTCCGCTACGGCTTCCAATGCGGCGTGAACCGCCTCGCGTTTGCCCCCGATGGCTCGTTATTCGTAGGCCAAACGAGCCGGGGCTGGGGCGGCCTCGGCGGCAAACCCTTCGGATTGCAACGGGTAAAGTTCACCGGCGACATGCCGACCGAAATCCACAGCGTGAAGCTCACCGAAGCTGGCTTCGATTTCCACTTCACGAAACCGATGGATCCCGCCACGCTCGACGCGGCCAAGACCGTAGCGTTGAAATCGTTTACCTACATCTATCAGAGTTCCTACGGTTGCCCGGAGACCGATACTCGCCCGGAGAAAGTGCTGAGCGCAAAGCTCTCGCCGGATGGCAAAACCCTATCCCTCGCCGTGCCCGATTTGGCCCGGGGCCGCGTGTACGATTTCCATCTGAACGGGTTGAAGGCGGCCGACGGGTCGCCCCTGCTCCACGCGGATGCGTACTACACGTTAAATGAGTTCGTGAAGTGATCTTGGTTTCGTTGGAGTTCGGGCTTCAGCCCGTCTTGATCCACGTTGGAGTTCGGGCTTCAACCCGTCTTGATCCACGTTGGAGTTCGGACTTCAGCCCATCTTGATCCACGTTGGAGTTCGGGCTTCAGCCCGTCTTGATCCACGTTGGAGTTCGGGCTTCAGCCCGTCTTGATGACATT
>Ga0105045_10005793_pt1 | contig 10893 bp, 8 predicted proteins | sample MAT02_FD_78089 | JGI IMG/M metagenome (GOLD analysis project Ga0105045, IMG submission 78089) | Freshwater microbial communities from Lake Fryxell liftoff mats and glacier meltwater in Antarctica - MAT-02 (megahit assembly) | ecosystem: Environmental > Aquatic > Freshwater > Ice > Liftoff... | reverse complement strand
GCTGGATGGAGAGGCATACTTCACCGTCGTACGTCAGGGCCAACCGTTCACCGTTTACACGGACGACGCCCAAGTGAGGGTGCTGGGCACCGAATTTCTGGTCCGAGCCCATCGGGACGATCTCGACGGCACGCGTGTCGCCGTGCAGTCGGGACGGGTGCGCGTGTCGGCCAATCGTGCCGGTGCCGAGGCGGCCGTAGAGTTGGGCGCCGGCCAAGGCACCTTTGTGGCCAGGAATGCGCCGGCACCCGGCATTGTCGAGGAGGTCGGCGTCGATCGTCTGGCCGCTTGGCGCCGCGGAGGTTTCTGGCTGGTCGACCAACCGCTTTCGGCAATTTTCCGGGAACTAGAACGTCGCTATGAGGTCGATATCCGGCTCCGGGATGTTGTGGTAGGCGAAGAGCGGCTCAGCGTGTACTATCCAGAGCGTCCGTCAATCGAGACGATTCTCAGCGACCTGTGCACGAGGGGAGGGCTGCGCTATAGCCGCACAAGTCGCGGGTTCGACATCTCAGCGCAGGTGGAGCGACCCGTCACTCCGTAGGCGTAACGACCGATGATGCCGACAGCGTGCCTTCGGGAGCAAATCACGCGTCGGCGCAGCAGTCGGACGTGGGCAGTTGTCGTGTGCGGCGTGCTCGCCAGTCAGGTGACTGCAACCCACATCGCGGCCCAGGCGTCGGGCGGCGCCGCGTTGCGAGGCTCAGGGCCCGACTCCGCGCGCATCTCCCTGTCGCTCAACGGTGTACCGTTGCAGAGCGCGCTGGAACGACTCGTCGAAGTCAGCGGCATCAATCTCGTCTACGACACGCGCGTATTGCGAGTTGGGGGTGAGCCAGGCGCCCGCATTCGGTGTCGCGTCAATCGCGCGCCGGTTGAGCAAATGCTCGCGTGCATCGTGAGCGCCGCCGGGCTCGACTATTATCGCATGTCGTCCGGCACCTACGTCGTGATTTCGCGTGCCGAAGATGTGCCGGCGTACGCCACGTTGAGCGGCATCGTTGTTGATGCCTCGAGCGGCTCGCCACTGCCGCAGGCTCGCGTGGTGCTCGCCGAACGCTCCGGTGTCCTGATCGCCAATGACGCCGGTTCGTTTGCGTTCGGACGCCTCGCGCCGGGCAACTACCAGCTGACGATTCAGGCCATCGGGTACGAGCCGTATCAGGCGGAACTCTTGATTCCCGCCGACGGGCGACTTCGTGAGCGCTATTCGCTGCGTCGCTACGCCGTCATGACCACGCCGATCGTTGTGAACGGACTGCAGCCAGGTATCGCGTCAACCGCGCTGGGCGGGACCGCCTTCTCAGGCGGCGTGGCCACACCGTTGGTGCTTGGGCCGGGGTTGTACATGCCCGGCGCCCCAAGCGCGCTCGGTCTCACGCGTCGTGATGGAGTTGGCGATCTGCACATTCAGGGCGGAGAGGCCGGTGAACACGTCTGGCGGCTCGACGGCGTGCCGATCTTCGATGCCGCGACGTTGGCCGGTGTGTTCGGCGCGTTCTCGCCGCTGGCGATTGAAGAGCTGCGGGTGCGGCGCGCGGGTTTCGAAACGCGCGCGGGCAGCTTCACCTCGGGCGTCATCGATCTATCGCACGGATTCGGTGACGCCACGATCAGCACACCTGTGCAGACGGCAGCGCAGGTCGATCCCTTTTCAGCCTCCGGGCGCGTCGTGGTGCCCGTTTCGTTTCGCGGCGCCAAGCTCACCACCATGGCATCGGCGCGCACCGGCTTGTGGGATCTGATTCAACCTGGCCCGTTAGCCGAAGCGATCCGCGCGTGGAATGTCCCCGATCCGATTCTGCTCCGTCGACTCACTGACATCGGTCGTGTACTCGCGTTGGATTTACCCACGACCTCGCGTCCGTACATCATCGAAAGTGGGACCACCGACGTGATGTTGCGCGACTACCACGTCGCGACGCGTGCCGAAATCGGGGCGTTTCAGCGCGTGACCGCCTCGTTGTATGTCGGACAACACGGCGTGGCGACGGTGACGGAGGCGCGTCCCGAGCTCACGGCGCTCGAACAGAACAGCACCGTGATCGTATCGTCCACGGAGCAGCAGGCGACGCGCGCCACCGATGCCTACCAGTGGCGCACGATCGCGGGCCAAATTCGGCATGAACAGATGCATGGCGCGCGCGTATCGCACCTGCTGCAGTTGCGCGGCAGTGAACACGCCCTCGATCACGATTTCAGTCTCACGATCGGTGCGTTGCCATCAAAGCAGGATCCGCCACGTCGCGACGGAAATCGAGTGCGCGAGTTCGCCGCCGTAGGTGGCGTGCAGGTCGTCGGCGGGGACACCTGGGATCTCGATCTTGGCACGGAGGTGGCGTATACCGAGGCCACCCTTGATCTGCGCAACGGCGTACTGCGCGCGTTGGGTAGCGACGAACGCTCGTGGCGCATTGCCGGTCATGCCGAAGTGAAGCGTCGTGTTGGACCTCGGCACTGGATTGATGCCGGGCTCCGCGTGACGCAGCTCGTCAATGCCGGACGTGCGTATGTCGAACCCCGCATCGCACTGCGTGCCGACGGCGAAAATGAGGCGCTGGGTCCGTGGGCATGGCGTATCAGCACCGGGGTGTACCGTCAATTTGTAAATCAGTTCGACGTGGCGGCGTCCAATCCCACGGCCTTGGTGCCGAGCGTGCGTTTCTGGTTGCCAACCGACGGACGCGACGGTGTGGCCACCGCGTATCATTTGTCTGGCGAAGGTGTGGTCACGCCGGCCGGGCGCTGGCAGCTGCGTGGTGAGTGGTACGCAAAGTGGCAGCCGACCATCATGGCGTTCGACTACGGCGTGCTGCTCAATCGCGATACCTTGTTGCCGGCGGTGGTGCCGCCGACCGCGTATGTGGCCACGGCGAGTGGCCACGCGTATGGAATCGGTTTGCGCGCGGTGCGTGATGGCTATCTGCGCTGGAATGGCTGGTCTGATCGCTCCGACGGTCTACCGGTTCGCGTCGAGGCGGGCTACGACTTTGGCATATCGCAGCGCACGTTCCCCTCGCGATTTGATGGTCGCCTGCAGCCGACACCGTGGAACGAACCACATCGCGCCCTGATCTCACTCGAGGTTCGTCCCATGGGCGGATGGGTGTTCGCCGCACGCTCACGTGGCACGTGGGGGCGCACCTGGGGACTGCGACAATCGTACTACGACTTGCTCACCGTGGGTGATCTGGGCGACGGGCTACCCATCACCGCGCCCGGCGACGCGCCACGTCCCGCAATCCTCGAAACGGATCTCGGCATTACCTGGACCACGCGCGTGGGCCCATGGCGTGCCGAAGTCGGCGCGGCAATACAGAACGTGTTCAACCGCAAGAATGTGCTCGACTACAGCCTGTTCCGACAGAATGCCGCGTTGAGCGATGCGGCGTACGTGCAGATTCCGCGGTATTTGCCGGGCGCACTGCCATCGCTCAGCGTGCGACTGCTGCCCTGAAGCCGCCGCTCACGAAGGCGACGTCGTGCTGGTAGGCACATCGTCAGTCGCCGGTGGCAGGGTGACCGACGCGTCGCCGTCATCACGCAACATGCGAAGCGCCGGGGTGTCGAGGTCGTCAAACTGACCGCGCCCGGACGCCCAGACAAACGCCCAGACCGCACCACCGACAACAACCAGCGCAAGCGGCACCACCAGATACAGCACGCTCATGATGGCGTGCTCCGTGCAGGTGGCGTGCGATCCGATACCAGCGTGCGCACAAACGTGCGACCGCGCCACGACGCAATCACTACGGTGAGCGAACTGAGCGGCATGAGGATCGCGGCAATCAGTGGGGTGAGCAGTCCGGCGATGGCGAGCGACGCACCAATCACATTGTAGCTCAGCGAGAACGCAAAATTTCGCCGAATGACGTGCACCGTACGTTCGGCGCCTTCAATGAGTTCACGCAGCGGCGTCAGTCCGGGACGGGCGAGAAATACGTCGGCGCTGGCCAAACATGCTTCCGCGCCGCCGTGCACACCGACGCCAACCGAAGCGGCCGCGATGGCGGCGGCGTCATTCACTCCGTCGCCAACCATGACCACTTGGTGTCCGTCGCGCCGCAGTGATTCCACCAGCGTCAGTTTGTCCTCCGCCGACATGGTACCATGGACATCAGCAGGGCCAAAGCCGAGGGTGCGACCAACAGCCTGCGCGACGACGTCAACGTCGCCCGAGGCCATGATCGTGCGCCAGCCGCGTGCGCGCAGTGCCGTCAGCGCGCTGAGCGCGTCATCACGAATGCGATCGCCAACGCCAGCCGCCGCGAGAAGCACACCATCCACCGCGATGAGCACCGGCGTCAGCGTGTGGTCAAACGCGGCGATGGCGGCCTCGAGTTCCGGCGACCCTAGGGCGGCGCGACTTCGTACAAACGCAGGGGAGCCCACCAGTACGTGGTGACCAACCACCACACCGCTGAGTCCACCGCCGCTGACATGCTGCGCATCGTCGACGGGATGCGGTGCAAGAGACGGCCACGCGCGGCGAAATCCATCCGCAATCGGATGCGACGAGCCCGCCTCGAGTGACAAGACCAGCGGCTGCACCCACGCCTCGCCGATCCACTGCACCAGCGCCGAGTGTCCTTCGGTGAGCGTGCCAGTCTTGTCGAGTACCAGCACGCCGGGCTTCGCCAGCAGTTCAAGCGCGTCGCCACCTTTCACCAAAACACCACCGCGCGCCGCACGCCCCACGGCCACGGTCACTGCGAGCGGTGTGGCGAGGGCGAGGGCACATGGACAGGTCACCACGAGCAGCGCGATGACATCATCAAGAGCAGTGGCCGAGCCGTGCCATACCTTCCAGCCGTAGGTGAGCAGGGCGAGGACCAATACCACCGCGACAAACACCGCGGCGAGGCGGTCGGCGGCCACCACCACCGGCGCACGCCGCTGCGCCGAGGTCTCCACCTGTTGCAGCAGTCGCGCGACCCGGCTCGTCTCGCCGGCATCGGTCACACGCACGCGGGCCGGGGTCGACACATTGAGTGTGCCGGCGAACACCGCATCGCCGGTGTTCACACGTGCCGGACGCGATTCCCCGGTCAGCAACGCGGCGTTGACCGTGGTGCTGCCCGATTCCAGCACGCCGTCGGCAGCGAACGTTTCACCGGCGCGCACATCGAGCACCATCCCGGGCAGTACGGCCTCGGTTGGCAAATCATGCAGTGTACCATCCACGTGCGCGATACGCGCCGTCGCGGGGGTGAGCGCGTACAACAACTCGGCCGAGTCGGTGGCGAGTCGTTGTCCGCGCTGCTGCAGGAAACGTCCCACCAACAACGCAAAGACGAGAATTGCCAACCCGTCAAAATAGACCGGTCCCTGATCGGTAATGGTGTTCACCGCACCTCGAACAAATCCCGCCGCGAGCGCAATCGCGATCGGCAGGTCCATATGCAGCGTGCGCGTCCGCAGTGCCCCTAGCGCGCCCGTGAAAAACACGCGGCCCGGCCATACGAGCGCCGGCAACGTCAGCCCCATCGAGAGCCAACGGAAGAATCGCGTGTGCGCCGGATCCATCCACGCGACTTCGCCGCTGTAGAGCGCGAGCGCGAAAAGCATCACGTTGCCCGCGATCGCGCCAGCCACGCCGATGCGCGTGAGCATGCGTCGATCTTCACCGCGTCGCACCGCGTCGCGCACCACACCGCGGAACGGATGCGGTGGATAGCCCAGCGCATCGAGCGTGCGCGCCACCTCGGAGAGCAACGTCTGTTCGGGATTCCACGCGATGGTCGCGCGTGAGCGGCGAACATCGAGTTCGGCCCGGGCCACACCGGTCACCAGAAGCGGTACCCGCTCAACAAGCCATACACACGACGCGCAGTGAATACCTTCCAGATACAGCTCAATCCGCGACAGACCATCGGTGGTTGGCCGCACGTGCAGCGCGGCAAACGCGGGGTGATCAAACTCTTCATAGCTCCGCCCTGTGCGCAGCACTGGTGACTCACGACGCTCACGAAAGGCGTAGAACTGACCGAGCCCGTGATCGTGCAGCAGTACGAAGGCTGTACGGCAGCCGGCGCAGCAGAACTGGCGCGCTTCAGCCGCCACGAACAGAGCCGGCGGTACCGGGAGTGTACAGTGCGCACACGAGATCTCGGTGGCGTCCGCGGCACCCGGGGTCGCGACGGCCTCGGCACCCGTCATCAGATTAGTGCGCATGGGCAGGAACCGGTGTCGCGGCGAGCGCGTGGCTGGCGTGCTGTGACGCCGCGCCGAGCCGGCCACCGAGTGCGGCGACGCCAAAGCCGATCACCAGCAGCGCGCTGATCACCGGCAACCGGCGCTGCAATGCACCAGTCGCCCGTTGCATACCCGTCGCGACGGCGACGAGCGCGGGCACGGTGCCGGCCCAGAACAGGACCATGAACGCCGCACCGCGCCACGTCGAACCGGAACCGCCCGCCGATACCACGAAAGCGTACAGCCAACCACAGGGCATCAATCCGGTGAGCAGTCCGAGCACGCTGGAGCGAACAGCCAAGCTCTGTTCGCGAAAACGCAGCAACACACTGCCCATAAACTGTGCCGCACGATCGGAGACGCCGCTGCGCACGAGCGTGGGCAGAAACCGAAGATCGAGCACGTTGGCGAGCAAGGCGAGCCCCCACACCACCAGCAGTACACCCGCCACCACGCCGGCCGACCGCTGCACGCCCGCCAGATTGCCAGCGCGATCAAGGCCTGCGCCGAGCGTGCCGGCGATGGCACCGAGCGTGGTGTAGGCGAGCAGTCGCCCACCGTGGTACGCGACATGACCCGTCAGCATGGGGCGCGACTGGCCGCTCGCACCGGCCGCATCCCCGCCGTACAGACACGCGAATCCGCCGCACATGCCAACGCAGTGCAGGCTGCCGAGCAGACTGGCGCCAAACACGCCCAGCGCCACCGTCGGCGAGGCGGAGAAATCCATCAGTCAGGGACCGGTGGACGAGGGCATCGCGGGGCGTTCCGTGTCGATACGCACCGTCTGCTGGAACGCTTCGGCGTTGCGGACAGCGGCGAGGCGGAGCTCCCACATGCCGCGTCGTGCCATTGGCACGGTCGCCGCGTACTGCCCGCTTGAGGTCTCGGCAAAGACGACCGACTGCACATCGTTCGCGCGCGCCACGTGCAGCAACGTGCCGGTGAGCCGCGCGTTGTGTACCGCCGCGCCGGTCTGGTCGAGCAAGTTGAGGGTGAGCACGCGAGCGCCGGCGGTATCCTCGCTGACCACTGCCGACACCGTCCAGGCCAGCGCGTCACTCTGCGCAATGCGCGCCTGCGTCGAATCCCAGGCGACGGCCTTGCGATAGTAGTCCGGCTCAATGGCAAACGAAGGATCGTCTTTCGTGAGCACGATGACGGCGATGTTGCCCACCACGGTGGACGCGAGAATCGCGACGATACCGATCGGCCAACCCATGCCCTTCTTCATGGACGTTCTCCAGTGGGACGCGTGCCGGACGGCCCTTGCAGCCGCCACGGAATGGTATTGCTGAAGCGGCCACCATCCTTCACAGTGACCGTGATCGCATATTCACCATCGTCAAAGGCGTCGCTCGGCATGAGCACGAACAGCGAGGTTTCGCGCGTGGCGCCACCGGCGACCACCAGTGGATTCTCAGGCGCGATGACCCGTCCGTTCCTCACGCCGTCGACCGCCAGCTCGTACCGCGCCTCTTCGTTGCCGCGATTCGTGATCTTGATGCGGATCTGGTTTGCGATGCGACCATCAGCCTCTTCAGTGAACGGCGCGCCCATCCCGCGCAGCACCGTGACATCGGCCGATTCCTTGTTGGCCATCGCAAACAGCAACGCTCCCAGCGACAACGACAGCGCCAACGGGTACAGCACCACCCGTGGACGCAGCAGCCTGCGCGGTTTGCCCGCGAGCGCCTCCTGCGACGAGTAGCGGATTAATCCGCGCGGCTTGCCCACTTTGTCCATGATGGAATCGCAGGCGTCGATGCATTGCGTGCAATGCACGCACTCCATCTGCAGTCCGTTGCGAATGTCGATACCGGTAGGACAGGTGGTCACGCACGCTTTGCAGTCAATGCAATCGCCCGCGAACCCGGAGCGATCCGCTGACTGATGGGCCCGTGGCTCGCCGCGCAGGTAGTCGTACGCCACGATCACCGACTGCTTGTCGAGCAGCACCGATTGCCAGCGACCGTAGGGGCAGGCGATCAGGCACGTCTGCTCGCGGAAGTACGTGAAGTTGTACCAGATCGCAATGGTGGTGATCGCCATGACCATGAAGCCCGTGGGGTGCTCCCACGGCGACTGCTGCACCCACACGGACAGTTGTTCGGTCCCCACGAAGTACGCCAGAAACGTGTGCGCGAGAAACAGCGACAGCACCGCATAAATCGCATACTTGAGCAAGCGACGTGCGCCGAAAAATTTCTTCCGCCGGTCGAGATTGCGCGACCCGACATACCCGCCTTCAATCCATCGCTCGATCGGGCGAAACAGAAACTCGAGATACACCGTTTGCGGACAGCTCCAGCCACACCACACGCGGCCGAAGAGGGCCGTGAGCAGGAAGATGCTGATCACGCCGCTGGCGAGCAGCAACATGAAGAGCAGCGTATCGGTTGGCAGAAACGTGTAGCCCATCAGCGTGAACTCCCGCTTGGGGAAGCTCATCAGAAACGCCGGCTTCCCCAGGATGCGTATGTGCGGAATCGCGAAGAAGACGAACATGAGCACATACGCCACGACTTGGCGCTTCCGCCACCACGGCCCGGGAGACGGGCGCGGCCGGATCCAGTTCCGCGAGCCGTCTACGTTCAGTGTTGGCAGCACTCGGCCAGCGGCGACCGGATGTACGCTCATGGCGTGTACGGCTCCCCCTCAGGTGCCTTGGGATTGGTTGGTGTCGTGCCCTGCAGCGACAAGACGTACGCCGTCACGTTCGTCATCTGATCGGGCTTGAGCGACTTCTCCCACGGCGGCATGCCCTTGGCGAGTACGCCTTCGGCGATCGTTTTGTAGACCGCCTGCGGTGCACCGCCGTGAATCCACACGTTGTCGGCGAGATTGGGGCCAATCAACCCTCCGCCATCCGGTCCGTGACAGGAGGCGCAGTACGCCTTGAACACTTCCTCGCCGGCTTCCGTGACCTCGTGGTCTTCAGCGAGCGCGAGCAACTGCGCCGGGTCTACGCCAGTCGGAGTGGCCGGCACCAGAGCGGCCGCCGCTGCCAATTCCGCTTCATAGTCGGCCACGCGTCCCTTGCCGTTCCCGACGGGACCTACGTTGAACACGTAGATGACCGAGAAGATCACCGTGCCGGCAAACGTCAGCAGCCACCAGCGTGGCATCGGGTTGTCGTATTCGCGAATGCCATCGTACTCGTGTTCCAACAGGCGTGGTCCGTCGCCGCCGGACTCGTTCGTCTCACTCATCGTCAGTCCTTGCGCGGCGCGGCCGCAGGCGTCGATTCGTCGTCGAGCGGAAGCCGGGCGGCGTCCCGCAAATCCTGTTGGCGGCTTGGGAGAAACAACCGCACCGCCACGGTGAGAAACACGATCAGGAAAATGACCATCGCGACTTCGGCGTAGATCGAGAGGTTCGCATGGCCCATGATGTCGGAGAGCTTCATCGCGCAACTCCTACGGTCGTGGCGGCGCGCTTGATATCCATGCCCAGTCGCTGCATGTACGCCACCATGGCAACGATCTGCTTGTCACTCAGATCCGACGGACCACCCTGGCGCTCGATCTCCGCCGCGATCTCCGCCGCCTGCGCACGCGCCATTTCCGGTGCACGATTCACGGCGTCACCATAGGGCACGCCGAGCATCGCCATTGCATCAACACGCGACTGAATCTGTTCGAAGTCGATCGTCTTGCTGAGGAAATGCGGATACGCCGGCATGATGGAACGCGCCGTGATGCTGGTGGGCTCGTTGAAATGCCGCACATGCCAGAGATGCGGATACTTGCCGCCAACACGAGCCAGATCCGGACCGATGCGACGCGATCCCCACAGGAACGGATGCTCATACACCGACTCACCCGGTTTGGAGTACTCGCCAAACCGCTCGGTTTCATGCCGGAACGGGCGCACCATCTGCGAATGGCAGTTGAAGCAGCCTTCCGCGATGTACATGTCGCGTCCCGCGAGCTCGAGCGGTGTGTAGGGCTTGACGCTCGCGATGGTGGGCACATTCGACTTGATCAGAAAAGTGGGCAGAATCTCGAACAAGGATGCGACCACCACGGCTACGACGGTGAGCACCGTAAACATGATCGGCATCCGTTCCCACGTGCGATGCCAGGCGCCGGAGGCGAAACGCGCCCACACCCCAACCGGACGCACGCCGCCCGAAAACTCCGGTACGGGCACATACCGCTTTTCCAGCGCCGGCGCCGTGATCACCGGCACGACATACGTCGCCGGTCGACGACGCCACGTCATCAGAATATTCCAGCCGAAAATCAGCATGCCCACGATGTACATGGAGCCGCCAACCACACGCAGCCAGTACATCGGCAGCAGTCGCACCACCGTCTCGACAAAATCCGGATACGCGAGTCGCCCGGTCACATCGAAAGCGCGCCACATCAGCCCCTGCGTGACGCCGGCGCTGTAGATCGCCACCACATACAGCAGGATGCCAAACGACGCGATCCAGAAATGCGCCTCCATGAGGCGCTTGCTGTAGATCGGTGTCTGAAACAGTCGCGGCAACAACCAGTAAATCATGCCGAACGTGAGAAATCCGTTCCAGCCCAGCGCACCGGTGTGAACGTGCGCAATAATCCAGTCGGTGTAGTGAGCCAGCGCGTTCACACTCTTGATGGACAACAGTGGTCCTTCGAACGTGGACATGCCGTACGCCGTGATCGCGACCACAAAAAACTTGAGGATCGGATCGTCGGCCACCTT
>Ga0105045_10005792_pt1 | contig 10893 bp, 12 predicted proteins | sample MAT02_FD_78089 | JGI IMG/M metagenome (GOLD analysis project Ga0105045, IMG submission 78089) | Freshwater microbial communities from Lake Fryxell liftoff mats and glacier meltwater in Antarctica - MAT-02 (megahit assembly) | ecosystem: Environmental > Aquatic > Freshwater > Ice > Liftoff... | reverse complement strand
GGGCGTTGAACCCCGATGTCTTCATCGTCACGGGCGATCATAGCACGCCGAGCAAAATGAAAAGCCATAGTTGGCACCCCGTGCCGACGCTACTGGTTTCCGAAATGTGCCGAACCGATGGCGTTACGGAGTTCTCGGAATCGGCATGTCTTCGTGGCGGTTTGGGGCAATTCGAGGCGAAACACTTAATGTTACATGCGATGGCTCATGCAGGACGTTTCGGCAAATACGGAGCATAATATCGTTATATGAGCGGCGGACGCAAGTCCGCCAGGTATAACATGAGTGTTCGCCGAGTTGTATACATAGATTCAACCTATCTATCTTGATCCGAGGCGAGGGAAGAGTGGTGCGCGCGGTGCAGGCACTACAGGCTCGGCTTGTTGGTCCGGCACGCTCGAAGGTGGCAGCGTATCTTTGCGTGCCCGCAATTCCTCTGCGCGCATATTCAATTCTTCTTGCCGCAGTGGTTGCAGCGGTTCCAATTGTAAATCGACGCGTCGAGTATCCTCTATGCGAAATGGCCAAAAGACTTCCGCGATGAGATCCACAAACGGGTAATCATACCACTTCGGTTCAAACTTCACGCGCTTGACCAATGGCTGATAGCCTGGCGCGACCGCGCGGAACTCGCGCCAACCGGCGTAGTCGTAGCGATCATCCACTGGGGCAGGCCCGAGTGCTGTTCCATCGACTGTAATTTGCGCACCAGGCACGTTTGTCGTGACAACAAAACGACGGTCAACGCACCCAGTGAGAAATGCGATTATGCCTGTCAAAACCGCGATATTCAACCGAAATCGTGGCATTGTTCCTTCCCAAGAAGTACCTAAACATAATCAATTTCCTGAGCCTATAGAAACTCATTTCGTGCAGGTCAAGTTCAAGTTCTTCGCTCCAAGTTGCTCACTTTCCTTACAATGTATCAAGCGACCGTTTTGTGAGGCGGTTGATTACTAAACAACGAGGTGCCCCATGGCCACAGAGCCAGAAAACATTGATGTATTGCCGGGTCGGGTTTCACTGAATGTATCACTGAATGCAATGATGTTAAATGTAGAAAAATCTCCATTGGAAATCACTGGAGATGATGCGTTGAAACTAGCGCGTGCGCTCACCGATGCGGCGGCAACTTCGCACGCCGAAGTAGCGATTGATGAAGACGACAACGACAACCCCAAACGCATTCCGATGCAATTTATCGTTATGGAAGTCGAGCGTGATCCGGATGCGGAGGGCGAAAAGGATTCCGAACTCCCTGACGAAGCACAAGTATTATGTTGGATTAAAGAGCAATCGCATAATAATGCACTCCATGTTGCTGTTGGTTGTGTCAATGAAACCGATTGGATTGTGACGAGTGTGCTGGAACATCGTAGTGTATCTGCTAAAGATTTTGCAGATACCGACTTGCAAGCGTTTTACGAAGAAGCACTCACGGACGATGAAGTCTTCGTTTACGATGCTTCCACTCCGGACGAAGAATAAGCGCAGTAAGATATACACAGTCCTTGATACGGGGCTGTGTATTTTAATCGAATCATTTGCCATACTCATCTTTCCATTCTTCATACCACGCCATCTGAATCGCCTCGAGGCGCTTTTCGTTGGAATCGCTTGCTGCGCCTTCAAAATCTTCGAGATCCATGACCCACTTGTGCAAGTCGGTGAAGCGTACGGTCAGCGGATCGAGGGTGTCGTATCGCTCGAATAACAATTCGCCGAGTTGTTGAATGTCGGTCCATGTTAATGCCATGTTGAATTTCCTCTGTGGTTATTCTTTCACTTCAAAATCTTTGAAACGCGGGGACTCGAGAATCACTTCTTTCGCATCATCAGTTTCTTTCACCACCAGATACAACGCGGCCCCCGGCAGCTTCTCAATCAACTTTATGGCGCGATCGGGTGAGAGAACACTTGCCGTCTTGGTGAGTGCATCGGCAAGCCAGCCTTGCTTGGCAATCACGGTTGCACTGCGGCGACCGGTGAGGCCCAGCCCGGTATAAGGATTCAATACATGAGAATATCTCACTCCATCAATTTCTACGTATTGAAAAAGATCACCGGATGTAGAAACAGAAGCATTCACGAGTTGTATATAGCGTAGAGATTTCCCCGTGCCAATAGGTGCTATTTCGACAATCCAAGCATCCTTACTAGGCGGGGCACGGCTCACGGAAATATCGCCACTCGCGGCAATCAATGCATGTTGAATGTTATGTTTCTTTAAGATTGTCATTGCAGCGTCTGCAGCGAAACCTTTGCCGATGCCGCCGAGGTCCAGCCGCATTCCTGCTTTTTCCAGCGAGACGGTTTTTCCCTTGGAATCGAGTTTTAACATGCGATAGCCGACAAGTTTTTTCGCGGATATCAGTTCCTCGGATGCGGGGAGTTTGCGCGTCTTGCGTGCCGTGCGCCAAAGTTTCACCATCGGCCCGACGGTCATGTCGAACGCACCATCGGAAGATTCCGCAATGCCTTGGCCCTGTTTGAGGACTATATATAAATCTTCCGAAACAGGAATTGGCATTCCGGGTTTCGCATCATTCGTCAGGCAAAGTTTCATCAGTTCCGAATTTTGATTGTAGTCACTCATAACATTATCGAGTTCCGCGACGCGAGCAAATGCCGCTTTTGCAGCAGCTTTTCCCTTGGCCGCGTCGTTGGCATATAACACGATGCGCCATTTTGTGCCCATATGAACCGATTCAAATTCTTGCCTCTGCAGCGCTTCACCTGCACGACAAGTCGGCTCGTTTCCGGTAAGATAAAGCAATATGAAACTGAGGGCGAATCGAGCCATCGAAGAAACCTCGCTTCTGAATATCGTGCCATAAGGAATTCTACCCATGATGCAACGCTTCCATTACCCCCTCCCTATTTTCTGCTGTACTATTTTCGGCATCGCGTTTGCCCTTGCCGAAGATAAGCCCAAGCTTGCGGGTTCCGTACTTGCGGTTCCTAAAGATCCGGAAGTAGTGCGGAAGGTCGATATGCCCGCGAAAAATTTCACGCAATCCGTGGAAGGCACCATTCGCGTTCCCGACCCCGAGGAACCGAACAACGAGCAGAAAGTGACGTTTGTGAAATCGAAAGCAACATTTGATATGGTATATATTCCGGAAGGTGAATATATGATGGGTAGCCCGGAGAATGAAAAGGGTCGCGAAGCCCACGAAGGGCCGCAACACAAGGTGAAAGTGAAAGCCTTCTGGATGGCGAAAGTAGAAACCACCTGGGATTTATACGATTTGTGGTATCGTAATGGTGGCCTTCCTCGGCGCGATGAAGCTGATTCTGATTTTGCGAACAGGAACAACAACAACAAACTCAAGTCGGATGCGATCACTCGCCCCACGAACCCCTATGTCGATGATACATACGGCCACTCGCGCGCCGGCAAGCCGGCGATATGCATGAGCCATCATGCTGCGATGGTCTTTTGCCATTGGTTACGTCTGCAAACCCAGCGGCCATATCGCCTGCCGACCGAGGCGGAATGGGAATATGCATGTCGAGCCGGGCACACTGGGCCATTCGGTTTCGATGATACGAAGGAAAAACTCGGTGATTATGCCTGGTATGATGAAAACTCGAAGACCGATGAAAAGGAAAGTGGTACCACTCATGCTGTCGGTACAAAAAAGCCCAATAAGTTTGGGTTATATGATATGCACGGCAATGTATCGGAATGGTGCCTCGATCATTATGATGAAAAGTTTTATGCACAATCTCCGGCGGATAAGGTGTTACTCGGACCTGTGAACAAACCGACCGATAAGAAATGGGCACATGTCACCCGAGGTGGATCCTGGCGCGATACGGCTGGACAATGCCGTAGTGCGGCACGCCTGGCATCCACGATTGACTGGATGGATGCCGACCCGAACCGCCCCCGGAGCATCTGGTGGCTGACCGAACAAGATTCGGTTGGCTTCCGCTTCGTTCTTCCGGTTGAAGAATATGAATCGCTTGTCGGCATCAAGCCGATGGTCATGAAGTGGAATCAATTGAAGTAAAATGCTCAACCATGAATCAACACGGTCAGCGATTCTCATTTGCCTCGCCTACTCAAATCGGGTAGGCTGAATTAAGAACTCATGAAGCAGTTTTTCGTGCTTAGGTCGTGCGGAAACAGTTTCATCACACTTTTTAGGAACTCTCCCATGTCGAATCGTCGAGAATTCATTCAGGCGGGTAGCGCTCTCGCTGCCACGGCAGCCGTATCGAACCTGATGCCTGTTCACGCCGCAGGCAATGACAAGATCAAAGTCGGCCTCGTCGGCTGCGGTGGTCGCGGCAACGGTGCTATCGACGACAGCCTGACGGCTGACCCTAGCATCGTGTTTTGGGCAGCGGGCGATGTGTTTCCTAACAAAGCCGCGAATACGGTGAAGAACTACCAGCGCACTTACAAAGACCGCGTGCAATGCGAAGGCCGCACCTTCGATGGCCTCGATGCTGTGCAAAAAGTGATTGATTCCGGTGTCGATCTCGTGATTCTCGCCACGCCTCCTGGCTTCCGGCCCGATCACATCGAAGCGGCGATTAAGGCGAATAAAAACGTCTTCTGCGAAAAGCCCGTTGCGGTCGACGGGCCTGGGATTCGCAAATGTCTCTCGCTCGTGGAAGAAGCGAAGAAGCGTAAACTAGCGATTGTCGCAGGCACGCAACGTCGGCACCAAGGCGGATACATCGAGACCATCAAGCAGATTCATGAAGGCGCAATTGGCGATGTAGTTTCGACACGGTGTTCATGGAATGGTGGCGAACCTTGGTTCCACGCGCGTGGCCCTGAAATGTCTGATACCGAATATCAATTGAGCAATTGGTATCACTTCAACTGGCTCTGCGGTGATCATATCAATGAACAACATGTGCATAACCTAGATGTCATTAACTGGGTGATGAAAGGCCACCCATTGAAGTGCGTGGGGCAGGGCGGTCGCATCGGTCGTCGAGCAGGCACCCCAGAAAATGTTGGCAATATCTACGATCTCTTCGCGCTGGAATATGAATATGCAGGTGGCGTACCGATGTATAGTTATTGCTCGCACGTTCCCGGCACGACGCAAGATGTTTCCGAAACGGTGATCGGAACCAAGGGTGTTTGCAAGGTGAATCAATACACCATCAACGGCAAGAAAGTGTATGCCAAGAAAGATCGCGCGTATGTGCAGGAACATATCGATATGATCGCAAGTATTAAGGCTGGCACGCCGTTAAATGAACTCCAAAACGTTGCGGAAAGTACGCTGACCGCAATCATGGGCCGCATGGCTGTCTATTCTGGCCAAGTTGTCACTTGGGAAATGGCATTGAACAGCGAAGAAGCTACCATGCCAGAAAAACTGGATTTGAAGGGCAAACTTGCTGTACCTCCCGTTCCTCGGCCCGGCGTTTACAAAGTTGCCAAGCCGAAAGCGTAACGAGTAGCATAATATATTAAACGGTAACGGGAGCCAATCGGCTCCCGTTATGCATTCATACTTGAATTCATACTTGAATTCCAAAATCGCGAACGGTAAATATCGGCCGATATTCATATTTTGCCAGTGCTTCCCCTGCACCTTGCAATCGATCGCAGATACAAACCACGCGCAATACTTTTGCCCCCACTTCTTCAACTGCCTGAATTGCTTGCAGCACGCTCCCGCCGGTAGTAAGAACATCATCAATCACTACTACGCGATCGTTGGGCCGAACTTGGCCTTCGACCAATTCCTTGCTTCCGTGCGCCTTGGCTTGCTTCCTCACGAAGAAGCCTTCGATGGATCGGCCGTATTTATGAAATGTAGTGAGCGCGGCAGCGGCCATCGGAATGGCACCGACTTCCAACCCGCCGATGGCCTGAAAATCGAGATCGCTTGTCACTTCGTAAAGCAGTTCGCCCAGCAAACTGAGGGCTTCTGCGTGGAACAACACTTTCTTCGAGTTGACGTAGTAACTCGATTTTTTGCCGGAGGCGAGCGTGAAATCGCCGAACTGCAACGCGCGTTCGCGGAAGAGTTCTTGCAAGCGAGCGCGGGCGGGGCTGGTCGTCATCGTTGATCCTCGAAATAGACAGCAGGAACCCAGATATTCTATCGGCGCGTGCATCGGCGAACGCCTCCGATTATACTATCGCAATCGGTTTCCTATTACGCGAGGTTCCACATGTTCCGCATGAGTCTTGGCACAGTTGTTTTGTTCGCAAGTGTGATTTCCGCGCAACCGAAGCCGGAAGAATTGTTCGTCGCAAAACCATTTACAGCCGCGAAAGGTTTCACAGCAGGGATCGAAGGGCCGAATTGTGATCAGCAAGGGAACATCTTCGTGGTGAACTTTGCCAAGCAACATACGATTGGCAAAGTGACTCCCGAAGGCAAAGCAGAACTCTACGTTACTTTGCCAGGCAAGAGCATTGGCAACGGGATTGTCTTCGATCGTGCTGGGTTTATGTATATAGCAGATTATACAGAACACAATGTATTGCGCATTGATCCGAAGACGAAGAAGATTACAGTATTTGCCAATGAGCCGAAGATGAATCAGCCGAATGATTTGGCAATCGCACCGAGTGGCATCTTATACGCCAGCGATCCGAATTGGATGAAGGAAACCGGCCAGCTTTGGATGATCGACACCAAAGGCAAAGTCACGAAATTGGCCGAAAAGATGGGCACCACGAATGGTATTGAAGTCAGCCCCGATGGTAGCACGCTGTATGTGAATGAGAGCCGACAACGCAACGTCTGGCAATTTCCGATTCAAAAAGATGGTACGCTTGGTGAAAAGAAATTGTTGAAGAAGTTCGATGACTTCGGTTTCGACGGTATGCGTTGCGATGCCGACGGCAACTTATACATCACGCGGCATGGCAAAGGGACTGTGGTAAAGATGTCGCCGAAGGGTGAGATTTTGAAGGAGATTGATGTATTGGGAAGCAAGCCGAGTAACTTATGCTTTGGCGGGCCGGATGGCCGCACGGTGTATGTCACGGAAGTGGAACATCAGCGCTTGGTTTCGTTCCGCGTCGATGTCCCCGGCCTCGCCTGGAAACGCTGGCAAGAGAAGTGAGGATTGTATGATCGCACCATGTGATGTGAAAGCTACTTGGGTAATACCTTGATGGTTATGACTTGGCTATCCAGTGAGATGTCTTTATGTAGTTATCCAAGTGACTTGGATGCGATAGATTGCTGCTACCTTCGGCGAAAATGTATCTGAATATGTAAGTTCTTTTTTGATATTTTGGGTGAGAGGTATATACTCATCTTTGACAACGAGACCAGTGAAATTGAGACCACCACCGTTGATCTCGGACACATTGGGTGGGTCAATAAACTTTTGTTTGGATAGATCCCAAACCGCATCGTAATTGACTGAGTAGCATATTGCGTTGATTTTATGAGTGAAATCTTGAGGCGCAACCGTTGTCAGCTTGATTTTGTCACCGATTTTGCACTCGCTCGATGAATACTCAAGTCGAATAGGCGTTGCGCGTTCGTTCGGAACAGGAGCTGACTGTACTGGCACGATGCGCGGAATCAGTAGGACGACAATGATGAAGAAGCAGAGTTTATTCACATGTATCACTCCTACACGCCTTTTGATAGCATATTCACAGTTAGAACAGTCAGATAGTCATTGCTCGCATATTTGATATTAATCAATCACCTAAAACATTATTTTGGTTTGATGAACTTGCCATTTTTATCAGTTTTGGGAAGAACAGTAACGTTGATAGGTGTGCCGGATAAAATTCGTCTCGACTTTCCTTCATCGACCAACCAAATAGGCTGAATAAGATATACGCCTACTAATAAGGATTCAAATGTGCGCTGATATCCGATGCCTTGGGGAGTGGTTACATTGTGTAACGAACCATGACAGGTAAAGCCAGAAACAATACTTGGTAAACCCATTTCGGCTTCCGAAAAAAAATATTCAGGGTCAAAATTACATTGCATTATACTGCGATCATAGTTCGCTTTGCCGATTCGCGATACCACGAAATGTACAGAGGCAAGAATAACGTCCTCATTTGTGACATACATCGATTGGAACGTGACTTTTTCGCCAAGGATGACTCGTGGGTTGGTTAATAACGTGTTTTCCAATACCAAATCCGGTAAAACACCATCAAACTTCGGTCTTGGGCGTGGTCTCTCTTGCGAATTCACTTGGCTATGTGAAATCAGTAATATAACGCAAAGAAATAATAAACTGATGTTACGAATCATCTTATGAGTCTCTCTGGCAATAGTCCTGGTTTCAATGAAATGGAAATATACATCTCCCTATGTAGTATATACGGGCGACTGTCGCTGTGTCAATTCACATATGTAAGAATTGCGAAAGCAGTATCTGGCACTCGTTCTATGAATCAACAGAGCCGCGAGAATACCCTCGCGGCTCAGAATCAGAGAGTTTCGTAATACGACGTTCAGTTACCCCGGGATGACTTCGAGCATGATGCACGAGACGTTGTCGCGGGAGCCGCTGTCCAGTGCCAATTGGCCCAGGCCATCGGCACAGGCTTGCATATCGGTTTGGCCTTCGATGAACTCGAGCAACTTCTCATCGCTCACGGGGCCAGTGAGGCCGTCCGAGCAGAGCAAGAAGCGGTCGCCCGCTTTCACTTCCACAACCACGACATCTGGCCCTTCACCAACTTCCGCGCTGCCAAGGTACTTCCACAGCACGTTTTTGAAACGGTGATCTTTCGCTTCCGCAGCAGTTATGGTATTTGCTTCCACCAGGGCTTGTGCGAGTGAGTGATCGACCGTCAGTTGCGTGATCGACTGATCGCGGACCATGTAGCACCGACTATCGCCTACGCCTGCGATAAAGAGTTCGCTTCCTTTACGCCAAACAGTGAGCACAACCGTGGTGCCCATGTTCTTCATTTCTCTGTCCAGGGCACCCATCGCGCGAATTTCTTCGTTCGCCTGCACGATCGATCTGCGAATCACACCTTTCACGGCTTCGGTATTCAAATTCGACACGAGGTGCTTACGCAACTCGCGGGGGATGATTTCCGAAGCACGTTTACTGGCGATTTCACCAGCCGCTTGGCCACCCATCCCATCTGCGACTATAGTCACGGAGAGATCGGGGAACTGCTTGATGTCGATAGAATCTTCGTTGTTTTCGCGGTAGTTGCCCAAAAGGCTGCACTTGCCGATATTGAGTGCAAACGCCATGGGATCCTCTTTTCGTCCTGGTACCGCCGTTGCCGGCGAGGTCGGGTGGGGAAACAGAGTGCTACAAGCGAGAAAAACTCGAATGCCGATTCTGTTTCCGAAAGTTTACAAAATCGTTCGGATGATGAGCATGGGAATTCTTCACCGTGCATCCGAGACGTAACAAGTGATAGCATACAACGATAGTGCGCCTGATGCAACTCGCCACGGTATCTTGCAGGAATTCCTTTTGACACCAGTTACGGGGCGAAGCGAGTTTTCTACCGTCGGCAAATTCCACATGTGTATCAAAACGGCAACAGGCATCGTGCGATAACCGAAAGTTAACAATTAACACTACTTTCCGAATCTAGTATTTCTTTCCGAGAAAGCGAGACAATGCAGCAAGAACACCTGCGAGTGGCCCTTATTCATGATTGGCTGACGGGGATGCGCGGCGGCGAAAAATGCCTCGAACCAGCATGTGAACGCTGGCCCCACGCGAGGCTCTTCACGTTGTTACATCAACCCGGTGCGGTCTCCGCGAAAATCGAAAGACTCCAGCCGCGCGCGAGTATCTTGAATCAGCTGCCCGGCTGGCCACGTTATTACCGCTACCTGCTTCCGCTCATGCCACTTTCGGCCCGTTGGCCGATTCCGCACAGCACGCAACTGGTACTGAGCTTCAGCCATTGCATTGCGAAGGCTGCGCGTGCCCCGCATGGCGTGCCGCACATCTGCTATTGCTTCACGCCGATGCGCTACGCTTGGCACATGCGCGAGCAATACTTTCAACGGGGAACACTGGGCGGAATCAAAAGCAAAATGCTCGATCTACTGCTGACGCAACTGCGGGAGTGGGATCAGCGCACCGCTTCGCGGGTGACACACTTCATTGCGATTAGCAAGACGATTCAAGAACGCATCCGCGAATGTTATAACCGCGACAGCATCATTATCCATCCGCCGGTTGATACGGATTTCTACACGCCGAGCAATGTGAAGCGGGAAGAGTTCTACCTCGTGGTTTCCGCGTTGGCACCGTATAAGCGATTCGATTTAGCAATTGAAGCGTGCAACAAACTCGGGCGAAAGCTCATCGTGATTGGGAGCGGGCAAGAAGCCGCGAAGCTTCGTGGCATTGCTGGGCCGACGATTCAGTTCCTCGGCTGGCAATCGGATGAAGCCATTCGAGATCACTTCCGCCGCTGTAAGGCGTTGCTGTTCCCCGCCGAGGAAGATTTCGGCATTGTACCAGTCGAAGCTCAAGCGTGCGGAGCGCCGGTGATTGCGTTGGGCCGAGGGGGAAGCGTGGAAACTATCAGTCCTTTGGGCGATAGTGCCGAGCCGACGGGGGTGTTTTTTATGGAACAAACCGTGGCTGCAATGATCAACGCGATCGAACGATTTGAACAGCACGCGGGTGCATTTGATCCGCGTTTCGCTCGCACGAAGGCCGAGCCGTTTCACACGCAACGTTACGAACGGGAATTGTTCGGCTACATCGATCAAGTGGTGAAAGCGTGTTGATGCAGTATGTGTGTTCATAATTTCATCAGGTGCGCGTGTTCACGTTATGGTAGTGATCCTAGGTTCTACGTGGAACATATAATTATGTTTTGATTAATTGGTGTGGTTTTGTGTTGGTCTTGGCATTGATTCCAGCACCTACCCGGACACTGGCCTGATGAAAACAGATGCGGCCTTTCATCCGACTTCTGTTGCG
>Ga0105045_10005791_pt1 | contig 10894 bp, 7 predicted proteins | sample MAT02_FD_78089 | JGI IMG/M metagenome (GOLD analysis project Ga0105045, IMG submission 78089) | Freshwater microbial communities from Lake Fryxell liftoff mats and glacier meltwater in Antarctica - MAT-02 (megahit assembly) | ecosystem: Environmental > Aquatic > Freshwater > Ice > Liftoff... | reverse complement strand
GCCACGAATCAGCCCCCAAAAGGAAGTCACGCACCAACTCAGGGCGAATCCCGAAGCAGCCCTGAAAGGGCGCCACTCACCAACTTAGGGCGGAGCCCTAAGCAGCCACGAATCAGCCCCCAAAAGGAAGTCACGCACTAACTCAGGGCGGATCGCGAAGCAGCCCTGAAAGGGCGCCACTCACCAACTTAGGGCGAAGCCCTAAGCAGCCTACGAATCTAGCCCCAAAAGGAAGTCACGCACCAACTCAGGGCGAATCCCGAAGCAGCCCTGAAAGGGCGCCACTCACCAACTTAGGGCGAAGCCCTAAGCAGCCCACGAATCAGCCCCAAAAGGAAGTCACGCACCAACTCAGGGCGAATCCCGCAGCAGCCCTGAAAGGGCGTCCACCACCAACTTAGGGCGAAGCCCTAAGAGAGGCCATCTCCTCAGGAAGTATCACCGGAGTACCACCAGCCTTAGTAGCCGTCAATGCCCCCAAGGCATTCCCAAACTTCAAGCAAGCCAAATCATCTTCCCCCGACAAGTGAAACCGTAAAAATCCAGCAAGAAAAGCATCCCCAGAGCCAACGGTATCCTGAACCGTTACCGACAAGCCCGGCACCGTACAAAACCCCTGATCACTCAGGCAGGCTGCTCCATTTGCCCCTTTCGTCACAATTAAGCGTTCAAGGCCAAATCGAGCGCGCAGCCCAGCCATTTTCTCCGGCTCTTGACCTGAAATCTGATACCAACTGGCCAACTCATCCAATTCCAAGTCATTCACCTTAACGATGTGAGCCTTTGACATCAAACGCTCCAACAATATTGGCTCATAAAAAGGGGCACGCAGATTCACATCAAAAACCCGCAAAGGGGCCACATCCAAGAGGGAAAACAGCGTATTCCGACTGGTTTCGGAGCGGCATGACAGGCTGCCGAACACCAGCGCATCGGCGTCTCGAACAATTTGAAGCATATCTTCGTTGAGGGAAATATGGTCCCAGGCAGATGGTTGAACGATATCATAGGTGGCAATCCCCTCGTCATCCAGTGCAACATGTACGACCCCTGTTGGGCACTCAGCATCGGTTTGTACCAAGTCGGTAGAAACGCCCTTCGCTACCAAAAAAGACAATAATGACCAGCCCAGATCGTCGGAACCTACCCTACTAATCATGCGGGCATTCAGTCCCATATTTTGTATTTGATAAGCGACATTCATCGGCGCACCTCCGGCTATCTTTCCGGTGGGCAACATATCCCACAAAATTTCTCCAAAACAAATAACAACTGGGTTCTTCATAACAATAATGGGTTGGTAAAGAGAAGCGTAGGCGCCTGTTTAGAAAGCAAACATAGTTCTTCAACCCTACTTGAAAGAATAAAAATAGCCCAATGAAAGACCTCACCACTAGAATTTAACTTCGTACCTGTCCATAAAAAACCCGACTGTTCGCCTTACGGAGCCAATCGGGTGTTAAAAACAGTCATACTCAAATATACTTATTTCTTGTGTGCGTCAGCACTCAAAATCAATTACGCATCATGCAAAATCAACATGGGTACACTCGTTTGGTGCGCCAATGAACGTGTTACACTTTTTATAAATAATTTTTGGATTAAAGTCCGCTCATGCGCTACCGCTACTAATCCATTACAGTCGGTGGACTCCAAAAAATGATGAATAGCCGACACTACCTTATCATCGTGCAGATAATGGAAGTTATGCGGAATCGTACCCAATCGCTCGCTCAATGCATGCTCGGCACGTGATTCGGGCTTTTTTTCACCGGAACCCAACACGTGGACGATGTTCAGTCCCGTGTGCTGGATATTTAGCAATTCACGCATCGTCGCCAACGCGGTTTGGCTGACGGGAATTTTAAAATCGGTCGCAAAAGCAAAACGGGCATGATTTCGGAAAACAGCCTTGGGTGGAATTACAAAAACGGGGACTTTACTGCCCGAAACGACCCCCGCTGCAATGCTGCCAAGTAGCACGCCCTTCAGTCCGCTCGCCCCAGTAGTACCCATCACAATTAACCCCGCGTGGATGTCTTCAGCCGTGTGAATAATGGTGCTAACCGGAAATCCAATGCGACACTCAATATGTACAGGTACAGCAGAAAACTGCGGACTTTTAGTGAATTTTTTGACCCATTTTTTCATGCTTTCAATCCTTTCATTCACATACGTATCCACAAAAAATGCGTCGTACATATTGTTGTCCACCCCTTCATAGGGATAAACAACGTACAAAACTGTGATGGAGCGGCTTGTACGCTCGGCAATTTCCAAGGCATACATCAGCGCATTATTGGCGCATTTGGAAAAATCGGTGGGTACCAGAATAGTCGGCATAGTATAGGTGCTGTTTTTAAGTGAAGATGTCCAATTTAACACAGAGGATGCAAGCACTTAATCCTGCTCCCGATAGTCCATGGGATCCACCATAGGAGCGTGAATTTGCTCGCTCTCCGCCGCTTTTTGCATTTGCGCTGCAAGCGTCAATTTATCAGAAACGGAAGTTTCTAACCATAAATTCCCCGATTTTCTGAATATTTGAACGTGCAAACCAAAGTTTTTTTCAAAATCGCTTTCCACTGCCCAAACCACAGACTCTGGCTGAATGGACAGTGAACCAACCTTTAAATTGGGCGACAGCTCCCCTAGTAACGTCTCTTTGTGCTGCAGTAAAAACTTCGCGGCACTGCCCTTCGACTCACCATGAGGCTTGCTGAAAAAGGCAATTTTTAATCCGGGAAACGCTCCGGAGAACTCGGACTGAACCGCGCCCATGGTGGCTTCTTTTGATAAGTACAATTCCATATCTTTCTTTATTTACTTGTTTTGTTGGGACAAAGGTGCTGGTAAATAGAAATCCATCAAATGATCTACGTCACCCCAAATGCTGATATCACTCGTCGAGAAGCGGTTGATCAGCATCACTCCATTCCCTGACGCGCGTCACCCTAGCAGCCGACTGAAAATCTGAATTTTGCGCCTATTAAAAGTGCCTCGATATGCCTGTTTCTACCGTTTCTGCTTCTACCACCGCCGCTGCCCAGGCCCAACACACTTGCGCGCACTGTCAAGACCCGTGTCCCCCCCGTGTAGAAGGAAGCGAATACCTACGCCTGGGCGATGCCTATTTTTGCTGTCAAGGCTGCCAAATGGTGTATGAGATTTTGCACACGCACGACTTGTGTACGTATTACACATTGGATAAAAATGCGGGCCAAAGCCTCAAAAATCAAAAATATGCAAAAAACTATGCCTACCTCGATGATGCGGAAGTACAGGAAAAACTCATCGAATTTGAACAGCCGGGCCTAGCACAAGTAAGTTTTTACCTCCCCCAAATGCACTGTGTCTCCTGTATTTGGTTACTAGAAAACCTCTATAAACTCGACGTGGGGGTAACGCATGCACGGGTGCAGTTTTTGAAAAAAACAGCCACCATACAGTTTAACCCCGAAAAAACATCGCTCCGAAAACTCGCCGCCTTGCTCGCCTCCATCGGCTATGCACCCGACATTAATTTGGGCGACGTATCGGGCCAAAAAGCCCCCACCATCAGCCGCCGTTTGGCGTATCAACTGGGCATCGCTGGCTTTGCTTTCGGCAACGTGATGCTGTTTAGTTTTCCAGAATATGTGGGCATGGATAGTTCCACAGATGCTTGGTTCTCAACAGTTTTTGGCTACCTGAGTCTGTTGATTTCATTGCCCGTTTTGTTGGTGAGTGCCCGCGATTATTTCGTGTCGGCTTGGCAAGGACTCCGACAAGGCCAACTCAATATTGATGTGCCGCTGTGCTTGGCCTTGATTTCGCTTTTTGGCCGCAGCGTGTGGGAAATTGTTACGCATACCGGACCGGGATTCTTGGATTCTTTTGCCGGGCTGACCTTTTTGCTGCTCATCGGCAAATGGTTTCAGCAGCATGTATGGCATCAATTGTCGTTTGAACGCGACTATAAATCTTACTTCCCGGTAGCCGCTACCCTGCGCAATGGCGCCGACGAAACTACGGTGCCCGTGAGCCGACTCGTACCGGGCGATATTATATTGGTGCGAAGTCACGAGATTATTCCTGCCGATGGAATTTTATTGAAAGGCACGGCTCTGGTGGATTATAGTTTTGTAACGGGCGAATCCGACCCCGTGCCTGTTCAAAATGGCGAACGCATCTTTGCCGGAGGCAAACAAGTGGGCGAAGGCATCGAAATAGCCCTCACACGCCGTGTTTCGCAGAGCCATTTGACTAAATTGTGGAACAATGAGGCCTTTAAAACCAACGCAAAGGGTCAAACAACCCAACTAGCCGACGCGGCAGGCCGATATTTTACCTGGATTATTTTGGCCTTTGGAGGCGGTGCTTTTTTGTACTGGTGGCTGTTTCAGCAGGATTTACATACCGCTATCAATGCATTTACCGCCGTTATGATTGTGGCCTGCCCTTGCACTCTAGCCTTGGCCATCCCCTTTACCCTAGGGAATATCCTCCGAATTTTGGGCCGCAACCAACTGTATTTGAAGAACATTCGAGTCGTAGAGGCCTTTTCGGAGATAAATGCCGTGGTTTTTGACAAAACGGGCACGATTACCAATGTTGCGCAGCAGGATATTAATTTCCAAGGAAGGACTCTGAGCGCAATGGATAGAATGGCTATTCGATCCCTAGTTAGGCACTCTACTCATCCACTTAGCCGAAAGATATACGCATCTATGCCCGATATTCCGGTCGAAGCACCCACTGCTTTTGAAGAGGTACCCGGTGCGGGCATTGCGGGTATTATACGGGGTAAATCCCTGAAAATAGGCGCCCAAAACTGGCTGAGCATCACCCATCAACCCCCTCAAAGTGGCGTGTTTGTTGCCGTAGATGGGGTAGTGCTCGGATATTTTGATATAAAAAGTCATTACCGAGTGGGCCTGAAAAAAGTCCTAGATTTCTTCCGTTCGGGGAAAAAACCACGCGCTTTGTTTTTGCTCTCCGGCGACCAAGACCGAGAGGCGCGTACCCTTCAACCTTATTTCCCGCAAACCGATGCGATGCACTTCAACCAAAGCCCGCAAGACAAGCTGAATTTTGTGCAAAAATTGCAACAAAATGGGCAAAAAGTACTCATGTTGGGCGATGGATTGAATGATGCTGGAGCCCTTCGGCAGAGTGATTTGGGGGTAGTAGTGGCTGAAGATACCAACAATTTTACCCCGGCTTGCGATGCTATTTTGCATGCGGGAGCATTCGAGCGGTTGCCCCAATTGGTGCATTTTGCACAGCAAGGCGTGCGGATTGTACACCGCTCCTACCTCGTAGCGTTTATCTACAATGCCATCGGACTAAGTTTTGCGGTGACGGGAGCACTTTCGCCTTTATTTGCGGCCATTTTAATGCCCGTCAGTTCTATCTCAATTGTGCTCTTTGGTGTCGGAATGAGTAATTTGGCCGCTCGTAAATTGACCCAATAACCCTACCTTCGCCCCATGCGAACCTTCAACTTTGACAGAAAGCGCGCCCATTTTATCTGGGTATTGGCGGCGGCGGTTTTTGCCGCTGATTTGTTATTGCCTCAGCGCTTCGACATCGTTTTTGCGTACCTCTTGGCTCACTTTCTGGCCATTTTTTTCAAAGAAAGAAGCGACGTACTACTACTAGCGGTCATAACAACGGTGCTCACCATCATGGGGGCCGTGCTCAGACCTTTGGAAAGCCCCTTAGAATCGGTTTTGCTGGAGCGCTTGCCGCCCATCTTGAGTTTTTGGGCAGCCGCCTATTTTGTGGCTCGGTTCATTACGTTGCGCGAACAAGAAAACTTACAGGAGGAGAAATTCAAGGCTTTATTTCAGTATGCAAACAATGGGATTTTACTAACCAACGAGCATGGAGAAATCGTAATGACCAATCCGGCTGTCCTACAACTGTTTGGTTATGAACCATTTGAACTGGCGGGTAAAAAAGTAGAGGTGCTCATTCCCAAAAATTTGAGCAGTCGCCACAAAGAGCACCGACAGAAGTATATGGGCAAACCGAATCCGCGAAGCATGGGGATTGGCATGGATTTAAAAGGGCTGAAAAAAGACGGGTCGGAGTTTCCGGTAGAGGTCAGTTTGAGTCCCTTCAAAAGTGCAGAAGGCTCCTTTGTAGTCGCGTTTGTGGTGGACAATACCTTTCGAAAAGAGTATGAAAATTCTATTTTAGAGCAAAAACAGGAATTGGCAACGCTGACAGAAGCATTGAAAAACCTGAATGAAGGCCTTGAACAGAAAGTGGCCGAACGTACCAACGAATTGGAAGCGGCCAAAAACGACCTCGCAGCCGCTTTGGATAAAGAACGGGAATTGGGCGAGCTCAAAAGCCGCTTTGTGAGCATGGCTTCGCACGAGTTCCGCACGCCGCTCACAGCGGTGCTTTCTTCGGCGGGCTTGGCCGGAAAATATGCGGAAATGCAAGATTTCGCCAATGTGCAAAAGCACACCGAGCGCATTAAAAATGCGGTAAACGGGCTAAACTCTATCCTGACCGAATTTCTTTCGCTAGGCAAATTGGAAGAAGGCAGGGTGTCGGTTAAATGGGAAGAAGCCCCGGTCGCCGAATGTGTAGCGGAAGTACATGAAATGTTGAGAAGTATCCTAAAGCCTGATCAACAATGGGCGCATCAACACAGCGGGCCAGAAATGGCTTGGGTGGACTGTAATTTGACCAAAAATATCCTGATCAACCTGGTGTCCAATGCCATTAAGTACTCACCGGAGGGGGCCACGATTCAAGTGATTTCCTCCGTAGCGGATGATATGACTAGTTTTGAGGTGCAAGACCAAGGTATGGGTATCCCCGAAAACGAGCAAAAATACCTGTTTGATCGTTTTTTTAGGGCCAGCAATGCCGCCAACAGTACCCAAGGCTCGGGCCTAGGTCTATACATCGTACAGCGTTATGCCGACATGATGGGGGCAAAAGTGGGATTTGAAAGCGTGTCGGAAAAAGGCAGCCGTTTTTGGGTAGAGATTCCGCGGCCCACCAACACTTGAACATTGAAACTTGGGCATTGGTCATTTTATAAATTTATAAATGACTGAATGTTAAAAAATTACAAGACTAAATGCCCAAGTTTCAATGTTCAGTAGCGGCTACTACAACTTCCCCAAGGTCTCCTGAACAAAGCCAGTCAACGCTTCGCCACGGAGCATACCTTGCTGCAACAGCGCCAAATTGACCAAGTATTTGGAAAAAATGGCTTGAGCCGACTCCTCCTTCATTTTCAGCAACGTATTCACCACAATCGGGTGGTTCGTATTCACCACCACATTGTACGAATCGGGCATGTCGCCCATACCCATGCCGTGTAGGGCCTGCATTTCTTTCATGCGGCGCATAAATTCTGGACGCACAATTTGTACCGGCTGCTCCTCCGGTGTGAGGGCCGAAAGTTGCACACTCGCCCCCATTTGGGTTTTGATCGCCGCTTCAAATAAGGTTTTAACCGTGTTTTGTTCTGCTTCTGACAGCACCGATTCCCGATTTTCGTCTTTCTCAATCAATTGGTCGAGCGTATCGGAATCCACGCGCACGAAGCCAAGTCCAAGGTCGGCTCGGTATTCCAGATGCTGCATCCAGTGATTGTCGAGCACCGTATCGAGTCGTAGCACTTGATAGCCACGGGCGGTTGCAGCCACGATTTGGGCATGCTGACCTTCTGGGTCGTTGGTGTACAGCGCGATGGTTTTGCCGTTTTTGTCGGTCTGGGTATCTTTGATTTTGTCTTTAAATTCATCGAGCAGCGCAAACTCGCCTTGCGTGTTTTCTACCAGTACAAATTGCTGCGCGCGCTCCTCAAATTTTTTGTCAGAAATTACGCCGTATTTGACAAAAATACCCAAATCGCGCCATTTTTGCTCAAAAGATGGTCGGTCGGCCTTGAATAATTCGAGCAGTTTATCGGCTACTTTTTTGGTAATGTGCTCGCTGATTTTTTTCACATTGCCGTCGGCTTGCAGGTAGGAGCGCGACACATTGAGCGGAATATCGGGCGAGTCAAGCACCCCGTGCAGCAGTTGAAGCCATTCAGGCACAATGTCGCGCACATCGTCGGTCACAAACACTTGATTGGAATACAGGTGAATTTTGTTGCGCTGCATTTCCATGGCGTTGCCGGCCAATTTGGGGAAGTACAACACGCCTGTGAGGTTGAACGGGAAATCAATATTCAGGTGAATCCAAAACATCGGCTCTGCCGACGTGGGGAACATTTGTCGATAAAAAGAGTAGTAATCGCCATCCTCCAAGTCGTTCGGCAGTCGCTTCCAAATCGGGTGGGTGTCATTTACAATATTATCGACCTCCACAGTTTCTTCTTTTCTTTCTTCACCTTCACCCGTTACGATGTATTCACTACGGGTGCCAAACTGGATGGGCACGGGCAAAAAGCGGCAATATTTCTCCAACAAGTATTCCACGCGTTGCTTTTCGAGGAAAACTTGATTTTCTTCGTTGATATGCAGGATAATATCCGTGCCGCGCTCAGTTTTTTCAGGTGCAGGTTCGAGGGTGTAGGAAGGGTCGCCGGCACACATCCAACGAACGGCTTCGGCGCCTTCTTTCCAAGATTTAGTGACTACTTCTACCTTGTCGGCTACCATAAAAGCGGAATAAAAGCCAAGGCCAAAATGCCCAATGATACCGCTGTCTTTGTATTTTTCTAAAAATTCGGTGGCGCTGGAAAAGGCAATCTGGTTGAGGTATTTCAGCACCTCTTCTTCCGTCATGCCGATGCCTTTATCTCGAATAATGAGTTTTTTATGGGCTGCGTCCTGTATAATTTCGATGGTTGTTTCGCCAATTTCTTGCTTCATTTCGCCACGCTGGGCGAGGATTTGTAGTTTGGTGGTCGCATCTACGGCGTTGGACACCAATTCGCGCAGAAAGATTTCGTGATCTGAATAAAGAAATTTTTTAATGATGGGAAAAATATTCTCCGTTTGTACGGAAATAGTACCTGTCTGCATGGTATATAAATTTTGTTAAAAGTGGTTGAGTGGTTCGGCTTTTTCGGCGGAAAAAACCAAGGGCGGTTGTAGCCCAACATGCCCGATTGCAAATGCAAATCGAACGCGATATCTAGTTATCGTCAAAGGCTATGCCATTGCTAGAATACTGACAAAATGTCCGAATTTTACAAAATGTAGCGCAAGTAGTTGATTTTCAAGGCATTAATAAGTTAAATTAATGCCTTGAAAATCTGAACGCAGATCAGCCCCCACAAAAAAATGTTGTTCAATTGTTAATTATGGCACAGTAGTTGCCTACCATTCTGTACGAACGCTGCTGCCCATGAATGACTGGAAGGGTTGCGTTTTGGAAAAACGAATGTGAATACTAGACGCGCCACTAGGTGTCTGTTTTGCCTAAGACACACAAGAAATTAAGGCCTTTTTGGTCTTAAGCCCGTGGGCGAGGGACCAGTCCATCTGGGGGGTAGGGCTGGTCTCCTCACCACATTTAAAGGGAAAAAGTTCCTGGCTAACCATTCAGTGCGCACTTGAATTTTAAATACGTGCTGAACCCCCTTTTGCTTTCGGTTGAATCAGGACTTGATTCGTTAATCCTTTTTTTTCATCATCATCTTAGTGCAGCAGCAGGCAGCCTCCTTCTTGGCTTCCTGCTTTTTTTATTCCAGTACTCCGCCGCAGGTTGTTACTTTGCGGCATGTCTAACACTTTTGGTCAATTATTTCGCGTCAGTACCTTTGGAGAATCGCACGGCCCGGCCATCGGCTGCATCGTGGATGGTTGTCCGGCAGGACTAGTATTCGACGCCGAATTTATACAACTCGAACTAGACCGCCGTCGCCCGGGGCAAAGCAGCATCGTAACACAGCGCAAAGAATCCGACACGGTGCAGGTGCTCAGTGGTGTTTTTGAAGGCAAAACCACTGGTACGCCCATCGCCCTCCTCATAGCCAATGAAGATCAGCGTAGCCGCGACTACGACCACTTGGCCACGGCTTTTCGGCCTAGCCACGCTGATTTTACTTGGGAGGCCAAATTTGGCCATCGAGACTTCCGAGGCGGAGGCCGCAGCAGTGCTAGAGAAACTGCCGCGCGGGTGGCCGCTGGTGCCATTGCCAAACTTTTCTTACGTCATTATGGTGTTGATATTCAAGGATTTGTGAGTCAAGTGGGGCATATTTCACTTGAAAAAAACCATTCCGAACTTGATTTTTCCCGCACCGAAACCAATGAGGTTCGTTGCCCCGATCCGCTCGTGGCAGAAGCGATGATTTCCCTCATCAAAACAATCAAAAAAGAAGGCGATACGATTGGCGGCGTAGTATCCTGTGTAGTACAGGGCTGCCCGCCGGGGCTGGGAGCACCTGTTTTTGATAAATTGCAGGCCGATTTGGCCAAAGCGATGTTGAGCATCAACGCCGCTAAAGGCTTTGAATATGGCTCAGGATTTGCAGGGGTAACGATGCGTGGCAGCGAGCACAACGACTTGTTTGATTCAGCAGAAAATGCCGCATTGGGCAGCACCATCAGCAACTATTCGGGCGGAATTCAAGGCGGAATTTCCAATGGCATGAACATCTATTTCCGCGTTGCGTTCAAACCAGTGGCGACCATTATGCGCGAGCAAGAAACCCGCAATGCACAAGGCGAAAACCTGATCATTCAGGGAAAAGGCCGACACGACCCCTGCGTAGTTCCCCGCGCCGTGCCGATTGTAGAAGCCATGACGGCTCTCGTATTGGCCGACCATCTTCTGCGAATGCGGGGGAATCGGATATTGGGTTGAGGGGGTTTAGAGGGTTTAGAGGGTTGAGTGCGTTTAGAGGGTTGAGGGGGTTTAGGGGGTTGAGAGGGTTGAGTGGGTTTAGAGGGTTGAGTGGGTTCAGTGTGTTGAGGGGTTT
>Ga0105045_10005790_pt1 | contig 10896 bp, 6 predicted proteins | sample MAT02_FD_78089 | JGI IMG/M metagenome (GOLD analysis project Ga0105045, IMG submission 78089) | Freshwater microbial communities from Lake Fryxell liftoff mats and glacier meltwater in Antarctica - MAT-02 (megahit assembly) | ecosystem: Environmental > Aquatic > Freshwater > Ice > Liftoff... | reverse complement strand
TGATCGTGTGGATTGGCGAACGGTTCGGGTCGAGTGAACCGATGCAACACGCGGCCGTCATCGAGATGATATTTCACGAAGGCCGGCGACATCCGTTCGGCACGGACAATGGTTGTGCCTGGCGGCATACGATCGCGGGGGATGCTCGGAAAACGCCGAGTCATGGGCAGACTGGGCCACAACCAATCCAGCGCATCAGCTCCGGCGACGCGAAGTTGCCCAAAGCCGCGTCGTCGTTATCCCTTCTTCCAATCGCGCTTAAATTCGAGCTCAAGGCGATCTCTCCTGGCGACAGAATCCGGTGTCACGCCAGCTTAGCGATAATGGGCGTTAGAGTCTTTTCGTAGTTGTGAATGCGCTCGGCCAACTTTCGGGCGTTAATCGCAGCGAACAAGTGGCTCCATCTATCGTAACCTTGGGGGACTAACCAGTGGCGCTGCCCACCTTCTCCGCCAGCGGGGAGCGCGTCATTTGGTTCATCGCGTTGGCTTTGCCGGGCGCCGCTGCCGGCCTTGCCCTTGTGAATTTGCGCTGACCTGTTAGGTCTGGCTGCAAGTGCTGCTTCGAAGACGCCGAAGGCGCGAGGGCGAGGCAGCGGATTGCAAGGTACAACCATGACTCAGGCTTCCGCCGCGGCTGTTTCCGCAGCCATTTCTGCTTCAGCTCGCACAGCCCGTTCTCCATCGCGCGGACCATTTGCTGCGCTTGATCTTGGCACCAACAATTGCCGTCTGCTGATTGCCCGCCGCGCCGGGCATCAAGGCGAGCGCGTGTTGGCATCCGATGATTTTCTTGTGGTCGACGCCTATTCGCGGATCGTTCGCCTGGGCGAGGGGTTGCTGCAATCCGGGCGGCTTTCGGATGCGGCCATGGATCGGGCGCTGGTGGCGCTTGGCGCGTGCGCGGAAAAGCTGGCGCGCCGGGGGGTGAGCCAGGTGCGGTCGGTGGCGACCGAGGCTTGCCGGCGGGCGGAAAACGGTCCGCTTTTCGTGAAGCGCGTGTATGAGGAAACGGGCCTGGCGCTCGATGTGATCACGCCGGCAGAAGAGGCGCGGCTTGCCGTGCTTGGCTGCCAGACGCTGATCGACATGAAAAGCCGCCGGACACTGGTATTCGACATCGGCGGCGGATCAACCGAGATTGTGCTGATCGAGCGGCGCAATTTCAACCAGCACCGCAATCGCCCGCAGCGCAACAGCCATGCCATGAAAGGCTGGGTGAGCGTTCCCTGGGGCGTGGTGTCTCTTGCAGAAACCGAATTGCTGGACGCCGGCACCCCGACGGCCCGCCTGGAAGCCTATGGCCGCATGAAGGCGCGGGTATCGTCGCATTTCGGCGCACTGCGTGCCGATCTTGCCCGCAGTGCCGGCACCGATGTGCAATTGCTTGGCGCTTCGGGCACCGTGACGACGCTTGCCAGCCTGAACATGGGGCTGGCGCAGTATGACCGCAAGAAAGTGGATGGCTCGCTAGCCTGCACCACGGAATTGCGGGCACTCAGCCACGATCTCGCCGTTCGATCGCCCGAAGACCGGGCGCGCATTCCCGGAATCGGGCCGGATCGGGCCGATCTGGTGGTGGCGGGATGCGCCATCCTTGAGGCATTGCTCGATCTGTCGCCGGCACCCCAACTGCGGGTGGCCGATCGTGGCATCCGCGAAGGCATATTGCGGAGCATGATGGCGCGGGATGGCGCCGTTTGACCGGGCGGGGGAGTGCACGACCGCCCTCCGGCGGCGGAGCCGGAAGGCCGCCCTCTGGCGGCGGAGCCGGAAAGCCGCCCTCCGGCGGCGGGAGCGGCCGTTCCATGGGCGGCCGCGAACGGCTGAAAACCGGGCGCGGGCGCACCAATAGCTCGGTACGCTGGCTGGAGCGGCAATTGAACGATCCCTATGTGAAGCGTGCGCAGATCGATGGCTGGCGCGCACGCGCGGCCTACAAGCTGCTCGAACTGGACGAACGGTTTCACCTGCTGCGGGGTGCAAAGCGGGTGGTCGATCTGGGGGCGGCACCTGGTTCCTGGTCGCAGGTGGTGCTGCGCCGCCGGCCTGAAACGCGGATCGTGGCAATAGACGTGCTGGCGATCGAACCGATTGCCGGCCTGGTGTTCCTGCAGCGCGATTTTCTGGAAGAGGGCGCCGAAGCCGCGCTGCTGGAGGTGCTGGGGGGCGCGCCCGATCTGGTGCTCTCCGATATGGCGGCCAACACGGTCGGCCATCACGGCACCGATCATATCCGCACCATGGCGCTGGTGGATGCGGCTGCCGACTTTGCCGGCCGGGTGCTCGCGCCCGGTGGCGCCTTCGTGGCCAAGGTGCTGGCCGGCGGCGCGGAGGGCGATCTGGTGAAGCAGCTGAAGCGACAGTTTCAAAGCGTGAAGCATGCCAAGCCGCCGGCCAGCCGCAAGGAAAGCAGCGAGACCTATCTGGTGGCGCAGGGGTTCAAAGGCGTTGCGGATTGAAGCGTTTTTTTGACATTTGGCGCGGCACCTGAATATCTGTTAATTCTCACCGTGATTTCGTGCGGTGCTGGAATCAACCGGGGTGCTGCCAGATGGCGGAGGGGGATAGCGAGACCGGACAATCGGAAGCAGGCTCTGCTGCGCGAAGCAGCTGGGGCCGGGTGGTGCCGATTGCGCTGCTGCTCATGGGCCTGGCCGCCCTGCTGCTGCTGCTGCCCTTTGGCAGCGCCATCCTGTCGGACGTGCACAAGCGCAACCAGCGCGATCTGGGCATAGCGGCCAGCGGGCTGGAAAGCTGGAGCGACGCCATCGGCGCCGTGGCCATCGGCAATTTCATCCGCGGCCGGGTGGGTGGACTGTCCGAAGACGAACGCGACTATCGCGATGGCTGGAAACTGCGGGCCTCGCTCCGGCATCCGGCGCTCCGCGAATACCGCGTCGTCTATGCCACCGGCAGCGCGGAAAGCTGCGATGCCATCGCCGCCCGGGTGCGGGCAAGGGAGGGCGGCCTGCCCTTCGTGCGCAACTATCTGGCTGGCGGCAGCGGCATGCTCAAGCTGATCGGGCGCTTCCCGGTGGCCGAAATTTACGCCCGTGATCAGCGCGCCGGGCTGCAGGGCGCGAATGTTTCGGCATATCTGCGGGATATCGAGCCGAGCGCGCTGCCGGATGGAGACGTGGCGGCAGGTGATCTGCAGGTCTGCTATGGTGCAGTCATTCCGGTCGATGGGCTGCTGCAGACGCGTGCGAACCAGGGCTTCACGGCCCTGCTGGTGGCTTCGCCCGAGGGCGCCGTGCTGACACAGGTCGGGCCGGAGCGGCTGCCGCTTTCTTCCATCGAGGCGCTGAAGCCCGAAGCGAGTGCTTCCACCGGCGACGTGCTGGGCTCGGCTGGCAAGGTGCTTGCCAAGGCCAGTGGCCTTTCGACCGAGGATATCGACGCGCTGGGGCAGACCAGGGCAGCGCCGGCGCGACTGATCGAAACCCTCGATCCCGTCGAGCTGAGCGTCGGCGGCCGCAGCTATTATGCCTATGCAAGGCCGTTCTTTCCTCCGGCGGACACCTTTGCCGATTGTCGCCCGGCCGATGTGCAGAAGGAGGCGGTTGGCCCGGGCGAGCGCGGGCATTGCTATGTCGTCGGGCTGATGCCGAAAGCCGAAGTGTGGCGGCAACTGGCCGATCCGCCGCTTTTGCTCACCATCTGTCTGGCCCTTGCCATCGGCATGGTGCTGGTGCTGCTGCCAGCGGCACGGCTGATCCTGCTGGGGCCGGGTGAAGCCATCGGGCGGCTGGAAATGGCCATGCTGGCGCTGGGAATCCCGGCCGCCGCCAGCCTGGCGACATTGCTGGTGCTGGTGCTGACCGACGTTTCCGCGCACCGCGCAGCCGCCGAAGCCCAAGGCGGAGAAATCGCCGAAGCCGTGGCCGCGCAGGCCGGGCTGGAAATATCCAGCCGGGTTGCAGCGGCGGGGAATCTGGCCGACCGTCTGGCGGCCCTTCCCAGACAATCAATGAATGCTCCGGCGACATCGCTCGCCGAGGAGCGGTGGATTGCACAGATGCCGGTGACCGCGAACGCGCCGTTTTCGGCGTTGCCGGCCGGACCTCGGGAGCAGCTGCCCAGCGCCGATGTGCAACGCTGCCTGCGCGATGCGATGGCGAAGGAATGGAGCCAGCCGCCGCCGCCCGCCCTGCCGAAAGGCTGGAGCAGGGCAACGCTGCCGCCCGGATTTGTCACCTCCGGCATCCCGCTCGTCGCAGACCCGCGCCCGATGCGCTGCGTGGAGACGCCGCTTTGCCGTGCCAGCGCCGACGCGGCAACCGGTCTGCCGCTGCTGGAGCTCGCCGGCCTGGTCGATGCGTCAGGTCGCCGGCTCGCCGGCCTCAGGGCGGTTTCCTGCCGGGCTTTCCCGGGTGGCCGCACAGAGCTTTCGGGGCGGGATTATTTCCGCCGGCTGGCGATTGGGCATCCCGGGCTGGTGGATGGACAGATCGCCGGGCCGCGTCCGCGCCCCTATTCGGTGGCGCAGGTCATGGCCTTGCAGGATGGCATCCCGCAGACGGTGATTGCGCTGAAAACCGACGCACCCGGATGGCATGACGGGCAGGGTGCCGGAGGGTCGGATGCCTATCTGGTCGCCACCACCAGCCTGCCGGCTCTGGTGCGACCCGTTTTGCCACCGCCCTACGAGTTGATGGTGGTGGACACCCGCGACCCTTCGCTCCCCGTCATCATGCACCGCGAAGCCGGGCGGGCGGGAGCGGAGCGGCTGGACGAGATGGTGGACGCGGCGGACGATCTTCGCGATCTGCTGCGCGCCGCTGCCGCAGACCCCGGCAAGGCGCGCCGGTTCGAGCGGTTCTACGATGGCGCGGCGCGGCGGTTTTCGGCGGCTGGAATCGCTGGAACACGCTGGGTCGTGGTGGTTCATCATGACAAGGATCTGGTAGACGACATGCCGGTGCAGACCGGCTGGCGCGCGCTTGTCATATGGGCGGCGATGAGCGTGCTGTTCGGTGGGGCGTGGCTGGGTTGGCTGATGCTGGTCGGGCAGCGTGGCCGAGCCGCAGTCGGCAGGCCGATGGACTGGCTGACGCTTGGCAATCGCGGCTGGCCGCGCCTGTGGCCACAGGAAGGCCACACGCTCGTCTATCGCCGGCTTGGCATCGGCCTTGGCGCGCTTGCAGCTGTCGCGCTTGCGGCGATCGCGGTGCTGGCTGGATTGGGGATGGCGGCGCCCGCTGCCGTGGTGCTGGCGCTGGCAGTCCGGGGTGGCGCTGCCATTTGGCTGCATGTGTCGCTGCGGACGGCGCCGAAAACGGTAGCCGTGCTGCGGCCGGAAACGCAGATCCGCTTTGCGCGGCTGGCCGTTGTGCTGATCCTTTGCCTGTCGGTGGCGCCGATGCTGGCCTTCTGGTCGGATTCGCGCGAGCTGATGGCGGCCGAAAAGCGGGCGGAGCTGGTCTCCAGTGTGACGTCGCCGGTGGGCCGAATGGCCGAAAGCGCTCGCGCGCATGCCGATCTGCGCTGGGTGCTTGGCCTTGCGAACATTGCCATGGAGAAAGGTGCACCGCTTCCCGTTGGACTGCGGCTGGACCGGGATGCCGAAGTGATCGACAGACCATCGGGCGAAGGGTTCTCGCTCTATCTGCAGCGGCTGCAGAGCAACACAACGCGGCCGACGGTTGCCACCTGCACGACCGACCTCACCGGCGACGCTGCGGTGCTGTGCGGGCCTGATCTGAAGGCCGTTGCCTGGTCACCGCCGGCGATCTGGCGCACGGCAGTCGAACCGCCGCTGCTGCTGCTGCTGCTCGCGGTCGCCGCCGGCCTTGGCTTCATGTTGTGGACGATGCTGCAGCGCACCCTTGCGGCACTGTGCGGGTTTGGCATCGCGCTGGAAGCCGTGACCTATCCCAATCTTTTCCTTGGCAATCTGTGGAACAAGCCGCCCCCGAAAGCCGCAGTGCAGACGCTGAACCGCAAATCCCTGCTGGTGAATGCGCCGTGGACGATCATGCCGATGCTGGAGCGGATGGGTGGCCCCGCCGGCGACGAGGCCAAACGGCGCCTGGTGCCGTTCGACCTGTCCGGCCTCGATGCCGCCGATGGTGCGAGCCTGCCCGAGATCAAGGTGGCGCGCGGTGATATCATCGAACTCTATGGGCTGGAGCTCGTTCTTGCCGATCCGCCGCGCCGGCTGATGGCGTTGCGGGCGGTGGAAGAGCTGGCCCGGCAGGTAGACAAGCTGGAGCGCGAGGATGATCTGACCGATCCCTTCCTGCTGTTTTTTGCGCCAACTGCCCCGATGGATCGCATCCTCGATGCCTATGAACGCGAGCGCGACTCCGCACTGGAGGATGGCACGCGGGAAAATCTGCGCTGGGCACGGCTGTTCGAAGATTTCGCTACCTTTCATTTCCGGCCCATCGAGACCACCGTGGGGCACACACCCGAGGCCGCCGTTGCGGCCCACCAGGCGCGATGGGATCAGCTCGGCAATTTCGAGCGACAAGCGATAGAAACGGTCTATGCGGAGCTGCGCTGGCTTTCCCCGCGCGTTGTCAACGGCTGCATCAACGAAGAGGTGATGCCCGGCGCCACGCTGCTCGACAGTGGCATCCTGCCGCTGGGCGCCGCCGATGTGCCGCCCAGAAACCCCTATCCCGCGCTCTATCAGGACCGGCTGATGGCTTGGGCGCTGCTGCGGCAGTTTGCCGGACCCACCGGCACGCTTGCCTACCTCCGCGCGCAGTTCATCGAGCATTATCAGCGGGTATGGTCTGGCTCGACCCGCGCGGAAAGGCTGGTTCTGCACCATCTGGCCGAGGGCCGCTTCGTCAACATGGCGGCCGGCCTTGCCTTTGCCTCGCTGCTGCGGCGCGGCGTCATCGTGCTCGATCCGGAGCCGCGGCTGATGAACGAAAGCTTCGCCATGTTCGTGCGCCAAGCGGAAAAGCTGGATCGCATTGCCGAATGGAAGAAGGACATGCCGGCCGGAGCGTGGGTGCGGGCGAAACTTCCAATCCTGCTGGCGATTGCCGGCGCAGCCCTGCTGCTGGTCGGGCTCGTTGTCGCTGGTGGCCAGCAGCCGGCGAAGCTGCTGCCGGTTCTGGCCGCAGGCCTCCCGGCCCTGCTGGCGGCCATGCACCGCATGATGCGGGCAAGTTGAGGTGGTTCATACCAAAGCTCGATGAAGGAGTTCGGCCTGTCGGCCGGCGCGAGAGGAGCGCTTGCGGCGTTCCGCTGAATGGATGGGATATCCTCGTTGAGACGCGATATCAGGTGATGCGCTGTTTCACATAGCGTCCGGGCGCGTCCTCAATCGCGGCAAAACCCTTCGCCTTGCCGGGCACGCGGGCTTTCTGCCGGCTGCCGGATTGCGGTGCCAGCCAGGCCAGCCAGTCCGGCCACCAACTGCCCCTGGTTTCGACGGCCGCCGCACGGAAGGCATCCAGTGTGTCCGGCGTCGGCACACCGTCGGGCAAGGTCCAGTGTTGATATTTCTGCGCGGAAGGCGGATTGACGACACCGGCGATGTGCCCGGAGCCGGCCAGCATGAAGCGGTGCGGGCCGGAAAAGGCGCGGGTGAGCTTGAAACAGCTTACGGCGGGCGCGATGTGATCGTCCTTGCCGGCCTGGATATAGCTCGGGGTCGTCACCGCCTTCAGATCGATCGGGACACCCGCAACCTTGATTGCGCCGGGCTGCACGAGCAGATTTCGGTGGTAGAGATCCCGGACGTAATCGATATGCCATTTGGCCGGAACGTTGGTGGGGTCCGAGTTCCAGAACAGCAGATCGAACGGCACATACTCCCTGCCCTTCAGATAGTTGTTGACGACATAGTTCCAGATGAGGTCGGTCGGGCGGAGCATGTTGAAGGTGGTTGCGAGGAAGCGACCGTCGAGATAGCCCTTTTCGGCAGAAAGCTCGCGGATGGTGGTGATCATCTGGTCATCGATCAGCGTTTTGAGATCGCCGGCTTCCTCGAAATCCACCTGCGCGGTGAAATAGGTGGCAGTCTTCACCTTCTGCGCCTGATCGGTCGCCGCCATGTAGGCGAGTGTTGTCGCCAGCGTCGTGCCGGCAACGCAATAGCCGATCGTGTGGGTGGCAGGCGCGCCGGTCGCCGCCAGCACGGCATCGATCGCGGCAAGCTCGCCTTCCAGCACGTAATTGTCGAGGATCACGTCTGCCAGCTCTTTCGATCCCTGTGCCCACGACACAATGAAGACCGACAGTCCCTGTTCGACGGCCCAGCGGATAAGGCTCTTTTCTGCGGTCAGATCCAGAATGTAGAATTTGTTGATCCAGGGCGGAAAGATCAGCAGCGGGATTTCATGCACCTCGGCGGTGGTCGGTGCATAGTGGATGAGCTGGAACAGGCGGTTTTCGAAAACCACCTTGCCCGGTGTCGCCGCCACATTCCGCCCGACTTCGAAGGCGTTTTCGTCCGTCATGGTGAGCTTGCCGCGCTGCAGATCCTCCAGCATGTTCTGCAGGCCGGCGAGCAGGCTTTCGCCATTGCTGGCGCGTGCGGCCTCGATGACTTCGGGATTGAGCGCGGCGAAATTGGCCGGGCTCATGGCGTCCACGAATTGCCGGGCCTGAAACTGCAGCCGCTGGTGCTCGTCTTCCGGCAGCCCGCTGATGGCATCGACACTTCTGCCCACATAGTCGCTGGCAAGCAGATAGCTGCGGCGCACCATGTCGAACACCGGATTTTCGCTCCAGGCATCTGCCTTGAAGCGCTTGTCCGCCTTTGCCTCGGGAAGCGCTGACAGGCTGCCGGTCATCACGCCAGACCAAAGCTTCAGCGAGTCCGACCAGTAATCGCCGGCAAGCCGGCCGAGCGCGGCAGGATCGGTTCCCGACCAGGCCTTTGCCCAGTCCTGCCAGGTGTCCGCCATCGAGCCGGTGTAGCGGGCGGCCTGTGTGGTCATGGCATCGTCGGGCGCAGTTGCCATGCTGCCCAGCTTGCCAGCTTCGGACGTCCAGAACTCCAGCATCATCTGCTGCGCCTTGCCGGCGACCAGGCTCATGCGCTCGAAGTTTTCCAACGGCGTTTCAACGCGCGGGATGGTGTCGGTCATGCTCGTCCCTCCGTCTCCCACGGTGTCTTGCGCCTTTTGCGGGCCGTGGACAAGGTTTGCAGCGGGCAACGGAAGCGCTTGGCGAAGTGCCGCTTTCTGGTTAGAAATCATTTGCCGGACTATTGAAGCCCGGAATGCAACGGGAGCGAACACCATGCAAACGCAATTGAAGATTTTGGGGCTCGGCGTCAGCGCCGTGATGCTCATGGCAATGTCGCATACCGAAAAGCCGGTTCCGACGCATGCCGGCACCGGGCTGCCCTTTTGCAGCGCGAAGGTAACGGACAAGTGCATCCAGCGGACCGATGCCCGGCGCATGGCTGCCGAGAAGGCTGCGGCGCCAAAGCCCATGTAGGCCAATTCTGCGGCAACCGCCGCGGATCGTCTTTCCGGGAGCTCGGCGAGCGCGGAGATTTCCGCGCTCGCCTTTCCCTGTCTGCTGTAGCAAAAGACAGGCTCTGCACTTCTGCCGGGTGATCCATGACCGAAGACTTCTACCGCATCCGCCGCCTGCCGCCCTATGTGATCGCCGAAGTGAACGCGATGCGGGCGCGGGCGCGGGCGGCGGGCGAGGACATCATCGACCTTGGCATGGGCAATCCCGATCTGCCGCCACCGCCGCATGTGATTGCAAAGCTGTGCGAAGTGGCGATGAAGCCGGACGCGCATGGCTATTCGGCGTCCCGGGGAATTGCCGGCCTCAGGCGCGCGCAGGCGGGCTATTATCAGCGCCGCTTCGGGGTGGAGGTTGATCCCGAATCCGAAGTCGTGGTCACGCTCGGCTCGAAGGAAGGGCTGGCCAATCTGGCGCAGGCGATCACCGCGCCGGGCGATGTGGTGCTGGCGCCCAACCCGAGCTATCCCATCCACACCTTCGGCTTCATCATTGCGGGCGCCACCATCCGCTCCATCCCGACGACGCCGGGGCCGGGCTTTTTTGACAGTCTGGAGCGCGCGGTCAGGTTTACCGTGCCGAAGCCGACGGTGATGGTGATCGGCTATCCTTCGAACCCGACGGCCGAAGTGGTCGATCTGGCGTTTTACGAGCAGGTCGTCGAATTTGCGCGCGAGCACAAGATCTGGGTGCTTTCGGATCTTGCCTATTCGGAGCTGTATTTCGACGGGATTCCGACGCCTTCAATTCTGCAAGTGAAAGGCGCGAAGGATGTGGCCGTCGAATTCACCTCCATGTCGAAAACCTATTCGATGGCCGGCTGGCGGATCGGCTTTGCGGTTGGCAACCAGACGCTGATCGGCGCGCTGACGCGGGTGAAGTCCTATCTGGATTACGGCGCCTTCACGCCGATACAGGCAGCAGCAGTCGCGGCAATCAACGGCCCGCAGGATATCGTTGCCAGCAACCGCGAACTCTACAAGCGGCGCCGCGACGTGCTGGTGGAAAGCTTCGGCCGCGCCGGCTGGGAAATCCCTTCCCCGCGCGCGTCGATGTTCGCCTGGGCGCCGCTGCCGCCGGCCCTGAAGCATCTGGGCAGCCTCGAATTCTCCAAGCAACTGCTGACCGAGGCAGGCGTCGCAGTGGCCCCCGGCGTCGGCTACGGCGAGGAAGGCGAAGGCTTCGTGCGGATTGCGATGGTCGAAAATGAGCAGAGGCTGCGGCAGGCGGCGCGGAATGTGAAGCGCTATTTGCTGAGCATGGGGGTGAATACGCCGGCTGCTGGGGCGGGAGGATAGGGCGGCGGCTCGGGCCGATTGCGGCAACTCACTTTCACGCCGAGCCAACGCACTATCGTGCAAGTTGCTCGCACCCGACCTTTGATCGGTCCAATTGAGCAAACTATCTCATAAAATTCCCTTAGGAGAAAAACCAGTGTCAATTA
>Ga0105045_10005789_pt1 | contig 10897 bp, 7 predicted proteins | sample MAT02_FD_78089 | JGI IMG/M metagenome (GOLD analysis project Ga0105045, IMG submission 78089) | Freshwater microbial communities from Lake Fryxell liftoff mats and glacier meltwater in Antarctica - MAT-02 (megahit assembly) | ecosystem: Environmental > Aquatic > Freshwater > Ice > Liftoff... | reverse complement strand
GTGATTTCAATTACCGACGGACAAATCTTTTTGGAGTCGAACTTATTCAACGCCGGGGTCCGGCCAGCGATCAACGTGGGCATTTCAGTGTCGCGAGTGGGTGGATCGGCCCAGATCAAGTCGATGAAAAAAGTGGCTGGTACGCTGAAGCTCGACCAAGCCCAGTTCCGCGAATTGGAAGCTTTTGCCAAGTTCGGTTCCGACCTTGATGCTTCCACCAAGCTGATCATTGAGCGCGGCCGCCGCAATCTGGAAATCCTCAAACAAGGCCAATATTCGCCAGTAGCGGTAGAACGGCAGGTTGCCATCATCTTCGCTTCGACCAACGGTTATTTGGATACAGTGAACGTGCGGCGCGTGCGGGAATTTGAAATCGAGTACGTGAACCAGTTGGAGGCTCGCTACCCAGAAGTGCTCGCCGGACTGAAAGCCGGCAAACTGGACGACCATATTACCAGCACATTGAAAAAAGTGGCCTTGGAACTGGCCAAAAGCTATTCCAAGTAAGGCATAGTCATTGCGCTGCTCTTGGGCAGTTTGCAGCAGTTATATTTAAAGTAATTCTATCCGTAAGCAACAATGCCGAGTTTAAAAGAAGTCAGGAACCGGATCAATTCCGTGCGCTCTACCCAGCAAATCACCAAAGCCATGAAAATGGTTGCGGCGGCCAAATTGCGCAAGGCGCAGGACAACATCATGCAAATGCGCCCCTATTCGCTGCGCTTGCAAGGAATCCTGAACAATGTGATTGCCAGTGAGGAAGTCCAGAACGATGAAAACCCGTTTGCCAATGAGCGCCCGGTCAATAAAGTACTGGTAGTGGTGATTACTTCCGATCGGGGGCTGTGCGGCAGTTTCAACTCCAATGTGATGAAAGCCGCCGTCGCGCTGATTGACGGCAAATATGCTGAGCAGAAAAAAGCGGGGGCGGTCACGGTGATGTCCATTGGTCGCCGGGGCCGGGAGTTCTTCACCCGCCGCAATTACAATGTTATTGAGACTTACACCGAGCTTTTACTCACCCTTCGCTTTGAAAAGGTGCGGGCCGCCGCCGAGTTTGCAATGGATGGATTTCTACGCAGAGATTTTGATGTGGTAGAAATCGTTTATAACGAATTCAAGAACGTGGCGACCCAAGTTGTCCGGTCTAGTCAATTTTTGCCTTTGACCAGCTTGCCAAGCACCTCGGTGGAAAAAAGCGTCAGCACGATCGACTATTTGTATGAGCCCAGCAATCAGGTGATTACTCAAGAATTGTTGCCCAAGTCATTGAAGATTACTTTTTACAAAGCATTGCTGGAGTCCTTTGCCTCTGAGCATGGGGCACGGATGACGGCCATGGACAAAGCAACCGACAATGCGGGCGAACTGTTGAAAGAACTAAAATTGACTTACAACCGGAGCCGCCAAGCTTCCATCACCAAGGAAATCTTGGAGATTGTGGGCGGGGCCGAAGCCCTTTCCAATGGCTAGTTGAGCGGTCCATTGCCAATGTTGGCCACAAAAAAACTCCCGCTTTTCGGCGGGAGTTTTTTTGTGATCGTTGCAATAACGCCCCCAACCACCTACTGTTTGATAAATTTTTGGGTTTGGCTGCTGGCCCCGTCCCGAACGTTCACGAGGTAAATGCCCTTGGGCAAGGCTTCAATATTGGCAGCCACCTGAAAAACTTTGGCGTTCTTTTCAATGGAGAAACTCTGGTAAATCTTACCGAATGGATCAGTAATGGTAATATAAGCTTGTCCATTCACGGTTTCGCTCTGGTAGCGCAGCGTAAGCCCGGTGGTGGCAGGGTTGGGATAAAGTACCAGCTCCGGGGCCAGCGGGCCGGCCAATTGGCCTTGGGCAAAGCGCAGGACAAACCGATCTTGGCGGCCCGAATTGACGGTGAAAGCATAAGCCCCCTCCAGTAAATTGTGGCTGGTATTGGTCTCTTTGTCATCCAACCAGACGTTCACCCCGCTCTTTAGGTACAATGCAGTGTCAATGCGCAACACATGGCGGCCCTGCTCGGCCACCCGGATATAAAGCGGGATTTGGCGCTCTTCATAAGCCAACGGAAACCCGTTGATGGCAATCGCTTCGTCGCCAATCTTGGTGAACAAGTTGGGGTAGGGCGAAGAGTTGAAGAAGGTTTTTTGGCTGTCAAACCGCCGATCCTTGGCCTCGGTGGCCCCGTTGCGGAAATAGACGATGGTTTGATCGGTAAAACTAGTGCGCTGGTTGGTCAAGTCCAAGCGCACCAGCCCAGTGAAATCATTGAGCTTTTCGCTCTCCTCGCCCCGGAAAAAACGGGGCTGGGAATAGGTGAGGGGCCGCATTGAATTGTTGAACACGAAAGATCCGTTGGTGCTGGCCCGAACAAAAAAGCCTTGGCCCGATTGCACTTTGTCGGCCTCGGGGCCGGTATTGGTGCCCAGGCCCCCGGTGCCCGGGTTATAAGTCCCCCACAGGCCGGCAAAGCGAGCGGTAGCCGTGCGCCGCCAAACGGTGTTCTCGGCCAGCAGGCCCGAGTTGGTGGCGATCAAATCGTCCAGATCCAAGAGCGAAGGGTACGGGTTGCCAATTAGGTTCCAGCCAGACTGGGCCGCCGATCCACGGGATACGTTGATCGCGTAGTTCTTGTTGTTGGGGATGCCGCGTAGCTGAATCGTCCTGCCCGAGGGCAGATTGACGCAGTAGCCCCGGCCAAACTGCATATTCTCGCCGGGCGCCGCGCAGCGCCAGCCCGCCTGAGGAGCCGCACCGCCCTCAAAATTGTTGTTGTTACCTTCTAGGTATTTATAAAAGTTGGGGAAATTGCCCAACACATAAATGGGGTTTTGCCAATAATAAGGATCGGCTGGGTTATCCAGTCTAATGCCCGGCACTTCAGATCCCGGATTATCGGCATATTGATTGATCGATACACCGACGGACAAATTGGAAATTTCGGTCAATGGAGAAGAGAAATAGTTATAGCCCAACCCTCCAGGCCCACTCGTGCGGCTGGGCTGATAGGCGTCCACGTAGCGTTCCGCCCAAACTGCCGCAGGGCCAGATCCGGGTTGGTTCAAGATTTCATTGTCCCCATTGTTGCGGTTAATCACCATTGCGGTGTAATTGGGATTGGACAACAGGTATAAATTGTTGGCCGTTCCAAAATCCCCGATTTCTAAATCAAGGACTCGCTTGAGGTAAATAATCCCTCCTTGATCGGAGCGGAGCCCTGGCGTAATGGGCGTGATGAGCACAGGTGACACCGAATAATCCGCAATGCCAAAGCGCGGGCTGCCCAAGAGCGAGCCCGGATTGCGCAAGATCACGTTGTTGAAAGTGATGGTATTGTTGTGGAAAAGTTGGTTCGCAAAATTGCGGACATCGAGGCCGGGCAATGGGCTCCCCCCGACATCATTTACTTTGACCTTATAGTTTTGGCACTCATTTTCAAAAATGACCGTGCCCCCGGCCGTGGCCACATTGGATTCTCCGCCGGGATCAAAGGCAGTGGCACTGGTGGGGAATTTGAAAAAGGTGCGCCGTACGGTAAATGTGCTGCCAGTCTCCATGATGAAACTGCCACTGTTGAAGTATAGATTGTGGGCAAAAGCCGCCGTCCCCGTCGTGATGGTGACCGTGCGCACGCCGGGCGGGATGGTGGAGTTTTCGATGGTAACGCTGTGATCATTTACGGGTACTTGCTGCATGGGCGCGGGCAATAGCGCATTAGTGATCAGATCATGGGTTTGCCAGGGCGACCAAATGGCTGGATCGGTCCAAACGCCGTCTTGCTCAGCAAACCGCATACATTCCACGGCCCCAATATCGGCTACGCAGGAACGCAAGAAGCCAAAATAATCTTCATTCACTTCATCGTTGATCACCCCGGCGCGATACGGCTCAAAGGGGCTGTAGATATTTCGGGCCGCATCGGTGGCCGGACTCATGGGCACGGGATAGACCACCTTGTACAATTGGGGATTTTTTCCGTAAATACATTGGTTGTCAAAGGTGCTCCCTGGTCCGGGCCCGGCCATGGCAGCCAAGTTGCTTTCCTGAAACAGGCAATAGAGGAAACTGGCCCGGGTATTGGGCGTGGGACTGTTGCGCAAAAAGAAGCTGCGGTCAACATTGCCCGCGCCGAAATCGTCGCGGTTGGCCCAGAACAGGGAGTTGACAATCCGTAAGTTATCCGTGGTAAATCCACCTTCGGAGTACAGGCCCGCGCCTTCGCCGCCCGTGCCGCCCAGAGCGGCAGCCGTATTGTTGATCACGGTCAAATGCCGCAGCTTGGCCACCGCCTCGTCCCCATCGCTGGTCCTGACATTGGGGTCGTCGATCTGGCGGTTGACCACCGCCAGCCCGCCACCCCGGTAGGCAGCGTTGCCGAGCAGCACTTGACTGTTGCTAAAGATGCTGTTGGTGACCACCAGGCGGGGATAGTTGACAAATAAGCCACCACCATAGCCCGAAACCTCATCGGCGGCGGCACCCGGTCGGCGCAGGGCTTGGCAGCGCACAAACCAGTGATCGCGCATAAACCAGTACTGGCTACTCTCGCGGGGCCCCTCAACGTAAATCGCGCCCCCGTTTTCGGCTTCGCATTCCTCGATGTACGCTGCACTGGAACCCTTCTGCACGGTTTGGGAAATGCGATCCCTGACCAAACCAAACATAATGATCTTGGCCCCCACATACAAGGCCCCACCGTGGCGGCCAGCCCTGTTTTTGAACGACAAATGGTCGGAATTGAAATCAGAAAAACTATCGTGGTTGAGGTAGTAGCCCCCTCCATCGCGCCCGGCCAAGTTGCTGTGAAACTCTTGTTTGTTGCCATTGCGGATATTGAGCCAGATCGTGACCCGGGAATCCTCCGAATAGAGGCCCCCCCCATTGTTAACCGCCCGGTTATTGATGAAAAAAACATCGCTGATAAAAATCCGGCTGTCCTTGGCCCAAAGCCCTCCCCCGTTGTTTTGGTCGGGCCCGGCCCCGTTGGCATTGCCATCGCGGATCAAAAAACCATCCAAGTACGTGATTTCAGCGCTGATATCGGGGCTCAATACATTGCGGTCCAAGCTTTTGCGGGCATTGTCCACTCCATTGGCCACTACTACATGGTAAGAATTATCAGTGTTGCTGCCAATGGTGCCAATGTCCCCACTCAATACGCTAATCCCAAAAGTGGGCAGGGCGGGGACCCCGCCTTTTACCAAACCTCCCCGTAGGCTGGGGGTCGGCTGGTTAACCACATTGGGGGCCTCGTTGCCCGTAAATCCACCGTAATAACGCACCCCAGTTTTGAGGGCAAAGCTGAGGGTGCGGTCACTGCCACTGGTGGGCTGGTAGGTGCCATCTTTCACAAAAACGGAATCACCGGCAACAGCATCGTCGAACGCCAACCGCAAGTCGGTGTAGGCATCGACCCAAGTATCGCCGCTTGCAGTGCCAACGGCGGTGGGATCCACGTGGATTCTTCGTTGGCCATTGACCGTAGTGACCGCCCCCATTGTAAAGATCAGGCACAGAAGCAAGTTGGTTTTGAACAGTTGGGGCAATAAACAAATCATAACGACAGGGCAAATTTTTTGAACAATGTGCAATTAGTGGCGCAATTCAGCTTGATTGTAAGTTTTCTGGCAGTGGTGGGTGTCACACACGGTTTGAGGGTCAAATGCGGCGCGTTTTTAGCCGCGTGCGCATTAATTGGGTGCGATTTATTTGCCCAACCGTTTTCGCAAATTGTTAGTGGTAATCGCTCCGTGATCGCCAATCGTTTTGCTTGGTGAAACTAAAACGCAAAACTACTTGAATCGCCACTATTTTAAGACAATCGCTTAGATCAGCCAAGCTCCGATAGACCATGCGCGGGTTCTCCATTAGCGAAACGTAAGTAGAGAGCCAATTATTACATTTAAACAGGGAACAAAGTTACTTTTCCAAGAGGACTTTCCAAGCATGCAATGGGAGGTTCTCTTTCAGCAAGGCGCTGGCCAACACATGTCCCGATAAATCTGCAAGTTTATCGGGAACTTGGAGGTGCAACAAATCAGCCAAAATCGGTAGGTTTTCAACGTTGGCCAGTTTGCCCAACTCATTGCCGGTCAGTACCAAGCTCAGGCGGATGGCGGCGGGCAATTGATCCACTCCGATACCCTTCTTGGTCAAGGGCTTGGCCACTTGAAACAGTGCCCCACCGTTGGCCCGGCAATACCAGTCGCCCCCCATCCGTGCCACCAGATCCGCCTTGTGGGGATCTATGACTCCTTGATCATTGAAGAGATCGGGGCGAAAATGGGCCAGCAGGACTTCGCAAACGACCAAATTCCCGGCCCCGCCCTCACTGCCCAGCGGGATGATCCGGTTTACTTTGCATTCAAAGCTGGCGGGTGCACCTTTCACCCGGGGTGGGGCAATGCGCTCCGATGGCTCCTCGACCAGCCCAGCCTTGACAAATTCATTGACTCCTTTTGGGTATTCCGTACTGGCCAACGACATTTGCTCCACCATGGCATAATCCACCATACTAATGGCCACTTCGGGCACTTCATACACGTTTTCCAGCGTATGCTTATTGGTGCCATCCCGCCCCCGGCGCGATGGCGAGAACACTAGCACGGGGGGATTCATGCTGAACATATTAAAAAAGCTGAACGGGCTGAGGTTGACCTGCCCGGCCCGATCGATCGTACTGGCAAAAGCAATGGGGCGGGGGGCGATCACGCCCTGGAACAAGGTTTGTATTTCGGGGATAGTCAATTCCTTGGGGTCAACACTTTTCATGAATACCAATTGGGATAAAACCGATCAACATAAACCAATAATTTATTAAACCGACAAACTTAAAATGTGTTGCCGATATTTTTAATTTTTAACCGGTCACATCCAAGGCTTTCCCGGCATAATAACCCAAATCCAGTTCCTTGCGGATTTTGGTGTAATAGCTTACTTGCCCGGTGTGGTAAGAAAAATGCTCCACCACGTGGATCAAAATACTGATGGTATTCTCGTTAAAGCCTTGCACTTGCCGCGCCAATACCAGTTGGTGGGGCACGAGATGGGCCAGCACTGCTTCCACCTCTTCACTCAACTGATCCAACGCAGCCAGCAACTGGTCGGTGGGCAGTGGGCCGGCTTCGTCAAACTCGGCTTGGCGCTGCCGGTAATCGGGCTGATCCCCAATCCCGTGCAAGATCCACTGGCGGGCATTGCCGCACAAGTGTAGCACCAAATTGCCCACGCTGTTGGCATGGGGATTTGGTTTGTACCATATTTCAGCTTCGGAGAGCAGGGACAAACATTTTTTGAGCCGGGGCACCGACTCATCAAACAATCGGCGGCGCACCTCGGCCAACAGTAGACCGTGGATCTGGTTGGCAAGGGGTTGGTCGGTCGGGGCAGTCACCATGAGCAAAACGGACGAAAGTATAAATGTCAATTAAATTTTAGGCAATGGGCGGAATGCAGCCAATTTCTTTTACCCAAAGCAAGCTCCGCATGTACTCCATCGTGAGCGGGCGCAGCGGGGAATCCATCTCGATAAACTGGCAGGCCAAATCGTTTTTGCCCCGGCGCGACACCGACATCGTGGCAATGTTGCAACCTTCATTGGCCAAAATATTGGCAATAAAAGCGATCGTGCCCTTGATGTCCTCGGCCACGATGAACAGCGTGTGCAAGTTGGCCGATAAGTTGGCCTGAAAACCATCCACCTCTTCAATGGCAATGATCCCGCCCCCTTTGCTCACCCCGATCACCTCGGTGGTTTTTGCGCCGAGCCGCAAATGGAGCTTAATCGTATTAGGGTGAAAAGTGGAGGCATTGCCCACCGTTTTGAACCCGTATTGCAGGCCGGCGGCTTGGGCATGGTCAAAGGAATTGCGGATGCGGATATCGTCGGTTGGGTAGCCCAGCAGCCCCGCGATGATGGCCCGATCGCTGCCATGCCCCTCATAGGTCCGGGCGAAGGAGTTATAAAACGTAACAGTGGCCACTTCGGGCACGCCGCCCAAGATGGCCATTGCGCTCCGGCCAATGCGCACTACCCCCGCCGTATGGGAACTGGACGGCCCGATCATCACTGGCCCAATCATGTCAAAAATACTGCTTCGCTCGGCCATTCGTCCTATCGTTATACGCAAATCTACTGCTTTGTGGCCATTGTTCCATTCCTAGACTGGCTTAGCCTTGCCGATTCAGCCCCCTCACTGGTAGATCGATCTAGCCAGCTGCCACGCCCGGGGCACAAAAAAAGCAGCAAATTAATTTGCTGCTTTTTAGCGGTCTGATATTCAATTAAAAGGTTTTATTGAACAAAAACTGTTTTTTTGAACTAAAAACTGATCACTATCCCGATTTGGCCCGCAATCAGATCGGTGCTGGATCGGGTGGTCTTGTTGATGATGGTCTGGGCCGGATCCAGCCCAACGCTGATGTCCTCCGGCTTGACGTAAGTGGCTGTTCCCCCGAGCAAATAAATGACCTTCAGATCCAGGCCGAAATTATTGCCAAACATGATATTCAGGCCGCCCGCCCCCCCGTAGCTCAGGGCAATGTCTTGGTGATTTGGTGCGGTAAAACTATTGTTATTGTTGTTGTTATTATTGTTGTTGCGCCATGAATTGGCGGCTTCCACCTCCGTGGCCGTGCGGAAATACTTGGCCCCCACCATTCCCTCGACATACGGCCGGATCGGGAAATTGATATTTGGCTGGATCCGGGCCACTACATTGCCAATGACCATCCGGTTTTTGCGGATGATGCGGCCACCCCCCCAAGCACTGATCACCTCCACTTGCCGACCGTAGCCCACAAATGCAAGGTCGCCCCCGAGCCAGATGGGCGTCTTGCCCAAGCGGGCCAAGGCATTGAAAGCCAGTCCCCAAGGCCGCAGGTTGGGTGAAACTTCCTCGAACTGTCCCTGGGGAAATCCCAACTGCACGCCCGCGCCCAGCTTAAAGCTTTGATTGGGACGGTTCCGCTTAGTTTTGCTGGTTGTCGACTTGTACACATCCCAGTTGGGGCGCACAGTGCTATCGTTGGGGGTTGGCGGCTGACTTTGGCGCTCTTTGGTCTTCATGGGGTCGTCTTGGGCCAAGCCGGAAAGGGAAACCAATTGAAAAAAAGCAATGAAAAATATGAATGGGACAATGATTTTCATAAGCAGTGATTAAAGTGGGTTAAACTCAAATACACAGACTTATCTCTCAGCAAAAAGGTTGCTTTATTGAAAAAAATTATTTGGGGCAACTCCGGTCACAAAGACACCCTCAACTGGTATTGTCCCGAGCAATGCCACTCCCATTACTTTATCTGGTCATTGGATTTATTTAGTAATTTGTCCATTTTTTTGAAAATATTGTCTTTTAAGCCGACTACTAATGTCGACAGTTTGGCGCGAAGTGGCGGATCAGAAGTACGAAGCAGAGTCGTCCACATAGCTCAATTTATCCCCAAAACAAAGAGGAACTTAGTCGTAGACTTGTCCGTAACAAGGATACTTGTGATTTATTTTATCATGTTATTTTTGAAAAATGGCAAGCGTTTCACTTTGGTATTTATCGCTTACTGGAACATCGGTTAGCGCAATAGCCAACGCTTTATGGGTTGCCATAGCAGTAACTTAAAAGGTTAAGGTTTATACGAAGCATAAACGGGACTACCCGTGGGGCTCAAAACATGCTCCTTCCCCTCCATATTCACCAATACCTTGCTGCGAAACAAAACAGTTTTGCATTGCTCTACTTGGTCGCAACCAGCATTTTCCAACCAGGCAATGTCATTAGACCAATTGGCTTTTGTATTTTCAATCCTGCTTTTCGTTGCCATGAGTTTATTTCCTCTATTGACCATACTCCCGATTCACTTGTCAATGAAAAATAAAGTCCGATGCTTGAAGCTACCGCACCACCTTCGCCGGGCTTAGTGCCCCTAATTGCTTCTCCGACAGCATACATACCTTCTGGCTTCAATGCACCGGCAACTTTCCGTGCCAATTTCAGATTGTCTTCAGCAGTAAAATGGTGCACCACATTGTTTATCATAACCAGGTCATACTTCTGTTCTCCCAAGTCGTCGGTGAGTGCGTTGCCCACTTGGAATTTCACACGGTCGGTAAGTCCCTGTTGTGCCGCAATGGCACTGGCCCTATCAATTGCCCCTGGCAATTCAAGAATAGTGCTTGACAGCGAAGGATATCTTTTGCATAGTTCAATAGAGTAAAGTCCGTGCGAACCGCCAATATCAAGCAACTTTGAAGTGTTGGCCGAAAGCTTGATTTTACCCGCAAGCTCTTTCGCACTGTGCACGGACAAGTCACGCATACCATCCTGATAGTTGGCCCACTCCGACTCGTTAATTACCGAATGTAATTCCATCGGCTTACCAGTCCGGACATAATCTTCTAGCTTTGACATCCAGTTCCATTCACTAATCTGAAAACGAAGTTTGCCTATTAGGTTGGATGGATATTCTTTCAGTAGCCATTTATAGTATTTCGGCTTTATGGAATATTGGTCATTGCTCCATTTAAGATAACCAATTCCCGCCAAGCAGTCGAGCAATTGCTTAGTGGCGACAAGGTGCGTTTTACAACTATCGGCAACCTGATGAAAGGTTTTGCTGTTCTTGCCCAATGTTTCAAAAATATCCAGTTCAGCAGCTGTCATAATGGCTCTTGCTGTAGTGAAAGCAATTTGGGTGTCAATCAGCGGTGTGGGAACAATGTTAAGTTTTATCGCAATCCATTCCAAAAAAGTATCTGGTGTGATTTTTAGCTTCATGCCTTTCTTGATTTTGTTGGTTCAAATTTGCACTTTAGACAGTTACGATTTTAGCATTTCCAAAGGTGTGGAAATGCACCAAAAAGATACCGCGTTGCCAAGTACAAATATAAAGGAAATTGGTTGGTACCCCAATT
>Ga0105045_10005788_pt1 | contig 10897 bp, 20 predicted proteins | sample MAT02_FD_78089 | JGI IMG/M metagenome (GOLD analysis project Ga0105045, IMG submission 78089) | Freshwater microbial communities from Lake Fryxell liftoff mats and glacier meltwater in Antarctica - MAT-02 (megahit assembly) | ecosystem: Environmental > Aquatic > Freshwater > Ice > Liftoff... | reverse complement strand
GAGGTGGAGAAAACGGCGAACAAATTCGAGATCAAAGATGCGGTTGAGAAAATGTTCGATGTGAAAGTGGAGAAGGTGAACACCATGCGCAGCATCGGTAAATCCAAAACACGCGTGTCGGGTGGCAAGCAGGTAACGGGTAAAACCTCGACCTACAAAAAAGCCATCGTCACCGTAGCCGAAGGCGAAATCATCGACCTCTACGGAGAAGTATAGGCAAGCATGGTGCAGACGGCTTGTCCGTTTCGAGACCCGCCACATTTTCCGCTCCTCATAGATATTGATTAATAACACTGAGACCATACAGAAATGGCAGTTAAAAAACTAAAACCAACGACGCCCGGCCAACGCACCCGAGTCGCCCCGGCCTTTACCGAAATCACGGCTTCCAAGCCGGAGAAAAGCCTACTCGAACCCATCAAGCGGACAGGTGGCCGGAACAGTCAGGGTCGCCGCACGGCGCGTTACATCGGCGGTGGACACAAGCGTCGCTACCGTGTCATCGACTTCAAGCGCAACCGTTTCGACGAGCCCGCCGAAGTCATGACTGTAGAGTATGACCCCAACCGCTCATCCCGCATCGCTTTGGTGCAGTACGGCGACGGCGAGAAGCGCTACATCTTGGCCCCCAACGGCCTCAATGTCGGTCAGAAAATTGTTTCCGGTGCCAGCGGTATCGCTCCCGAAGTCGGTAACACCATGCCGCTCGGTGCTATGCCCATCGGCACCATCGTTCACAACGTCGAGCTTACGCCCGGCAAGGGCGGTCAAATCGCCCGCTCGGCTGGCACTTATGCTCAATTGGTAGCCCGGGAAGGCAAATACGCCGTACTCCGCTTGCCTTCTAGCGAAATGCGGATGATTCTTTCGACTTGCCTTGCCACCGTTGGAACCATTGGCAATTCCACTCACATGAACGTCACGCTCGGCAAAGCCGGACGCAGCCGCTGGTTGGGACGCCGTCCCCGCGTTCGCGGTGTGGCCATGAATCCGGTCGATCACCCAATGGGCGGCGGCGAGGGACGCGCTTCGGGCGGTCAGCCTCGCTCACGCAACGGCCAGTTTGCCAAAGGCTTGAAGACGAGAAACAGGAAGAAGCAATCCTCGAAAATGATTATTAGCAGACGTAAAAAGTAAGCAAGCAATATGTCACGTTCATTAAAAAAAGGCCCTTACATTGATTATCGTTTGGAGAATAAAATCCACGCGATGAACGACGCCTCCCGCAAGTCAGTCATCAAAACTTGGTCGCGACGTTCGATGATTTCACCTGAGTTCATTGGCCATACCTTCGCGGTTCACAACGGCAACAAGTTCATTCCGGTGTACGTCACTGAAAATATGGTGGGTCACAAGTTGGGAGAATTCTCGCCCACGCGGAACTTCCGGGGTCACACGGCCAAGAAGGATAAAGGAAGACGATAGATAATTGGATTGCCGAACCTGCATATGGACGGCTAAACTGAGATAAAATGGAAGCAAGATCAATACTCAAAGACGTACCAACCTCACCGCGCAAAATGCGTTTGGTGGCGGATCTGGTACGCGGTCAAAAGGTCAGTCAGGCCCTGGCCATCCTAAAATTCCAGCCCAATGCGGGTGCCGCTGTAATCCGTAAGGTGTTGCTTTCGGCGGTCGCCAACTGGCAGCAGAAGAACGAGGATGTCGAAATTGGCGACGCCGACCTGTACGTAAAGACCATATTCATCGACGGAGGACGGATGCTGAAGCGCCTTCGCCCCGCCCCGCAGGGCCGCGCCCACCGGATTCGGAAGCGTTCCAACCATATTACGCTGGTTATCGACGACGCCCCTACTAACGCAGGCGGGATCCAGATTGCAGAAGAAGAAACTAACACCGAATCATAAAAGATCTTAATTAAATGGGACAAAAGGTAAACCCGATCGGTCTAAGACTGGGAATTGTCAGAGGATGGGACTCAAGCTGGTACGGTGGAAAAGACTTCTCCGACAAACTGGTCGAAGACGAAAAAATCCGTAACTACATCCAGGCGCGTATCCCCAAAGGTTCGATTTCCAAAGTGGTGATCGAGCGCACATTGAAGCGGGTTACGCTGACTATTCATACTGCTCGTCCGGGCATCGTTATCGGTAAGGGTGGTAGCGAAGTAGACCGTATCAAGGAAGAACTCAAGTCGATCACGGGCAAGGATGTCCAGATCAATATTTACGAAATTAAGCGTCCCGAAACCGACGCCAAGCTAGTCGGTGAAGGTATTGCCCAGCAATTGCAGGCGCGTATTTCCTACCGTCGCGCCATGAAGCAGGCCATTTCTTCGGCTATGCGGGTCGGTGCTCAGGGAATCAAGATTCGTTGTTCGGGGCGTTTGGGAGGTGCTGAAATCGCCCGAACGGAAGAATACAAAGAAGGGCGCATCCCACTGCACACATTGCGAGCCGACATCGATTACGCTATTTCCGAAGCCCAGACCGTGTACGGGAAAATTGGAATCAAGGTGTGGATTTTTAAAGGCGAGCTGTATGGCAAGCGTGATCTCACCCCAAGTGCAGCCACGGCTCAGGCTGATCGCAACGACCGGGCCGCTGGTGGTGCCGGACGTGGAGAACGTCGGGGCGGTCGCGGTGATAACGAACGTGGCGGTGATCGCGGTGAGCGTCGCAAGAGAGGAACTGGCGGTAACGCTGGCGGCGGCGGCAATGCTGGCGGCGGCGGCAATGCTGGCGGCGGAGGTCGCGGCGGAAGCGGAAGTGGCGGCGGTGGTCGTGGCGGAAGTGGCGGCGGTGGTGGCCGGGGAGGAAACAGGTAGAAAGACATTTCGACGCTAGTCGTCGGTAATTATAGATAAGAATCATGTTACAGCCGAAAAGAACCAGATTTCGTAAGCAGCAGAAAGGAAAAGGAAGTTTCGAGGGGATCGCTTCACGCGGTCACCAAATCGCTTTCGGATCATTTGCCATCAAGGTACTTGAGCCGGGTTGGATCACCGCCCGCCAGATTGAATCAGCCCGTATCGCGGTCACCCGCGCCATGAAGCGCGAAGGTCAAGTGTGGATTCGTGTTTTTCCTGACAAGCCCATCACGAAGAAGCCCGCTGAGGTGCGGATGGGTAAAGGCAAAGGTGCTCCCGAATACTGGGTGGCCACCGTGAAGCCGGGCCGGATCATTTTCGAGGCAGGCGGTGTGGACTTGGCTACAGCCAATGAGGCACTTCGGCTGGCGGCCCAAAAGCTGCCCTTGAAGACCAAGTTCGTGGTTCGTCGGGATTACCAGGAATCATAAGAAAGCTGACAAGCTTTTTGAACTTTTCAAATTGATATTGCAATGACCAAAGAAGAAATCAAGGCCCTTTCGGCTGCACAATTACAGGAGGAAATCACCAAAGAGCGGGAGCGTCTGCTTCGTCTGCGGTTCGCCCACGCGGTTTCTCCGATCGAAAATCCGTTGCGCATCCGGGCGGCGCGCAAGCAGGTAGCCCGCCTATTGACGGCGCTTACCACCAAAACTTCCCAAACTCAAAACAGCCCCGCTGCTTAAGAAACCATGGAGGAACAGACGACAACAGACGAACAGACCAGAAAGCTACGCAAGGAAAGGATTGGCTTGGTAGTGAGCGACAAGATGGAAAAGTCTTGCGTGATCCGGGTTGACCGGAAAGTGAAGCACCCGATGTACGATAAGATTATGAAAAAATCTTCCAAACTGATGGTACACGACGAGAACAACCAGTGCGGGATTGGTGATACGATCCGCGTGATGGAGACCCGCCCGCTGAGCAAGCACAAGCGTTGGCGTTTAGTAGAAATCATCGAAAAAGCGAAATAACAATGGTACAGCAAGAATCAAGACTGTCCGTAGCCGACAATAGCGGTGCGAAGGAAGTGCTCGTCATTCGGGTATTGGGCGGAACCGGCAAGCGCTACGCCTCCGTGGGCGATAAGATTGTGGTAACGGTCAAGGCGGCTCTTTCCTCTAGCAATATGAAGAAAGGCACGATTTCAAAAGCTGTTGTCGTGCGGACTAAGAAGGAGATTCGCCGCAAGGACGGAACCTACATTCGTTTCGAGGACAACGCAGCAGTTTTGCTATCGGCTAACAACGAACCTCGTGGCACCCGCATTTTCGGTCCCGTAGCCCGCGAGTTGCGCGAGAAGCAATTTATGAAAATAGTTTCTTTGGCCCCCGAGGTTCTTTGAACGCTTAAAGCAGATTGACAATGGAAAAGAAAAAGAAAATGCAGCCCAAGTTTCACATTCGCAGCGGTGATACGGTGAAAGTGATTTCTGGCAACTCGAAAGGAAAAACGGGCAAGGTTCTGACTATGATGGTCGACAAGGAACGGGCCATCGTAGAGGGAGCCAATATGGTGACAAAACACCTTAAGCCTAACGCCAACAATCCGCAGGGAAGCATCGAAAAGCGCGAAGCGGGCATTCACCTGAGTAACCTGATGCTGGTCGATCCTGCCACGGGTGAGGCAACTCGCACCGGACGTCGTCTGAACGATAGCGGTAAGCTTCAACGCTATTCCAAGAAAACGGACAAGTTCATCTAACGGACGACCGCATACCCAACAAGACAAATATCAACGATCGATGGGTCGGAAATTCATCGGCAAGGTTAACCATACTTATGGCTGCTCCCAGACTAAGAGAAAAATACGATAACGAAATTATCGGCCAACTGAAAGAAAAGTTTCAGTACAAATCAATAATGCAGGTTCCGCGTCTCACAAAAATTGTCCTGAACAAAGGCATTGGTGCCGCTGTCGCTGACAAGAAGCTTGTGGATGTAGGAATCGAGGAGTTGACCACGATTACCGGGCAAAAGGCAATCGCGACCATTTCCAAGAAAGCCATCTCGAACTTCAAACTTCGGGAGGATATGCCCATCGGGGCAAAAGTGACTCTGCGTGGCAACCGGATGTATGAGTTCCTCGACCGCCTGACCGCCATTGCCATGCCCCGCGTACGGGACTTCCGTGGCATTAGTGACAAAGGCTTCGATGGCCGGGGTAATTACACCTTCGGCGTGAAGGAGCAAATCATTTTTCCTGAGATCAGCATCGATAAGGTGAACAAAATAACGGGCATGGACATAACCTTCGTGACCTCTACCAACTCGGATGAGGAAGGTTATGAGTTGCTCAAAGCGCTAGGAATGCCCTTCGCCAGTGCTGCCAAGACTAATCAGTAAATTCAAGACATTAAGCTAATATAATGGCAAAAGAATCAGTAAAAGCCCGGGAAAGAAAAAGGCAGCGTTTGGTGGAGAAATACGCCGAGAAACGCGCTAAGTTGAAAGCCGCAGGCGATTGGGTGGGCCTGGACAAGCTTCCTCGTAACTCGTCGCCCGTGCGTTTGCACAACCGTTGCAAACTCACTGGCCGCCCCCGTGGCTATATGCGGAAGTTTGGTATCTCACGCGTAGTTTTCCGCGACCTGGCCTCAATGGGCAGGATTCCCGGCATTACCAAATCAAGCTGGTAGCCACCGCTTTCAATTCTGATTTTAATCACTTACCTTTGCACGCCTTTTTGAGGGGTGCTTAACCAAGTCAACAAAATGTTAACGGATCCCATAGCAGATTATCTGACTCGAATCAGAAACGCGATCAAGGCCAGGCACCGGGTGGTAGAAATACCTGCTTCCAACCTCAAGAAGGAGATTACCAAAGTCCTTTTCGAGAAAGGCTATATTCAAAGCTATAAGTTCGACGAGAACGGCCCCCAAGGATCGATCAAGATTGCTCTGAAATATAATCCGGTCACCAAGCAGCCCGCGATTGTAAAGTTACAGCGCGTCAGTAAGCCCGGCCTTCGTCAGTACGCTGGTGCCGCCGAAGTTCCCCGCGTCTTGAGCGGACTGGGAATTACCATCATTTCTACTTCAAAGGGAGTAATGACGGATAAGGAAGCTCGTACCATGAACGTAGGTGGCGAGTTATTGTGCCAGGTGTACTAACCGTAAATTTCACAGAGAGATGTCACGAATAGGAAAGAAAACAATTGAAATACCCTCAGGAACCACCATTTCGGTGGACGGTGAAAACGTGGTCACGGTCAAAGGCCCTAAGGGTACGCTAACCCGATCCATTGACAAGGACATAACCGTTAAAATCGAGGATAACGAATTGCAGGTGGACCGCCCGACCGAGCAAAAGCGCCATAAAGCGCTGCATGGTCTGTATCGCTCGCTCATCAACAACATGGTTGTGGGTGTCAGCACGGGCTATCGCCGCGAATTGGAAATAGTGGGCGTAGGTTATAAAGCGACCGCTACAAATAACGTACTCGACCTGAGCTTAGGTTACTCGCACGGTATAATCATGGAAATCCCTAAGGAGATCAGCGTTACGACCTTGACCGAGAAAGGGCAGAACCCCAAGGTGATTCTGGAAGGAATTGACAAGGAACTCATCGGTGATGTGGCCGCCAAAATCAAGACTCTACGCAAAGTCGAACCTTATAAAGGTAAGGGTATTCGCTTCGTAGGTGAGAAAGTCCGCCGCAAAGCGGGTAAGGCAGCCGCTAAGAAGTAAGCGGTACTTTTTAAGATTTTCATACAAGTTTATACGATTAGCATATAATGACGACGGCAAAAACATTACGGAGACAGCGCCTCAAGCGCGGCATCCGCAAAAAAGTGAACGGCACGGCTGAGCGTCCGCGCCTGTCGATTTATCGTTCCAACACCAGCATTTACGTGCAGTTGGTTGATGACGACAAGAGCATTACGTTGGCGAGTGCTTCCTCCAAGGAAGTAAGCGACAGGACTAAAAACACGAACGTGGAAACGGCAGGTTTAGTTGGCAAGAAGATTGCCGAGAAAGCCTTGGCAATGGGTGTGGATAAAATCGTCTTTGACCGCAGCGGCTATCTGTACCATGGTAAGGTGAAGGCCATCGCCGACGCTGCCCGCGAAGCCGGACTCAAATTCTAAGTAAACAGCTATCATGCAACAAATCTCAAATCGGCCTGAAAAGGTCAATGAAGCAGACCTGAAAGAGCGGGTCGTGGCCATCAACCGGGTTGCCAAAGTAGTAAAAGGCGGTCGCCGTTTCAGTTTTTCCGCCATTGTGGTGGTAGGCGACGGAAACGGAGTAGTAGGCTACGGTCTCGGCAAAGCTAATGAAGTGACGGATGCTATCACCAAGGGAATTGACGAGGCTAAAAAGAATCTCTTTCAGGTGCCATTGATGAAAACGACGGTACCCCACGCCATGGAAGGCAAGTATAGTGGTGGCTATGTACTGATAAAGCCTGCTGCCCCAGGTACGGGTGTTATCGCGGGTGGTGCCATGCGTGCAGTCCTAGAGGCCGCCGGTATTCATGACGTTTTGGCGAAATCCAAGGGTTCATCTAATCCGCACAACGTGGTGAAAGCTACCATTGATGCCTTGCTGAAAATGCGTACTCCCCATCAGGTAGCCTTCCAGCGTGGTATAACGTTGGAAAAAGTTTTCAACGGGTAAATCTCATGTGTCGTCGCGGTAGACACGTTGTGTGCAACGTTTCTACGACAACTGAACAACAAAAATCAACCATGGCAACAGTACGTATTACACAGGTTAGAAGCATCATTGGCCGCCCTGAAAGCCAGAAGCGCACGATGAAGGCACTTGGCTTGGGCAAAATCAGTCAATACTGCGAGAAAGAAATTAGTGATTCGATGTCGGGCATGATCCGCAAGATCAATCACCTGGTCAAAGTCGAAGAAATTTAAAATACAAACGAGGTATGAATCTCCATAATTTAAAGCCGGCGGAAGGTTCGGTACGGAACATCAAGCGGGTAGGCCGCGGACAAGGTTCGGGACGAGGCGGTACCTCCACGCGGGGACACAAAGGTGCGCAGTCACGCTCGGGTTACAGCCGGAAGCGCGGCTTCGAGGGCGGTCAGATGCCCTTACAGCGCCGGGTGCCTAAGTTTGGTTTTACCAGTCCCAACCGGGTCGAGTATAAAGCTATCAATCTCGATACTATTCAGGAAGCCGTCGAGCGACTTGGTGCCAAGGTACTGGATCACGAAGCTATGTTGAGTAACAACATGGCCAAAGTGAAGGACCTGATCAAAGTTTTGAATCGTGGTGAATTGAGTGCGGCGGTCGAAGTTCACGCTCACAAGTTCTCCAAGAGTGCCATTGAGGCCATTGAGAAGGCAGGTGGTAAGGCGATCGTTATCGATCGGTTCTCCACAGAAGCTGCTGACATGTAATCCGGCTATTACCTGAGCGTTTTCAGGAAATAACTTATTTGACTGGACGAACCTTCCGGCTTACAACTTTAATTCTATGAAGCGATTTATCGATACGATCAAGAATATTTTTTCAATAGAGGAGTTGAGAACCCGCATTCTCAACACTCTTTTGTTTATCACGGTATTCCGTTTGGGGTCGTTTGTCGTCCTGCCGGGAGTCGAACCCGACTTAATGGCTGTTTCGACGGGGGGGCTGTTGGGTTTGTTGGATACGTTCCTGGGTGGTGCTTTTAGTAAGGCTTCCATTTTTGCCTTGGGCATCATGCCTTATATCTCGGCGTCCATTGCCATTCAGCTTCTGACTATGGCGATGCCTTACTTCCAGAAAATGCAGAAGGAGGGCGAATCGGGACGCAAGAAGCTAAATCAAATCACACGAGTGCTGACCATCGTCGTCACATTTGCGCAGGGGCTGACTTACCTCGCTACTACGGTACCTGATGAGGCTCTTTTGGTATCACGGAGCATTTTTACCGTTTCTTCCATATTCATTCTCATTTCCGGTACCATGTTCTGTATGTGGTTGGGAGAGCGAATCACGGACAAAGGCGTGGGCAACGGTATATCCATGTTGATTATGATTGGCATCGTTTCACGCTTTCCAGGCGCCATCTATCAGGAGTTTGCCTCGCGGGGTAGCGCACAGATTCTGATCTTCGTTCTGGAACTTGTCGCCCTGTACTTTGTTATAATGGCTGCTGTCATGCTCACGCAAGCCGTGCGGCGGGTACCAATTCAGTACGCTAAGCAGGTAGTGGGCAATCGCGCGGTTGGTTTGGGGCAGCGGCAATACCTGCCTCTGAAGGTGAACGCGGCGGGTGTAATGCCTATCATCTTTGCGCAGGCACTGATGTTTTTGCCAGCATATGCATTTGGTGCATTTGCTGAAAACAGCGATTTTGCCGCCAATGCAGTGACGGCCTTCGCTGATTTTACATCTTGGCAGTACAATTTGTTGTACGCTGTTTTGATTATTGTGTTTACCTTCTTCTATACCGCTATATCGGTCAATCCTCAGCAGATTGCCGACGACATGAAGCGGGGCGGTGGTTTTGTCCCCGGTGTGAAACCCGGTCAACAAACTTCCGAATACATCAGCACGATTTTGGATCGCATCACTTTCCCCGGCTCTATTATGCTGGCGTTGGTGGCCATTTTACCCGCTTTTGCTGCAATGTTGGGAATGATAAGTTCTTTTGCGTTGTTCTTTGGCGGCACTTCTCTCCTGATCATGGTGGGGGTAGTGCTGGATACGCTTCAACAGGTCGAAAGCTATCTCCTGATGCGTCGTTACGAAGGACTGATGAAATCGGGCCGTATCAAGGGAAGGGCCGAAACCTTAGCCGTTTAATTGATGATCTACCTGAAAACAGATCAGGAGATTGAGTTAATCAAGGTCAGCGCGCAAATACTTGGTAAGGCGCACGCTGAGGTGGCAAGGTGGGTCAAACCCGGTGTTACTACTCGGCAATTGAACCGTGTGGCCGAAGAGTACATCGGTGATTATCATGGCATTCCCTCGTTTAAGGGATTTAACGGTTTCCCCGCCGCCTTGTGCATATCGGTCAATGAGGTAGTCGTTCATGGTTTTCCCAGCGGCTACGAATTGCGCAGTGGCGATATAATTTCCATCGATTGTGGTGTGAAGTTGAACGGGTTCCATAGCGATAGCGCCTATACCTATCCGGTGGGTGAAGTGTCACCGGAAATTTTGGCCTTGCTGGAAAGAACGAAGCGGTCGCTATACTTGGGCATTGAAAAAGCCCGCGATGGAATGAAGATTGGCGACATTGGACATGCCATCCAGAGTTACGTCGAGAAATATAATTACTCGGTTGTTAGGGAGTTGGTGGGGCATGGCGTGGGTAAAAGTCTGCACGAAAGTCCCGAAGTCCCTAATTATGGCAAGCGTGGAAAAGGCGTCAAGCTAAAAGAGGGAATGGTTTTAGCTATTGAGCCCATGATTAATTTGGGTAAAAAAAGTGTGGTGCAGGAAAAAGACGGTTGGACAATTCGTACTTCTGACCGCAAGCCATCGGCGCACTTTGAACACACGATTGCTGTCAGGAAAGGTCAGCCTGAAATCCTGACCACCTTTGAATACATAGAAGCAGTTACGGTGGATACCAGCTTAATGGTCGTCGCCTCTTAAGAAGGCATTAGGTTTTTAGGCATTTGGTCGGTTCGCCGCAGCTGTTGGGTCTTTTTTACCTTGAACAAAACCTAACACCTAATAACCCAACACCTAATACCCAAAAAATAAATGGCCAAACAAGCATCCATCGAACAGGATGGCGTAATTCTCGAGGCACTTTCGAACGCCATGTTTCGGGTCGAGTTGGAAAATAAACACGAAGTAATTGCGCACATCTCGGGTAAAATGAGAATGCACTACATCAAGATTCTCCCCGGTGATCGGGTGAAGCTGGAAATGTCGCCTTATGACTTGACGAAGGCGCGCATCGTGTATCGTTACAAGTAATAATTTAAGCACGTTGCCTGGGTAGCTGGGCAAAAATCTACATACAAATGAAAGTCAAAGCATCGGTAAAGAAACGCAGTGAGGACTGCAAGATCATCCGCCGCAAAGGCAAGATCTACGTCATCAATAAAAAGAATCCCCGTTTCAAACAAAGACAAGGTTAATTATATGGCACGTAT
>Ga0105045_10005787_pt1 | contig 10898 bp, 8 predicted proteins | sample MAT02_FD_78089 | JGI IMG/M metagenome (GOLD analysis project Ga0105045, IMG submission 78089) | Freshwater microbial communities from Lake Fryxell liftoff mats and glacier meltwater in Antarctica - MAT-02 (megahit assembly) | ecosystem: Environmental > Aquatic > Freshwater > Ice > Liftoff... | reverse complement strand
CTTGGGCATGGCAATGTGAGGAATGAGCAACGATCCCTTCTCGCCCACGAGCACCGATCCGACGGTTGGGAGTTCATAGTCCATAGGGATACCGATCAGTTTTTCACGAGGTGGCAAAGCGCCAGTTGCATCATACCAAGTCACCGGAAGGGTCGTGCCAAGAGTATACTCAGTACCAGGAAATTCATAGTAAACGGTCGCTCGATCGGTCCATGACTCGGGCAATAACGCTGGAGCCTCTGCTCGGAGCTTGATAGGTGAGCTGAGTTTTAGCGATTTAAAAACCGGATCTAGGATATGGCATCCGAAGTCTCCGAGTTGCCCAGTGCCGTAGTCTTGCCAACCTCGCCAATTAAAGGGATGGTACATTTCGACTTTGTAAGCACGCTCAGGTGCAACGCCTTGCCACAAATCCCAGCGTATTGTCTTCGGGACCGGATCGCTACCCGTGGGTTTTGGGATGTTTCTGGGCCAAGTCGGGGTTCCACCTTGCCAGGCATGGACTTCACTTACCTTGCCAATCTTTCCCGAGTGAACGATGTTCACGGCAGTACGGTAAGCGGAATGCGACTGGATTTGATTGCACATCTGAGTCACGACATTGTACTTGTTGGCTGCAATTTGCATTTGCCTAGCTTCAAAGACCGTATGCGTCAACGGTTTTTGGCAGAAAACGTGCATTCCCAATTGCATCGCTGCTAATGAAATGGGGGCGTGCATAAAGTCGGGCGTCGAGACAATAATACCTTGTAGGTCCTTAGACTCGTCAAGCAGCTTGCGCCAGTCTTGATATTGTATTGCGGCTTTGTACTTATCGGCGGCTTGACCGAGATATGGCAGACAGATATCGCACAACGCAAGCACGTCCACTTCGGGGCTTGCTGCCACGCCAATCAAGTCGCTCCAGCCCTTTCCGCCTGTGCCAACACTTGCAATCCCCAAGCGGCTGTTTGCTCCGTAGACTCTAGAGTATTGGCGTGCCGACAAAGAAATTGCAGCGCCAGCCAATACCGATGATTTTACAAAAGCTCTACGATTAAGCGATACAGTCATGGGTGGGATCCATCGAGGTGAGGTGAAAAACATTCGTTGAGTAGGATGCGTGAACCCCAGTCTAGCAGGTGTCTGCCCAGATACAATCTAACTACCCACTCGTAGGGGGCCACTTCTTGCCTCATCGAATTCCGCTTGATCGATTCGTTGCGACTTCCTTGATGAGTGAATTGATAGCACTCAACGGTGATACTTGACGGGATTCGTTTTGACGGAATCGACTTAAATCGTCTTTCGTATCGCCTCTCAATGATGTTCGTTTTAAGTTTCGCCGATAATGAACTAAACGTTTACTTCGCAATCAAGGAAGATATGCAATGACTCAAGTTGGATCCACCCAATACGCTCCTTCCGTTCCCCAAGTCGTTGCCACGGATTGCACGTACAACGAAGTGCCTTACCCAAGCTACCCAGTTGCCGCGACTCATCCAGATCGCTTGTACGGTGTCGCGAAGCTGTTTGGTTTGAATCCAGTGCCACCCCATCAGGCCCGTATCTTGGAGATCGGATGTGCTGGTGGCGGGAATCTCATACCCATTGCAAGTCAGTTTCCCCATGCAAAATGTGTTGGTATCGAGCTTTCTGCAGTACAAGTCGAAAACGGCCGCATAGCTACCAAGTTTTTGGGGCTGGACAATATTGAGATACAGCAGGGGAGCGTGACGGATATCACTTCTGATTTGGGTAAATTCGACTACATACTTTGTCACGGCGTTTTCTCGTGGGTTCCCGATTTCGTTCGCGACTCTATCTTAAAGGTAGCGTCCCAGAATTTGTCTGAGAGCGGAGTTGCGTTTATCAGCTACAACACAATGCCCGGATGGTACTTCCGTGGGATGGTTCGCGAGATGCTACTTCGCCACGTGGCCGATATCAAGGACCCACTCGTGAAGATCGAACAGGCAAGAGCCCTCCTCAGCTTTCTCGTCGAGGCGAATGATTCGAGAGGGGGCCACCATGCTGACTTCATCCGAAGTGAAGCGGATTTCCTGTCGAAACAACCAGACACTTACCTGTTTCACGAGCATTTGGAGGAGAATAATAAGGCTTACTTCTTTGAGGACTTCCTTGCGCTAGCAGCCAAGCACAACTTACAATTTCTAGGTGAATCTAGCGTGCCGACCATGTGGACAGGAAACCTGCCTGAGGGGACGCGTAAGAAACTGGAATCCATTCAAGACTCAGCAAAACTAGGACACTACACCGATTGCATGGTTGGTCGCATGTTCCGAGAAACACTATTAGTACATCAAGAGTGTTCGATCTCTCGAAATCTAGACCCGAAGCGACTCGAAGAGATCCGCTTCATAGGCCGCTTCAAGCAAATCATCTCCGATAAGCGTTCTGACGAAGTATCGATATCGTATCAAGCCCAATCAGGCCACACGATGACGACATCGCAAGCGGTCTGTCAAATGACGATTGAAGCAATGACGAAGGCATACCCTCAGTCAGTATCCTTAGACCAAATCTGCGGCGAAATCGAGGAAAAGTCCAAACTGGATGACGGGCAGCACGCGGTCCCACGACAAGAACTATCCACAATCTTGATGGAATGGGCGTTGGCTGGCTATATCGATTTTAGGTTTCAGGAAGATCGCCTATCGACGAATTTAAGTGGTAAACTGAAGATGTCTTCATGGGCTCGTGCTCAAGCTCGTGCCAGTGGCGTCATTACCAATCTGCGTCATGAGATGCTCACCGTATCCGAAGTTCAACGCCAGATTATACCTTTTTTGGATGGAACTCGTGACTTGAACGAAATCGCCACCGAGATTGGTTTGCTTCTCGATTTGAAATTGCTGAGCATCACCATTGAAAGTACGGTTACGCCAGCAAATCGTAAGGCGTTATCTCTTCAGATCGCGAATCAGGTATTAGCCGAGTTAGCAAGTGCTTCGATGCTTATGGCGGATCGCTCAGCTGCTTGAAATCTGCCGGGCACCTGGTTGTCCTGATTCGACAACAAAAGACGCACGTGTCTTGATGGGCGAACCGGGTGTCTCGACATAGTCGAGCACTTGATAGTCGCATTTCCATTCGCGAGGAGTCACTTCACAACGGGTATAGCCTCTCTGAGCGTTCATAAACTTGACGAACGGGTTCTCGGCTAGCAGGTGGTCGAAGTGCTTCGTCCTATCGACCCCGTTGCCTCCCGAGGAAATGGAAGTGCACACAAACTCTGTTGCGACAGTTTTTGAATCGGGATAGTTGAAATCAACTTTAAGATCGTTGACCCAGTTGGAATGAATGTCGCCTGCAATCAGGATTGGATTGGGGACTTGGCGTTCTTCCAGGAATCCGAGCAAGCGTCGTCGCGGAACATCATAACCCGACCATTGGTCCATCGCAAAGGTCGCAGGCTCACCTTCGGCGAGATCTACTCGGGCCATCATGATTTGCTGCGCAAGTACGTTCCAAGTGCTTAGAGAATCGATTAACTCTCGGCAAAGCCAGCGTTCTTGCTCGATTCCTAGAACGGTGGCGCTAGGGCTATAGACCTCGTCAGAAAGTGGCTTGTTACCATCGCCATTGGGTTGATCGCTACGATATTGACGAGTGTCAAGCATGTGAAAGTTCGCGAGTTGGCCAAACGCCACGGCACGATAGATTTGACAATCAGGTCCCGACGGAAGAGAGCTTCGCCGAAGAGGCATCATCTCATAGAACGCTTGGTAAGCATTCGCACGACGTTGTAAAAACAAAGCCTTATCAAAACTATGTTCCTCTGAAATGTCTGCGCAGTAGTTGTTGTCGACCTCGTGGTCGTCCCAAACGACAAGCCACGGACAGGCGGCATGCATCGCTTGTAAATGCTCGTCGGTGCGATACTGCGCATAACGATTGCGATAATCTTCTAGCGTATTTAGTTCATTTCCACAGTGTTTCCGGCATTGCTTCTCCTTGCCGGCATACTCGTAAATGTAGTCGCCCAAGTGAATCACCAGATCAAGGTCATCTTGGAGCATATGTTGATAGCCGGTGTAGAATCCCTGCTCGTAACTTTGGCAAGAAGTAAAAGCAAACTTAAGGCGCTCGGGCATCGTTGTCCGCGCGGGAACAGTCCTTGTGCGGCCAATTGGGCTTTCTGTATCACCGCAGCGGAATCGGTAGAAATACCAATGGTCGGGTTTTAGCCCTGTGACTTCGACGTGAACAGAATGGCCTAGTTGAGGTGTCGCGAATGCTGTCCCGGACAGTACTACTTTGCTCATGGACTCGTCGTCCGCAATCAACCAATCCACAGGCACGACTTCTGCTGGCATGCCACCACCTTCGATCGGGTTTGGAGCGAGGCGAGTCCAAATGACGAAACCATCGGTCGATGGGTCACCAGAAGCAACTCCTAGTGTGAATGGATTCACCGAAAAAGTGGGTGCTGCGAGAACGACGTTGGGCAGCAACTGCGAGAGGTAAGGAACGACACTCCAAGCCATGGATTGCTGGAAGAAACGGCGTCGATTATTTACCAATTGGGTCGCAAGTTCCAAATTGCTATTCATGTTCACTCTTTTCCCAAAGGCTTCAAATTGTAACAGTCGCCATACATCATATTGAATACAGACATACGAAAATAGCGGTGTCGAAAAGGCACCGCTATGACTCGGAAGAACAAAATAATACCTGACTTATCCTCATCGAACGTGAAAGGCTCGATGAATTTATCATGAATTTATTAGTACTATAAAACTAGACTTCGTATCCCGCCCGGTAGGGAGCTTTGATTAGAGAATCATACTCGGTAGAGCCGACGATCTTCAAATTCTTTTGATCCCACTCCAAGCGTGGACTCTCGACAGAAGCAACACCCGGCTTAGCGCGACCTGCAGCCCAAACGGCAAGGTTACCTAGCAAGATGACTTCCGTTAGCTTTCCGGCATAGTTTGCAAAGTTAGACCAGCAAGCTTCTGGCTTGTTGGCTTTGATTGCATTTGCAAACTCTTTGAAGTGGCCTGGACTACGTACGTAATCTACGTCTTTATCTTCGCCTTTGATAATTTCGTACTTCGCACCATAATCGTTTGGCGAGAAGATTTTGCCTTTGGAGCCAACGATTAACAAGCCGCTGTCGCTGCGTTCACGGCCTTCAAGAAGTTCGGGCTCAATCCTGTTGCCACCATCATACCAGAAGAATTTGAGAGCTGGACGCTTATCTGTTGCCGCGAAATCAAAAATGATCTTCGAGTTTCCAGGATAGGTTTCGCCATTATGTCCGCTGGTCGTTGCTTGAACGGCAACGGGATTGTACATGTCGCAACCGGCGAAGGGCATATTCATGGTATGACAAGCCATATCGCCGAGCGCGCCAGTACCAAACGCCCAGAAACCTCGCCACTTGAAGGGATGATAAGCGGCATTGTACTCGCGTTCTTCAACAGGCCCGAGGAACTCGTCCCAGTGAATGTGAGATGGAACAGGTTCACCTGCAGGTCGTTCGATTCCTTGTGGCCATACTGGACGATTCGTCCAAACGTGTACTTCCGAAACGTCTCCAATAACACCGGCTTTTACTTTGGCGGCAGCTTCCCGAAGGCCAGCGGCCTCGGAGCCTTGGTTGCCCATCTGAGTTACTACCTTACTGCTTTGCGCTAACTCGGTCAGTTGACGGGCTTCATAAATCGTTCGTGTGAGTGGCTTCTGGCAGAAGACAGCTTTGCCGTTCTTCATCGCCATCGACGCGACGACTGCATGAGTATGGTCAGGTGTGCTAACCGTTACCGCATCGATGCTCTTACCCACTTCGTCAAACATTTTTCGATAGTCATTGAAGACCGCAGCATCTTCAAAACCTTCAGTCTCTTTTCGCTTTGCAATCGTTGAATCATCAATATCGCAAATTGCAACGATCTTTCCGCTGCGTTCAGCGTCTTCCGAGTCGCTCTGACCTTTCCCGCCAACACCGACACAGCCAAATCGAATCTCTTCCAACGCAGACCGACTTTCACGTGGGGCAATTCCGCCGGCAACCCAGTAACCGGTAGTGGCTACGGCGGATGCCTTCATAAAGATACGTCGTGAGTTGTTGCTTAACAGTTTCCTAGTTTTCATCTGATTTGACTCTCCGGGGAGATAAAAAGGGGGGGGCATTGCCGGCAGCGGTTGGATGGGCTGTCATTTGTTGCGCAGTTGACGGCGTGAAGAAATCCTCTCGACGCACAACGTGTTGTAAAACAGCCCCGATTATAGGCATTTTAGGGTTGCAAGTCAGCTAACAAGTCGCTGAGAAGGGGTAAAAAGTCGTCTAACACTTGTTTTCCGAGGTAAACTCGACTGAATGCCAATGTATAAATGCAGGATGCACCATTGAATTGGTCAAGGATTGGATACTATTTCATGATCCCTATGGCGTTAAGAACGCCGCTTTTTTAAGCGAGACTTCCAAATGATATGGAGAGCCTTTTTTTCTGCGATCGGAATCGTTCTGATCATCCTGGGTGTCGAGTGCCTATTGATCGACAGCGCTGTGCTTGCGGCTGGTGTTGTTGACGACCCGATGGCCAGTCAGCAGAATGTGATGTTTGGAGGTCAAGCATCAAGCATTCAAAGCCGGATTTTTCGGCCAGCAGAATGGATTCCTTGGAGCCTCCTTGCCTCTGGTGCGGTCGTTTTGATCTATTCAATATCTCTCAAAAGAGCCAATGCCTAGTCGAACTAGTTTTTTGAGGTACTTTGGCCTTCGAGATTCTTGGGAAAGATCTCAGAACTCAAATTGCCGTTAGCTGTAAGCGTACAATGGCGGCAACGACTCTAGCATCGTAACGCCCTTTTTCTCCAAGCCCGGCGGGACGCGATAAGCAGCATTCTTTCAGGGTTTTTTAGCTTGCGGGCCTCGTGAATCTTCGCGAAGCATCGTCTTGAAGTAGGCCTTCAAGAACAGCTCGGGTTTTTTGTAACGAAGTACTTCGTTGGGGCAGTTTTCATCCTACCGCTCGCCTTGGTAGTTCTCGAGTTTCGGCGTCCATTAAAGCCTTGACTCGCAGTGTAGCCAAGGCTACACTGATCGAAATGCTTAGCCATGGCTACAATTTCGGTAACATTCTTAGAGTAATGAATAGCATGAACTTTTCTGCACAAATTCGCATTTCAAGAGCATTTACGTTGGTAGAACTCTTGACCGTTATCGCGATCATCGGTGTGCTCGCGGGCCTGCTATTGCCTGCCATTCAATCGGCTAGAGAGGCTGCGCGAAAAATGCAGAGCGTCTCTAACTTACGCCAGATCGGCCTGGCTATCTCGAACTATGAGATCGCCACCAAGCGTATTCCGCCAGGCTATAGCGTCGATATGCAAAAACCAAATCGGAACGCGGTAACGCTCGACAACGGCAACGGTTGGGGATGGGGGGCCGCATTGCTTCCTCATTTAGAGCAAGCAGTGACTTACGATAAGATCAATTTCTCTAGTCCATGTTGGGATCCAGAAAACGCTCGAGTCGTCAAGACACACATTCCTGTCTTTATCAACCCGAGCGCAGAAAACATACGTGGCCTGGTAAAGATCAATGATTTAAATGGCCAACTATTGGCAGAGTTTGCACGCTCGCATTATGTCGGCAACGTTGGCCAAGACGAGCCGTGGGGATATGCACCTCCTATCGAGGACTGGTCCGCGATTGCGAGTGGGCCTTTCTATCGAAATTCAGATATCGGTTATTCCGCAGTCACAGATGGACTATCCAACTCGGTTTTTGTCGGGGAGCACACGACGATCAGTGATAAGACTTGGGTAGGTGTTGTCAAGGATGCAATATGCTGTCCTATTGATCCGAATCGATTTCCGTTTACCGAATGCGATGTACCAGCGACTTTTGTTCTATCGCATTCAGGCCCGGCAATTGATGAACCGGGAATTGTTCATCCACCATCCTATCCTACTTGTCACGTCTGCCAGCAGTACGCGCCGTGGACTAGTCGCGGTGGGTACGTACTAATGGGTGATGGCGCAGTTCACTTTATTTCTGCAAGGATCAATCTTGATACGTGGGCGGCAATGTCCAGTATGAATCGTGGGGAGTCGGAACCGGAAGGAATTCAATGAGAGCATTCAAGTCTGTCGTACTGGTATTCGCTCTTTGCGTTGTAATCCTACCAGCCGGGTGTGATCAGCCTCCAACAGTTACTTCGGTCGAGTCGCAAGAGTTGATTTTGCGTTTCTATACCGCATGTAACACGCAAAATCCCGAACGGCTAAAGGTGGCAAAACAAGTTTTTCAAACGCTGGTTGAAGAAGGGAGAATTTCCGCTCCTGAGCAAGCTCGTTTTAACCAGTTGATCGAATTGGCTGACCAAGGACGGTGGGACCAGGCAGCCGATAAGGCATATGCTTTCTCGCAGGGCCAAGTCCGATAGGCTTTCTAAAATGTAAATCAGTGCGCGCCCATGTAGCGGTAGTCGTAAGCCGAAGTCGCTCAAGGAATTAGAGACGGGGCGCTGGTTCGCAAGGATTCGAGTTTGTTAAACGCATCAACGACGAAGTGAGATCGAAAGATTGAAAGTCGATCGACCGCTGAGATCGCCACGGCGAACTGTTTGATTTCCTGGTTCAAGTCAGACCGGCTGACGAGACTAGCAGGTAATCCGACATCAAGCGGGATGGTCACTCAGGACTCCTGGCGGGTATTCGTCGGGTTGAGCAAGTGTTTTAGCCTTCGAGAGATGGTCTCGATCAGCGCTTCCAAACAGCCCGGCGATGTGGCGGCGATGACTTCTTGGTAGATGTTATATCCGTAAGTATTCGCGGGTGGGATGTAACCGGGCTGCCAATCGTTGGTGAGGGTAGTCACGATGACAGGATGATCGGCAAAACGTTCACGTAGAGCGATCTGGAAGATTTGATATAGCTCGCCTGGGACAAACACCCAAATGGCGTAGCCAAGAATGCCCAATCGCAAGGTCAACGGATACGAGCGACCCGGCACCAGATTTTTCAATCGGGTAAGCTGCCTCGTGCGTTGTTCGACTTGCGCGCGACAATCGCGTACGCGGAATTCATCGTTAGCCGCACGGGCTAACGCTTCTTCGGCAAGCCATTGTTCTTGCTCTGAGGTTGTCTGTTCCAGAGTGGGAAGATCGTGTCGATACGGGAGATCCACTACGAGTTGTTCCCAGTGCCATTGGTTCGAGTGTCGTTGGGTGTTGTCCGTAAGCGGTTCATGTTTCCAAGTGCCGATCTCAGTACCTGAGACAACTGAACCGGCGTAACGATACTCGGTTCCCGGTGGTGGCAAAGTGGCCAGTGTTGAAATCGCTGCGTAACCGACTTGTCGGCCATTGCGATCTGCGATGGCCGTATCGCCGACGAATCCTTCGCGCGGACCTAGATCGCCAGAGGCTCCTTGCAAAAAAAGGCACAGTCCACCTTCCGTCTGCTCGATGACTTCACGCATTGCACCGACCCAATCGGGACTGATCAGCGTGTTGTCCCAAGCCAAGGTCGTTGGGTGGCAGGCATAGTTGACAATCGTTGACAGATGCGTTCCCACAGGATCAGAGATTCTGGCGAGCAAGAGTGTGTCGTCAGCGCGTCCTGTTGGGTTGAAGCCGCAGACATATCGCGAACGCTCCTCATCGAAGAAGTCACGATGGGCGGCAAGATTGCACCGACCGAGTCCATAGATGATCGTAGCCGGAGCGACTCTGCTTTGAGCTTCACGAGCAAGATCGGCCATTTTCGCTGCCAAGTCATCGAGATACGGACCAAGCAGTTCGCCGCCAGGAAGATTGCTTCGAGTGCGCGACATCCAGCCAGCACCATGAGTGTGTGACATCGCGACCAGGATGTTGTCGTATCCGACGTTCGTCGTGTTTTGGATCGACTGTCGAATACTTCGCAGTTCCTGAGCATCGAGAATGCAATGATCGACGGCCACAATGATCTGCGGCTCACCGGTCGTTGGAGCTGCCGGTTCCAGCCAGAGCAACGTGGCTTCGAGCGGTCGATGGACTCCGGTCGCGCGGTCATGCATCGCTGCTCCCCACATGCGATGGTAGATGCCGACTGGAGGCGTGATGTCGCATCGCGAGACTGCGGCCCGACAGCGAGATTGCGGTGTTCTAACGACCCTCATATTCATCTCCAAATAGAGTGCCTTGTGGATTCAAAAGTGCCCAGCATAGGGCATCGATAGCCATGACTCCGGCGAACAGAAACAGAATCAAATTCCAGTTGCCAGTCTGGGCAACCAACCAACCGGCAGTCACCGGGAATAACGCTGCTCCCATATTGCCAAACATGTTCATTGTGCTGAAGACGGTAGCCACATGTCGCCCACCGAAACCGATGGCGACGGTATAGCCGCTGACACCGCCGAAAGTGGCGAAGAACGCGCCTAGAGTAATCAGTGCGATACTGTGATTGACATCATGCACGAAGTAAGAAGCGACGATGAGCAACGAGCAAATGCTCATGCCCACTACGGCAATGCCCTGTCGACTCATGCGAGAGTTGCCGGTTCGCTTCAAGAGCCAATCGGAGAAGAAGCCTCCGGTCAAACTGCCAACTACACCACCGACCCCCGCGACCGTGGTGAGAATCCCTGAACCAAGCAGTGACACATCGCGAGTCTTCTGCAAGAACGTCGGAAACCAGGTCACGAAAAACACCATCCCCGCCGCGCGGAAGAACTGCTGTCCACACAGCAACGCCAATGGCCAACTACGGAGCATGACGGACCAATCTACGGGCGACCGAACGTGTCTTGTATTTTCTGTGGCAGGGAGTTTCCGCAGCGAGATCATCCCCAGAAACGCCACGGTCCATACAACGCCGGGAATTGCATAGGCTGCAAGTAATAGTCGCCAGCGATCTATTTGAAAGGCGTCGGCCCACGGTGAAAGCGAGTCAAG
>Ga0105045_10005785_pt1 | contig 10900 bp, 10 predicted proteins | sample MAT02_FD_78089 | JGI IMG/M metagenome (GOLD analysis project Ga0105045, IMG submission 78089) | Freshwater microbial communities from Lake Fryxell liftoff mats and glacier meltwater in Antarctica - MAT-02 (megahit assembly) | ecosystem: Environmental > Aquatic > Freshwater > Ice > Liftoff... | reverse complement strand
TGAGTATGTGCTGCCACCAAACATCTCAGTCTCAGACGCGATGCGCGCGGCCGGTGGGTTGACGCCAGCGGCATTCCTGTTCGGCGCCGAATTCAGCCGCGAGAGCGTGCGGCGTACTCAGCAGGAAAACTATGAACGAGCGCTGCGCGACTTGGAAACCGAGTTCACCCGCGCCGCGACCACACAGCGCACGTCCAATGCGGATGAGGCCGCAGCGGCTTCAGCACGCGGTAAATCGTCGACACGGCTCATCGAACGCCTGCGAGCGATCAAGCCGACCGGTCGTGTCGTGCTGCAGATGCAGCCGGACCAACCCGACCTGCCAGACCTAGCACTGGAAGACGGTGACCGTATCTACATCCCGCCACGCGCGACCACGATAGGCGTGTTCGGCAGCGTCTTCAATGGCGGCAGCTACCTGTTCAACGAGGGCCGCCTAGTCGAGGACTATCTACGCCTGGCTGGCGGCCCCACCCGCGGCGCAGACACTGAGAGCGCTTTCCTGATTCGCGCCAACGGCAGCGTCATCAGCGGTCTGCAAAGCAGCGGCTTCTGGCGCCGAGGCGAACTCAAGGGCATCGTGGCGATGCCCGGCGACACTATCTTCGTACCCGAGGAGATCAACAAAACCACTTTTGTGCAAAGCGCCAAGGACTGGACACAGATCCTCTACCAGCTGGGCATTGGCCTGGCGGCGGTTTCTACTTTCAGGAATTGACGTGAACCAGGTTCAGGAATCGCCGGTCGTCGAGGGCGGCCCAAATTGGGTAGACCTTGTCCTGCTGGTGGCCACTCACCGCTGGTTGTTGCTGCTAGGGCCCTTGCTGACCGGCCTGGCGGCGCTGGCCATCAGCTTCGCCATAACACCGGTGTTCACTGCCCGCACTACCTTCGTGCCGCCTCAGCAGGCCCAGAGCGCCGCGACCGCCGCGCTTGCCTCACTGGGCGCGCTGTCGGGCCTGGTGGGCGCTGGAGGCAGTCTGCGAACGCCGGCAGACCAGTACATGGCCCTGATGCAGAGCGCCACCATCACCGACCGGCTCATCGACGATTTCAAACTGATGCAGGTGTACGGCGAGAAATACCGCAGTGACACGCGCGAGGAACTGGCCAAGAACGTGCGCATTGCCATTGGCAAAAAGGACGGCCTGATCAGCGTCGAAGTCGACGACACCGACCCGGCCCGCGCCGCAGCCATCGCCAATCGCCATGTCGAGGAACTGCGCAGCCTGTCGTCGGAACTGGCGCTAACTGAGGCCCAGCAGCGGCGCGCCTTCTTTGAAGGCCAGATGCAGCAGACGCGCAAGCTGCTCGAAGAGGCCCAGCAGTCGCTGCAGGCCAGCGGCTTCAATTCCAGTGCGCTACGCGCCGAGCCCAAGGCCGTGGCCGAAGCATATGCGCGGCTAAGGGCCGAAACCAGATCCGGTGAAGTGCGACTCCAAATCTTGCGTCGCACGCTGACCGACGCTGCACCTGAAATCGCTCAACAGCAGGCCATGCTGGGTTCATTACGGGGCGAATTGGCGCGTCTGGAAGCCACCAACACTTCCGCTAGCCAAGGAGATTACGTCGGCAGGTACCGCGAATTTAAGTACCAGGAAACCTTGTTCGAGCTACTGGCCCGTCAGTTCGAACTGGCGCGTCTGGACGAAAGCCGTGAAGGCGCCCTGATCCAAATTGTCGACAGAGCCACGCCGCCGGAAAAGAAGAGCAAACCGCGGAGGCTGCGCTTGGCGCTGGCCAGCTTCGGCGCGGCCTTGCTGCTGCTGCTGGTGGGCGTGGTAATCCGCCATGCCTGGCACCTGGCGCAAACGACACCCGAAACCGCCGCCAGTGCGGCGCGGCTACGTGGCCTTTGGCGCAGGGTCTGATATCGGCAATGTCACCGGCCATGGCACCGGCTAGATTGCGTAGGGCAGCAGGGCCGGGCGCGGCTTTTTTGTGTATGGGCCTGGTGCTGCTCCTGATGTTTTGGGTGAAGGATGAGCTGAACCCCGACTGGCTGGGGTATGCCGCCATTTACCAGGAAGCTGGAGCCTGGCTCGCCGAACAAGGCCGCGACCCGCTTTTCCTGCTGCTGATGGGCGTGATGTCTACCCTGTTCGGGCCCGACGGTTACGAGATGTTCCGCATCGTGCTGGCAGGGTATTTCGCGGTCTTCACTTACCTGCTATTGCGCAGCCGCCAAGTGCCGACCGACAGCCCGAACCAGAGCTGGCCGCTGCTGCTTCTGGGGCTGCTGCCATTTGTAGCGCCGCGCTTCACGATCCAGATTCGCGAAGGCCTGGCCTTGACGCTGGTGCTGATCGGTTTGGCGCTACTGAACCGCCCAGCTCTCACTGCCACGGCGGGGACCACGCACCGCACAGCCCTGTGGCCAACCGTATTGTTGTTTGCTGCCGGGGCGGCCTTGCATTCGGGCACCGCCGTTTTGCTGCTGGCTTTGCTGGCCGCGCTGGCCGTGCGCCATGTCTGTGCCGGCGCCATTCGGCTGGAACTGTGGTTGCTGTTTAGCCTGGGCCTGGTGGCGGTGGCTGCCAGTGCCGTGGCTTCAACCGTTGGACTGGCCACACCCGCCGGGCGCGCCGTGGTCGACGATCTGTACGGTTTACTGGCCGACGCGGACGCTACGGTTTCAGCAGCCAAATGGGCCTATTGGGGTGTCTATGGCCTGGGTGTACTGGCGCTGGCCGGCCGTGTGCGCAGCCTTTACCAGCGAGGCCTGCTATCCGAGGGACTGCGGTTGGTACTGGGCATGGTGACCTTGGTCATGCTGCCAGCCATTTACGTGACAGCGCTGCTGCTGCTGGGCGCTGGCATGCCGGCGATCGTTGTTTCGGGTGCAGCGCGGGTGATGAACATGCTGCTCTCAGTGAGCCTGCTGGTGCTGGCCCTTCGCGGCGCGCTGAATCTGCGCCTGGGGTTGCTATGCCTGCTCGTGCTCATCGACCAAGCGCGCGTGATCGTCGAATCCGTAGTCGGTGCTGGCATCGTCGAGACGCTGTGAATACGGAAAATTCTGGGCCGCTGGTGGTGGCCACGCTGATGTCCGTTTACGGTCGCGACGACGCAAAGGCCTTCACTGCGGCCATCAAGTCGGTGCTGGACCAGGACCTGCCATCGGGAGTTGTCTCCAATGTCTATCTCGGGATCGACGGACCGCTACCACCGACGCTGCAGGCTGCAGTCGCTGCCATCGAGTCCCAACTCTTCCTGGTACATCGCAACGCAAAGAACCAGGGGCTGGCGCATGTGCTCAACGCCCTGATCGAGCGGCTGCAACGCGAAGCCTTCGTTTTCCGCATGGACGCCGACGACGTGTCGCTGCCGCAGCGCTACAGACGCCAACTGTCGTATCTGCAGGCCCACCCCGAGATTGACATTCTCGGCACCGCCATCACCGAAAGCGACGAAACCACCGGCCGGCAGCGTGTAATTCGCTTCGCTGCCGGCCCAGCAGAAGCGCTGGCGCGGATGCACTGGCGCGTGCCCGTTGCCCACCCTACGGTCTGCATGCGCGCGCGCGTGCTGACACTGGCAGGCGGTTATCCGGTCGAGAGTACAAACGAGGATGTCGCACTGTGGTTCCGGTGCGCGGACCTGGGCCTGCGTTTCGACAACCTTCCCGAGCCGCTGCTGGTGTTCCGCGTGGGAACAGATTTTTGGCGCCGCCGGGGGCTGCGCAAGGCGCTCTCAGAGTTGATGTGCTACTTGCGCGGAATCCACCGGCTCCACGGCTGGTTCACTCCAGCCTACGGCGTGCCAGTGCTGCGTTTCTGCCTGCGGCTGATGCCGACGCATGTATCGCGCTGGGCCTACAGCCTGGCCTGGCGTAGAGGCAGTTAAGTCAATCTGGGGACACCTGGGTAGACTCGTATCAGTCTGTATCTCCGGAAGTACGCCTCTGTGGATACGCCGCGACCTGCCACCATCATGAACCGCTTTCTGCTTACACAACTGAAGAGCAAGTTCTTCAACATCCGGCGTTTTGCACCACAGGCGGTCGACGTGCTCGATGTCGGCGTAGCCAATCGCAGCGCCTTCGAGATGAAGCAGGTGCTGCCCGCTTGCCGCTACCACGGCGTCGACCGCGACGCTTCCTTTGACGAGCAGGAACGGGCGCTGATGCAACGCTTCACGCTGATGGATCTGGAGGCCAACCCGCTGGCCACCGCCGAGCGAGAGGCCTACGACCTTGTGGTCATCAATCACGTGCTCGAGCACGTGGACAACGGGTTACAGGTCGTCCGACAAGCGGTGGGCTGCCTGAGACCGGGCGGCACGCTGTATCTGGAAGTACCCAACATTCGCAGCCTGCGCCGAGCGTCCAGCCGCTTCAGCTATCACTTCCACGATGACCCGACGCACAAGCGTTTGTACTCGGAAGAGGAGCTTTGCAATGCCGTGATTAGCGCTGGGGGCAAGATCGTGGAATGCGGTGCGGCAAGCACGCCGCTAAAGACACTGCTGTCTCTTCCGCGAGCGCTGCTATCACTGCTGCGCGGGCAGCCGCTGGGACATTTGTTCGTGCATAGCCGAGGCGCCATCACCTACATCGTCGCGCGGCGCCCAGCCGTCGCTTGAATCGCGGCCGAATGAGGTTGGGGACTCAGTGCACCGTTCCAGCGTCGGCGGCGAGGGCGTTGCCCAAGCGCATTCCTCGGCGGTCCAGCCAAACGAAACGTTCCTCTGGCCCCAGACCTTCCTGCGTCCGTTCGTAGATGACGACGCGACCAGCCTGGGCTGCAAAAACCTCGCGCGACAGCTGCGCCGCCAAGCCTTCGACGCTGGTGCCCAGCATCATCAGCAGCACTGCGTCGCCACTGTGGGTTACCTCGGAGCGCGTGGGCATGGCGCGTCGTGAAATGCATTGCAGCGCCAGTTCGTCGGTAAGGCGCGTCCAGACAGCAACGCCAGCCAACAGGCCCTGGCGACGTGCGCACATCACGTGCCCCTGCTGCAACGAGCGGTCTAGCTCGGCCACGCGAAACAAGGGCAGGTCGGCATACTGCGGCAGTACGGCCAAGAAGTGAATGATGGACCGGAAATTGTCACTGGTGTTTTCAGCGATCCCGAATTGGTCGCTAGCGGCTGCGATGCTGGATTGGTCTATGGTCATGAGAAAGTGAGTCTGAATTTGGGAGCTCAAGTGTACGCAGCGCGTGATGTCTATAACCGCTCCCAGCGAGCAGGCATGATGTTCACTCCTCGCATGGGGTCAATAAACCAGCGCTGTGGTGCCACCACTCTCTGACCTGGGCGCTGGCCAAGCCAGGCGCCCCACCAACTGAAGCTGCTGTTAGCAATCACATGGTGCTGACAGTGGCTCATTAGACGAAGGTCGTTGTAGCTATCGGCGCCACGGTTGTGGTCAACGAAGTGCACCGGGTGCCTGCAGGAAGCCAGCATCTCGCGGGCCCAGGCCAATTCGTCGGAGAAAACGAAGAAGTGCGCTTGGGGATGACTATCCAACATCCGGCTGATTGCCGCGCGGTAGTACGCCGGCGTGCAAACTGCGTAGATGCCCTGGTTCTTCAGATTGCTGATGTAATCGCCACGTCGCAGATGCAGGCTGACTGACGTGCATGCAGCAATGCGAGACAACCAAGCCGCGTTGGCGGCGCAGGGCGGCTCACGAAACTGTAGAGTGGCTCGCAGCGCAGCCTGCGCGTCGTCAAAATAGCTTTCGCTCTGCCAATAGCCCTGCAGATAAGTCGGCCCGCTGGCGGCGAGTACGCCGGGCAGAAAGCGGCCATCGGCAGGCTCGAACCAGGCGCGACCATGGCAGCGTTGCCCCGGCGCTAGGTGGGGGACAAGCCGACGCATCAGCGGAAACCGGTAAGTGCCAAGCAAGTCGGACAATTGCTCCGGCGTGGCTGTTGGCACATCGACCGCGAAGACCCGCGCCAATTCGTAGCCCTGATGCAGCTTGTAGCCCACGAATTGGTCTAACGCCAGCACCAAGGGCAGCCCGGCGCGTAATGCCAGGGCCTGGCCGCAGGCGAGCTGAAACATCTGGTTGCCCAGGCCGCCGATAAGGTTGCTGACGATCGCGTTCACAACGCCTTGCTCGGCAATTGCTGAGGCCGTGGCCAAACGGTCAGAAGCACCGCCGCGAGCAGCAACGACGCTGTCTGTACCAAGGCGGTGGTCAGTGCCGGCTGCGGGGCCGTAACTGCCCAGGACACAGCGAAGAGATTACCTAGCGCCAACAACAGTAGCAGCGGCCAGACTGGTCGTCCCCAGCCTCCCACAGCCGCACCGCCCCGATAGCGGCTGACAGTGGCGAAGCTACAGTAACCGAACAGAAGCAGGAAAGCGGCTAGCAGTTCGATCCCCCGGGGCGGCTGCCCCGCCAACCAGGCGAAGCAGCCGGCCAGCGCCAGCCCGGCGAAGGTGCCAGAACCCAGCGAAATTACCCAGAACAAACGCATTGGTGACAGGCTGAGACGTTCGCCTAGCCGACTAAGCAAGCGGCCGTTCGACCAAAACATTACCAGCGGCATCAGCATCAGCGACGACACGAATATTCGCGTGACAACACCAATGCTCACGCCGACCTCTGTAGGTGTTCGTGCGTCCAGAAAAAATGGCGCATTGATGATGAGGCCGTCAAACAACGCCATCGACATCTGGCTGGGAAGCCCCTGGCCGCGCGCGTGCCAGACCGCCCCGACGGCGCGCCGCAATCGGCACCGCAGCCGCCACGCGAGCCGGGCCTGCATCAGCGCCAGCGGCAACCATTGGATAAGAAGAGCTCCGAGGGCGCCGCCAGGCGTACGGAACAGGGCCAGACATCCGAGTGCAGCGACTGCACCGACGGCTGCGGCCTGTGCAACCACGCTGCGGCGGCCTACAGCGGCGCGGAGCAAATCCAGATCCAGCCCCCAGAACAGGATCACCCAGGCCGCTAGCGGCAAACCCCAGACCGCCGGCATTGGCCCCGCGAGTACGGCGCCGGCGAGCGGCAAGAGCAACAACGCAGCCCAAAGTACCCGGCTGTATGCGCGCAGGGCGCGCCGTAGCTTCTCGCTGCGACGCTCTGTGCCGTGCAGCGCCGCCGCCTGCGAACACAGCAGGCGCAGCGCCGACATGAAGAACCCGGTGATGAATAAAAAATAGTAGAGGCCCTTCGCATCGGCGGGTACCAGCCAGCGCGCAATCAAGGCAAAAACTGCGAACGAAACCAGGCCCGTGAACAGGCGCAGGCCGATGAAGATCGCCGTTTCCAGCGCCGTGGTGCGCAGCAGTCGGTTCATGGCGGGGTCGCGCGAACTAGCAAGCGCTGTCCAACGCGCCAGGCCAACCAAAGCAGGGTTTCGGTCGCCCGCAGCACACTAGAGCGCGGCGTGCGAGCGGCCCAAGGTTCGGCCTGCGTCTGCAGCACGCCCATTGCGAGCTGGTCGAGTTCGCGGCGTGCGGTGGCCGCCAGTTGCGGCCGTAACACTGCCGTGATCGAGTGCACATCGTCGACCCGCGACAGCACGCCCGCCTGCGGCCAGGCCGCAATGCGGTTAGCGCTCGCCAGCAAACGCACATAGGCTTCGACGTCGACCAGCCAGACCAGGCTCTCGTCGTAGCGCACGACGGCATGGTCGCGCACGATCAGAGCCGACGGCGGCCCAATGAGGTTGCGTCGCAACAGGTATCCCGGCCAACGGTGCAGCAAGGCAGCAGCCCAGCGCGGAGGAAAGTGTAGGCGCGGCCGTTGCCCTGGCTGGTGCTGGACCCGGCAGCGCAGGATCCAGACTTCAGCTGTATCGCTCCGCAGCTCGGCCAGCAGCGGCGCCAGGCAGGCAGCTGCATCCGGCTCCTCGTCGTGATGCAACAGCCAAATATAGCGGCCAGTGGCCTGCGTGAGCAGGACGTTCCAGTTGCGCACGGCGCCCAGCGCGGGTTGGTTGCGCTGATAGTGGCGACGGGAGAAATCGGGCGATGGCAAGGCCTGCACCGCAGCGGCAATGCGCGCTGCCGCAGCGTCGTCGGTTGAATCATCAGAGACACGGATTTCAATCTCACCCGGCGCGCCCAAGTCAGTCAGCCGGGCCAGGATGCGCTCGACCCCGGCCGACTGGTTATAGGCCGGAATCAGCACGCTCAGCAGCACTGGCGTCACCCCGCCAGACCCTGCGACTTGGCCCGCGCCTGCTGATATTCGGGCACCAGGAGTGCCAGAGCGGCGCGAACCTGCTCTTCACTCAAGGATGTCGCGCTGGCAGCCAGCGCCAGCAATGGCGCCACCGGTTCGGCTTCCTCGCCCATCAGCGCCACCAGCAGGCGCGGCGTGCTGGTGGGCTGGGTGTTGTCGTCGTGGGCCAGCAGTTCCTCGAACAGCTTCTCACCCGGGCGCAAGCCGACGAAGCGGATCTCGATCTCGTCGGGCGTGTGCCCGGCCAGACGTATGAGCGAACGCGCCAGGTCGACGATGCGCACGGGCTCGCCCATGTCCAACACCAGAACCTGGCCGCTTTCGCCCACCGCTCCAGCCTGCAGTACCAAGCGCGCGGCCTCGGGAATTGTCATGAAGTAGCGGATGATGTCCGGGTGTGTCACCGTCACTGGGCCGCCGCGGGCGATTTGGTCCTTGAACTTCGGAATGACGCTGCCGCTACTGCCCAGCACGTTGCCGAACCGCACGGCCATGAAGCGCGTGCCGGGGTGTGTGGTGGCCATCGACGCCATCACCCGTTCTGCGGCACGTTTGGTGGCACCCATCACGTTGGTAGGGTTGACGGCTTTATCGGTGCTGATGAGTACGAAGCGCTCGACCCCCGCTTCGGCTGCGGCCAGTGCAGCGTGGTAAGTGCCAAGCGTGTTGTTGCGTAGCGCGGTTGCAGCGTTGTCGTCCTCCAGCAGCGGAACATGCTTGTAGGCCGCAGCATGAAATACCACCTTCGGCCGCCATTGCAGAAACATCAGCCGCATCTGGGCCAGGTCTTTGACGTCGCCCAGCAGGCGCACCAGCGGCAGCCCCGGGAAGCTGAGTGACAGTTCCTGCTCGATGCTGTAAAGGTTGAATTCCGACTGCTCCAGCAGCACCAATCGTGCCGGCTGCTGCAGCGCTAACTGGCGGGCCAGTTCGCTGCCGATGCTGCCGCCAGCGCCGGTGATGAGCACTGTACTTCCGGCCAGCATCTGGCGCAGGCAGGCTTCGTCGAGTTGTACCGGTTCGCGACCGAGCAGGTCTTCGGGTTCGATGTCGCGCAGCCGTTCCACGCGGCTGCGGCCGGTGCGCAATTCATCGACCGAAGGCACGGTGAGTACTGGTAAGCCAGTGCCACTGGCCAGTTCCAGCGCCCGCCGCCGCTGCGCTGCAGTGGCCCCCGGCAGCGCCACCACCACATGCGTTGCCAAGCCGCGCCGGGCTTGGTCTGTGACTGCTTGCAGCGGCCCCAGCACCGGCACGCCGCCGATGCGTGCATGCTGCTTGGTCGGGTCGTCGTCCAGCAGCCCCAGCACCACCCAACCCTGCGCGCGGATGCTGGCCAACAGTAGGCGAGCTGCTGCGCCGGCACCCATCACCAGGGCCCGCCGCACTTCTCCTGCGTCACCGGCCAAGCGCGCGAGCATTTGCTCGTAGAACATTCTGTAAACGATGCGCGCGATACACAGCCCCATCAAGCTGACAAAAGGGTGCAGGGCCAGCACCGCACGTGGCACCTTGCTTAGGCCCAGGGCCACCACAATTAGCGCTGCTAGCGTTCCCGCCAGCAGGCACGCCAGGGTCAGCCGCTTGACTTCGCCAAAGCCCGAAAACCGCCACAGGCTCTGCGGCACCCGCAGCAGCACCAGCGCCGCTATGTAGGCCGCCACCACACCCAGTAGCACCCAGCCGTCGTAGGCCGGCCGCGCCGTCGCCCAGCGCTCGAAGCCCAGCCGGAACAGATATGTGATGTGCCAGCAAAGCGCAATCACAGTGGCGTCAACCAGAAGCGACAGCGGCTGCCGGTGTACCCGCAGGCGGGCAAGCAGCAAATCCATCTTCTGCCACCAACCGCCGACCACACTGTCGTAGGGTGCTGTCATCGGTTCAGGGCTTGGCGCAACAGCACCGCGAGCGTGCGGCCCAGCACGCCCAGGTCGGTGGTCAAAGTCGCCCGTTCGGCATAGGCCGCGGCGCTCTGCAGCTTGCGCGGCAGGATGTGGTCGATGTATTGACGCTCGGCGTCGGCTGAAGCGGCCAGCAGCTCCGCTTCGTCAATAAAATCCAGTGAGGCAGGGTCGGTGATGCCTGGGCGCACCGCCAGAACGCGTTCGCGTAACGCGCTCGGGTAGTGCGCCACGTAACGCGGCACCTCGGGTCGCGGGCCGACCAAGCTCATACGACCGCGCAGCACGTCGAGGAGCTGCGGCAATTCATCGATGCGCGTACGGCGCAGAAACGTGCCCACGCGTGTGATGCGCGGGTCATCGCCCACTGTCAGCGGCGGCCCCAGCAAAGGCGCGTCGGCCTGCATGGTGCGGAACTTGTGGATGCGAAACGGCACCCCATTCCTGCCCACCCGCTGCTGACGGAAGAACACCGGCCCGGGCGAATCCAACCGGATGAGCAGCGCCACGCCCAGCAGCAGCGGCGACAGCAGAAGCACAGCCAAGCTGGCTACGCACAGGTCGAACAGCCGCTTGGCCATGGACGTCTCAGCCCAGCGCAAAACGCACGGCGTCGGCCACACGGGCGACGTCGTCGTAGCCCATGCGCGTATACAGCGGCAGGCTGACCATGCGTTCATAGGCATGCTGGCTGTGCGGAAACTGAGTCGGCTTCAGCTCATACCGGTCGCGCCAGTAGGGGTGCAGGTGCAGCGGGATGTAGTGAACGCTGCAGCCGATGCCAGCGTCGAACAGGCGTTCGATGAAGCGGTCGCGTTCGATGCCAGCGTCATCTGCCAAGCGCACCACG
>Ga0105045_10005783_pt1 | contig 10900 bp, 13 predicted proteins | sample MAT02_FD_78089 | JGI IMG/M metagenome (GOLD analysis project Ga0105045, IMG submission 78089) | Freshwater microbial communities from Lake Fryxell liftoff mats and glacier meltwater in Antarctica - MAT-02 (megahit assembly) | ecosystem: Environmental > Aquatic > Freshwater > Ice > Liftoff... | reverse complement strand
GCCACCCGAGTACAACGATTTCAACGACGTTCACCGCGCACACAATGGAGCTGCAGGCACGCGCATCATTATCGAGTGTCTGCGAGCTCAGTTGCCCCCGGAAATTTTTGATGCAGTAAAATGATTTACTCTTCCCGTTGTTTGCTGGTCACCGCAGTGGTTCGCGGGGGCGAGACTGTGGCGGGGTCCGGTTCCATGCCGGCCAACCGAGCCGAGCGCCGCGTGAAGGCGCCCATCGACTTTTCCAGGACCTCGTCTCGACGCGCGCGCTCTCGCGAATCGCGCATGCTGGGCAAGCCTCCGTCGCTGGAAGGCTCGGGAATGGCGTGTGCACGGCGCAGACGCCACTCGCGGTAAGCGCATTGGAATTTCTTGACCACGATGACGCAGACAGCGATCGCAACCAAGATGCCAAGGACGCGGGCGCGGGCAACCCACAGCACAGGCGGTGCCAAAAAGCCAAAGAGAAGCAAACCCTTGTTGTCGCCCAGAAAGCGGCGCTCCATCTCAACTGCGTAGATATAGTTGTGACGCGCGCGCAATCAATTAATAACCCTGCATATTGTTAATAGAAACGCGGCCATATCTATTAATGTTGTTATGGTCCGGCCGTTCTAAATATTGCTGGTGATGGCCTTGAATTGGGTGCTGCACGCATTCTCTGGGCGCCGTGCCAAAGGCAGTGAGGCGACGCCCGAGCCTCTCGACCCAGAATCGTCAGAGGCCCGCTGCCTCGAGTTCATTGAAAATGCGCAGAAAACCACACTGCGCCTGCAACGCTGCGACGAGTTGGGCTTTGTGCATTTGTTCGTTGTGCCGTTCCCAGGCCTGGACGTCGACGGCCTGGTCAAGTCGCTATGCAAGGAGGTGGGCTGCTTTCGCGAGGCGCGACACAGCAGCGATGCAAAAACCGAGGCCCACTACAAGACATTGGCGGCGATTTGCGAGGCGGCCCGCCCCCACATCATGGAAGACGCAACGGCCGCCACGCGCTACATCCGCGCCACGCAGCAGATTTTCATGTTGCGAATGCTGCACATCGGGCGCTACCGCGCGACAGACGGCCGTCGCGTGATGGTCCACACAATCTCTCCGCTAGACGGCAAGTATTTTGACCTCCCGCTCATCGTGAACGCATTCAAGGGCACCTCGGAGGCCTTTTCCGAGGATGACATTGCGATGTTCCGCCTGGGCTACAGGACCAATCGCAAAATGATGGATCGCATGTCCATGATCAAGAACAGCGTGTGGATTTATCCTCACCTCGATGGCAAATCGTGGACCCAGCACATGCACTCAATGGCATCCAAGCACTCGGCGGCCTACATGACCTACGTGGAGCAGTATCGCGAAAAGGCCGAGGCCTTCTTTCACAACAACAAGTTTACGTTCAACAAGCACGCCGTTCGTGTTGAATTCAGCACATTGGCTCTTTCCGACCGCACGCTGGTGTGGGACGTGGCGCAGATGCTGTGCAAGTTTGTGCTGAACCAGAACAATCTCAACGCGTGGGGAGTGCAGCCGAACGAGGAAGATGCCGCAGCTTGCCGGCGATACATGCGCTCATCCGAGTATTTGCACGAGCGTCGGGGCATGGCAGTCATCGTTGGCTCGCTGGTCGATCTGCCAGATTCAATGAGCGAATCGGCCAGCTCCATTTCGACAGGCTCATCGCGCAGTGCCCCGCAGTCCAGTTCGAGTCGCGCGCGCTCTAACTCTCGGCCCGAGTCGCCGGCACCGCGCAAGGCCCAAAGTGCGCGCAATATCAGTTTACCCCTCGCAGTGGTTGCAGTATCACAGCCCGGCTCGCCTCACGCACGACAATCGTCTATGAAAATAGGCGCATCTCCCAGAAATCCGAGCTCAACTGGCAGCGCGCCGGCCGGCTACGGTCGCAGCACGTCGTTCAACGGCACCGACGCCAGGAAGCGCGGCCAGCCGCTCTACGGCAGCGAAACCGAGATAGAACGCCAGGAGTCGGTGCGACAACTCAACTTGTTGGACGAAATCAAACTAAGGGACCATTCGTCTCCAGAGGGACAGTTCGTGGAGGTCGGCTTGTGAGCCCTTTAAAATGATAGTAACTGCTATAATATTAATCGAGGTAAAGTGCAGAAATCTAGCAATGAACCACGGCGACGGAGACGACGTGCCGCTAGTGGACAGCCCTCGCCCGCCGCGGCCCACAACGGACCACCCAGAGCGCCCGAATAGCGGAGAGCCGGCTCCACTCCGCCCAGAAATCTCTGCCGCCGACCTCTCCTTGGACCGGCCGCAGTCGCTCAAGGATCGAGCCAGCGAACTGCTTGTCTCGTGGGTTTCCGACCAGAATCGGCGACGTCGCGCGATCATCGGCACTGTGCTGGCAGTGACTGTGCTGGCGGCATGCATTTTCGTTGCGGTGTTTGCGACGATCGACTCTGAGCCCGACGACACCGCCAGCTATCTCGATCACCAAGACTACGAAACCGGCGTGGTGTGGCGCGCGCATGCTGCCGAGCTAGCCGCAGCTCGCAACCCAGACCATTCGCCCTGCTCATCGATGTACCAGCACACTTGCGGCAATATGTTTGCGCAATCGCCGCCAGACCAGTCGGTGGGCGCATTCATTGAAATGCACGAAGCGATAGAAGAATCGCTCGAGCAGATTGTGGTGGATGGCTGGCCTATCATTGGCTCGTGGTTTGACGCGTGCATGAATCGCACCGCGCGCCAAACCGACGGCTTGACGCCCCTGCTGGATATGCTCGGTGTCATCAACGCCGTGGTCGATGCACAAAGTTTCACCACGGCCCTGGCAGCGCTGCATGTCGGCGGCGTGGATGCACTGTACGCAGTGGGCGTGGGCGAGGATGGCAGGAACACCAACATCAACGCGCTATACATTGACGCCGCGCCAGTGCCGTCCTATGGCACCAACAGCTCTGGGTACCGCGCCGCAATCTCTAGACTGATTGGCGCAGCCACTGCAGATCAAGCCCTGGACATCGAGTTCAACCAGCTTTACCCGTACACAATGACCACCGCGCAAAAGCGGATCTTTGAGAACACGTACAATGTGGTGACGGATGTTGCGGCAATTTCTCCCTCGGGTCTTCTCGATTGGAATGCATATTTGGCACTGGTGCTAGAGGGCCGCAGCATGCCGGCCGGTGCGCCCACGATTCTGGTGCAACCGCAATATGCAGCGCAGGTTGAGCGCGTCATGCTGGCAGCGCAGCGCAGTGGCTCGTGGGTTTCGTTGCGTTCCTATCTCATCTACCGCCTGGTGCTGACGTTTGGCGCAGCCTTGCCCATGACCATCCCAGAGGACGACAATTCGCTGGCAGTCGCATGTCTGGACAGCGTTGAAGAGTCGCTGGGCGATATCCTGGGCCACTATTATGTGTCAAAGAATTTTCCGCTCAGCAGCAAGACCGGCGTCGACACCATCGTCAAGAATTGCATCCAGGCCTTCGCTGCGCGCCTGATGCAAATCCAGTGGATGGACGAGCCAACCCGCGCCGAGGCCCTGGCCAAGCTTGCGGCAATCCATACCATGATTGGCTATCCAGACAAATGGAATGACGACTTGCCCCCGTTCGCAATCGATGAAGCTGATTACCTCGGCAATGTGGTGCGAGCCTACGAGGCAATGAGCCGCGCCAACATGCGCTCGCTGTTCTCTGCGCCAGACCCTACTCACTGGCTAATGACTGCATACACGGTCAATGCCTACTACTCGAGCGAAACCATTGTTTTCCCCGCCGGAATTCTGCAAGGGCCCTTTTTCAATCCCAAGGCACCAGAGGAGATCAACTACGGAGCGCTGGGTGCGGTGGTCGGGCACGAAATCACGCACGCCTTTGATGACCAGGGTAGCGAGTACGACTCAAAGGGAATCCGTCGCGATTGGTGGTCGGCCAATAGCAGCCAGGCCTTCTGGGATCGCGCCGAGTGTGTGATTGATCTGTACGACTCATTTGCGGCAATCGGTGGCGAACACGTCGACGGCACGACCACGCTGGGCGAGAACCTGGCAGACATGGGTGGCCTGGCAATAGCATTCGGAGCGTACGAGACTGCCTTTGTCCGCCGATTCCCCAAGAAAGAGCAGCAAGAATTTTATTCGCAGTCTATCAAAGAACTGTTTGGTATGAGTCGCCATCGCCTGTTCTATGCAGCGTACGCCTATTCCTGGTGCACCAAGCTGCCGGCAACGACTACTGCCTATTTGCTCAAGAACGACGTGCACTCGCCGGCAAGGTGGCGCGTCGATGGCACCACCTCGCAATCGGCCAGCTTCTCCCACGTGTTTGACTGCGCAGATCGCGACACGAGCAAAATGTGCCAGGTGTGGTAATAAATCAAAATTTTAGTATACATTCAACATCGGAGCACGACAATGGCGCGGGCTCTTGCGCCGGCGGATACGGATGTGGAACTTCGGTCGGTACGCTGCGCCTGTTCCTCGCGAGGTGTGGAAAATGGAATCTCTTTCCAGTATTTATGGCCCTTTTTGAATACATAAATAAAAAAAACAAATGCCCGAGTACCAAGAATACGAGGCGATCTACAACACGCCATTGGCATCGTCGCCCGACGCTTGCGGTCGCAGCTATTTGCGCACTTTGAAGATGGTTTTTCCCCCCATTGGGTTTGTGTTCGCGTTCCTGTTCATTACAGGCTGCGCAAATGCTGGCGTGGCGCTGGCGATCGTTGCGATCTCTTTCCCAGACATCTCCCACGCGGTGTCGGTGCTGTCGACGGTGGCGCTGGCGATATGCGGCCCAGCAGCGCTCGTGTGTGACATGGCGCTGACATATTTCATTTTGTGGCTTATAGTCTGCGAGCTATGGCATCTGGGCGTCCAGCAGGCGATCTTTGCGGTGGGATTGCGTTTGTCAGCCAGCGTGCCTGCCGCTGCCCTGGCATTGCTCGCTTCCATGGGGCTGGAGATTTGGATCATCACCGAGTGTGTAATCGATGGCGCAATCGGCTGGTTCGGCGGCATCGGGCCTGGCGCCATAGCAATGGTCATCAGCTTGTGTTGGCTACTGTGCGCGCTGATAGGATGCTCGCAGAAGCTCGCCGAGCAAGCCAAATCCACACCCGCGGCGTTTTAACTAAATTTATTTCAAAAGTTGGTCCATTTTTCATAGTCCCCTCGCAGCATGTCTGTCGAAGACGATCTTCGTGCTCGCATTGCCGTGCTCGAGGCTGCTGCCGCTGCGCGACCCATCGCCGATCCCGAGTTTGCGGCTCTCGACGCGCGATTCGAGCGATGGAGGACAGAATCTTTTCGTCAGGTGATGTCTGGCCAGCGCCCCGAGCCTCTGGAGTTTGTGGAACCAGCGCCGCTTGGCTATTGCGACAGTGGCATGAGCAAGTAGGCCGTTGTGATCGCGCATCCGACTCAAATAAATCTTCAGTTTTTAAGTTGGGTTCATTTTTCCGAGGTTCTTTGCCCATGTCCACCACTGCACCTCCGCCTTCCGCTTGCGCCGACGGCTGCCTCTCGCCCCATTCGCACGGGCCGGTTTCTGCGTCCGTCGCGCCGCCATCCCCGACGCTGAAAGACGTTATCGAGTCTGTTCTTGCGTACTGGAAGCAGATCGACACCAGCGTGCGTGCGCTGCTGATCTCGGTCTTCTTCCTTCTTTTGCCGTACTACACCAGCCCCTTCATTGGCTATGGATCGATTGCCGTCTATTTGGCGGGCCAGGTGGTGCAAGCGCACCAGTTTCACTACCGCTACCCAGAGGCTGTGATCAACAATCCTCACATTTCAGCTCTTTTTGTAGTGGTAGCGAGCGGCATTTCCGTTGCCGACGATCGGCTTCGTCGGGGCGACGTGTACCGCTTGTCGGCCCGTGATCTTGTGACGATCTGCGTGTGCATTGCCGCCATCGGCTTCTCCTTCCTGTGCTTCTGCACCATCGTGCTGCGACGCGCATTTGCCGTGATCATCGCCCCGCTGACTTGCGAACGCAAGCTAGAGTGAGAGACCCGCGCCACATAGATCCGGTAAAATAGATCAGCACAGACAAAGGGGTTACTGCGAGTCGCTGGTCCATTTATAAAATTTACTCAGCACCACGAATGTCGACCGCATCTGATTCTCACCAAGAGCCGGAAACCCTGCGACCGGTCGGCAACGCGTGCGACACGATCGCTTTGTTTGCGCGCAGCTGCTGGGCAGCTATCCCTGCCGAAGCGCGCTTGGCACTCGGCCTGCTTGTGGCGATGGGGTGTACTCTCGCAATTCCATCGTCTTCCCACGACAGGACCGCGCTGGCGTTTTTCAGTGCGACGCAACTTTTCCTGGGCTACGCGTTCCATCGCACCCTCACGCATCCGGTGGTCACCAACCCCCACTGGCTGCTGGCCATCGCTGGCGCCATGGGAATGTGTATTCCTGCGCATGTTGAGACGGCGGCCGACGTTTGCTCGCTGGAAGAAAACGGCTGGAACTGCTTTTGCGTGCTGGCATACACGGTGGCCGTAACCATCGGCTATCTGTTAGTTGTTGCAGTCGCAATCAAACACATGGGCGAACTCATCCTTCTGCCTGCGGTCAAGTGGGCCTCCGAGCCACTGACTCGCGCCCGAACCTTGCCCAAGATCGAGTAAATCGCATTGCCATAAATTTTAAAGGGACCTGGGGATGATAACTTATTAGTAAACCGTGGCCCGCAGCCACGGGAAGATCGCAGCGCATTGTTATATGAATTTCGTTGCGAGAAAGCGGCCGGTCGCGCACAACATCAGCGTGATGTTGTCGGTGATCGGCGTGGTCTTGGCTTGCGCAACTGCATATCGCTGTTCATTGCCAAGCTACGAAGCGATCATTGCAGTCGAGAGTGGTCTGGCTGCGCTGGCATGGATCGCGACCGACGTGCAGAGCGCCGAGCACCACAGCGATTGCAATCCGTTCGGCGCGCTGCTCTTCTGGAGCGTGATGCGATTCACCAAAATCACGCCACCCAGGGACGATATTTTCCGCCTGTGCGCTCTCATGACCGAGGCTGTGTCGCTCGTCATTTTGCTGTCATACTCGATTTGCTCCATCAAGCGGCTGGCAAACCGCGCCATGGCCGAGTCTGCGCGCGAGTTTGGGCACACCATTGCAGTGGAATAAAGCGCTTTATTTTTTCCAGTTGATCTTCACATCGCACATGGCAGTCAGGTAGTAGGTGATGCAAGCGCCATCGCGTATGTTGCCACCTGCAAAAGCATGCGATACAAAAAGCACCAGCCCGATGTTCCAAAGTAGTTGGCTGAGCGCGATCTCGGGCATTGTTGCAAAATTTGTGGCACTATCCACTTTCCCAGGCCCGGCAGCATGGACCAATCGCCTGGCAAGATGTGTGCGGTTCTGGCTGCCCTGTATGCGATCTGCGCAGGTCTTGCAGTCTGGCGACCCTACACCGATGATTACGGCCCAATGACGTTTGCTAGCGAGTTCGGCGTGCTGTTGTTGATGGACTCCCTGTATAACAAATGCCACATCAGCCTGGAGCCCGGACACCCTGCCTTGGCGCCGCGCAGCCTGATCATCTATTGCCTGCTGAGCGCACTGGGGCAGGCATGGGGCAATTCTACTTACGACAGGATTGCGCAGATCCTCAAAGTTTTCCTCTTGGTATTCTCTGCGATATCTGCCGTTGTCGACCAGTTTCTTGTGCTCGGCCTGCTCAGATCCAAGGGATACCAAATTAAACTTATTTAGCTTTATTTCTAGGCGGCGAGGCGTGTTATGGAAATTGCAATGACATCGCATCCCGAACGCTTGGTGATACAGCCACAATTTGATGATGGCCAGCTGCTCGAGGACTCTGACAACGCAAGCTGCCCCATGTGCCAGCCCGAATGCCGGTCTCTTGCCAAGCGCGTGATATGCGATGTGGCGAGCGAGGTACGCACCGAACTTGCGCAAGTCTGCCCCCTCTTATGCACTTGGAGGGCTCCGCCGATCTTTATTGGCGCGGCCTGCTGCCTGTCAGTCTTTGATGTCGGCTTTGCAGTGGTGACCGAAAGGCTGGTCGGATTTCCGGCAATGGATATCTTCATTTCGTTGCTAGTGCTCGAATTCGGCATTCTGGTGCTTGCTGGAGTCTTTCTGTGCGCCTGGCATCACACCCGGCACGAGCTGAGGCGGTCCAAAGGGCAAAGGCTCGACGACATGATGGTCCGCGAGGCCGATAACTCTCTGCTCGAGCCGGGAGCCAGCGCAGACCCGTAGTAAAGAAAATTTTGCAAAAAAAAAATGTTGGCATCATCGATCCGCAAGCCTTATAGACTAAAAGGTAAAGAAGGACAAGAAGGACAGAACTAAGCGGACAGAGGGAAACAAAGATAAGTGCGACGAGCGACCAAATCTGCCAGACAAAATTTGATAATTTGGCGCGAGGCCACATCAAATAAAAATTTGTTCGGTTATGGGAAACCGATCGCATTTTTGGGGATGTATGAAAGTGGGCAGATCAAATTTTTACAGTCATGCAGTCCCAAGAGGAACCAAAAGTTGGTGATCGAATGCGATGAATCCCAACACAGCACCAAAGAGCATGCCCGTGCCGATCGCGAGCGCGCCGGTGCCTTGTCTCGCGAGCTGGGATTGCTGGTGGTGGCGTACCGTCCGTGCGATCCGCATTTTGATTTGCATGCGCTCATCGGCTGCATTTCGCACATGCTGGTGATGCGATCGGTGGCGTTCAATCTGCCACTGCGATCGATCACGGCAGCCCGAAGCCTATTCGAGCCCGACATCGCTTGTGCAACCCACCCGAGCGACTCGCCACGTCCGAGCGAAAAATGAGTGACGAGATTAAACTGCAGTTTTATTGGCCTCAAGGTGGTGTGAGTAGGTTTCGGCTGCGGGGGCAACCTGACCGCGCGCCAGCGCCATGCGATAGACGTGTGCGTCCCATGCCACCGTAGAATACATATTGGCCGATACGCCTGCCTTGGCCCAGTGTATTTCTGCAAATGAATAGTCCAGGTTGGCGACGAGCTTGTGGCGGGCCACTTGCGGTTTGAGTTTCTTGTGCACATAGGGCTTGCCCTGGTAGCCGGCCAAGTATCGCTTGTCCTCGGCCTCGGTGTCAACGCCGTCGTCGAGCAGGTTTGCCGACAAGCCGTCATTGCACATCCAGTCTTTGTTCTGCAAGAAAAGCATCAGGCCGTCGAGCCGCCACTCGGCGTGTTCTGGCTCGTCGGGATCGTCGCATGGCCAGACAGCATGCAGCGCAGGGCTGATGGAGCCGGGCAGGTGGATGCCCTCCTCGAACTCGGAGGGCATGGTAAAGCCGTTTTCCATTTTGCCCGGCATCAGCCTGTTGAGCTTGGAGTCATACTTGAGTTGCAATTGCCCGCCGGCGCTGTTGATGTAACCCAGGCGCGTGGAGCACCAGCCTCCGCGCTCAAAGACGCACTCTGCGATGGGCAGCAGCCGGGGCACGCCGACCTCGTAAGCATCGAGCGGCATGTCATATGGCACGTCCTCGGTGCGGATGCAAGAGCGCACGCGCAACTTCCTGTCCGGTATGCGGAACGAGCGCATGCGGATCATGAGCGAGCGCACGCGCAGTGTCTCCTGGCGCGGCGCGTAGATACCAGACAGCATGCTGGCGTGGCCCAACTGTGGCCTGAAAACGGTGCCGTCGCGCACATTGCGCGATTTGTGGCCCCACCTATTTGGCGACACGGTGCTCATGCCAAATGAGAGCGGACGCTGGTCATCGCAGTGCACCGGCAGGACGGCAAAGGGTGCGGCAAATGCCGGTCTGTCGCTCCAGAAAAACTGCAGGGCGTCGCGCCTCGCATGCTCCGGGCAGCCGTCGGAGAGGACTGGGCCGAAAGAAATCTCGTCGAAACTGAGCATCACAGGCGCTGCACTGAGCACGTCAATCTGGGCCATGTAAGTGTACTCCCTGGGATTCGCAAAGCTCTCTTCCAGCGTGTAGTCTTTCACAAAGCAGCGGATGTATTGGGCGTGTGCCAGCCCCACCCCCAATAGCAGCCAAAGTACCAGACATGCCCTTCTGGGCCGCATCGTCCAGACTGCAGCCAATTCGCAAGAGTGTTTGAACACACGGGAATTTTGTTTATTTAATAACCACATGTTTGCGCTGCACTGCGCCACCCATCGTCAGCGTCTGATTGAATTCGCCGTAGCCGCCGCGCCGGCTTGCCACAATGCGAAAAAGCTGCTCGGGGGTGCAAGTGCACGGGTTGACCTCGGCAAACAAGTGTGGTCGCGTCCAGCGCAGTGCAGCCGTAAACAGTTTCGAACAAAAGTAGCTCTGCTCCTCGGCATTGCGCATGCGGCCGGCAAACACGCCCATGCCAGGCACGAAATTGCGGAATAGGCCGTCTGCATCCATGGGCTTACCGCATTGCCTGCCGCAGTAGTAGGCAAGCGCTGCCATCTCCACCGGGTCGGCAATGATATCGACGCATTGCCAGCGTGCTTCGTCGTAATGGCGCGCCACATCAATGGGCCTCTCGCGCACCCTGCCAGATTGTGGCGTTGTCTCGTCGTGCAAGTCCACCGTGCAGCTGTAGACGGACATGTCGGCGCGCTGAAATGCCATCTCCACGTGAAGGTAGTAGCCACCAAACGTGCGACTCACCGCGCGATACAACGTTTTCCAGTGCCATGCGGGCTTGTCGCCCCAGTCAAACTTGCGGAAACATAGCGACACGCGGCGGATTGCCCGCGCGGGGTGATGTAGCAGGTCGGCGGCAATGTGTGTGCGGTACATCCCAAAGGTCGGAATGTCTGCCACATGACCGAGCTCTCGCAGCAACGCGCACGAGGTGACTGGCACATCGGATGCGTCGCCACGCAGAATCAGCGGTGCTTCGTCCGTATCCCAGGGATTTGACATGCGGCACCAAGCGGTTTAACAGCGCG
>Ga0105045_10005782_pt1 | contig 10901 bp, 6 predicted proteins | sample MAT02_FD_78089 | JGI IMG/M metagenome (GOLD analysis project Ga0105045, IMG submission 78089) | Freshwater microbial communities from Lake Fryxell liftoff mats and glacier meltwater in Antarctica - MAT-02 (megahit assembly) | ecosystem: Environmental > Aquatic > Freshwater > Ice > Liftoff... | reverse complement strand
CACAAACCGAGCTTGACGATCACAAGTACGTGATGGTGCTGCACGACCACCAGGCCAACCCGCATGTGCACATCAGCGTGCGGGCCGAGTCCATGCACGGTCGCCGCCTGAATCCTCGCAAGGCAGACCTGCAGCGCTGGCGAGAGACCTTTGCCGAGAAGCTGCGCGGGTACGGTGTGGAGGCAGAGGCGACACGACAGGCTTCCCGCGGCCAGAGTCGAAGCCCGGATGAACTTTGGCGGCTGAAAGCCATGGAAAATGGCCGCTTGAGAAAGCCTCGACCCAGCGGCATGATCGGCGCCAACGCGCGTGCAAGCCGGGCGGAGGCCTTGGACGCCTGGATGCATATCGGACAGGCTTTGGCCAAAACAGGCGACGCGAAAGATGTGAGGCTGGCCGGTTCGATCGCTGCATTCATTCAACAGGCAACGACGACGTGGGCGACTTTGAGGGCTGAAAAGGAACTGGGGAGAGGCTCGGCGCGTTCAGCGCCTCCTGTCGACCCGCAGGTACTGCGTTAGTGAGATGGTCAGCGCGCGCTACGAACTCGGCGATCAAATGCGCAGCATGACCTCGTGTGAAAAGATGTCGATGGCTAAAGCAAGAGCTTGATTCAGTTAAATTCTGTGACAACAAGAAAGCGTGGCTTGCGTCAACGTGGGATGTTTCACTCTGCGCTGTTTTGCGGAGCGCCATCGGCAGCATAAATATATCTGGGGAGATTGAGTATGGTTAGGCCCAAAAAGGCAGACATATCGACAGAATCGTTCTTCGAGGAGGACTACCTTGTTCGGACACTCGGGCGCATTGCGCATGACCCTGAGGTCGCGCTGACCGAGTTGGTTGCGAACGCTTGGGACTCGGGCGCGTCTCTAGTGGACATCACGGTGCCGAGCGTGAGGGAAACGGCCTTAGTGGTTCAAGACGACGGGCACGGCATGAGCGCAGCCCAATTCAAGGGCCGTTGGATGCGGCTGGGCTACGACCGGATCAAGCACCAAGGCGTTCAAGTGGAATTCCCTCCGGAGAGAGCAGACTGGCGCCGCAAGGCCTATGGCCGCAATGGTGTCGGGAGGCACGGCCTCCTGTGCTTCGCCGACAACTATGAGGTCGAAACCTGGCGCGAAGGAAAGGGTTCCGGCTTCGAGATCGGCACCCAGAGCAGTGAAACGCCCTTCAAGATCATGAAGGAGACGACGTTCCTGCGGCCCAGCCATGGCACGCGGCTATCGGTTGTCGTGGAGCGGCATCTGCCCGACGAAGTCCGGATTCGAGAAATCCTGTCTGCCCGTTTTCTCCACGATCCGCAGTTCATCGTGCGGGTAAACGGCCAGGCAGTTTCACTGGCTGATCAATCGGGGCTGATCGAGCGGACTCCGCTAAACATTCCTGGCTGTCCGATGGCCGAGGCCTTTGTGGTAGATACGTCTAGAGCGGCCAGATCGACGATCTATCAGGGTGTCGCGTTTTGGGTGAATGGCCGGCTGGTGGGTTCGCCGAGCTGGGTGGTGGGCTCGGAGGTTGTCATCGACGGCCGCGCGCGGTTTGCAAAGCGCTACTCAATCGTGGTCAGGACCGACGATGGATGGACCAGTGAGATCGAACCCGATTGGGCGCGCTTCAAGCCTGGCCCTAAGGCTGATGCGCTTTTCGAGGCTGTGCGGGAATATACACAACAGGTTTTCGGTAAGCTGTCTTCGGATTTGGTAGAGGAGAGCTCCGAGGAGGCCTTGGTCCGCAATCGCGAGGAGTTCAAGGGGCTTTCACAGCTAGGGCGCATCGAAGTCGCGAACTTCGCACGCTACTTCGTCAAAGCCAATCCGACGGTTCATCCGGACACACTGTCAGCAGCTGTCCAAGCCTTGATTAATTTGGAGAAGTCTAGGGGCGGCGTCGGCCTGCTCGAAAAGCTCACTAAGCTCGACGACTCGGACATCGAGGGCCTCGTTCGCCTGCTTAGCCAATGGACCGTTCGGGACGCACTGTCGGTGCTTGACGAAATCGATCACCGCCTCGCGGTTGTCACGGCTATCGAGAAGCTTTGCGGCGATCCTGCGACCGACGAGTTGCATACGCTGCATCCGCTTGTCACTCAGGCCAGATGGCTCTTTGGCCCCGAATTCGATAGTAGCGAGTACGCCTCGAATGTGAGCCTGAGGACTGCCACTGCAAAGATCTTCGGAAAGCGCGTCGCTACCACTGTTTTTGCCAACGCCAGCCAGCGACCCGATATTGTGTCGCTAGCCGATGCGACCTACTCGGTGGTGGGCACCGAGGCGTTTGACTCGGCAAACTCTAATTTAATGCGCATTCAGGACGTTTTGATTATCGAGCTCAAGAAGGGTAAGTCTGCCATTGGACGCGAAGAAATGAATCAGGCTGATGGCTATATACAGGACTTTCTTGGCAGCGGCGCGTTGGACGGTACACCCACATTCAGAGCATTTGTCGTCGGATACGAGATTGCGCCAAAAACCGCTCGGGAAAAGGAGATTAAGGAAGACGGCGTTCTTCGCGGAAAGGTGATGGCGACCACATATGGGCAGCTCACCAGAAGTGCGCATCAGCGGCTATTCCGGCTCAAAGAGCGGATTCCGGCCCGGTTTGAAGACGTGTCAGGGGCGGACCTGTCCGCTAGGGTTATGCAAACGGCGGCTCAGGCTCCTTTGTCGCTAGTCGACACAAGTTAATGAAGAAATTCCAGACCAATGGCCTGTGGCCAGGACGACTACTCGGCCGCATAGAAGGCACTTCTGCAATTCGTACCTATCCTCAAACGGCCAAGTACGTTCGTAATAAACTGCGCCCGTACAGCGCCGCTTCCGTCGTTCGAATCGCATTGGAGCGGTTGAACACGGGCGACCATCAAAGTATGGAACACTTACAGACTTGGCCTTGGCTGAGCTGTTTGGTAGTGAAGCTAGCGCTCGAAGACGAGGGTATGCAGCTCGACGGCAAAGTGTGTCCAGACCATATATTCGATCGATGTTTGAATGCGCTTTGGGATGCTCAGGCAGGCCGCGATCAGCTCATACCCGGACGGAACATTTGGCTTCAAATTAGGGCCATGCTGACTGCGCAGATGGCGTTTCAGAGGCTGCCTCGGTGGGACTTCCTTCGATTCCCCGCGCTCATCGACCGGTTGGAAGTTGAGCACCCGTCGCGCGTGCAGTTTGTGGAGAGGTTCGGCATGGAGCCGCATGTCTTCATGTGCATAAGCTATGCCATTCTTGCGGAGGTGTTGATCGACAAAAAATCTCTGTTCCCAGCTTACTACGAGCAAATCACCGCCTACTTCGGTGGTGCTGTCCCTCGCGTTTTCGATGAATTCAGTCGTGACATCGCCAGCCTGCGTCAGCAGCTGATCACGGAGAAATCCCAGCGCCTGGCGGTGGGAGAGCCTTTTCGTCCTTCCCATGAGTACAACGAAGAGCCCTGGTTACAGCGATTTCCATTGCTGAAAGCAGGGTCCAACACGTTCTTAGTATGGCATCCGGCAGTATTCGCTCGCGGCATTGAGACAGTGGTCCACAGGCGAATGTCCATCCGAGCCGCTGAGTATTCAAACACCTTCAGCAAGGTGTTCGAGGCCTACGTGCTGGAATTGCTCAAGGCGTCCGGCACGGCGTTCGTTGGAGAAGATGAATACAAGCAATTGGTTGGAAAGGACAGAAAATCGGTTGAGGCAATTGTCTCCCAGGATGGGGTGAACATCTTCGTCGAGGCAAAGCTGACCGCCTATTCCGAGATGGTCAACATCAGCAGCGAGGCGGGCCGTGTTTGGATAGGGATGAAGCGCATCTACGAAGCTATGCGCCAAGGCTGGGGAGTTTCATCAGTTCTTCAGACGGAAGTTGTTGACAAGAGGCCGTGGGGTCAGACTACCGAGAACTATCTGCTAATTGTGACGAGTCAGCCGATGGCCTGCGCCAGCGGCGAACACTTTCGCCGTTTGTTCGGACGGGATGTGTTTGACGTCGAGCGCCTGCGGGAGGCAAAGCAGACAGTGCCTAGCTTGGCGCAGCTTCAGATGCTGCCGCCCGACCACATTGTCATTGCATCCATTGACGAGTACGAACATCTGATCGGTGCCGTCCAGCGTGGTGAGCTGCATCTTCCAACGATGTTTCGAGAAATTGCGGCTCAGATTGCTTCTCCAGAGACCTCGTTCATGTATCTCCAGCAGTTCCTCAACAAAAATTGCAAGCGAACCGAGGGTGCGCCGGTTGTCATGTCGACACTGAACGCTCTACACGCGACGCTAGGAAAGTGTTTCAACGTTGACCGTTCCGAGCTCGACGCAACGCTGTAGCGGCAACTCAGGCATTGCAGTGCCGACGCCTTGCGAAGGGTGAAATGAGGTGGTCAATGCGGTGCAATTATTCGCTTATCGCCAGATAGCAATTACTGGCAGCAGACCTTCAGAATAGAATTCCGTTACTAAGTGTAGAGTCCAGGGCGATTCAGCTGGTCGTGGGCCGACTTCAGCGCCGTCATGGCTACTCCGCCCGCCTCGCCGGTGAGAGCGTGTTGGGCTTCTTCAATCACCAGCGCCACCGTCTTTCTGGCGGTCTCGTGGAGTGGGCCCACCACGCCCGCGCGCTCCAGTGCCGGGCACAGATCACCACGCAAAAAGGTGGTTTTTCCGGTGCGCCGAGGAGCGGCCAGAAACAGGCCGTTGTGGGCGTCGCCAAAGTCGGTTTTGCCCTGGAGTTGGCGCACCAGCTCTTAGGCCAGAGCGTTTCGGGGGAAGGCGAACACGTTTATGCCGTTTTATTTAGATTTAGATAATTTATCTAAATCAAGATAAAAGTCGATAAATGCCTCTCTGAGCAACTCATGCATCGAGGCGGTGGATCGCAGGAGTAGTTGCTAGCGCTGCTGGTGTTACGGCATCAACTGAAAATCCTTGCTTGCTGCGCCAGGTATCCGAGGCGATGTTGTCGATGCTCAGCGCAACATGTCGTCGACAAACTCAGAAGCGGGCTCGACACTGCTCACCATCAGCCGGTCGCGCGCGCGTGTGCAGGCCACATAGAGCAGGTGCCGCTCCGTGTTGTAGACCTCTTCCAGGTCCCCGTCGTCCATCACGCTCTCGATGCGGGCCTGCAGAGGCAGCACGTCATCGTCGCAGGCCATCACCACCACCGCCCGAAATTCCAGCCCCTTTGCCAGATGCATGGTGCACAGCGACGCTTCGCCTGCTGCAGTTTCCACATGCTCGTCCAGCAGGCGATAGGGCAAGCCAGCGGCATGCAATGCCGCGCGGGCGCGATCCAGCTGCCACTCGGAGCGCACGATCACACCAATTTCGTGAGGCGCGAAGCCCTTGTCAAGCAGGTCGCGCATCCAATTAGCGACGCCGTTCTTCTCGGCTTCCACATCGCCGAACGCTTCGATCCGTGGCACCGGTCCATTGAATACCGAGACAGTGCCCTTGCGCGTCTCCGTGTTGCCATCCATGTCGGACACCTCAGGCCCAAGCAGGCGGTCAGCCTGCTGGCGAATCTGGTGTGAGGTTCGGTAGTTGATGTTCAACGAGCGCGAACGGCCGCGCACATCCACGCCCAGCGCCTTCCATGAGAACGGCTGCTGAAAGATGCGTTGTCCCAGGTCGCCCGAAAAAAACAGGCTGTTGGGTCGCATGGTGCCGCTGCCGTCGGGTGCCACACCGGCCATGGCTGCCAGCATGCGCAACTGGCTCACGCTCACGTCTTGCGCCTCGTCCACCACCACGAACTCAAACGGCGGGTGCTTGAGCTGCGCCAGTTTGCTTGCCAGCTCGGTGAACAGCCGTGCCTGGGTCATCAAACCAGCCGCGTTCATGCGGCTTTGCACACCTTCGAACACCTGCCACAGCGCCTGGCGCTGTGCCTCGCTCAGCCGTGTCTTGCGGCCCAGGCGCTTCACGTCGCGGTAGGCATCCCAGCTGGCCAGTTGCCAAGCGTCCACCACATCGGTCCACTCGCCCAACACGAAGTTCAGCGTGAACCGGCTCAGCAAGGCTTCGGGTTGCTGCGTTTTCAGCTCGTCCAGGGATGCGCTCACGGCGGTGCGGACATCGCTCTCGGTGGATACGCGCTGCTTGGGCTGGCTCTTGTCGCGCAAGCGCTCCATCAGCCGTCGCCCCATGCCGTTCATGTCCACCACCTCCAGCCGCTCGGCAAGCCGGGGCTGGTGGCTGATCAGGCAGTTCATCTTGTTGCGCAGAGCGTTGGCCAAGGGCTCGGAAAATGTGGTCAGCCACACCCGCGCATCAGGGTGCAAGCGGGCCAGCGCCACGGCGCGGTGCAGCGCCACGATGGTCTTGCCCGTGCCTGCAGAACCAGACACCCGTGCCGGGCCATTGAACTCCCGCGCCACAAACTGCTGCTGCGAGGGATGCAGAAAGATCGACCACTTTTCCCACGGGTAGTTGAGCGCCTGCGCCAGTTCCTCGGCGCCGCTCATCACGCGGAAGCGACGCTGCGCATCGGGGTGACTGAACGGGTCGGCTGGCTTGGTCAGCACCACTGGCTGTGGCTTACCGCCGGTGGCCAGCTCAAGCAGCGCTTCGGCCGCTTCAGCGGGCAGATGCTCGGCAAGGTTCAGCAGGCTGTCTTCGTCGGCCAGCTTCACATCGGCCAGCCATTCTGGCGGCACGCCGTAGGCAAGCAATGCCTCATCGCTCATACCTCCGAATAGCGAGCGCTTGACCGGCAAGGTGGGTTTCGCCGCCACCTTCTTAACTTGCTCTACCACCCGCTCCCGAATCTCCACCCACTGCGCCGCGCCCGTGCTCGGGTGCGTTTCCAACCGGCGCCGCTCGGCCCATTGATAGGCCTTGTCGTGGTGGTCTGCATAGCAGAGCAGGAAACTGCTCTGGGTCTTGTGGACGATCAAGCGCAGATCGCTGCCCACCCGCAGGGACCAGAAATGCTTGTCCTTGGACTTGTCGATGCGGTGGAACTGCAGCCCAGGGCTCGCCGGGTTCTGCTGCAAGTCAAACGCAGTGATCTTGACCGCCTTCTGTTCGTCGGTGGTCAGGCGGGAGAGGCTGTCGGTGAAGGTGTCGGAGATGCGGAATTGCATATCTTGTCGGGTTCATGCGCGTCAGTAGCGCGAGTTCAATACATATTTTTTTATTGACCAAGTGCAATACGAATTTTTAACTGGTCTATTGGGAAACCGGGTGGTGTCGGTTTGAAATCCGTGGAGTCCTTCTGAAGACCATACCCCTTACGTTGATGTGTTCTCAATGCTTTCAAGTCAAGATTCATCGCCAGAAAGGTCAGGTTGTCTCCACCCTTAATTCTGAGTGGATTCATACTTTCCGATTTCGATGGACTGACAACGCGAGAGTCACCAAAATTTGAGTCATTGACTTGAAATACATAGCAGTGCAGATCGCGAGCTGCAGACTCAACAATATTTGAAAAATACGAAGTGTCGCGATTGAATTCAGACGCAACTATGAAATCCACCTTCCCTTTGAAGATCGTACGGTCCTCAATGGAGGCGAGTTCGAAGCAGTTGTAAATCGCAAAGCTTGCGCCTCGCCACCGAAAGAGGTGGTACGGGTCTTTCTTAGAAGGAACTTTGAACCCCTCATTGGTGAGGAGAAACTCTTCGTGCGGAGAGTAGTAGCGTTTCACGCGACGAACGGGAAGGCATGCCCAATGGCCTGACGCGGTCTGATACGGTAAAGCAGCCAGCACCTGATTCAAGGCAGCGCCTTGTCCGTTGATGCTGTATTCGAGCCCACACACTACACCAATATGATGCTTTCGCGCCCACGCAACCAACATGGATTCCCAGGCATGTGGCACGCTGACCTCAGGAAATATAACAAGATCGATACGGCGCTTTCCTTTGCCTCGATAGCTTGAAATTTCGTTCAATAGGTTTGTCATCGGCTTTAGCCGTTCACCACCTAGGTTGGGATTTCCAAGAAAGCTTTTCTCGATGTCCCCAAACTTTACTGCTATGTTGGCTAGTGCAATCTGGATATCGTTGTGAAGGTCGGGGGTTTTGGCTCCTACCGTAAGCACTTCAAAGGCGGTCTTTTGCATCATTCCTCCTGAGGTTCTGAGGTCAACCATTCCACGCCTGTAAACTCACGTCGATTAATACTATAAAAAACGTACGAAGCGATATCGAAAACCCTTTCCCGTCCAATCGGAATATCACCGTTGTAGGCGAGAAGCATGCACTCATCGAAGTTCACAAACCTAGGTGAATACTTCATTTTTCGCAGATCGAGTTTGACAGTTTCTTCAGGCGCACGAGCGCTCAGCGTGCCTGCGTACGTGGTGTAGTTGAGCAGTGGCCTACGAATGTAGTGGTGACGTAGCAAATTGGCCCGTCGCAGCGTTTCCGAATGAATCCCTTCAATCAACTCCGACAATCCCATATCGTCCGAACACACAGCATCAGCCATTGCCATGGACAGTTTCAGGTGCGTACCTAGATCGCGAATAATCTTGACTTTTACCTCAACCTGTTTAGCGCTAATCCGTGATATTTCACTTTTGAGCTGCTTGCTGAAAGCTCGAAGAGTCACACGGTCACCAGCAACGCCGAGTAGCGTAAAGACGCGCTCCCAAAGATCGTAGAACTCGATTGCACTGCGACCTTTGAAGAATTTTTGCAAACCCCGTGTCACTTTTCGATCAGGAGGATCGTCAGTCAATAGATGGAGAATTGTCTGACGTGCAAGGTGTTTCGCGAGTTCGTATCGATTCTCAGCAACACCCTTCACGCTTCGAAATTTGTTTGCCGATCCTTCGTACAGCAATTCGTACGCCACGTCTTCCAGCGAGTTGTCGGCCTCTTCGACTGGCAACAACAAGAAGTCACTGCCATTCTCCTCGAGTTTCTTCTGAAACTTCTCCAGACCAGCGATTGAGTGTCGAGCATCAAAATATTGAAGGATGCACTTGGATTGCTGCAGTCGAAGCCCTGCGCGACTTCGAATGTTAAAAGCACCATCTTTTGTGTCGTGCAAGATCCGAGGCTTTACAAGCAACTGCTGAATATATCCTCTAACTGGATTGTCATCGCTAGCTGCTGGGTCTGACGGCAGCGGTACTACCAAGAGGATGTCATCGACATAGCGCCCGTAGTAGGCCGGTCGGACGACTTTCAGCACCTCCGTGTCGAAGTCCATCAAATACCAGTTCGCAAGAACTAGTGACGAACACAAGCCAATTGGGAGCCCCGGGTTGTCTGCGTCGTGATCGGGATGTGTTTGTTGAAGAAGCGGTGCAATCCGTTGCTGGTAGGCAATACCTACTTCTTCAATGCACTTCAATAGCGGGCAGTTTGTTTCACACCACCCCTTTTCGTCCCCACTGATCGCAGACCTGACTTCATTGAAATCGATGGAGACTCGATAGAAGTACTCTTGGATATCCAAGCCCAGTATCGCAACATTTACCTGTTCATCGACGAGCAACTGTTTCGCCTTACTAATACCTGAATCACGCCAGCGCGCGTATTGCTCGTGGTACTTGGCGAACAATTCTATAGATTCGTCTTCTTCGTCCAGCAATTTGCTCGATAGCCGAGATCCACAGCACTCTGTCCTCAGCATGGCATCTAACTTCACACCTTCGAGCATAATCCAAAGCACAGCAATTAGGTGTAGCTCAATTGGTCCATCAAAAAAGTAATTGACACGATCTACCACGATGGCAGCACTGCTAGTCACATTCGTGATGTACCGTCCCTTGCCCTCATCGTTTGTTGCTTCGATCTGTGGTGCTGGCTTCAGCTTCTTTGGAACCAGGCGGTATCCAACGTCTCTCAACCATTTTCGAAACGCGCGCTGTTTAGAAGGAACATCAGCGTTGACTACCTGCAGCACACCAGCCAATTTGGCGTTAAAGGCCGCGTCACATTCGAAGGCTGACAAACGGGCACGCAATTGCAAATCGGTCTTGTCGTAGTAGACCATGCTCTTCAACTTGCGATAAGCAAGATCGACTTGGGCTTCGCTTATTTGCATTTCATTCCACCCTGAAAACCTTCATCACTTCATCACCCAGATGGTTGATGACTTTCACCGCAATGCGCCCTGACCCCGGCTTGCCGAACGGCCGTGAGGTGTCGCTGTTCAACGATGCCCAAGCCTCAGCGTTTATCTCGGCCTTGAGCGTGGTTTTGAGGGACTTGTACGGGTCGCTGGCGCCCAGGAAGTAGGCGTGGCGCACGAAGAAGCTTTCTTCGTTGTAGTCGGTGTCGATGAACCAGCAGGCGATGCCTTCGGCGCCGTCGCTGCGCACCTCGCCGGTGTTGGGGTGGAACACGTCCACACCGTTGACCTTGACTTGAATTTCGCCGCTCGGCCCACTGGCGGCCGCGCCGCGTGCGAGCTTGCGGCCGGTGGCGGCATCCAAGATGTCGATGTCTGGCTCGCCAAAGATCACAAACAGGTTGCCCTTGCCGGTGTTCTTCAGGTCTTCGGCCATGTGCAGGTCGGCGTTGATGCGGGCTTTGAGCACCGGCACGCGGCCCAGCTTGCTGAATTCGCTGCTGTGGGCGTCGTAGTTGAAAGCGCAGGCGATCAACACGTCAAAGCCCGCTTCGGCCGCTTCGCGCGCGGCGCTCACCAAGTCGGGCCGGCTCACAGTGCCGAACTCGGGGCCGATGAAGATGCCCGCGCGCTTTTCGGTCCTGCTTTCCCCCGTGCCTTCGACGTAACGGCCTTCGGCGCACACATGGTCGCCCGGCCAAGGTGTGAGCGCGGTGAAATCGATCTTGTCGGTTTTGTGGGCTTGCTGCACGCCCGCTGTGCGCAGGTTGTCCAGGATGATTTGCACAAAGTCGCGCGCCAGTCGGCCCTCGCCCGCCTCGGCTGCGGCGTTGTCGATCAGGTTGTCGTCTTCGTCCACGCCCAGCACGCGGTGGGGCAGCAGGCT
>Ga0105045_10005781_pt1 | contig 10902 bp, 11 predicted proteins | sample MAT02_FD_78089 | JGI IMG/M metagenome (GOLD analysis project Ga0105045, IMG submission 78089) | Freshwater microbial communities from Lake Fryxell liftoff mats and glacier meltwater in Antarctica - MAT-02 (megahit assembly) | ecosystem: Environmental > Aquatic > Freshwater > Ice > Liftoff... | reverse complement strand
CGCGCGGGCTGGACCACCGAGGCGGACCTGCTCGACGGTGCACGCATCGATCCGGACCTGTTGCTGCAGGACCTGCTGCGCCCCCGCAGCGTGGTGATCATCGGTGAGCAGGACGGCGCGATGGTTGCCTGCGTGCACGTGGCGGAAACCGACGGCGCGGCCTACCTCGGCATGTTCGCCGTGCGTCCGGAGCTGCAGTCCGCGGGTATCGGCAGCCAGGTGATGCTCGAGGCCGAGCGCCATGCGTGCGAGGACCTGGGCCTGGCCAGCATGCGCATGACCGTGATCGACCTGCGCGAGGACTTGATCGCCTACTACGAGCGTCGCGGTTACCGACGCACCGGGATCAAGCGACCCTTCCCCTACGGCGATGCGCGCTTCGGCCAGCCCAGGCGCGAGGACCTGCGCTTCGAGGTGCTGGAAAAAACACTGGAGGAAGTCGGCGCATGAGCGAGACCTGGACCTTCGTATGCGCCTCGTCCGAGCTGCTGCCGGGCGAGACGCGCACCGCATGGGATGAAGTGACTGCCACCCCCATCCTGGTTTTCAACCTGGATGGCGAGCTTTACGCACTGGAGGACAAGTGCAGCCATGAGGATTTCGAGCTGTCCGCGGGCGACTTCGATCCGGCCGCCGCCAGCATCGAATGCGTACTGCATGGCGCGCGGTTCGACGTGCGCGACGGCACCGCGCTGTGCGCGCCAGCGTACGAACCGGTGGTGAAATTCCCGGTCAAGCGCGAGCACGATGGGGTTTGGACCCGCGACGACCGCGGCTGAGCGGCGCCGCACTGGCCCGGGTCGCGTAGCTCATCCCGCGGACCGGTTCCGCTCCACCAGCTTGATCGCCAGCAATTCGCCACCGCCCTCGAGCGCGAACCGCTGCCTGCCAGCGGCGGCCACCAGCAGTGCGGTATCGCCCATCCACACTGGCGGCAGCCCGGAAGCCTGGTCGAAGCGGGCCTGGCCGGAGATCAGGTGCACGGCCCAGGTGGTGCCCGGTTCCGCAAAGAACAGCATGGGTCCGACCAGGGGACGGTGCAGCAGCTCCGCGTCGATCGAATCGCGCCGCCACATCAGGTTGAAATCGTGGGTAGGTCCGTCGACCAACCTGGCATCGAGCGCGCGCTCCCCGGCGAAGCGCACGCGCTCGTGCGGAGGCTGGAGCAGGTGCTCGGCACCATCTTCGAAGACCAGCCGCATGCCATTGCCGTGCAGCAGGACAAGCTCGCGATCGACCCCCTCGAAAGTCGAGAACGGGCCATCCTGCTCGACTTCGGCTATCGAAAGCCTCCAGGCCCAGTCTTCGCCCCCCGGCTGGCGGTGGATCTCACGCGTCCAGCCGTACCCGTTCTTCCAGCGCTCGCGCCGGTATTCATTGGCCGGTATCACGCTTGAGCGTTGTGCCACGGTGGGGTTCCTGGTGCGCCAGGCAACAGTCTAGCCGTTACCGCCGCCCCGCCCGCGGGGAGCCGGCCCCGTCCACGGACGGGACCGGCATCGCGGGTCAGCGCCGCGCCACCGGCTTGGGCGCAGCGGCGGCCTTGGCCGGCGCGGCCGTGGGCTTGGCCGCAGGTGCACCGACCACGATGCGATCACGGTTCTTCTCCACCGTCTTCAGGCCGATGCCCTTGACCATGGCCAGGGCTTCGGCGCTCTTGAATGCGCCGTTGGCCTTGCGGTAATCGACGATTGCCTGCGCCTTGGACGGGCCGACGTTGATCAGCACGGCGTCCAGGGTGGCGGCGTCCGCGGTATTGATGTTGACCTTGTCGGCGGCCAGCGCGCTGCCGACCAGCAGCAGCGACAGCAACAGGGACCTTGCGAGGATGGCGAAAGACTTCATGGCGACTCTCCTGGGTGGGTTGGGTTGCCGGCGCCACCAGCAGGTGGCTCCGGGACGCACAGCCTCCACCACGCGCGTGGCGGCCAACATCGGCGCGCGGCGGCGCTGGGGGCAGGCGCAGGCCCCGCCAACGGGTAGGAAAATGCCTGCCGGCGGTGGCGCTAAGTCGACCTACACATGCAGCCGCGTAGAATCGCGGGACTACGACACCTCCAGGAGATTCCATTGGACAACGCCCGCATCGAACGCTTCGTCGAGGGCAAGTGGGACGAGGAGATCGTTCCCCAGCTGGTCGAGTACATACGCATCCCCAACAAGTCGCCGATGTTCGACCAGGACTGGGTGGCCCATGGCTACATGGAGGACGCGGTGACCCTCATGTACGACTGGGCGCGCGCCCAGCCTGTCCACGGCATGCAGCTGGAAGTGGTGCGCCTGGAAGGTCGCACCCCGCTGATCTTCATCGAGATCCCGGCCAGCAGCGCCGAAAGTGGAACCGACACGGTGCTGTTGTACGGGCACCTGGACAAGCAGCCGGAGATGACCGGCTGGGACGACGACCTTGGCCCCTGGAAACCGGTGCTGCGCGACGACAAGCTGTACGGCCGCGGCGGCGCCGACGATGGCTATGCGATCTATGGTTCCCTGACCTCGATCATGGCACTGCAGCAGCAGGGCGTGCCGCATGCCCGCTGCGTGGTGCTGATCGAGGCCTGCGAAGAGTCCGGCAGCTATGACCTGCCCGCCTACGTCGACCACCTTTCCGAGCGCATCGGCCAGCCCTCGCTGGTGGTATGCCTGGATTCGGGTTGCGGCAACTACGACCAGTTGTGGTGCACCACCTCGTTGCGCGGGATGGCCGGTGGCAACCTCACGGTCAGCGTGCTGTCCGAGGGCGTCCATTCCGGCGACGCCTCCGGCATCGTGCCGTCCAGCTTCCGCGTGCTGCGCCAGTTGCTGTCGCGCCTTGAGGACGAGGCCACCGGCCGGATCAAGGCCGACGGGCTGTTCGTGGAGATTCCAGAAGAGCGCCTGCAACAGGCCGCATGCGTGGCCGAAGTACTGGGCGACGAGGTGCATGACAAGTTCCCGTTCCTGCACGGGGTGCAGCCGATGAACCCGGACAACACCGAACTGGTGCTCAACCGCACCTGGCGCCCGGCGCTGTCGGTCACCGGCGCGGGTGGCCTGCCCTCGTTGGACTCGGCTGGAAACGTGCTGCGGCCACACACGGCGGTGAAGCTGTCGCTGCGCCTGCCGCCCACCCTGGACGGCAAGCGCGGCGGCGAGATCCTCAAGGACCTCCTGCTGCGCGATCCGCCCAGCGGTGCGCAGGTGGAACTGGATCTGGAAAAGGCCTCCAGCGGCTGGAACGCGCCCGCCCTGGCGCCATGGCTGGCCCAGTCCATCGAGGAGGCCTCGCAGGCGGTATTCGGCAAGCCCGCGATGTACATGGGCGAAGGCGGGTCGATCCCCTTCATGGGCATGCTCGGCGAGAAGTTCCCCGGCGCGCAGTTCATGATCACCGGCGTGCTGGGCCCGCATTCCAATGCCCATGGTCCCAATGAATTCCTGCACATCCCCATGGGCAAGCGCGTCACTGCATGCGTGGCAAGGGTGCTGGCCGATCATCACGGCGCCAGCCTGCGCGGCGAGACCCATGGCGTGGCCGCGGTGGCCGGTGGCGAACAGCACGGCGGCCACGGCTGCTGCTAGCCCGCCGGCCTCCTGCTACCCTGCGCGCACCCATGACCGAGGAAGCAAAGATGGAATCACTGTTTGGCAGCAGCAACTGGCTGTACATCATCATCATCGGCTTCATCGTCGGCCTGCTGGCGCGGTTCCTCAAGCCGGGCAACGATTCGATGGGTTTCATCATGACCATCCTGCTCGGCATCGCCGGGGCGCTGCTGGCCAGTTGGGGCGGGCAGCAGATGGGCTGGTACGCACCCGGCCAGGCGGCAGGCTTCATCGGCGCGCTGCTCGGCGCCATCGTGATCCTGGTGCTCTTCAGCCTGTTCCGTGGGGGCCGTGGAGGCCGTCGCGGCCGTCGCCGCTGATCGCGCCCTGCCGCACCGGAAAAAAGGACGCCCGCGCAAGCGGGCGTTTTTCGTGGTGCAACCGGAACGAGGCGGCGGCGGTCAGCTGCTGCGCCCGTACACATCGGAGTAGCGCACGATGTCGTCCTCGCCCAGGTAGCTGCCGGACTGCACTTCCACCAGTTCCAGCATCTCGGTGCCGGGATTCTCCAGCCGATGGCGTGCGCCGATGGGGATGTAGGTGGACTGGTTCTCGTGCAGGTCGAAAACCTCTTCGTTGCGCGTCACCCGGGCCACGCCGCTGACCACGATCCAGTGCTCGGCGCGGTGCTGGTGCGATTGCAGCGACAGCTGCGCGCCGGGGCGCACCTTGATGCGCTTGACCTGGTGGCGCGGGCCCAGGTCGACCGAATCGTAGCTGCCCCAGGGCCGGTGCACCTCGCGATGGAGCACCGCCTGCGAACGCTGCCCCTGCTTGAGCCGGGCCACCACCTGGCGCACCTCCTGCACCTTGTCCTTGCGTGCCACCAGCACCGCGTCATCGGTCTCCACCACCACGATGTCGTCGACCCCCACCATCGCCACCAGGCGCCTTGCATAGGCGTAACTGTTGCGGGTGTCCACGGCAATGACGTCGCCCTGGTGCGCGTTGCCGTCGGCGTCGCGCTCGGCCACGTCCCACAGCGCCGACCAGCTGCCCACATCGCTCCAGCCGATGTCCACCGGCAGCACCGCGGCTGCCGAAGTCTTCTCCATCACCGCGTAGTCGATCGAATCGGACGGGCTGCGTGCGAACGCCTCCGCGTCGAGGCGGATGAAGTCGCCGTCGCGCGCGGCCCTGGCGAACGCCGTGGTGACCGCTTCGAGGATGTCACCCCGGTAGCGTCCCAATTCCTCCAGATAGCGGCTTGCGCGGAACAGGAACATGCCGCTGTTCCAGAAATAGCCGCCCTGCGCCAGATAGCCGCGGGCGGTGTCGAGGTCCGGCTTCTCCACGAAGCGCAGCACCTTGCGCAAGCCCTGGCCAGGACCGGCCTGGATGTAGCCGAAGCCGGTCTCCGGGGCGTCGGGCACGATGCCGAAGGTCACCAGCGCGCCATCCGCGGCGGCCGGCGTCGCTGCGGTCACCGCGATCCGGAACGCGTCCGAATCGCGCACCACGTGGTCCGAAGGCAGCACCAGCAGCAGCGGATCGGCGCCTTCGGCGGTAGCCTGCAGCGCCGCCGCAGCGATCGCCGGGGCGGTATTGCGGCCGCTGGGTTCAAGCAGGATGGCCGGCACGGGCGCGCCGATCTGGCGGAACTGCTCGGCCACCAGGAACCGGTGCGATTCGTTGGCCACGACAATGGGGGCCGCCCCGGCCAGCGGAGCGGCGCGCAGCCAGGTGTCCTGGAGCATGGTGTTTTTGCCCACCAAGGGCAGGAACTGCTTGGGATAGGCCTCGCGCGACAGTGGCCACAGGCGCGTGCCAGAGCCGCCCGACAGCAGTACCGGTTGCAGGATGGGCATGTGGCCTCACAGTTGTGCGGGGCATGAGTTTACCCTGTGTGACCGTACCTTCCCTTGCCCGGGGTCGCATGCACGACGTTCCTGCCGCCCGCCTGGCGCCACTGCCCGTTGCACCGGTGCAGTTTCGGCCGCACCCTGCTGCGGGCGAGCGCGCATCTGCACCCGCTCCCGCATGTCCAGCGACGAGGCAGGCAGGTTGAAGGCGCTCATATTCGCAGCAGGCCTGGGCGAGCGCATGCGCCCGCTTACCGACCACACCCCAAAGCCGCTGCTGCGGGTCGCCGGTCGCCCGCTGATCGCATGGCACCTGCAACGGCTGGCGGCTATCGGGGTGCGCGAAGTGGTGGTCAATACCTCATGGCTGGCCGGGTGTTTCCCGCCGGCGCTGGGCGATGGTTCGCGCTGGGGCCTGCAGCTGACCTTCGTGGATGAAGGTCCGGTGGCGCTGGAGACTGGCGGCGGCATGCTCAATGCGCTGCCGCTGCTGGGCGACGCTCCTTTCATCGCCATCAACGGCGACGTATGGAGCGACTATCCACTGGCGCAGCTGCCCGTCAGCCTGCGAGGGGATGCCCACCTGGTACTGGTGGACAATCCACCGCACCACCCGGCAGGGGATTTCGGTCTGCAGGGCGACGCTTGGCTCACCGACGACAACGGACCCCGGCACACGTTCAGCGGCATCGGCGTGTACAGCCCGAGGCTGCTGCAGGGCTGGCGCAAGGTGATCGGCACGGCCCCTGGCAGCGAGTGCGATCCGCCCCGGTTCAAGCTCGCGCCGCTGCTGTTCGACGCCATCGCGCGGCGGCGCATCAGTGGCGAACTTCACCCTGGCCAGTGGACCGACGTGGGCACGCCTGCGCGCCTGCAGGCGCTCGACCGGGACCTGCGCGCGGCTTTGCGGCCGCAGGCTCCCGGCTGATCGCACGACTCGTGCGACCTTCGCGGTCGCCAGGCGGTACGCAAGGTTGTCGGAGGGTGCGCCTGATCCGGGCCGCATTGCCAGCGTATCGATCGCAGCAAGGCTTGATGCAAGGTCACGCCGGTCCGGAGTCTCCCATCACCCTGCGCAGGAACGGCACGGTCACCTTGCGCTGGGCCGCCAGAGATTCGCGGTCCAGCCGGTCCAGCACCGCGGTGAGCGTTCCCGGATCGCGTTCCACATGGGCCAGCATCCATTCGATCACAGGCTCCTCCAGCACCAGCCCACGCCCGCGTGCGCGCTCGCGCAGCAGCGCCCCGCGTCCCTCGTCGTCGAGCGGTTGCAGGGTGATGCGGCTGCATTGGCCCAGGCGCGAGCGCAGGTCCGGCAGGGTGAGCGCCAGTGCATCGGGCGTGGCGCGTGCGGTGTAGACCACGTTGCAGGAGGTGGCGCGCGCGCGGTTGTGGAAATCGAACAGCGCCACCTGTCCAGGGTGGTCTCCGGCCAGCGCCTCGAGCCCGTCCAGGGCGATCACGTCGTTGCCCTGCAGCGCCTCGAGCGCATCACCCAGGCGTCCGCCGGCGGCTGCCACCGGCAGGTAGGCCGCGCGTTGCCCGGCCTGCTCGGCTGCCGCACACAGCGACAGGCACAGGTGGGTCTTGCCGGTGCCGGCAGCGCCGACCAGGAATACCCAGTCGCCGGGCGCAGTCGCCAGGCCGCGCAACTGCTCCAGGCCGCCCGGCGGCGCGCCCACGAAGCGGTCGAAACGCTGGTCGGGGGGATAGCGCAACGCCAATGGCAATTGCGGCACGCTCACTTCCTGGGTTCGTCGCGCGGCTCGACGATCACGGATTTGTCGACGAAGGAATCCAGCACGATCGGCGGACGGTCACCGGCGTACAGCGTGCTCTCCGAATAGCGCTCGTTGGCGAAGCGCAGCATCACGTTGCCGACCGCGGCGACCGGCAACGCCACCAGCATGCCGAGGAAGCCAAAAAGCTGCCCACCGGCCATGATCGCGAAGATGATCGCCACCGGGTGCAGGCCGATGCGGTCGCCGACGATACGCGGAGTCAGCACGTAGCTTTCCAGCAGCTGGCCGACGGTGAATACCACCACCACGAGCAGCGCCAGGGTCAGGCCGCCATCGGGCTGCACGAAGGCCGCGATGATGCCCAGGGTAAGGCCGACGGTTGCGCCCAGGTAGGGCACGAAACTGATCAGGCCGGCGATCATGCCGATCAGCAGTCCCAGGCGCAGGCCCACCGCGGTCATGAAGACCGCGTAGAACACGCCCTGGGCCAGCATCACCAGGAACTGGCCGCGCAGGAACGCGCCCAGTACGTCGTTGGACTCGCGCGCCAGGTGGCTGACCGTGCCGATGTAGTCTCGCGGCACCAGCGCCGCTACCCGCACCACCAGCTTGTCCCAGTCGCGCAGGAAGTAGAAGGTCAGGAACGGGATCAACACCAGGTTGACGCCCCAGGTGAGCAGGGCGAAACCCGACCGCGAGACATAACCGAAGAATGCCGAAGCGATCCCGCCGGCTTCCTGCCAGTGCTCGCGCACCAGCCCTATCAGGCGTTGCGGGTCCAGCCAGCTGCCCAGCTCGATGCCCAGGCGCTGCTCCACCCAGGGCAAGGCCCTGAGCAGGAACCACTCCTGCGCTCGCGGCCACGACTCCACCAGGGTAACGACCTGGCGCTCGATCATCGGCACCAGCAGCAGCAGCGCCAGCACCACCAGCAGCACCATCAAACCGAACACCAGTGTCACCGCGACCTCGCGAGAACGCCCGGACCGCTCCAGCCGGTCGACCAGCGGGTCACCCAGCCAGCCCAGCAGCGCGGCAATCACGAACGGGGTCAGCACGGGGGCCAGCAGCCACACCACGCTGAGCACGGCCAGCACGATGGCGGCCCACTGCAGCCGCTTGAGGAAGCGGGCGATCTCGAGCTCGGGGTGCTGGTCCATGGATGTCCTTACTTGAGGTAGAACACGGGCGGCTCGCCTTCACCGCCCACGATCGGGCTACCTTCTCCCAGCATGCCCCGGAAACCCTCCAGGCCGCTCAGCAATTCGAGGTCCAGCTCCAGGGTGACGCCGTCGGCGCGCACCGGAGTGATTGCCCGCACCACCACCATGCGCTGCAGGGCCGCGGACAGGCGCAGGTAGTCGTCGGCGCTGTCGATGCCGGTGAACACCACCCGGTAGGTGCCTGGCGGACCACCCGGCGCGCGCCTGGCATAACGCTTCATCAAGGCTTCGGCCGCCCCGTCCGCGCCCGCGGCCATGGCGCGGCGCGCGTCGCCATCGGAGGAGGACCAGCGAGCCAGCTCGCGGCCATCGTCCACGAACACCCAGTCCGCCACCCAGCCACCGCTGCCGCGGTAGAGCTTGCCGATCAGTTGCATCGGCGGGCGGTAGCGGGCCGATGCGCGCGCCACCGCTGCGGTGTCCTGGCGCCAGATCGCCCCCACCAGTGCCTGCTCGGCTGCACTGCCACTGGGCAGGCCCAGCTGGAAGCCGCGCTCCACGGCGCGATCCAGCAGCGGCCGGGCCGCAGCGGTCTGGGCCAGGCTCACCAGCCTGGGGCCGCTGCCATCGTCGATCGCCAGCCACACCACCGGCTTGGGCCGCGGTTGCGGCCACACCGGCAAGCCCAGCGCGCCCATCAGGGCATCCACCTCGGCCGGCCGGAAGCGCACCACCAGCGTGGTTCGGAACGTGGGCGCGCCGGTGGGCGAGGCGCCCTGGTCCTGGCGGTAGTCGAAGCCTTCCACGTAGGACTGCGCGTTGCGCAACTCCTGGGCCACGCCCGGGCGCCGGGTGGCATCGCGATCGCCGCTGAGCTTGGCAAGCACCTGCCCGAGGGCGCGCGAGACGGCATTTGCACGCTCGGCCTCGCCCTGGCTGTTGACCGTGACTTCGCCATCGTAGAGGCCCCGGGCACCGGCGCGGTCGCCTTCGGTGCGCATCGCCTGGGCGCCGGCGGCGGAAACGAGCAGCAGGTACAGGCCTGCGGCGGCAAGGAAAGCGGGAATACGACGCATCGAGGGTCCTTGTGACCAGCCAGTGTCCTGCGTTGTGCCGGACCGACCGGGTGAATTGTTGCCCGAATGCGCCCCCCAAGCCAACGCCGGCTGTTCAGGAGGGCCGGTGACAGGACGCTTTCCCTTAAAATCCCAGGTTCCGTTCCGCCATCGGCGCATCCCGTGACCCCCAGCCAGCCCCCTGCGAACCCTCCCCTGACCTACCGCGATGCAGGCGTGGATATCGACGCCGGCAACGCGCTGGTCGAGCGCATCAAGCCGCTGGTCAAGCGCAGCTTCCGGCCCGAAGTGATGGGTGGACTGGGCGGCTTCGGCGCGCTGTTCGACCTGTCCGGCAAGTATCGCGAGCCGGTGCTGGTGTCGGGCACCGACGGAGTCGGCACCAAGCTCAAACTGGCCCAGCAGCTGGGCCGCCACGACACCATCGGCATCGACCTGGTCGGCATGTGCGTCAACGACGTGCTGGTGCAGGGCGCCGAACCGCTGTTCTTCCTGGATTACTTCGCCACCGGCAAGCTCGACATCGAGACCACGGTGGCGGTGGTGGGCGGCATCGCGCGCGGCTGCGAGCTGTCCGGCTGCGCGCTGATCGGTGGCGAGACCGCCGAGATGCCTGACATGTACGCCCCCGGCGAGTACGACCTGGCCGGCTTCACCGTGGGCGCGGTTGAGAAGTCGCAGCTGCTGGATGGCTCTGCGGTGCGGGCCGGCGATGTCCTGCTGGGGCTGGCTTCCAGTGGCGCACATTCCAATGGTTATTCGCTGATCCGCCGGATCTTCGAGCGCGCCGGCCGCCCGGCCGACCTGGACCTGGGCGGTACCCCGCTGGTCGATGCGCTGATGGCACCGACCACGCTGTACGTCAAGCCGGTACTGGAGCTGCTGGCACTGCACCGCGTGCATGCAATGGCCCACATCACCGGCGGTGGCCTGAGCGAGAACATCATCCGGGTGGTCCCCGAGGGGCTGGGACTTGAGATCGATGCAAGTGCCTGGCCGCAGCCGGGCCTGTTCGACTGGCTGCAGCGCGAAGGCAACGTGGCCGATGCAGAGATGTGGCGCACCTTCAACTGCGGCATCGGCTTCGTGCTGGTGCTCGGCCCGGAGCAGGTTGCTGCGGTGGAACAGGACCTGGCGCGACTGGGGCTGGCGAACTGGCGAATCGGGCAGGTGGTGGAGGCGACTGTCGAGCCGCGCGTGCGGATTGGATGAGCACGCAGATGCTGGGTGCATACCACGCATGAGCGCCCGGCAACCCTGGACCGAAGTGCAGCGCCGTCCTCCTCCCGGCGCCAGCGCTGTCCGGGACCTGTCCTGAACACGACTGTGCGGCTGGCCGTCCTTGCCTCTGGAAGGGGCAGCAACCTGCAGGCGCTGCTGGACGCCATCGCCAGAGGGAATCTGGATGCGAGCGTGGCCGGGGTGTTCTCCGACCGCCCCCGGGCTGCTGCCCTGGCGCGGGTGGCGCCAGCCTTGCGCTGGAGCGCGGACCCGCGCGATTTCGCCGATCGCCCTGCATTCGACCTGGCGCTCG
>Ga0105045_10005780_pt1 | contig 10903 bp, 6 predicted proteins | sample MAT02_FD_78089 | JGI IMG/M metagenome (GOLD analysis project Ga0105045, IMG submission 78089) | Freshwater microbial communities from Lake Fryxell liftoff mats and glacier meltwater in Antarctica - MAT-02 (megahit assembly) | ecosystem: Environmental > Aquatic > Freshwater > Ice > Liftoff... | reverse complement strand
GAGCTTTCTTTGGGCATCAAAATATCAATGCCTGCTCGCAGCGCGCGAATGCGCGCTGATAAATCGCCGTTTTCGGTAAAAGCCGCGACGACCATCTTGTGGCTAGCGTGCTCTTTAATGGGGCCTATTAGCTGCGCAATCGCTTCAAAATCGATCCGCTCGCTGGGCCGCAGCATGACTAAATCGGCGGCAAGCTGTGACAGCACATCGCTTAGCTCTTCAAAAGATTCTACTAAATCAGCGCTGAAACCGATGCTGCTCAGGTACTCAAGCGTGCGTGAGGTGCTAGGGCTGGGGCTTGCCCAGATGAAAGCGCGCCGAACGCCGGCTATGGATTTTCCGGCATATTGGGATGATGGTTCCGGCAAAGTCAGCGCGAGCGCATCGGGGCGCGTTTGAGCTTCTAGGCTATCCGCATCTGCGGGCATCACAGAAGCGTCTATCTCGAATTCTTCGACGAAATCAGATTCGTCCTCCATAAAAAATTGTGCGCTTTTTACGAATCCGGTCGTGCTTTCGAGTGCAGCGCTAGCACCATCTTGCTCGCCAAAGTGCTCATCTATTTCTATTGAACTCGTTTGACTGGCGGTTTCGGGCGCGGCAATTAAAGGCTCAAGGCTGCCATAGACGCTTTGAGAATCAATTGGGCTTATCGAGTCAGTCGAGAATCGCCGCCAATACTCAGCCGGTGCAAGGGTGTAACGCGCGTTTTGCAGCAGCGTTTGCGGGCTTTGTATAAATTCGCTAATTGAGCGAATAACGATCACTTTGGCTTGTGCGACTTGCGTTAGCGTCTGTGCGAGCGCTTCTAACTCCTCTCGCTCGTCTATGCTCAGCTCGCGCGCGGCGTGTAAATACTGCTCAAGCAACTGTTCAAGCGCATAAATACGCTCGCTTGGCGCTATTAAACCGTAGCGTCCGCTGGCTCCGGCTAAGTTTTGACATTCATGAATAAGCAGCGTGAGGTTATTAAGGTCAAACGCGCCTTTTGCGATGCGCTGCGCGCGCTTTTGAATCAGCTCCACGCGGCGCGGTAGATGATTCGCGAAAGCTTGGCGCAGTTCGGCGTTTTGCTGAGAGTCGTCCTTTGGCAGCACGGTATCGTCACAGTGAATTTGAAGCCCCAATATACCAGCGCCGCTTGGTTTTAGCGCAGTCTGATTGGTAAGCTATGATGCGAAAACCCCGGACTTTGGCTTTAGTGCGGCGGATAAGCCGCAAAAATTGTCCGCGCTGCAGTCAAAATATCAAGATTGATTAAGTTCGCCGGGTGAGCGCGCGCTTGGGTAGATGAATTTGAAAGTGACAGCACCGCTGCGTTAGAACTGGCAGCGCCAAAAAGTTTACGAAATACGTCCATTGTGGAGTCCTTTAGCTATCATTAGAGGCTGCTGGGTAGCTACGCTCGCGCAGACGCGCCGTATTTTTTGACGATGCTGTGCGCTTGCCCGGTTGCCAGTTTATGACGCGCATGAATCAATGTTCCTACTAGTCCACCTATCTGCCAGAGCGCATACGCCCTATGACGATTGACGAGTTCTCGCTGAGAGATCAAATGAAAGCGCTCAACGTGCGTTTAGCAGCCCTTGAGCTCGATGCTGCGCGATTTCGTGCGATCTGGCGTGGACGCCACGACCTTATCGTCGATTTAGACGATCTAGGCGCGATAAGGTCGGTCTCACCTGCGCTGTTGGAGCGTTTAGGGCTGAGCGCGCAGGACTGCGAGGGGCGCACGACGTTTCAGTTTACCACGCCAGAATATGCGCATAAGTTAGCGGCGGAGACGCCAACGATATTTGACTGGGTTGCCAGGCGCACGCCGTTTGAACTGCCGCTCGTGCATAAAAATGGTGAGCTTGTTTGGTTTGAAGGCAACATTTACGCCTATGCCGTCGACAATGCGATCAACGGCTGCGCCACGGGTGGGTTTTTCTGCATTTACCGGGACATTACGGAAGCAAAAGTATTGCAGCACGAGCAGGCTCGTTTGAGTAGCAGCCTTATGGAATCGCTTGAGGTTTCAGGGGTCGAGAGCTTTGAGTTCGACGTTGATGAGGGCATCATTGCGCAATCTGCGGGGTACAGCGCACTCTATGGATTAGCTGAGCACGCCGCAAACTGGCAAACGCTTGACGATTGGCTGCAAGCGATACATCCCGATGATCGTCACCTGATGCTGGGGCGCCAAACCCCAAATACGCACGCTGACGTTAATAGTGCCGAACCACCAAACGCTGCCTTTGCACCACCGATTGTATTTCGAGTGCCGCTGCAAAATGGCAAGCTTCGCCACGTCGAAACAAGAGCCCGCTATTTGTTTAAGGCCAATGGCGCTGTTAAGCGCGTTATCGGCGCCGCAAGGGACGTCACGCAAGCTCAACAAGCTCAGCGCGCGCAGCTGGAGAATAGTGATCGCCTCACTTTGGCAATGAGTATTGCTGGCTTAGAAAACTATGATTTTAATGAGCGCGGGCACATTTTATGCAGCCCCGGCTACGGCCCACTGCATGGATTGGAAGTTGGAGGATACTTCGAAACCTTTAATCTGTATTTGCAGTGCGTACCAGAGCCGTATCGCGGGCAGCTTGCGAAACGATTTGAGACTGTGAATCAGAGCGAAGTGCCGCTGGCCGCTTTTTGCTACCCATTTTTAGGGCCGGACAACAAACTGCGCTGGTTGGAAAGCGCAGCGCGCTATCGCCGCGATGCGAACGGCGAGCTGTTAAGCGTTTTTGGCAGCGTTCGCGACGTAAGTCAGCGTGAATTTGCATTTGAGCGTGAGCGCGATCTGGTTGATCGGCTAAATACTGCGCTTAAAGTGGGTTCAATTGAATCGTTTCAATGGAACGATAAGGGCCGTGAGTACGAACTATCTGAGGGCTATCAGGCTCTGCATGGCGTTGAACCGACTGATCTTTTAAACGAAGCAGTGCTGCTAGAGCGAATTCACCCTGATGATCGCGCGCGAATGGAAGAGCGTATTGACACCGGGCGACGTAACGGCGGCAAATACCCGCCGATTATCTATCGCGTGCGAGTAGGCGATGGCTATCGGCATGTGGAATCAACCGCCGAATATATTCACCAAAACGGTCGTTTGCACAGAATTGTTGGGGTGGCCATGGATGTTAGTCAGCGCATCGCCGCAGAGCAAAGCTTAAAGCGCGCCAAGCTGCGCGCTGAAACCGCTATCCATATTGGCGAGATCGGGTTTGCTGAGTGGGAAAAGGATACTGGCTGGGGCGAAATGAATCAGCGCTACCGGGATTTGCTTGGACTGGATTTAGGTGAAATGCCGGCAGGCTATGAAACGTACCTAAAACGTATTCACCCGGATGATCGTGAGGACTTTCTGCGGCGCACTGAAAAGGGCTATGCAACGGGCCGCAGTGGAATGGGTACGCACCGATTCTTGCGCCCGGACGGTACTTGGGTATGGATTGAGTCTGCTGCGCATTTTGAGCTTAGCGCGGAGCGCACTGTGCTGCGCGCCTTTATTGTCGCGCGCGATTTAACCTTTCAAAAAGCCACTGAACAAAGCTTGCAAAGCAGCATTGAACGACTTACCGCCGCGATGCAAATCGGGCAAATAGAGCTATTTGAACGCGATTTACGCACCCATGCCAGCACCTACACGCAAGGGTTTTCTGAGCTTGTTGGCTGGGCGAGCACTAAACCGATGGACGACTTGGCGTTTCTGGCGCTGGTATTGCCGGATGATCGTGCGCGTTTTCAAAACTATATCAGCGCCGATATGCAAGACGAAGCTCAGCCGCTGCGTTTGCGAGTCGATTCTGGTGGCGGTATGCGCAGTTTGGATTTAACCGCCCGCCATTTCTATGACGAAAATGGCAGCCCGATACGTACCTTGTGCGCGGTGCGGGATGTGACGTATCAAGCCATGGTGGAGGAAGAAATACGTGCGCAGTCGGCGCTATTTGAGGCGCTTATTGAAAATGCGCCGGATATTATTGTTCGCATCGATAAAGATGTAAAAGTCGTGCTTGTCAACAAAGCCTTGAAGTCTCTGCTTGCGATAGATCCGATTGATGTTGTTGGAAAAACGCTGGAGGAGCTGCCTTTTAGTGCTGAGCGAGCTGCGGATATTCGCGCTCGAATTGAGCGCTGCTTTAAAACGGGCGAAGGCGGCGAATTCGAGCTGCAGTTTAAAAAAGTAGAAAATGCGCCGCACCTTTTGGTGCGATACGTTCTCGAGTTCAACAGCACTGGCGATCCGCGATTTGTGCTCGTGCTAATGCGCAATGTAACGGACTTAAAAATGGCAGAAGCCGAAGCGGTAGCGAACGCGCGCCAGCTCGGGCAGATATTGGAGACCGCAGAAGAGGGCATCGTGGTAGCGGATGTGCATGATCGAATTGTCTTTAACAATCCGAAGCTAGAGCAGATTTTTGGCTATGGCACCAATGAGCTACACAACCAGCACAAGTCCATACTCATGCTCGACAGCGCTGATGCAATCTGGCGCACTCGCGCTGCCGACCGAAGGCGCGGGCTGTCTGAGTCATACACGCAGCGCTTTCGCCGTAAGGATGGTTCAACGGTATTGGGTTGGGTCAATGCAAAGCCGCTTACCGATGAGCGCGGCGAATTTAGCGGCACGCTCGCGATGATTACCGATGTGTCCGAACTTGAGCGCACAGAATCTGAGCTGCGGCACGCCGTCGAGTGGCTCGAATTTTCGATGGAGAGCGCTCAGATTGCTGGCTTTGATCTTGATCTAGAGAATGGTCAAGCGCGCACGACCGCGCTGTTTCGCGAATGGTTTGATCCTGAAGGAAACGGTGAAAGTCCATTAATTGCTTGGATTAAGCACGTGCATCCAGACGATCAAGCGCGTATTGACGAACAAGTGCGCACGATTATGGATCGCGGCAGCAGCAGCCGCCTAGAATTTCGCATTATCGACAAGAACGGCGTATCGCGCTGGATTTATGGCGTCATCGTGACCGTGCGCAATCTCGACGGGCGCTTTGCGCGCTTGGTATTTACGATCGTTGATATTAGTGAGCGCAAGCTGCTAGAAGTTGAGCGTACTAAGCTGCAAGATCAGCTAGCGCGTACTCAGCGCGAGGAAAGCCTAGGCACTTTAGCCGCCGGCATTGCACACGATATCAACAACCTGCTAACGGCGGCTTTTGGCCAAATTGATATGGCGAAGCTAACCGATAGCGCCACCGAGCGCGCCGAAAATCTAGGCCACATTGAAGAATCGCTGTCGCATATGGCAGGTCTTAGCCAGCAAATGCTGGCTTATTCCGGGCGTGGAACATCCAATCGCCGAGTGCTCGATATCAATGATGCACTGGAGAAAATCCGTTCAATCCTAAGCGTGTCGGTTAAGAAATTAGGTCGATTTAGCATTGATCTATTTCCAGACAAACTGACCGTGATGGCGGACGAATCGCAAGTTCAGCAGATTGCAATTAATTTGCTGATGAATGCGACGGAGGCGCTGGACGCAAGGCAGCGCAGCGCTGACGGTTCAGGCCAATGGCACCCCGTTGTGAGCTTGGAAACGGGTCGGTTAGCTTGGAATCAGCTCAGCCTTGCACTGCAAAGCGCACTGAAGCCGTGCGCGGTTTATATGTTTATTAAAGTCAGTGACAACGGTATTGGCATGGACGATGCGACCCAAAACAGTGCGATGGAGCCGTTTTACTCTAGCAAGGGCAGCGGGCGCGGGCTGGGGCTTTCAGTAGTGGATGGCATTGTGCGCAGCCACGGCGGCGCATTCGTTATTGAATCCGAGCTCGGCGTTGGCACGCAATGTACGGCTTACTTTGCCGGCGAACAAATTGCTACGATTAGATTGCCGGGGCAATCCTCACCGGCGCAAGCCCACAATGGGCTAATTTTAGTGGTTGATGACGAACTTAGCTTGCGCAACTTAATAAGCCGAACGCTTAATGCCCAAGGCTATGAAACCTTGACAGCGGCAGATGGCGTACAGGCATTAGAGGTGCTCAAGCAGCAATCGGATGTTGATTTGGTTTTGCTTGATTTGACGATGCCAGAAAAAGATGGGCTATCGGTGTATCGTGAAATCAAGCGGCTTGCGCTTCCGGTGCGCGTCGTGCTGATGAGCGGTTACAGCGAGCACGCAGTTAGCCAGCTAAGTGCAGATGGCGAAGCAGCGCCGGCGTTTTTATCAAAGCCGTTTCGCGCTAATGATCTGCTGGGAGCGATTTCACAATCGCTCGCCACCGACGTTTAGCCTAAGCATGCGCACGGCACAGGCGAGTATCCATGTGGACGCTATCACCGGCAATTTAGCACGCGTGCGCGCACTTGCGCCGGGCGCGAAAGTGCTTGCAATCGTCAAAGCCGACGGTTACGGGCACGGCCTAGAACGCGTTATCAGCGCTTTATCAAGTGCGGATGCGTTTGGAGTGGCAAGCATTGAAGATGCCACACGCATTCGTGCGCTTGGCATGCAGCACCGCATCGTGCTGCTAAGCGGGTTCGATGAGCGCTGCGATTTAGACGTTGTGCGGGAACTCAAACTTGACTGTGTGCTGCACGATCATGCGCAGCTTGCGCTGCTTGCCGCTGAGCCTAGCGCGGCAAGCTTGGCGCCCATTCGTTTTTGGCTCAAGTTTGACACCGGTATGCACCGGCTTGGTTTCGCCATTGACAGCGCGCCTGACGTACTCACGCGCGTGCGGGCGCTGCCTCAAGCGCAAGCTGAAATAACGCTGATGACGCATTTTTCGCAGGCCGATGAAGTGAGCGAAGTAACAGGCCAGCAGATTGATCTTTTTGATGCCTGCAAATGGCCCGCTGGCGCCTCACAAAGCCTGGCAAATTCGGCGGCTGTGCTGCGATTTACCGGTAGCTGCCGAGATTGGGTAAGGCCTGGCGGTATTTTGTACGGACTTTCTACCATTGCAGGCAAGACCGGTGCCGATTTAGGATTCGCGCCCTGTATGAGCCTGCATTCGCGCTTAATCTCGGTAAAGACGATTCCAGCCGGTGCTAAGGTTGGCTATGGCGGAAGCTACGTAGCGACCGAGCAGATGCGCATAGGCATCGCTTCAATTGGCTACGGCGATGGCTATCCAAGACACGCGCAAAGTGGTATGCCCGTACTAGTAGGCGGTGAGCGCGCAAGCACGGTGGGCCGTGTTTCTATGGACTTATTGACCATAGATGTTAGCCACCTGCCTTTTGCAAGCGTCGGCACCGAGGTTTTGCTGTGGGGGCCTGAACTTCCGGTTGAAATTATCGCTGAGCTAGCCGGTACGATTAGCTATGAACTAACCTGTGGCGTTACCCGGCGCGTTCGCTTTCTTGAAACTGTGTGCTGATGCGTGCTTGCGTTTGGGCGCTGATATGGGCGCTGGCTTGTTTTTGCGGCTCCGGCGCGGCTTTCGCTCAGGCTGTGCTGGAGCGTGGTAACGGTCCGGAGCCAGATTCGCTTGATCCACAGCGCGCGCAGGGCTTGGCAGCACATGCGATCTTGCGAGATTTGTTTGAAGGCTTAACCCGCGTCAATGCAAAAGGTGACATTGAACCTGCAATTGCAACGAGCTGGTCGATCAGCACAGACGGCTTGCGCTGGCAATTTAAGCTGGATCCAAACGCGCGCTACAGCGATGGCACAGCCATAACTGCCAGCGATTTTGTTTATGCCTTTGAGCGCGCGCTAAATCCAAACACCGCAGCGCCTTACGCTAGCCAGCTAAGTGCCATTCGAGGCGCTACTGAGCGTTTAGCCGGTAAATCCACCGCGCTACTCGGTGTGGCTGCGCTTGCGCCGCAGCTGCTACAGATTGAGCTGGTCAGGCCTGATGCCACGCTAGCCAACACATTGAGCATGCCAATTGCCGCGCCGGTCAAACGCGCCTGTTTTGAGCAGTATGGCGATCAGTGCATTCGCCCCAATCGACTTCCCAGCTCGGGCGCGTATCAGCTTGTCGCCTGGCGCCCGTTAGGTTCCGTATTATTGCGAAAAAATGAATTCTACGCGGGTGCAAAATCAGTGATGATTGAGCAAGTCCGCTTTCATGTGACTGAAGATGCCAGCGAAGAAGCGCGCCGGTTTGCTACCGGCGAGCTGCACTTGACTGAAACGGTGCCGCCCGGCAGGCTTTTGCAGCTGCGAGAAAAGTTTGGCGAAAAGCTGCGGGTTGCGCCATCGCTTGGAACTTTTTTCTTGGGCTATAACTTAAGCAAAGCGCCATTTGCCGATCAGCCAAAGCTGCGCGAAGCGCTGAGCTTGGCGATTGATCGGGATCGTATCGTCAGCACAATTACTGGTACCGGCGAGCGCCCGGCTTGGGGTTTGCTGCCGCCTGAGCTTCGAGCGAGCGGTGCCATAATTGCCGTTGAAACGCCGGAAAATAGGCTAAAGCGAGCGCGCGCGCTGTATTTAGCCGCGGGTTACAGCGCTGAAAACCCATTAAAGATTGAATTGCGCTACAACACCACGCTGCTGAATCGACGGCTGATGCTGGCGGTATCTTTAATGTGGCAGCAAAATTTAGGTTTGCAAACAATTTTGCGCAATGAAGACTGGAAAGTGTTTGTGCAAAACCGGCGCGGGAAACGCAACACGGAAATTTTTCGCGGCGGTTGGAATGCTGATCTGGCTGATCCGCTAAATTTTTTGGCGCTGTTTGCCAGTAACTCTTATCTCAATTATTCCGGTTACGCCAACCCACGGTTCGACGCACAGCTAAGCGCTGCTAGCAATGCGCCGGATTGGCCCACAAGGCTTGCCCACGCCGAGCAGGCAGAAGCGATACTGCTGGCTGATTTCGCGCTGCTGCCCTTGTTTCACTACACAAGCAAGCATCTTGTTAGCCCAAAACTGCGGGGTTTTTTTGAAAACCCGCTTGACGTCCACCCGAGCCGCACGATGCAGCTGCTGCCATGATGGCGCTGATTCGCAAGCTGCTGAGCGCTATGCTGGTGCTGTTTTTACTGCTGGCCATTTGCTTAAGCCTGCTGCGCGCCGTGCCCGGCGGGCCATTTGACACTGAACGCGCCGCAGCGCCAGAAGTGCAGGCGGCACTTGCAGCGCGTTTTGGTACCGATCAAGGCTACTTTACCCAGCTTTGGCGTTATGCGAGCGCAGCGCTGCAGGGTGATCTTGGGCCGTCATTTCAATATACCGATTTTACCGTGGGCGAGCTAATCGCCCAAGCGCTGCCGCTAACGCTTGCAATTGGCAGCTTGGCGCTGCTATTTGCGTGGGGCTTGGCGGTGCCGGTTGCGCTTTATGCCTGCGCAAAGCCCGGCGGCTGGACTGATCGTAGCCTGCGCGCAGTTTCGTCAGGGCTGCTGGCAACGCCTAAATTTGTGACGGCACCTATGCTGGCGCTGGTATTCGCAGTTTGGCTTGGGCTTTTGCCGAGCTCAGGGCTTGGGGAACCGGCCTGGAAGTATTTTCTACTGCCGGCGCTGGCGCTAGCGCTTACCCAGTTTGGCTCGGCCGCGCGCGTGGTGCGCGGCGCGCTGCTAGACGCTGAGCGCTCCGATGCCTTAACGGCGGCGAGAGCGCGCGGCTTTGGCGAATCGCGCTTGAAATGGCGGCATCGGCTACCGATTGCGCTGCCTTGTGCCTGTGCGTTTTTACTGCCATCAGCGGTCGCGGTATTGACGGGCTCGGCCGTGGTTGAACAGGTGTTCGCGCTGCCCGGGCTTGGCCGCGCGCTGCTCAGTTCGGCGATGAATCGAGATTATACGCTGCTGCTTGGCGTGGTGTTAACCTGCGGCGTTATTGTGCTGATTTTAGCGTGGCTCGTCGATGCGCTGCTGCTTTGGCTAGATCCAAGGCGCCGCGCGTGAGTGCGCTTATTGCCGCATTGGGTCAAAAGCTAAAAACGCTCACGCTTTCAACACCGTTTATCGCCTCTAATTAGGGGCTCAGAGGCTGGAGTGCTCATGACTACCAATCACATGCTGGCTGATTTGAGCTTAGTTGCGGTGTTCACCAGTCTGGTAATGATTGCCACTTGGGCTTTGCAAAAACATACGCGTAACGCCGGCTATGTGGACATTGCTTGGGCAGCCTGCCTTGCCTTTGCCGCGCTTTATTACGGGGCGACCGGCGAAGGTTCTATTGTTGCGCGCATGCTCACGGCGATGTTAGGCGCAATTTGGGCGTTTAGACTTGCCAATCATTTGCTGTCTAGAGTTTTGCACGAAGCTGAAGACGGTCGATACGCATTTTTGCGCGAGCACTGGAAGGACAATCAATTTAAGTTCTTTCTCTTTTTTCAGGGTCAAACGCTGCTAGTGCTGCTATTTTCTTTGCCGTTTTTAATTGCTGTGCAAAATCAGGCTGAAGGATTTCAATGGTATTACGTGGCTGCAATAACGCTGTGGGTTTTTGCACTCGGCGGCGAATCGCTAGCAGATCGGCAATTGGCCGAGTTTCGGAACAACCCGAAAAATCGCGGCACCACCTGCCGCACCGGGCTATGGCGCTATTCTAGGCATCCGAACTATTTTTTCGAGTGGCTGCACTGGTTTAGCTACTGCCTGATTGCCTTTGGTTCGCCGTTGGCCTGGTTTACGCTGATTGGACCGGCCGTTATGCTGGTATCGCTATGCTGGGTGACCGGCATTCCGTTTGTAGAAGCGCAGTCACTGCGCTCACGCGGTGACGATTATCGGCGCTATCAAAAGAGCACCAGTCCGTTTGTGCCGTGGTTTCCGAAGTAGCCAATGCGATAACGGACAGGGCATTGATGGTTTTTTTCGCAATTTGAGATAGCTCATTAAACCTGCGCTGCTGCTCAAAAAAAGGTGGCCCCTGTCAGCACTCCCTCTGCGCTTGCGTCGATCACTACCGTTGCTGCCTTCCGGCCCTGGCGGGGTTTGCAATCTAGCAACGCGAAGGCACCGACAGGAGCCATAGAAACTTTGCGTTTAG
>Ga0105045_10005778_pt1 | contig 10905 bp, 8 predicted proteins | sample MAT02_FD_78089 | JGI IMG/M metagenome (GOLD analysis project Ga0105045, IMG submission 78089) | Freshwater microbial communities from Lake Fryxell liftoff mats and glacier meltwater in Antarctica - MAT-02 (megahit assembly) | ecosystem: Environmental > Aquatic > Freshwater > Ice > Liftoff... | reverse complement strand
TAGATGGCTGATTTACTCCTCCTTCTCAGCAATTCATGGAAGAAGGCTTCTAAAAACAGAGGGACTCCTAAGTCCTCAACAACTACAGATGCGGTTCGACTCATCGACCGCGGAAGAAGTGGTGCAAAAGAAATCTCGCCCAACACTTCCGAACACAACACATCCAACAACAACCATGCCGGCCACACAACGCGGCCGAGCCCACCAACAACATTTCGGTGACAATCTGTGCCTACAGCCTTGAAGCCGTAGGACAGAAAAACACCTGCTAAAACACTCATCGCCGCACTAAAAGTACGGCGATAAATCTTACAAAATAACTATTTCCGAATTCCCAAGCGACTGATCAGGTCTAGGTATTTATTCGGGTCATGCTTGCGAACGTAGTCCAATAGGGAACGTCGCTTGCTAACCATTTGAAGCAAACCGCGTCGGCTTGAATAATCCTTGGAATGGCCCCGCATATGGCCAGTCAGCATATTGATTCGCTTTGTCAACATTGCAATCTGAACGTCAGGCGAGCCACTGTCGGACTCGGTCTGCTGAAATTGCTTGATAACTTCTTGCTTGCTTGCAGTCGCTAAGCTCATAAACTTCCTTACATCACCACTACGGGCTGAAAACTATACTCACAACACTGCCAATCTCGGGTAGTTAAGCTCAAGATGTTAACCGTTTCTTGAAACGATGCAACTCCAATTTTTCCCCTGTGATATTTCGGCGCTATCGCCAGCCAACCCTCCCAAAACTACGTTTCCGGAGGGTTACAGCTATCTGTTGAGTTGGCGTTGAGCGAAAAGGCTCTTGTTTTGCCTCAATTCTTCGCCCTGGAGCCGAAATGCAGACCTCTCGCAACTCGCGATCGGGTGTCCAGTCCGTTACCAATTTGGCCAGTCCTCAAGGCGTTACTCACGCCTGAATAACTAAGAGGGTACTTTTTTAGAGCGATTGGGCCTACCATAACGATTCTATCTATGAGTCGTAGTACGCTTTTGAGAAACGATTGCCAATGACGAGTTCGATGATTGTTGCTTCGGATTTGAGTAAGTCCTTCCGAACAAACAGCGGCCAAATCAACCAAGCGGTCGATTGCATCTCTTTTTCCGTTTCTGCTGGAGAAGTCTATGGACTTCTTGGCCCCAACGGAGCAGGAAAGACGACAACGCTTCGCATGATAATGGGACTGCTGAGTCCTGATTCGGGTTTTGCAACCGTCGACGGAGCTCGAACCGACAATCAGTCTGGTCAGAAGAACCAATCGGAAATGGTCCTGTCAAAGTTGGGAATGATTTCCACCAACGATGGAGTCTACCCGTGGCTGAGCGTTCGCGAGATGCTAAGCTATTTCGCGGACCTCTACGGCGTGCCCCAATCACTCGCTAAAACGAGAATGGCAGAATTGGCGGAGCTACTCGATATTCAAAATGTTCTGAATCAGCGTTGCTCGACCCTTAGTACGGGCCAAAAACAACGGGTGACGTTTGCTCGAGGACTGATGCACGATCCGCCTGTAATGCTTTTGGATGAACCAACACGCGGACTGGACGTTGTTGGTAGCCGAACCGTCTTCAAATTTATAGACCTTTTACGTCAACGGGGTAAAGCCATCCTTCTATCTACGCACCGTTTGGATGAAGCCGAACGCGTTTGTGATCGCTTTGGGTTATTGCACCAAGGAACACTTCGTTACGAAGGAACCTTCACGGAACTTTGCCAACTCACGGGAAGACAACACTTGGTCGAAATGTTCATCGATCTCATTGACCAAGGCGGTGCAGCATGATGGAACTGATTCGTTCCGGTCGCCTCTGGCGAATGTGTGTTAAGGAGTTGAGGGAAACACTTCGCGATCGTCGTACCATCTTTACGTTGGTCATGATGCCTTTGCTGGTCTACCCCGTGTTGAGCCTGGCTCTACAACGATTGATCCTCAACTCGGTTTCCAACGATCGCACCGAGAGGATCCTGGTTGGAGTTCCCTCCGAAATGGATTTCAAGGTTCTGGGCCAGGCTGTCAGTGAAAGCAAACGACGTGTTGAGTCAGATTCTTATCGATCATTCCGTTATTCCGTTAATGAAAGCCCCGCTACGAATCCAAAGCTTCCCCTCACGAGTAAAACATCATCAGCCTCCGAATGGGATGCGACCGTCATCGAGGATTCCCTCCAAGAGGCTCTCGAGTCGGGCCAAATCGATATGGCTATCAGTGTTTCCAGACGCATTAATAGCGATTCCAACGCGGTTTCGGGGAGCAACTTCCTTTTCTCTGTTACCTATCGCGAAAACGACTCTCGTAGTGAATTCGCATTATCTGAATTGCGAAAGCTTATTCAAACCATTAACGAACATGAAGCTTCAGAACTTCGAATTGCCAAGGGCATGAGTCGAGGCGCACCCTTTGAGGTGATTGCATCAGCCATCGCGGGTACTAACTCGATCGCATCTGGCTTATCGTCAGTTATACCTCTTGTTCTAGTTCTCATGACAATCACCGGCGCTGTCTATCCCGCGATTGACTTGACCGCTGGTGAACGCGAGCGAGGTACCATGGAAGCATTGATCGCCACTCCAGTCCCTCGCTTCGCTCTTCTATTCAGCAAGTATATCGCCGTCTTAACGGTTGCCATCTTAACTGCGATTGCGAATCTTACCGCAATGTTCGTTACGCTAAGGTTCAGTGGGCTCGCCGAAGTGTTGCTTGGCGATCAAGGCTTTTCGCTAGTAAGCGTGATCGCTGTGTTTCCGCTCCTGGTTGTCTTCGCATCCTTCTTCAGTGCCATCCTTCTGGCACTCTGTTCGGTTGCCAAAAGCTTCAAAGAGGCACAAGCCTATTTAATACCCGTCATCATCCTCGCCATGGGACCAGGTATTTTAAGCCTTCTTCCCAGCGTTCAATTGACGGGAACGATGGCTGCATTGCCTTTGATCAATATGATCCTAATGGCCCGCGAATGCCTATCGGGCACCTTAGAGTTGATCCCTGGAATCATTGCGATCTGTACGACACTCTGCTATGCCGTCATCGCGATGGCGATCGCAGCTCAGCTTTTTGGAAGGCATGCTGTACCTCAAAATTCTGAAGTCTCATGGCGGTCTTGGCTACGCTCACCAACCCAACTCAATCGCCTTCCGACACTCGAACACTTGACGATTTATCTAGCATTTTTCTTTCCAGTCTACTTTGTGGCCATCCACGTTCTTGCAGGACTCAGTGGGATCGAACTTCAACAACGAGTTTGGGTAAATGCGTTCGCCACCGTGCTACTGTTTGGATTGTTGCCGTTACTTTTCTCCCTATGGCGAAAATTGAGTATTAAGCGAACCTTTCCACTCGGCGGTTTTACGAAATGGTGGATATCGATTCCAGGTCTTTTGCTAATTTCATTTTCGATGTGGACCGTCGCTCATGAGATTCTTGTCCTATCCGAGTTTTTCGGAATTGTATCGTTAGACTTTGATAAACTTGCGAATCTGGAAAAAATCAAAACCGAGTTCATGACGATTCCGCCTTTAACCATATGGATTGCGATGGCCATCATGATTGCAATGGCTGAAGAATGGTTTTTCCGCGGGTTCGTCCTACAAGGCATGTTAAGTCGCTCTAAGGACTCTCGTGGTGTTTGGGTATCGATTCTAATCTCATCTATTTTGTTCGGACTCTTTCACACCGTTGCACCGAACCTGCTTGCGATTGAAAGATTCCTACCCACCACCGCGCTGGGAGTCTTAATCGGTTGGATCGCGTGGAGGACGGGATCACTCGTTCCTGGAATGATGGTTCATGCTATACACAACGGTCTGCTATTTACGATGCCGCGTTACGAAGACCTACTTCATCAGTGGGGCCTAGGAATAGAAAACCAAAAGCACTTACCCGTCTCTTGGGTAATCGGCGGTTTCCTTTGCGTTGCTATCGGGTTACTAATCGTGCAAACGACATCGAAAACACCTAGATGAAAAGAGACTCCTCTACGTTTCTTGTCGCAACAACGGGAAGAGGATGACGTCACGAATCGATTTCGAGTCAGTCAAGAGCATGATCAATCGATCGATACCAATGCCGAGTCCGCCTGCCGGCGGCATGCCGTGCCGAAGGGCCCGAATAAAATCCGTATCCATCTTGGCCATCGAATCATCTTCGGCCATACCTTGAAGCTGCGTCTTGAAAAGATTTTCTTGTAACAGCGGGTCATTCAGTTCCGTATAGGCATTAGCGAGCTCCATCCCGTGGATGAACAATTCAAATCGTTCGGCGACTTCGGGCTTACCTGTCTTACGTTTGGTAAGCGGGCATAGACTGGAAGGATAGTCGATTACAAAGATGGGACCGACGAGCGAATCTTCGACTTTTTCCTCAAAGACTTCACTCTTCACAACATCTGGGTGTTTGCCTGTTGGATCAAGTCCTATCTTCTTTGCAAACGCCGCTATTGCAGTCGTGTCATTGGGGTCAATCTTAGTGCACTCTTGGAACAATTCATCATAGGTTCGGCGGGCAAACGGAGGCGTAAAATCTATATCCAGATCTCCCCATTTAACTTGATACCCCTGGCCGGTTGCTTTGAGTCCTTCGGTGATGAGCTGTTCAGTCAGATCCATCATCGTTTCATAGTTAGCATAGGCCCAGTAGAGCTCGATCATCGTGAACTCTGGGTTGTGCTTGGGGCTAACTCCTTCGTTACGGTAGACTCGGCCCATTTCGTAGACGCGTTCAATTCCACCAACCAACAATCGCTTCAAATGAAGCTCCAGCGCAATTCGCAAGAATAATGGCATATCAAGTGCATTGTGATGGGTGTTGAATGGTTTCGCCGCCGCACCACCTGCAATCGTATGAAGCGTCGGACCTTCCACTTCCCAGAAACCGTGCCCAGCGAGCGTACTTCGGATCGACTGGATGATCTTGGTTCTCTTAAAAAAAGTATCAAGCGAATCCGTGTTGTAGGTAAGATCCACGTATCGCATGCGTTGACGAAGCTCTGGATCAATCAACCCGGCATGCTTCTCTGGGGGTGGCTCGAGTGTCTTTGTCAGGAAGTGCAGCTTTGTCGCGTGAACTGTTAATTCACCCGTATTGGTTCTGCCAAGACGGCCATCGATTCCAATCAGATCACCAAAATCAAGATGTTTTGTGATCGCGAAATTATCGTCGCCAACTTGGCCTTTGCCGATCATGACTTGGATGTCCCCACTCCAATCACGGAGCTTTAGAAAGACCAGCTTACCAGTTGGTCGCATCAGCATAATTCTGCCAGCGACACGCACGTTCGGTCCAGTTTCTTCTCCCGCGCCTTGCGAAGCTTTCCAAATTTTGTAGTCGACCAATGGCTTCTCAACTCCCTCGACGATGGTCGTTGCGTCTAAATCCGGTAGCTCAAGCGACTTGCCGTCGGATGTTACGTAGCGAATCTGAGAAGCCATACCTCGGACAACCGAGTTGAGCAGTCGATCATCGAATCTTTGCCCCCAAGGATCGATGCCAAGCGCTTCCAATCGTCGCAGTTTTTCCAGTCGTGCGGCCTGATGGTCACCAAGGTCGGACGTTGGGGCGGGATTCTGTGAAGACATGCGTTAACCTGGATCGAAAAGACTTGTTACGGAGCGTGGATGTTTTAGCGTTGATTTAATATTAAATCGTCCGGCAGAAGGTTTCGTTCAGCGGACCCCTCTTAACAGCGTGTTCCTATGGGGGAGGCATTGTAGAGTGGGGGAGGTATTGTAAGGGAAAATAATGGAAAACCAAGTCGCCAAGCCACCGATGATTTTGGTTGTCGAACCAGATCCGGTCATGCTCACCGGTTTCGCTGCGATTCTCGACATGCAGGGATACCGCTGCTTTTTGGCAAGAGATGTCGACGTGGCGGAAAAAGCGACCACCGAACTTCCTTTGGACTTGATCGTTCTCGCGATCGACGATTCGCTCGAGCAAGCCTTAGTCGACTCCCGCCGATTGAGATCATCCCCCCTTTCTGAAGGGGTTCCAGTGATCTTCATTACCGCGACCCCGAACGTTGACTGGATTGGCCCACTGAATTCCGTCGGTGGGGTTTATTGCTTACCGAGATCCTTCGAGCCTCAAACCCTTATCGATGCGGTCGAAAAGACGCTTTGGATGCCTCATCTCGCCGTCGCGAGAGTCGCACCACCCAAAGCACATCTTGGCAACGCATGGGTCAGACTAACTTAGCGACTTGTCCTGAAACAACTCCCGAACACCAACACGCAGCGCAAGCTAGTGAATCCGTTTAATAGTCAAGGGGTCACTAGCTTGCGCTGCGTGTTGGTAATAGAAACGACCGCTGGTACGCTCCTAGCCCGTAACAATGTTCATGATGAACTGATTGGCCGTCGCAGTCATGGCGGTGTTCAGTTCATCGCCACAAGGGAATTGGATGAACTGGAACGAGAGCCCAGCACTGTGTGCGGACTTTAATGCATGACAAGTCTGATCAGCGTTACATAGCGTTGAATCACTGCCATGAATAAACATGACAGGCATTTTTCTAGCGTCTCGCCATTGTAATATCGACTTGCATCGCTCTGGAAAAGTACCGTTGATCGAGACAACTCCCGCTATCGATTCACTATTCCTAAGCCCGATCCATTGAGCTAAAGTACCGCCAGTTCCATAACCGGCAAGGAATACTCGATCCGGTCGAATAGATAAGTCCGTGATCGCGTGGGAAATAGATTGCATGACCCGCTTTTCTGCGATAGCGAGATTTGTCGGAGATTGGTTCCAGCAGAACTTTCTTTCATTGAGCTTACTGGTTTGTATTGCCCTGGGAGCAATCGCTACATAATTCCGTAGACTTAAGTGTGGCATGACACCGTCGAGTTCATATTCACTACTGTCTTGACTGTGTAGCCATATCACCAGCGGATACTCATAGCGATCCTCGTAGTGTTCCGGTGTGAAAAGTCGGTGAGCAAAGTCCAGCAAGAGCGGTGAACTGGCAGAGAGCCCACTTCGACGGCTACGTCGAGTTTCCGAAATCCTTCGAAATCCATTAGCGTTCGCGTGAGGCTCTTTGGCGAAGCTAAGATTATCAACGAATTCTCGAGTGTTGGAGACATTCTCGGGATGAACTTCTTTTCGAATCCCGTGGATTAGATTATTCGTTTTGGAATGATCTTTTGTCAGGAGCTTTTCAGTGTTCTGTCGAATAGCTGACAGATGCGACTGGACTTGCGACTGAAGTCGATTCATTCGGTGAATCCCATCAATAACCGAGTAGAAAATGAAACCGATTTTAAGACATCCAGTGATTCACTCTATGTCTATTTGTCGGTCTCGTTCTTGAACAGACCAGTGTTGTATTCGTACTCGATACGAAAATCAACGTCGTTCTTAAAAGTTATTTGGAAGAATTCTTTTGCTGGCTAATCACTACGACGCTTCGAGAAGCTTTGTCATCGATGCCACAAGCGATTTAACAGCATCAACACTCTTTTGAAAGCCTTCTTTTTCTTGCGGAGTAAGCGATAGTTCAATGATCTTTTCAACGCCGTTAGAACCCAAGATAACAGGAACACCAACGTAATAGCCGCCAACTCCATACTCTTTATCGCAGTACGCAGCACACGGAATCAATCGCTTCTTGTCTCGAACAATCGCTTCGACCATTTGCATGGTCGCTGCAGCAGGTGCATAGTAAGCACTTCCAGTTTTCAGCAAGGAAACAATCTCCGCCCCTCCAGATCGCGTTCGATTAACGATTTCCTCGAGTCGCTCTGGCTTGATCAACTGGCTAACAGGAATACCACCGACGCTGGTGCATGAAGCGATCGGAACCATGGTATCACCATGACCGCCCATGAGCATCGCCGAGATATCCTCGACACTGACACCTAACTCCATCGCAAGGAAAGTTCGATACCTAGCGGTGTCGAGAACACCCGCTTGGCCAATTACCCTAGCTGGTTCAAATCCCGTAACTTGAAAAGCACGCTGCACCATCGCGTCGAGGGGGTTGCTTACTACAATGACAATGGAATTCGGACTCGTCTCCTTGATGCTCTGCGAGACGCTGGAGACAATCTTAGCATTGGTTGCTAAGAGGTCGTCGCGACTCATGCCTGGCTTACGCGCTATGCCGGCAGTGACCACCACTACGTCGCTATTGGCCGTATCAGCATAATCGTTGGTACCAATCACTTTGGAGTCAAACCCCATGATCGGTGAGGCTTGCATTAGATCGAGCGCTTTACCTTTGGGCATGTCCTCGGTCTGAGGGACGTCGAGCAATACGACGTCGCCCAACTCGCCCGCTGCACACCAATGGGCGCATGTTGCTCCGACGTTTCCGGCACCAATGATGGAAATTTTCGCGCGACGCATGTCTGTGGCTCACTGTTCTTAAGGATTGAGGGACTGTTAGAGATCTGCGGACTGCCTCATAGTCTTGCAAAAACATAGTCTTGTAAAAACATAGTCTCGCAAAAATATAGTCTTGCAAAACTACGTTACCGACAACAAGACAACTACCGAAGCAAGTCCTTTAGTTATCGACGCCCAGCAAATCGCGTCAAGGGACTACAAAAACCATCATTTTTTCAACGATTGATACCGATAGAAAAACCAAATCGCCGCACCAGCAATCGCCAAGGCTGTAAGAACTTCTCTAGTGAGTGACCTTTCAGGCTTCGCGACAGACGGCTCTTGGGAAATCTGCTCCCAGCTAGTAACCGCAATTAAAGGCCCAATCTGTCGCATGGCTGCCCTGTCAGTTTTTTCCGAGACTTTGGCAGTCTGGCCGGTTGAATACGACCATAGCCTGTAGAAAACCCCTTCGACATTGACATTGGTCGACGGGTACCAAATGCCTTGCAGTAAGTCTTGCTCGGTGTGCTTCGCTGACTTCGATAGAAGCCAATCAGGAACCGACTTCGCAACGAGCGTCATTGGAAACTGCCCCTCGAATCGAATATCGCTAGCACCATCGGGGCTTTTCAATTGAATCACTTGTTCACCAATATCGGCAAGTCCATCAAGTTCATAATACACCGATCCATCGAGATCAACACGATTGGCCTCGTCGGGAACATCGATGCGAGTGACTCGAACGATACGAATTTTCGACGCTACACGTCCGAGGATGCTTTTCGGACCACCTTGAAGGCACTCGAGTGCGGTGATCGTTTCAAGCGTGTCTGGTTTGGGTATTGCCGAAATCGGTTCTGCAATCTGTTCTGCAGCATTGATCAAAGAATAGAAAGCCTCCGACTCTTCGGCTGCAATCGGTTTGCCACGATGAGTCTTCACGAAACGCACCGCAGAGAGGTCCCAGCCGACTGAAGCGAGTACTTCCCAGTCGGACGATATTGCAGGCAACAGTCCTGAACCTATCTCGGTGGGACTCAGACGAAAATCACCTTCGTCACCCCAAGTCCATCGAGGTACGTCACTAAACATCAACCGTGTAGCAGGCGTCGCCTCCACCGAACTCTCGTCGAGCTTCCCTGAGCTACTGAGCCCGTCTGAGCTACTAAGCCCGTCTGAGCTACTAAGCAACGGGTCCATCAGCAACCCTTCCAAGATCACCGGTTGGAAGATCTTCATGTTTACGTCTTCCGAAGAGTTCTCGACATTGGGTTTGTCCGCTATCCAGAAGTCAGGGACACGATTTACAATCGCGTATAAAGTAGTAATTGGGTCGATCTTCGTCTCCATCGATGGAGCGAGTTGCACCTCCAGACGATAAACAGCTTTCTGGCCAATCGCCACGGCTTGAGGCCCCGGCAGCGGGACCGAAATGCATTGCGTAACGATGCCAGAGAGTCTCATAAGTTGCGAAGGTCCAACCTTACCCTCACTCTCCATTGCACTCTCAAGGGCGCTGCGAATCCGTGACAAGGGATATAGCACCCGGACGAGTGACTCGATCTGTTTGGGATTTTCCGCGAATAACGCAGGCGAAAATTCCTTCGACATACAGGCTTGGAGTGTTTCAACGGAAAGACTCTCTATCGGTTCCTCGGCGACTTGTTTCAATAGTTCAAGTTGATTTTGAGAAAGTCCAGGTTCTCGCCAAAATTTCAGGGGTGAGGTTGTTGCGCCAAGTAATTTGATCAATCGCGATGAATCCGAATCATCTTGCGAAGTTCTGTTCACGTTTTCGCCCTGCCCTGTCAGTTGATTTAAAGTCAACGAGTTTCCTTCGCGACCAGTTTCTTCGTCGTCCACCCACCTGGAGTTGCAAACTATCAAGACGGGTGCGATTTCAACCCCACGTTTTGATGCAAACGCAAGCCGCTTTAGAAAGAACCCCGTAACCTCGACGCTCGACATATTCGCATTGACTTGGCCAACTTGATCGGGCTTGATCACTGGCCAGCCACCCGATGGTGAACTGCCGGAAGCGACCGCGTCGGCGCTACTGGTTTCATCGTTAGCCGATCTGACCACATAAAGACAAACTGGTTGTTGGCTGTTGTCATCCGGATAAATCCAAACGACATCGTAGGTAAATTCACCCCACTGAATCGAGCTCGACTCGGTAGTCGTTCCATTTGAGATCGGACGTCCTCGCATCCTTACTAGACGTCCACGCAGATCGTTCGACTGTTTGGTCAGTCGCGGAACTTCTACTCTCTGAATCGTTCGCAACTCCAAAGAAATTCGTGATTTCGCGACTACTTCAGTTGGACTGCAGTAGCGATTCACCTCGATAGCCCGTTGAAGTGTTCGGAGCATGGCCGGACGCTCGACCGATCGCCAGGGGGACGCATCCTGAATGCTTCGAAGCAGTCGTCGATCCAGTGCGAGCCGTAGCCCTTGGCGAACGTCATCGCTGAGAGCAGCATCGGCATCCAAAACGCCGCCGTCGGTAAGCGCTGACCAAGCATTCCATTGAGAAAGAAAACGATCCATCAAGGTCTCTTCCTTTGGTTCGCTTTGAGATT
>Ga0105045_10005777_pt1 | contig 10907 bp, 6 predicted proteins | sample MAT02_FD_78089 | JGI IMG/M metagenome (GOLD analysis project Ga0105045, IMG submission 78089) | Freshwater microbial communities from Lake Fryxell liftoff mats and glacier meltwater in Antarctica - MAT-02 (megahit assembly) | ecosystem: Environmental > Aquatic > Freshwater > Ice > Liftoff... | reverse complement strand
TGTACCACCTGGTCGAACAACCGATCCGTACCGGCCGCGCGATCAGCACGCGGACCGCCCGGGTCGCCGTGCCCTCGCTGGCGGTCGTGCTGCTGCTCGGTAGCTTCTCGCTCACGCGTGACCTTCCCGACCCGCCGGACTTCCTGCAACCACGGGAACCGGGTGATGTGACCATCCGTGAAGTGCCCACCACCTCGACGACCACGACAACCACCACGACCGTGCCTGACCTCGCCGGGGTCACTCCGCCACCACCCCCTGTCACCGAACCACCCCCACCCACTGCGCCCCCGCGACGACCTCAACGGGTCCTCCTCGTCGGCGACAGCGTCGCGGCGAGCATGGAGGACGCACTGGGGGACGCACTCAACGCACGGGGCATCACCTTCGCGACATCTGCCGCCCCCGGTTGCGGCGTGCTGACCGGCGACCCGGCGGATGCCCAGGGTCAGCCGTTGTCGTTCACCACGGCGTGCAACGATGCCGTGCCGGGCATCCAGACCAACGCCGTGCGAGAGGTCGCACCCGACCTGATCGTATCGCTGTCACTGTGGGAGTCCGTGGACCGCATCGTCGACGGCAGCTTCTACCAGGTCGGCACCCCCGCAGGGGACCAGATGATGCGCCAGCTGTACGACCAGAGCATCCAGCGACTCTCTGGTGGCGGCGCTGCCGTCGCGTTCGCCATCATGCCGGCCAGTGTGGACGGTCGCAGTCGTCTGGCCGATGTCGAGGGCAACCGTCGTCTGGCCATCGTCAACGGCGTGCTGACCGACCTCGGCGCCACCCACCCCGGGCGGGTCACGACCCTGCGCTTCGACCAGATCGTCTGCCCCACCACACCGTGCCCGACCCAGGTCGACAATGTCGTGCTGCGCCCGGCGGACGGCACCCACTTCGACGAAGCGGCCGGCGCACGTTTCGCCGCGGAGCGTCTGGCCGACCAGATCGCCGGGCTCGACCTGAACGCGCTCGGCTGACCCGGGGTTCCCGGGTGATTCAGCCGAGCTGTTCGGTCAGCTCGAACCACAGGAACTCGTACGGCGGCAAGGTCACGAAGTACGGCAGCTCACCGATGGCCGGAAACTGCACGCGGCCAAGCAGCTCGACCGGCACCCGTCCGTCCAGGTGCGACAGGTGCAGCTCGGCGGGCTGTGCGGCGGCGGAGAAGTTGTTGACACACAGCACCGGGTTCGAGGTGTCGTCGCCCGGCGGCGGGGTGCGCAGATAGGCGAACACCGCAGGGATCGAGACGTCGAGCAGCTCGAAGCCGCCCAGTCCGAAAAGGGTGTGCTGACGTCGCACGTGCAGCATCCGCCGCAGCCAGTTCAGGAACGAAGCGGTGTCGCGTCGTTCTCCTTCGACGTTCACCGCCTGGTAGCCGTACACCGGATCCATGAGCGGCGGCAGGTACAGCTGGGCGAAGTCCGCTGTCGAGAACCCACCGTTGCGGTCGGGGTTCCACTGCATCGGGGTGCGCACGCCGTCGCGGTCACCCAGGTAGATGTTGTCCCCCATCCCGATCTCGTCGCCGTAGTACAGGATGGGCGTCCCGGGAAGGCTGAGCAGCAGTGCGTGCAACAACTCGGCCTGTCGTCGGTCGTTCTCGAGCAGCGGGAACAGGCGGCGACTGATCCCGAGGTTGCGTCGCATCCTGGGATCCTTCGCGTACTCGTCCCACATGTAGTCACGTTCTTCGTCGGTGACCATCTCGAGAGTGAGCTCGTCGTGGTTGCGCAGGAAGATGCCCCACTGCGCGCCATCGGGGATCTCCGGCATGCGCTCCAGGATCTCGGACACCGGGGTGGCCTCCTCACGACGCAACGACATGAACATGCGCGGCATCAGCGGGAAGTGGAAACACATGTGGCACTCGTCGCCGTCGCCGAAGTACTCCACCACGTCCTCGGGCCACTGGTTCGCCTCGGCGAGCAGCACCTTGCCCGGATACTTCGCGTCGACCTCCGAGCGCAGGCGCCGCAGGAAGGCATGCGACTCGGGCAGGTTCTCGCCGTTGGTGCCGTCGCGCTCGAACAGGTACGGCACCGCGTCCAGACGAAAGCCGTCCAGACCCAGGCCCAGCCAGTGGAACACCACCTCGAGCATCGCGGCCGCGACCTCGGGGTTGTCGTAGTTCAGATCGGGCTGGTGGTGGAAGAAGCGGTGCCAGTAGTACTGCTGGCGCTGCTGGTCGAAGGTCCAGTTGGACGGCTCGGTGTCGACGAAGATCACCCGGGCGTCCGACCAGCGCTGGTCATCGTCGCCCCACACGTACCAGTCGGCCTTCGGGTTGGTCCGGTCCCGGCGCGACTCCTGGAACCAGGGATGCTGGTCGGAGGTGTGGTTGACCACCATGTCGGCCACGACCCGTATTCCGCGACGGTGGGCCTCCTCGATCAGCACTGCGGCATCCTCGACGGTTCCGAAGTCGGGGTGCACGGTCAGGAAGTCAGAGATGTCGTAGCCGCCATCCTTGAGCGGCGACTGGTAGAAGGGCAGCAACCAGAGACAGTCGATTCCGAGCCACTCGAGGTAGTCCAGCTTGGCGGTCAGACCGCGGAAGTCGCCGTTGCCGTCACCGGATGCGTCGAAGAAGCCCCGGACGTGGACCTCATAGAAGATCGACGACCGGTACCACTCGGGTTCTGCTGTGAGGATCGATCCGGGCGTCGGCGGCGGGTTCACCGGGCCACGCTACCGAGGGACCCGACAGGATCCGACGGAACAGCCCGGTATCAGCCGAGCGAGCTGGCTGCCTTCCAACCACCAGCGGCGGCCGGCACGGCGAGCGCCAAGGTCGACACGGTGCCGGCCGCGCCCAACTCCTTGTGCCAGACGAGCGCAGCGATTGCATCCGAGGTGTCCGCAACCGCACCCATGCGCACCCACGACGGATCGGGCTCGGGCTCGGACAGTGACTTCAGGGCACCCAGTCCGAGCACGACGTCGCGGATGCCGAACGCCCGGGCCAGCCACACCAGGGGTCCGGGGCGGTCCTCGGACGCCCGAGCGAGCACGGTGTTGGGGATGAACAGCATGAGTGCACCGAAGAGAACTCGTCCGGCGGCGATCGAACGTGCAAGCTTGAGGTCGTCCATGACAGTAAGTGTGGCACCACGGACCTCCGATGGTGCGACAGCGGGAGGCAGAACGATGCGACGGACACCGGTCCTGACCGCGGTGGTGGCGGTCGTTGCCGCGCTGGCCGTGGCGTGCACGCCGCCGTCGGTGAACCCCGACGGCTCGATCTCCCAGGCCGCACCGTTCGGGGTGAACGGTCTGACCGAGGAGGAGGGGCAGGTCTGGGTCGCAGATCTCTTCGGTGGACAACTCGTCCGCTTCGATCCTGCCGACGGACGCATCGACGAGCGCTACGGCTCGATGGAGGGGCTGTGCGGCACCGACGACCTGGTCGTGCTCGACGACGGAACGCTCGTCGCTACTTGTCCGGTCGCCGGCCAGGTGGTCGCCGTCGAGCGCGGTGGCCGTGCTCGCGTGCTGGACCGAGTGGGTCGCAGCGTCAATCCCATCGCGGTCGATCCGGCCGGCGACGCGGTGCTGGTCGGGTTCGGGTCCGAGGAGGACGACCGAGTGCTGCGGGTGTTCCTCGACGGCCGCCCCACCGAGGTGGTCGCCGAGGATCTGCCGGTGCTCAACGGCTTCGACCTGGGCCCCGACGGACTGCTCTACACCCCCACCGGCGGCGCAGCCGGGTCGTTCGGCACCGGGGGCCTGGGACGTCTGGACCCGGCCACGGGCGAGTTCGAACAACTGCCCCTGAGCTTCCCGGGCTCCTCCCGGACCGGGTTCGACTTCGCCTGCGGCGCCGACGTGGCCGCCGACGGCACGGTGTTCGTCGCGCAGTGCTTCAACCCGTCGGTGTTCGCGGTCGATCCCGACACCGGCGTCGCAACGCTCGTGGGTCGTGCGCCGCTCGACGCCGCGGACAACCTGGTCGTGCTCGACGACGGCCGGATCGTGCTCTCGGGATTCTTCGGCGGCAGGGTCGTGGTGTTCACACCGACGTCCGACGGCACCTACCTCCGGCGCACCCTCAACGTCGGCCGCTGACCCAGGGGGCCCGGACCCGGCGCGCCTGACCCAGCGACCGCCACCCCAGCAGCCGCTACAGCAGCCGCTACACCTTCCGGGTGGCACCACGACGGCCCACGAACACGTACGCCACCCAGAACCGTGTCGGGCCAGAATCGTCGCGGACAGCTGCAGTTCGGGGTGGCACCACGACGGCCCACGAGCGCGTACGCCACCCGAAAAAGCGACGAACCAGCAGCGTGGCCGGGTCAGCCGATCGACAGGACGTGGGCGACGCGCCCTCTGGGTTCGAACCGCACGTAGTTGCCGTCGGGCCCCCACACCCAGGACTCCCCCGTCAGCTCGTCGGTCACCTCGAACGGGGTGTGCCCGTCCAGTCCCAGCGCCCCGACGTCCACGTACACCGTTGCTTCGCGCAGCTCGTCGGGCACCAGGTTCACCACGACCAGCACCGTGTCGGGCTCGCCGTCGCGCACACCGTGGTGCGAGTAGGCGATCACGTCGTCCTGGTCGACGTGGTGGAACCGCAGCGACGACATACGCCACATCGCCGGGTGCGCCCGGCGCACGTGGTTGAGCCGGGCCAGCAACGGCCACAACGATGCGGGGTCGTCGTGATCACGGTCCTTCAGCTCGTACTTCTCGGAGTTGCGGTACTCCTCCTTGCCGGGGAACGGATCGTCCTCGCAGAGCTCGTAGCCGGAGTAGATCCCCCAGCTCGGTGACATCGTCGCGGCCAGCACCGCTCGGGCGGCGAAGGCGTCCGATGTGGCGTCGCGCAGCGGCGGGGCGAGGATGTCGGGCGTGGTGGGCCACAGGTTGGGTCGGAACCAGCCGGCGGTCGGTGCGTGTGCGAGTTCTTCGCCGTAGCTGGTCAGCTCCCACTTCGTGGTCCGCCACGCGAAGTACGTGTAGGACTGGCTGAAGCCGACCTCAGCCAGGGTGTGCATCATGGTCGGGTCGGTGAAGGCCTCGGACAGGAACACCAGATCCGGGTGGTCCTCCATCAACTCCGCGATCAGCCACTGCCAGAAAGCGAGCGGCTTGGTGTGGGGGTTGTCGACCCGGAACACCGACACGCCCTGATCGATCCAGAACGAGAACACGTCACGACAGGCGCTCCACAGCGCCCGCCGGTCGGCGTCGTCCTGCGGCCAGAAATCGAGCGGATAGATGTCCTGGTACTTCTTCGGCGGGTTCTCGGCGTAGCGGATCGACCCGTCGGGACGGTGTGAGAACCACTCGGGGTGCTCGGTGACCCAAGGGTGATCGGGGCTGCACTGCAGGGCGATGTCCAGCGCGACCTCGACGCCCAGCTCAGCACCGCGCGCGACGAATCGTCGCAGATCGCCGAGGGTTCCCAGGTCCGGATGGACCGACGTGTGGCCGCCCTCTGCGGCACCGATCGCCCAGGGGCTGCCGACGTCGTCGGACCCGGCGACCAGGGTGTTGTCCATGCCCTTGCGGTGCGAGGTGCCCACCGGGTGGATGGGCGGGAGGTAGACGACGTCGAACTCCGCGACGGCTGCTGCGCCGAGTCGGTCCCACGACCCGGCCCCGGCGGCGAGCCCGCCCTCGGAGCGGGGGAAGAACTCGTACCACGCGCTGCGCACCGCCAGCTCCCGGTCCACACGCAACGGGTGCCTGGGCGAACTGGTCAGGTCGGCGGGGTCCGGCACCGTGGCCACGATCGCTGCCACCACCTCGTCGAGCGCGGCGTCGAGACGGACGCGCTCCGCACACGTCGTGGAGCGCAGCTGTTCGATCGTGTCGCTCACCCGGTCCCGCCCGGCGCGTGGCACCTCGCCGAGCAGCCGTTCCAACAGTTGGGCCCCGACCTCGAACTCGACATCGAGGGATTCGCCAGCGTCGGCGCGCAGCTGCAGGTCACGGCGCCAGGTCGCAGGACGGTCGACCCACGCCTGGATCTCGAACTCGTAGCGACCCGGTTCAGGCGCAACCAGGGTTCCCGAAGCCGCACCGGAGTGCTCGACGCGCAGGGGCGCCACCTGCCATCGCCGCTCGGCACGCGTCCCGGCGCGGTCGGCCCGACGCCAGCGGACCCGAGCCGCCAGTTCATCGTGGCCCTCGCGCACCAGCAACGCAGCGACGTCGACGGCGTCACCCGCGACACTGCGGGCAGCCAGCCCCAACGGTGTGGCGGGGGCGACGTCGCGAATGAGCGTCGCGTACGGCGCCGCCAGCAGGTCTTTGTTCTTCATGGCGCTCCGTTCTTCATGGCGCTGGATCCACGGGTGCTGTGTTCACTGGCGACGAACCGCCAGGCGGAACTCACCGGAGATCACGGGGAGGTCATCGGTCGAGATCCACATACCCGTCAACGACACGACCCGAACACCGATGACCGATGGAGTGGCCAGCACCAGGAACGTCCGGTCGATGCCCGCCTCGGGATCGAGGACCGTCAGGGTGCCGGTCGCGAACAGAGCACCCTCCCGGACCCGGAGGTCGATGCCGAGGGTGCGATCCTCCTCGGTCAGCTGTGCGGAGAGCCTCGAGGTGCCCTCCCCGAGCTCGGTCAGCTCTCCCTCGAGCTCGGTGGAGACCTGGAAGGACGCCTCGTACTCCAGTGGTCCCGCCATGACCAGATCCAATCGGAGCGCCTGCAGCAACGGCCGCACGAGCGGCGCGACCGTGGTCGCGGCGGGGCCGTCGGTCACCGAGGGCTGATCCGGGTCGAGGAACGTGACGTTGCCGGCGCAGTTCAGCGGGCCGTCGGTCCGACGGCAGTCGGCGAACACCACGTGGCGCCCGTCCTGGGTCCAGCCGAGCGATCCTGCGCCGAAGGTGGCGTCGCCCGGGCGCGCCGGCGGGGTGATGTCGATCGGCGCCCCGCCGAGCGATGAGACCAGCTTCAGCTGCGAACAGTCCTCACCGGCGCCGTAGACGACGCGGGTGCTGTCGGGCGAGACGGCGGGGTTGCAGATCGCAGCGTCGGAGCTCAGCGTGGCCCTGTCCAGGGAGTCGGCCGCGACTCGCACCAGTTCCTGCCCGCCCTTGTCGGGCCCGACGAGCACGATGAAGTTGCCGTCCGGAGAGAACGCCGGGTCGTCGGCGGACAACAGCGTCGGGATGAGATCCTCCGAGCCCGACGTGGCGAGGGCGACGGTATACGGCTTGCCGGTGTCGGGGGCGACCGACTCGACCAGCAGCAGGTCGTCCGACAGCGACGAGGCGATGCCCACCATGGAGCGCGTCGACGGATCGCCGATGCGGACGATCTCGGCGCCGGTTCGGTCGACGATCTTCACCACGTTGCCAATGGCGCCCTCGGGCAACGGCACGCGGAACACCCCGATGCTGGACGACAGTGGCCGCGGTTCCTCGGGTCGTGGTTCGACCATCTGCTCGGTGCCGGCCGCCAGGTAGGCGACCTGCGTTCCCGTCGGGTCCCACGCGAGTGACCGGCCGGCGCCCACGGCGTCGAGCGCCACGTCGGTGGCGAGCACCGTCGGAGGATCCCCCACGCCGCCGATGGGCACCGGCAGGGCCACCAGTGCGCCGTCGGAGCGGACATACGCGATGAGATCGCCGGTCGGGGCGAGCAGCGCTGCTCCCTGGCCCGAGACACCGAGCGCCGCGTCGGCTGCCAGCTCCACCGGGTCCGCTGCGCCGTCACCCAACAGCACGCGGCCCGCTGCGTCGACATACACCACAGGCCCGTCGGGCGGCATCGGCGCGAGCGTCGACGTGGTTGTCGTGGCTCCGGGCACGGTGATGGTCGGTGCGGTTCCAGCGTTCTCGGTGGAGCGCGCAGCGGATCGCTGGTCGCGCAACGCCGGCACCACGGCCACGAACAACACCGTCACCGCGAGCGCCACGGCAGTGACGCCCAGCGCGATCAGCCACACCGGGATGCGCTCGCCGTCGCGCGGAGCGCTGGATGGGTTGGCTCCGCGCGCTGACATGCCCGGCCACGATACCGGCGTGAACACACCGTGAACCCACACCGCCCCGAACCGGGGCGGTGTGGGTCGGGGCTACCCTCGGTCGCAATGAAGGCACAGCGAACGTTCACCGTCCGTCCCCACCTGCCCGAACCGCTGCACGGACTGGACCGGCTGGCGAGGAACCTGCGGTGGGCCTGGGACCGACCGACCCGCGAGTTGTTCGCGATGATCGACCCCACTGCATGGAACGACAGCGCGCACGACCCCCGGCGGGTTCTCGCCGATGTCGACCCCGGCCGCCTCGATCAGCTCGCGACCGACGCGTCGTTCCTGGAGCGCCTGGCTGCGGCAGAGGCTGCGCTGGATGCCTACATCGAGCTGCCACGCTGGTTCCAGAGCGCTGCGGAGGGCGGCGATGCGCTGACCGGCAGCGTTGCCTACTTCTCGCCCGAGTTCGGCATCTCCGAGGCGGTCCCGCAGTACTCGGGGGGACTCGGTGTGCTCGCAGGTGACCACCTCAAAGCGGCGTCGGACCTTGGCGTACCCCTCGCGGCGATCGGGCTGTTCTACCGCCACGGCTACTTCCGCCAGTCGCTCACCGTCGACGGATGGCAGCAGGAGCGCTACCCCGATCTCGACCCCCATGCGATGGCCCTGGAGCTGTGTGACGACGTGCGCGTCTCGCTCGACCTGGACGGCCAGACCCTGGTCGCACAGGTCTGGAAGGCAACTGTCGGGCGCACCCCGCTGTATCTCCTCGACGCCGACCTTCCCGAGAACCCCCGTGAGCTGCAGCTGGTCACAGATCGGCTCTACGGCGGCGATGTCGAGCACCGACTCCGCCAGGAGATGCTGCTGGGCATCGGCGGCGTGCGAGCGTTGACCGCGCTCGGCCTGGACGTACAGGTGTTCCACACCAACGAGGGCCATGCCGGGTTCCTGGGCCTGGAGCGCATCAGGATGCTCATGGAGACCGACGGGTTGTCCTTCCCCGAGGCGCTCGCCGCGGTGCGGGCCGGGGCGGTTTTCACCACACACACACCGGTGCCGGCCGGCATCGACCGGTTCCCCCGTGAGCTCATGGAGAAGTACTTCCACAGCTGGGCGGCGGCGTGCGGCATCTCGATCGACCAGCTCATGGCCCTTGGTCACCGCCCCGACGAGCCGGCCGACGAGCCGTTCAACATGGCGGTCATGGGCATGCGGCTCGCCGAGCGTCGCAACGGGGTCTCCGCGCTGCACGGCGAGGTCAGCCGCGAGATGTTCAGCGACCTGTGGCCGGGGGTTCCGGTCGAGGAGACACCGGTCGGGTCGATCACCAACGGGGTGCACGGCGCCACGTGGGTCTCGGCGGAGATGGATGCCGTGCTGTCCTCCAGCGTCGGTGAGGACTGGCAGTGGGCCGGCCACGAGGCGTGGGACAGGGTGAGGACCGTCGAGGCCGATGTGTTGTGGCAGGCGCACAGCACGGCGAAGGTGCGCATGGTCGACCACGTGCGTGAGCGGCTGGTGCAGCACGGCCTGGCGCAGGGTCGTTCGGCATCCGAGCTCGAGTGGGTCGACACCGCGCTCGATCCGACGGCGCTCACCATCTGTTTCGCTCGCCGCATGGCGACCTACAAGCGTGCGGCGCTGCTGCTGAGCCAGCCCGACCGGCTGCGGGCGCTGCTCGCCGACGACGAACGCCCGATCCAGTTCGTCTTCGCCGGCAAGGCCCACCCGGCCGATGACCAGGGCAAGGAGCTCATCCGCCAGATCGTCGCGTTCTCCCACGACCCCGCGGTGCGGCACCGCTTCGTGTTCGTCGAGGACTACGACATGGCCCTCGCGCGCTCGCTGGTCCAGGGAGCCGACGTCTGGCTGAACACACCGGTGCGGCCGATGGAGGCATCCGGCACCAGCGGCATGAAGGCGGTGCTCAACGGAGCGTTGCACTGCTCGGTGCTCGACGGCTGGTGGGCCGAGTGCTTCAGCTCCGGCGACGGGGGCGGAGCCGCCGATCCCGGGCCGAACGGCTGGGCGATCTCCTCGGCGGAATCCGTCGCGGACGACTCCCGGCGCGTCGAGATCGAGGCGAACAGCCTGTTCGAGCTGCTCGAGACCCAGATCGTGCCGCTGTACCACGACCCCGAGCACAGCACCGGCATGGGCGGATCGATCGCCTGGATCGACCGCATGGTCGAGAACCTGCGCACCCTCGGCCCCTTCGTGGGCGCCCACCGCATGGTGCGCGACTACGTCGAGGGCCTCTACCTGCCGGCCGCGGCCCGCACACGGGACCTGGCAGCGGAGCACCACGACGGAGCGCGACGGCTCGCGGCGTACCGCACCCGTCTGGAGCACACCTGGCACCAGGTGCACGTCGACACGGTCGACTCCGACGAGTCCGCAGCCGATCTGGGCGCGCGTCGCGAGGTCACCGCGACCGTGGCGCTCGGCGACCTCTCACCCGACGAGGTCGAGGTGCAGCTGGTCTGCGGCCATGTCGCACAGTCCGGCGAGCTGGACTCCCCCACGACGTCCTCGATGACCGACGCCGGGCCGGTCGATGACCGCCACCGACGCTTCACCGGCACTGCGCCGCTCGACGTCGCCGGCCGCATGGGCGTGACCGTGCGGGTCGTACCGCGTCACGAGCTGGTCGACACCCCCGTCGAACTCGGGATGGTGGCCTGGGCCGGATAGTCGCCGGTGAGCCCGGGGGTCAGCCGAAGTCGGCGGCGCGCGGCCCGCGGGCCAGGAACGACCGCACGCCGGTCGCGGCATCGGGTGTGGTGAAGGACTGCACGAAGCGGCGCTGTTCGGTGTCGAGTCCATCGGCGAGGGTCTGTTCGAGCCCGTCGTCGATGGCGGCCTTGGCAAGTGCCATGGCGTGACGGGGCCCGGTGGCGAACTTCGCTGCCCACGTGAGCGCCTCGTCGAGCACTGCGTCGGGTTCGACGA
>Ga0105045_10005776_pt1 | contig 10910 bp, 10 predicted proteins | sample MAT02_FD_78089 | JGI IMG/M metagenome (GOLD analysis project Ga0105045, IMG submission 78089) | Freshwater microbial communities from Lake Fryxell liftoff mats and glacier meltwater in Antarctica - MAT-02 (megahit assembly) | ecosystem: Environmental > Aquatic > Freshwater > Ice > Liftoff... | reverse complement strand
TCGGCGATGCGCGCGGCCAGGACAACGATCTGCCCGGCCTGCGCCCCGATCAGGGCGATCAGGTCATCGCGGGAGAGGGTGAGAAGCGTTGCGGGGTCCACACACGCCTGTGAATCGACCCGGCCGTGACCGTGTCAAGCAAAATCTGAACGGGTGGGGGTGAGCAATTACGTAGAAACTTTGACACGAACTCCGTATTTTTAAAACGCCTTTATGGGATCCTTGCAGGATGGTGTAAATTTTCTCGACATTCCCGCTGCCCCTTGTCATGCGGGATACAGCAATGGGGCCAGCTTCGTCAGGGTGGCATCCCAGTCATGTCCGGCCCGCACCGCGACGCGGGCGGCCTCGCCCAGCCCAGCATGGCCACCCCCCAGGATTTCGGCGATGCGTGCGGCCATAGCTGGTGCCTCGCCCTCCACCAATAGGTCCCGGCCCGGCGTTGCATGAACGCCTTCGAAAGCCTGAGGTGTGGCAAGCACGGGGCGGGCCATCGCCATCGCCTCCAGCACCTTGTTTTGAATGCCTCGCGCGATCATCAGCGGCGCCACCGCCACGGCAGCATGGGCGAGGAAAGGGCGGATATCGAGCACCGGCCCGGTGACGCGCACCCTCTCTGATGCTAGGGCTCGCACCGCCGGCGACGGGCTGGCACCGACGATCCAGAACTCTGGTAACGGCGTAAGGTGGACAAGGCGCGGCATCACCTCAGCGGCGAACCACGCCACCGCCTCCACATTGGGCCGGTAGTCCATAGTACCGGTAAAGACGAGGGCGGGCGCCGCGCCAAATGGGTTCGAAAAGCCCAGCGCCGGGTCGAACCGCGCAAGATCCACGCCGTTCTCGACCGCCGAGACGCGGCCGCCGCATTCCGGCGCCAGCGCCGTGAAATGGGCTGCCTCCTCCGCTGAAACGAACAGGGAGGCATTGAACGCCATCACGGCGCGGCGTTCGAATTCCAGCAATGTTCGCGCCTCGCGCCGCCAGACCTGGCGCATCGGGAAATGCGCATCCTGAGCATAGGCTGACCACTTGGCCGAATCCACATCCACTAGGTCGAGCACGCGCTTTGGCAAGGATGCGGCCTTCGGCCCCATCAGGTATGGCGCCATCGCTGAGGAATAGGCGAAGGCCGCGTCCCAGCGCCGGGTGGCCAGCCCTTCGCGCACCCAGCGCGCCAAGCCCGCATGGTGGAACCAGCCGAGCGAGAGCGGCAGGCCGGGCCGGACGCGCAGTAGTGCGCGCATGGCTGCCTGCCGCCGGCCGCCGAGAACCGGCGCCTCCACGTGGGCGCAGCGCGTCCGCAGGAAAGGTAGGTGTGCGAGATCGGCTGGGTCGTCTACCAAACAGCCCAGATCCACCTCAAAGCGGCGCGCGAGGTGGTCCAGCATGTGCCAGGCACGGATCTTCTCGCCCTTCATTGGAGGGTAGGGGATGCGGTGGGCGAGGAAGAGCAGTCGTGGCATGATACTGGAGAAGCACGTTTGGCGCGGCGCCCCAAGTGCTCGCCAGGAAACACTGGGACGACGCCCGCATGAACCACCTCCTCTTTTGCTCCAGATTGCTCGCCGCCGTCTCGGGATTGGCGCTGGCCTGGGGGGGTATGTCCTTGGACAAGGGCGCGTACGGCATCCCATTGGCCGAGGCGATCCGATGTGCCGAGATGAATCGCGCGGCGGTGGATGACGCGCTGCGCCTCAGCGACGCGCATGACCTGCCGGGAGTGATGGCGGCACTCGGCCGATTCGCGCCCTGCCCAGTGCTTTCGCTGCGGGCCTGGACGCTGCTGGTGCTCGGGCTGGCGGGGCTGGTGGTGGCGCTGCTCTTCGAGTTGGCGGACGGGCGGATGACCCGGCTGGCAGAGGGAATCGAACCGCGCACTGCCCCCGCACCCGGAGCGCGCCGCGTCTTCGTGACTGGTGCGCCAGCTTCTATCGCCGCTGCCATTCAAGCTGCACCACCGCCTAAGGATGCTCAGCTGCTACTGCCGGAGGACCATCCAATGGTGCGGCAGGTGGTTGAGGAGATGCGTGGGCAAGGGTTGAACATCTCGGTGGAGGTGGCGCAGCATGTTGCAGCGTTGCGCCTGCCTCGGGCCGAGGCCAAACTGGAGACGCGCGTATGAGGACCACGAACACGCCCGACATACGAGAACGCGCGGTGCGCGCAGCCGCCGCGGTGCTGGCAACTTGGTATCGCCGGGTGCCCTTCCGTCCTTACCGTGCCTGGGCCTGGAAGGCGTTTGTCAGCCGCCACGTCGTCTGGCGGCGCCTGGATGTGGAGATCGTGACCGCATTCGGGGCGCGGATGCCGGGCCGGCTGGACGACCTGATCTCCCGCCACCTCTATTTCTTCGGGGTGTTCGAGCCGGCGGTCACAGCGCTCTACCGCGAGATCCTTCAGCCCGGAGACGTGATGGTGGATGTGGGCGCCAATGTCGGCGCGCACACGCTGCTGGCCGCGCACTTGGTCGGGCCGCAGGGACGGGTCCACGCCATCGAGGCCTCGCCCTCGATCTTCGCGCGACTGCGCATAAACCTCGATGCCAACGGCGCCGGACAAGTGTTGGCGCACAACATCGCCGTCGCGGAGCGCGAGGGCATCGTGCCCATCTTTCTCAGCGACCCAAGCAACCTTGGCGCCAGCACCATCATCCCCGGCGAGGCTGACCGTCTGGGCGCGGCGCATGAGGCGCTGGTGCCGGCTCGGCCCCTGCAAGAGATCGTGCCGCCCGAGGACCTTGCCGCCGCGCGCCTCATCAAAATTGACGTGGAAGGGGCAGAGTGGCTGGTGGTACAAGGCATGCGCGACGCCCTGCCGCTGTTGCGGCCCGACGTATCAATCCTGCTGGAGGTAAATCCTAAATCCATCATGCACCTCGGCGGGACGCTGGCGAAACTGGTGGACATCTTTACGCAAGCTGGCTTCGCGGCGAGCATGATACCCAACCGTTACGACGAGGACTTCTACTTTAATACGCCCGATCTTACGCCCCGCCCGGCCACGGCAGTTGACCTTGCGGGGGATTTTGACGTTGCGGACCTGTTGTTCCGCCGGCCACCTGCCTAACGGATGCCTCAGCGCGGGACAATCACCCGCGCCCCGCTGTAGCGTGAGAGCAGCTTCCGCCGTGTCTCCCCCTTGGTTAGAGCGGCGCGTAGGAAGCGCAGCAGCGCCGGCAGCTCGCGCGGGTCCAGCGCCCAGCCGCGCAGGGCGGCAACCAAGGCTACAGCCATGTTGCTAGCGAGCAAGTTGCTAGCTGCTAGCTGCTTCTCAGAACTGTAGAGTGCCCATCGCAGCTCGCGCCGAAAGGGATGTAGGGCTGGCTCGCGCATCGCGGCACGCAACATGCTGACATCGCCGCACCGCAGCGCTACGGCGGAGTTGGTGATGGAGGCACCTTCCATGTGCTGCGTATAAAGCGGCGCCTTCGCATAGAGCAGAGGATACTCGGTTGACAGCAGCAGGAAGAGCAGCGTGTCCTCGCCGATCCACACCCCTTCGCGGAATCCGCCCAGCGCCAACAGCTCTTTGCGCCGCACCAGGGTGGGGCCCAGGTGCAGGCAGAAGCTGTTTGGCAGGCGCCGCGTCAGTGCCGGCCCGCCCATCAGGTGCAGCCCCTCCCCCAGCGCCCGCGCTCCGAGTCCCTCCTCGGCGGAGAGCGGCAATAGGTTATGCGCCGTGCCGTCCGGAAAGGCGACGCGGTAACTGCCCGACAGCCAGACGACCCCAGGCATGTGCGCCAGCGCCGTCTCCAGCAGTGCGACGCGGCCGGGTAGCCATGTGTCGTCCGCATCGGTGAAGCCAACCCATTCGCCGCCTGCTACGCGCAAACCAATATTACGCGCCTCTGCCGGGCCAACATTCGCCTCGCTGCGCAGTACTCGTGCGCGGTGGTTTCCCTCAGTTAGCATGGCCAGCGCGGCGCGGGTGCCGGCATCGCGCGAGGCGTCGTCTACCAGCAGGAGTTCGGCCACCGGCTCGGCTAGGACAGCGCCAGCGGCGGCGCGCAGCAGGTCGGGCGGGGTGTCATGCACCGGGCAAATGACACTGATCGTCGGCATCAGGCCACACCGTCCCGCAGGCGGTAGACCAGCCAGCCGGCCCACTCACGCAGCATGTACCAAGCCTCCCCCCAGCGGTCGGGGCATGGCACCAGATCGGGCCAAGTAAAGGGTCCGTCCAGGTGCAGCCGAACTGGCGCCGCGCTTACGGACAAGCCTGCACGCAGGAAGGCCTCCTGGGCGCGCCGCATGTGCCATGCATGGGTTACGAGCAGCACAGCGCCCACGCCGTCGGCACGCAGCAAAGCGGCGGAGAGCGTGGCATTACCCCGTGTGTCGCCCGCACGGTCCTCGACCCAGCGCGTCGTGACGCGGAAGTCACCGGCCAAGCTCTCGGCCATCAGCCAGGCGATGGGCGGCAAGTCGCGCCTCACGATGCCGCCGGTGACAAGGATGGGCAGGCCGGTGGCGCGGTGCAGCGCCGCCCCTGCGCGCAACCGTTCCAACGTTAACGGGCCGGGCTCACCGCCTTCGAGGCCGCGCTCCGCCTCGGCGCCCAGAATGACGATTGCCGTGGGTTCCGTGGCGGCAGGCGGAAGGATCCGCGCCTCCAACGAGGCGCGCAGTCCGTTTGCGGCGAGCGGCGTAGCAAGGACGAGCAGGCCTAGTGCGCAGCTAGCCACCAGCGCTCCAATACGTGGGGCGCGACGCAGTGCCAGCGCGCCAACCAGTAGCGCCGCCCAGGCAAACAGCAGCGGCGGTAGGAACTGGGCAGTGAGGATGGCCTGCAAGGACATACGGGCCCTACCTTGCCGGTTGGAAGAGGTTGCGCCGCTCGTAGCTGGCCCCCTGTCGACTGTCACTTGCGGGTGGGTCGCTGGTCATCCAGCAGCAGGCGGCGTGGGCAAATGCTCCGGCCCCATGCCGAAGCTCTGACGATAGCCCTGTACAAGCTCGCGATCCGAAACGGGGGGCCCGTCGCGGAGGCGGCCGAAAAACCAGCTTCCGCCTGCGGCATCGGCGGAGTTAGGCAACCAGCGATCTGCCAGCCGCAGCGGCACGGCGAGGACCAAGCTAAGGCTACGAGCCAGGCGCCGCCATGGTCTCGCGCGTGAGACAGCACCCAACACACCGCCAATGGCCCAGGCCAGCGTGCTGCCAGCGCCAAGCGAGACGCCGCCCGCCACCTCATCGAAGGCGCGGAACAGACGGCGATGGCCGATCGGTGTGAAGCGCGTGAAGTCGTAGGCGCCCATGTGAACGGGCTGCAAAAACGGCGTGACAGCGTAGACATGGCCGCCCGGCGCCAGCACGCGGGCAATCTCGCCAGCGCAACGCTGTGGATCCGCTACGTGCTCCAGCACAGCGATAGCGATCACCAAGTCGAAGGAGCACGGAGGGAAGGGCAGGTCGTGCGCATCGGCGATGGCGTCCACCGCAGGGCCGAACGCCACGTCGGTGTGCATGACGCGGTCGCCCTCTTCGCCCACGCGCACGCCTCCCGAGCCGATAATGAGGATGCGCGGCGTGCCCCGCAAGGCGCGCACATACTCGATGGCCTGATGCTCACCAGGGTGGCGGATGCTGCTCTTCACGTCGCCGAGCCGCCGCGCCCAGCGGCGTGCGTGCCGGCGCAGGCCGGAGTTACGGTCTGCCACGCGGCCGTAACTCGCGCCTTCATAACCCTCGGCGCTAACATAATCGGCCACTGCGAAGGCGGAGACACCATCGCGAATCAGCACGGGCACACCGCCGACGACCGGATAGGAGCGACCGCAGGCACCGCAAACGAGCGATGCACTATCATCGCGGAGGGTCTCCGCGTCATGTGGGCATGTGAGAGTGAAGCCGCGTCGGTTAGCCCAGGAATGCGAAAAGGCCTCCACGAGATCTCCTTTCATGCGCAACGCGGTCGGCGCAGACTTAAGAGCGCGCCAATCGCGAGATCAAGCAGTCGCCGCTCGGCCCCCGCCGGGGAACCACAAAGCCACCAGAGCAGAGCTTGCGATGCGACCATCACGGACGCCCCGACGCCAGCTAACATAAACAGTAGCCACAGCGCATCGCCGAAGCCGTTATTTTGCGGTAAGGCTAGACGCAAAGTTAGCACGGCAGTGACCATGAGCAAAGAGGCTGCAAGACTGCGCCACGTGGCTTTCAGCAACGTGCGCATAGAGTGGCCTAGCACGCCGGCCGCCAGGCTTTGCCAGAACAGAAGCGTGCCCAGGGCTGAGATGGCAAGTCCGCCGAGCAGCCCTTCCATCCCGAACCACCAAGCACCGCTAAGCAGCAGCACAAGGCGTACGAAGGACACCAAAAGGTAGCTCAGTGCGGTTTCCCGGTATTTCTCGTAGATGGCCAGGATGCTGAACACCGCGTTGGAGAAATTATCCGCCAGCGCCACCAACGCAATCACTGCAATAATTGGCCAAGTTCCCTCCCAGCGCGGGCCAAGCGCCACGCGCTCCAGCTCCGGCGCCACTAGCGCTATGCCGACCGAGATTGGGCAGATGACCACGAAAAGGAAGGCTTGGCTTTCTATATAGGAGCGGCGCAGTTCTAACACGTCCTTCGCGAGCTGGGCGTAGCCAGCTAGTAGCGGCGAACGGGTAGGTACCGCGATCTCGGTGACCGGGACGGTCGCCACCTGTTGGGCAAGATTGTATTGACCCAGCGCAGGCAGGCCGAGCAAGCGACCCACGATGAGGCTCGCACCCTGGAGCTCCAGCACGACGGCCAAGTTGAACACCATTCCCCACTTGGAAAAGCCGAAGAAAAAGCGCCAATTCCAAAGGCTCAGCCGCGGTCGGTGCGGCGCCATCGCGTAGCTGAGTGGGATCGCCACCAGCTTGGTCAGCAGCATACCCAGCACTATGCTCCAGTAGCTTTGCCACACCATGGCCAGGGTCAGAGTGATTAGGAAGCCCGCCAATCGCGAGACTACCTGATAGGCGGCAAGCCGGTCAAAACGAAACTCACGCTGTAACCGCACCAGACCTATGCTTAGCACTCCTTCACAAGCGACGCTGGCTGCCACGATGAGCAGGATCGGCCCGACTCGCGCATCGCCAAGCAGGCCGGCCTGCCATCCTGCGGTACCGGCGACCAGCCCGCCCAGCAGCAGGCAGCGCAAGAAGTTGAGCGTGAACGCCGTGTCGTAATGCCTACGCTCCAAATCGGGCGTACGAATCAGCAACGTGGCGTAACTTACGTTCGACAGCGCGTCGGCAATGGCAAAGGCAGCAAGCGCCAGCGCCACCAAACCAAAATCTTCCGGCATCAGGATTCGCGCCAGCACCAGCGTACTGACGATACTCAAGCACCGGATCGCCATCCGCCCTGCCATCATGAACGCAGCACCCGCCATGACGCGGCGAGCGATGGACACAGTTGAGGCGCTCATGCCGCCTCCATCGGCGCTGGCTGCTCGGCCCCCGCGAGCCAGCCCTCCAACACGAGGAGCTGCCAGAGCGGCTGTGCGTGGTCAAAAGCGCCCGAGGCGTGCTCATCCGCCAAGCGCAAGAGGGCCGCGCGGTCGAACAGGCCGGAATCCATCATGGCAGAGCCTGCGAGACGCGCGCGCAACTCGGGCGCGCGCGCGCGGAACTCGCCACCGATGTCATCGGCGAAGCCGCGCTTGCGGCCCCAGAGCAGTTCGGCCGGTAGGTCGGCCTCCATGGCGCGGCGCAGCACATGCTTGCCCACCCCGCGCCGCAGCTTCAGCGAGGACGGCAAGGCAAGCCCCCACTCGACCAAAGTATGGTCAAGGAAGGGCGCGCGCAGTTCCAGAGAGACGGCCATGGCTGTGCGGTCGGTCTTCACCAGGATGTCGCCGGGCAAGTAAATTTTGAGGTCGGCATATTGCGCGGCCAGCAGCGGCGCCTCGGGGTCGCACTCGGCCATGGCGGCGACGAAACGCGCAGCCGGGTCATGCCCGTCGAGGCACGTGCGCAAGCCGGGCGCATAAAGGGCATGCCGACGCTCCGCCTGCAGTTTGCAGGCCATGCTGTAGTAGCCCAGTGCGGAATCCAGGCCGAGCTCAGTCAGCGTGCTTTTGGCGCGCAGCCAGCGTGGCGCGCGGTCCAGCCGGGGATAGAGCGCAGCGAGACGCGCCACCACGCCGCGGCGGACGGGTGCGGGCAGCAGACTGCGCGCCGCCTCGGCCATGGCGTGAAAGCGATGGCGTCGGTAGCCGCCGAACACTTCGTCGCCGCCATCGCCCGAGAGCGCCACAGTGGCGTGGCGCCGCGCCAGGCGGCAGACAGCCAGGGTGGGCACGGCGGAATGGTCGCCGAAAGGCTCGCCGAAGATGCGGGCGATGTCTCGCGCCGCGCCCAGGTAGTCAGTACTGCCAACTTCAGCATAGTGGCGGGCGCCAACACGGGCAGCAACCTGGGCCGCCATTGGGCGCTCATCGGCCGCGCCTTCGAAGCCAATGGTGAAGGCATCGAGCGGGGCACCGCCGGATTCACGTCGGGCGGCGGCGGCGAGGGTGACGACAGAGGCTGAATCCACACCGCCTGAAAGGAAGGCGCCCAGTGGCACGTCTGACATCAGCTGCGCGCGCACCGCGGCGTCCAGGCGCGCACGCAACGTGGCGGGGGCTACCTGCTCCGCCGCATCGGGCGCGCTTCCTGTACTGCGTGGCGGATGCCAGTAGGCGCGCGGCTCGGGCCGTCCCGCCTCGTCGCGGCGCAGCAGCATGAAGTGGCCCGCCGGCAGGCGGCGAATGGCGGCGTAGGCAGTGGCGGGGTCGGGGATGTAGCCCAGCGCCAGGTAGTCTTCGATAGCGGCGGGGTCGGGGCGGCGCGACACCTCGGGCAGGGCCAGCAGGCCCGCAATCTCCGAGGCGAAGGCGAAGGAGCCGTCTGGCAGCCAAGTGTAGTGTAACGGCTTTTCGCCGAGCCGGTCGCGCGCGAGCAGAAGTTCGCTACGATCCGCATCCCACAGAGCGAAGGCGAACATTCCCTTTAACTCAGCTAGGGCGTCGATTCCGTACTCTCGCCAAGCGTGGAGAATCACCTCGGTATCGGAGCAAGTGCGAAAGTGATGACCTGTCTCCTGCAGCCGGGTACGGAGATGGTCAAAATTATAAATCTCCCCGTTGAATGACACGATGACGCGTCCATCCGTCGTGGACATAGGCTGCGCGCCGCCGGCGAGGTCCACGATGGAAAGGCGCCGATGCCCGAGGCCCAAATGCTGCTCGACGTGCAGGCCCATACCGTCCGGGCCCCGATGCGACATGGCCTCTGCCATGGCGCGCAGACGTCTCACATCCGGAATTTTTAATGCGTGAGACTGGAATATTCCGTTGATCGCACACATTTCTTACATCTCTCATCAAAACTCAGGGGCCAACACACAGACGATGCACACGCTGTAACGCAACCACTTCCTATACTGAATTTCGATCAGATACCTGAATCATGCGCACGCGCTATCTATGCGAGAAAATGAAAAAATCACTCAACCCTTGATTGTATTTTGGTCTCACTTTACCTTTAATGTCGTAATGGTCGGCAAGAAGGATTCATCCGTGATACTATCCCTGAACAGGACGAAAATTTCTCCCTCTCCAGTCCTGAATAAGACTGCACCTGAGGATGCCATCCAGTTTGCTTCAGGCGAACGTTTGCATTGGCCGGTGGCCATCTTTGCCATTTTCGGGTTCAGCCTTTTGCTGTGGGGTGGCATCTTGATGGCTTTCAAGGCCTTGCTTGGCTGATAACGGACGCTAGCAACCTGTCGGACTTAACGGTTTTGCGCAATTATCGTGCCCTAATAGTCGACAACACATCACTTAATTTTCCTGCAATCAAGATTTACGAAAGAAAATTCCACAATTTTCCTGATTTTGCCTAACTCCGACAGGCTGCTAGGGGGCTTCCTGCCCTCAGCCATTCCACCACCGTTCGCAGACCCTTTTCCAAGTCCATTCCCTCATCCAGCTCCATAGCCGCTTGAGCCGCCATCCCACTGCCGTAAAAATCCCGGATCTCACCCTTGCGGGCTGGCCCGTACTGTATGTCAGGCCGGATCTCACAGGCTGCGCCCACGGCGTGAGCGAGATCAAGCACGCTGGTCGGCCGGCCGTTACATACGTTGAACACCGGCGCGTCGAGCGCCACGATCCTCATCCCCGCCAGTAACGCCGCGACCACAGAACTCACATGCACGAAGTCGCGTGTCTGGCCGCCATCGCCGAAGACTGTCACTGGCTGGCCTGCTTCTATCCGCCCGCTGAAGATAGAGATGACGCCCGAATAGGGCGAGCGTGGGTCCTGCCTGGGGCCGAACACGTTGAAGAAGCGCAGCCCGCAGCTTGGCACTCCGTGCGCCGCCCCTGCCACCCGGGCATGCTGCTCGCTGCCCAGCTTGTCGGCCCCATAGGAGGAGAGCGGGCGTGGGATCATCGCCTCAGTAATTGGCAACTGTGCCTGTTTGCCATAGACGGCCGCCGAAGAGGCGTAGACCACGGGGATACGCCGCGCACGCGCGGCATCCAGCACCACGATCGTGCCGCCCAGATTGACCCGGTGCGTGCCCAGCCAGTCACGCATGCCCAGCTCGACCGAGGCGATGGCGGCGAGGTGGAAGCATCCGTCTATCCCCTCCATTGCGCGCCGCGTCACTTCGACGTCTGCGACGCCGCCCTCGACCAGCGTGCAGCCGGGCAGCCGGGCAGCCGGGCAGCAGGTTGCCGCGCTGCCCGGTAGAGAAGTCGTCGAGGACGCGCACATCGTCACCCTGAGGTTGACCCGTTTCAGTGGACGCTTTTCAGGCTTGCGGGCTACGTTGCTGCCAGGGCCACCTCCCGTTCTGCTTCGTATGCCATGGGGGATCGATAGCCCAGTCCCGAATGCAGGCGCACCGGGTTGTACCAGCCCTCGATGTAACTGAAGC
>Ga0105045_10005775_pt1 | contig 10912 bp, 5 predicted proteins | sample MAT02_FD_78089 | JGI IMG/M metagenome (GOLD analysis project Ga0105045, IMG submission 78089) | Freshwater microbial communities from Lake Fryxell liftoff mats and glacier meltwater in Antarctica - MAT-02 (megahit assembly) | ecosystem: Environmental > Aquatic > Freshwater > Ice > Liftoff... | reverse complement strand
TTGGATCCAAAACAAGTTGGACTTTTGCCCGAGCTTTTGCAACGCTATACCGCAATGCCAGTCCATAAAGTTGTTGATCCTACCAAAGTCAATCCAAATTCGGTCTATGTTATTCCATCCAACAAAGACATGTCGATTCTGAACGGTATTCTTCACCTGCTGGAACCGTTCGCAGCACATGGATTGCGTCTTCCAATCGATTTCTTTTTTCGAACATTGGCGGACGATCAAAAGGAACATAGCATTGGTGTCATCTTGTCGGGGATGGGATCCGACGGAACGATCGGCCTACAGGCGATCAAAAAGAGCGGCGGGCTGACTTTGGCGCAGGAGCCTAAGTCTGCAAAATTTGATTCGATGCCAACGAGCGCAATCAATATTGCTCATGCAGAAATCGTCGCAACGCCAACAGAGATGCCTCTCAAAATCCAGCAGCACCTAAATCGTTCTCCGGTTTTTTCACTCGCAGGTGGAATCTCGGAAGCCGAGTTAAACAGTCAATTCGAAAAAGTCGTCCTGCTACTTCGGAGTCACACAGGACATGATTTTTCCAAATACAAACGGAACACCATCTATCGACGGGTCGAACGTCGCATGGTGATTCACAAGCTTATTGATCTATCGCTTTATGTCCGCTACTTGAGAGAGAACCCTTCTGAAATCGATTTGCTTTTCAAGGAACTGCTAATCGGCGTAACAAGTTTCTTTCGGGACGCGGAAGTTTGGACTGATCTTCGTGAGCTCGTTCTAACCGATCTGATCGAGAGTCGAAATGCTGGCCAAGCTATTCGAGCTTGGGTACCGGGATGTTCGACGGGTGAGGAGGCATACTCCCTTGCGATTGCGATCAAAGAAACGATGGAGGCAAGCAAGTCTTCGAAATACCCAGCGGTTCAGATTTTTGCAACCGATCTTGATTCCGATGCGATCGATAAGGCACGGCAAGGCTTTTTCCCAGAAGCTAGCATGAGTGGCATTTCAGAGGATCGTCTGCTCAGGTTCTTCACCGAGGAACCCAACGGCTATCGGGTCAAAAAAGAAATTCGGGAAATGGTAGTCTTTGCGACGCAAAATGTCGCCATGGATCCGCCATTCACCAAGCTGGACCTTTTGACTTGTCGCAATTTGATGATCTATCTCGAGGCGGAATTGCAAACCAAGTTGCTCCCTGTCTTTCACTACAGTTTGAGCCCTCGTGGCGTGCTGATGCTGGGAAGTGCAGAAAGTATCGGTACGTTTGCCGACCAATTCGAAACATTGAATAGCAAGTCTAGAATCTTTCGTAGGCGGGAGTCCGCCAGTCGGAGCAGGTTACTGGACTTCCCCTCATCGCATCCGCCAGTTGTCGCTTCGAACCTTGGACAAATCGACGTCGTCAAGTCTAATGAGAACTTCCAGTCGCAAGCCGAGCACTGGTTGCAAAAGCATTTCGCGCCAGCTGCCGCAATCGTGTCCGACCAAGGGGACATATTGTACATCAGTGGCCGCACTGGTCGTTTTCTCGAGCCAGCAGCAGGCAAAGCCAATTGGAATATTTTCGTAATGGCTCGAGAAAGCTTTCGTTATGAACTAGCGAACGCGTTCCAAAAGGCGCGAGGACAAAAAGGCCCTGTCATCGTGCAGTGTCTGCAGCAGCCCATGGAAGCGGAAAACAACTTGGTCGAGCTGAGTGTTCAACTCATCGACAATTCAGGCGGGCTAACCGGTTTGGTTGTTGTCGTATTCACTGAGATAACAAAACTTGCTTCCAGAAGCATGGCAACTACAACTTCGGAGTCTCAATCGATTGACAAGTTATCGGATTTGGAAACGCGTCTTCAGCAGTCTTTGGCCAACGCTCAGCGAGCCAGAGAGGACATGCATAGCTCTCGCGAAGAACTCACGAGCTTGAACGAAGAATTGCAGTCGACGAATGAAGAACTGCAATCGACCAACGAAGAGCTGACCACCTCAAAAGAAGAGATGCAATCACTGAACGAGGAGCTTCAGACGGTCAATGCGGAGTTGCAAGCCAAATTGGACGAGCTTTCGGCGACCAGCAACGACATGAAAAACCTGCTCAACAGTACGCAAATTGCAACGGTTTTTCTCGACAACTCGCTGAAAGTTCGTCGCTTTACCGAACACGTTACCCAAATCATCAAACTGATTCCGACCGATATCGGACGGCCCGTTACTGATCTTGCCAATAGCTTACTCTACCCAGAGTTAGCAGGGGACGCAAAAGAGGTCCTGCGGACGCTCGTTCCACTGGATAAATCGCTCTTCTCCACCGATGGGCGTTGGTTTGCTACCCGCCTCATGCCCTACCGTACACTGGACAATCGAATAAGCGGCGTGGTGATCACATTTACCGACATGACCGTAGTGAAGAAACTGGAAGCGGAACTTTACGAACAAAAGAACAAAAGCAAATGACGATCGATCCTGCGTTACCTGTACCGAACGACGTTTCGTTGGCGTTGCGTCAACAAGCTGAGTTTGCATTGAAAACATTTCCGAACATCGCTCCAAGCCCGATCGCGGTTGATCAATTGGCAATGTTGCACGAGCTGCAGGTTCATCAAATCGAGCTCGAAATGCAAAACGATGAGCTTGAAGCAACGCACGTCAAACGGCAAGAAATACTAGAGCGTTATACAAACTTATTCGACTTCGCCCCCATCGGGTATTTGAACCTCAATTCCACGGGGCAGATACTGCTAGCGAATCTTGCGTTCGCAAAGTTGGTTGGGATGGGAAAAGCCGCTTTGCATGATCTTCGTTTCGGATTGCTGGTAGTTCCAACCGATCGGATCGTTTTCAGTGATTTCTTAAAATCCGTGTTCACCTCGGACCTGAAAAAAGTCTGCGAACTGAAAGCGGAACGTGACTCCGGTGCACCTCTGTTCCTGCGGCTTGAGGGGATCCGATCCGTCAACGACCAAGAATGCTTGTTGGCCGTCATGGACATCACCGAACGAAAACTTTCGGAGGAGTCGCTTCGTCAGTCTCAAAAAATGGAGGTGATCGGACAACTAGCTGGCGGCATCGCTCATGACTTCAACAATATTTTAACCGTGATCACCGGTTACGCCTCGGTGCTTCTTGCAAGAACCTCAGAATTAGACCCAACGCATGGCCCACTTAGGGAGATTTGCTCAGCCAGCGCCCATGCAGCCTATCTGACGAATCAGTTGCTTGCGTTCAGTCGCAGACAGGAATTGAAACCAGAATCCGTAGACTTAAATGCAATGGTGATTGAAACCGTCACGATGCTAAAGCGATTGATAGGCGCGAGGGTAAAAATTGACTTGTCGCTCGATCCGAACTTGGAACGAGTGTGGGCGGAACGGGGCCAAGTGTCACAAATACTAATGAACCTCGTCATCAACGCGCGCGACGCAATTGAGGGCGAAGGTACGATTTCGATCAAGACCAGCAACGCAAAACTCAGCGACTTCATTGAGCCAACGTCTTCTACAATTCATTCCGATGACTTCGCACTCCTATCGGTAACGGACAATGGCTCTGGCATGACCGAAGAGGTAAAGAGTAAGATTTTTGAACCTTTTTTCACAACCAAACCGGAAGGCAGCGGAACGGGTATCGGGCTCGCGACCGTCTATAGCGTGGTCACAAGATCCGGTGGCCAGATTAAGGTTTCCAGCCAAGAGGGAGCGGGGACTGTTTTCCAGGTTTACCTGCCACAATTAAAGAAACCGAGCCCTTCAGCCTCTCGGGAGAAACCATCCCTTTCCAATTCGATCACCAAGCTTGAGAAGGCCAATGGAGAAGTCATTCTTTTGGTCGATGACGATAAGGCTGTTCAGCAACTGACTTACTCGGTATTGTCCGAGGCGGGCTATCATGTTTTGATGGCGGCCGGTGGCAATGATGCGTTGAGGATTGCGACAAATCTTGACCTTAAAATTGATCTGATTGTGAGCGACGTCGTCATGCCCGGTATGGCTGGCCCAAAACTTGCCGAGTTGGTACGGAAAGTTAGGCCACAAATGAAATTCATAATGATGTCAGGCTTCATCAGCGATCCGACGATTCGCAAAGGAATGACTAAGGAGGAATTAGGATTTCTTCCAAAGCCTTTTCTGCCGCTGGACTTGCTTTCGAAAGTTGCGACGCTGCTTGAGTCGAGGTGGAGTAGACACCACTAGAAAACGTCGCATGTTAGCTTGGACCACGCGCGCCCCACTACCTATTGCGGAAGCCGCCCAAGCTTTCGGTGATAACGATTGGGATGTTTCGAAACTCTTAGCCAGTTACGCTACATTTCGTTTATGGGCAACCGCAAGACGGTTCGCATTCCGTTGGGTATTACTTGGCTCATTGTCATCGTTCCGTTGTGCTGTTCGACAATGGATCGGCTAATGCAGAGGCCCATTCCAAGTCCGTTTGGCTTGGACGTTTGGTAGGGTTGAAAAAGCGACTCGAAAGCTGTTTTCGAAATGGCGGGGCCATTGTCCACGATCGTTACCTCGACCCATCCGTTTTCGCAGAGGGTCTGAACGCAAAGACGCCTTTCGCTACCATGGAGGACTTGCATTGCTTCTGTCGAGTTCTTGAAAACATTGACTAGAACCTGTTGAAAACTAATCGGATCCACTTGAATGAGTGGGATTTTCGTATCGAGCTCTAGGTTGACGACAACGTTTGCGTTGAAGAACACGTTGTTCAAGATTAACATCGTGTCGCGAACACTTTCGTTCAAATCGGTCTTTTCAAACTTGGACATATCAACCGAAATGAACTTCCTAAGTCGACTCAGGATCGCGCCTGCCCGGATGGCTTCGCTGAGAATACGTCTCAGGTTCGACGACAGTTCGGTTGGACTTACGCTGTTCTTTTCGAGTCCAAACAACACACCACCAGCAAAGTTGCTAATTGCGCCAAGTGGCTGATTGATCTCATGCGCTAGGGTCGCTGCCATTTGGCCTATTGTGGCAGTACGTTGCACATGTGCCAACTGATCATTTTGTTCGGAAATTAGCTTCTCAGAAGCTCTTTTTTGAGTGATGTCGCGAATATGTGCGATGTGGATTTCTGGGAGAATGTTTGCAACGGCAAAGAATTCACATACCTTGGTCTTCTTGTCCTTGCCAACCAACTCGATTTCACCGCGAAGCTGCCCTTTTTTCAAAAACGCTTGCCCGAGCAATCGCATTCTTGATTCTTGCGTCTTTTGGACCAATTGCTGAGCATTCATCCCGAGAAGTTCCGTTCGGGGATATCCAAATACTTCGCTGGCTGCATGATTCACGTTCGCGATTTGAAAGTCGTTGCTGACAAGCAAAACGGCATCGAGCGAATTTTCAAAAAGGGACCGCCAAAGATGGATGGCGGAATTACGAAGCAAAACGCCTGCAATCAACGAAGAAATGCTTTCAAGGAAATTGCGTTTCTCTTGACTCACTTCCCTTGGCTTTTCGAAAAAGCCCTCAATGCAGCCGATACGTTTCCCATTGTCGAAAAACGGGATTCGAAAGCCCGCAATCATCTTGTGCAAGTGCAATTCGTCTACATTCGTCAACTCGCATTTCGACGCGGTTTCCGAGGGAACGCCCCCAACTGTTGCAACACACTGTGCCATTTGGTCTTCTGGGTTAGGAAGGAGCAAATGCCCATACGTCAACTTCAGCCCCTCATCCAACTTGGTGAGACAATGCCTTAAAAATTGCTCTCTGTCTTCAATTTCGGTCGCGAGCCGACCCAAGTCCGCATTGATTTTCAACAACTTGGCACGACGGACTAAGCGTTCTTCATTCGCTTTGATTGCAGTCAAGTCATGGATGGAAATAGCGGAGCCGATGGGAATTCCATCGCTATCTTTTAGTACGGAAAGGACGAGACGGACGAGAACTTGCGTGTCCATGTCTATGTCCGGTTTGAAAATCACTTCGCCTTGCCAGCTCCCTCCTGATTGCATCTGTTCGCCGAGATGTTTCTTTTCCTCGTTCGAAATGGAAATGAAATCCGATATGGATCGACCTAACGCATCCGCAGAAGCAATACCTGTCAACTTTTCAGAAAACCGATTCCAATAGATGATTCCGCCCACTGTATTAGTCGCTATGATTCCGTGGTCTACGGCCCCGAGAAGTCTTAGCTGAAACGCGATCTCTTTGTTGGCGGAGTCCAGTCGGTCTCGAAAGTACGCGGCAGCAGCGCGGTGGCATTCATCAACTAATTGATTGTCGTTTCTGCCTTTTTCAACATAGGCGAAAATACCGATGCTGACCCCTTTTTTCACCGTTTCAAAAGACGTGTCAACAGAGTGAATGATGGCTCGCGTTTTTGGCGAAGCTCGCGAAAGCGACTGAACAAAATCAAGGCCGGATTCTCCGCCAAGGTCCAAATCCACGACGGCAACGTGAAATTCCCTTTGCCGCGCCAGTTGCAAGCCCTCCGCAATCGACTTGCAGGAGGCGACCTCGAAGGCGGACAAAACCAACTTTTTTGCAATCAACGCAGACTGAAATGGATCATCCTCGATGACAAGGACGTTAAGTTTTCCAGAAGTTGGATTGACCATACCTAGTGAATTTAAGCGGGCTCGGCAGTCATGCGCAAACAGGTCGCGATAAACGCTTCTATAGAATCCAATAGAGTACCGATCTCGGTTCCTGAACGTATCTTGGATTCCAAGGAAGCAGCGACTGGAGTAATCTCGTGAAAGCCGTAGCTTCCGCAAGCCCCCTTGAGTTGATGAACAAGCGTGCAAAGCTGCTTTGAGTCATTGCTATCAATCGATTGACGAATTGCCAGTACCCGGTCCGGGACGTTGGACACGAACTCTGCCACAAGTTCTGCGTAATCTGGATCCTGAACTAATGCTGAGCGAATCGACTCTGATATCATGTTTGATTCCTACTTTTAGGTGGGTCGGGCGTGAGTAAAGGAGGTTATGGTTGATAATCCGCCTGCTTTTCCCTAGGCTTGAAGTCTATCGGAAGATGGACAAAGTAACAGTAAAAAAACAGGATTTCATGTGCGGAATTCACATCGAAAAAGCGATGCTCACCCCTTATCTTGTAACACCTGATTCGGTACATGGATTCGAGTAGGGGTTTTCTTTAAGCGACAGTCTCGTTCGTTTTCCTTAGTACCGCGCGACTACCTCAGTAGTTCCACTTACGGGAATTCTTTAGCGGATTGGAGGCTCGGTCCCAACTCAAAAATTGATAAGCTGAGATGCACAAGACCGATATTTCGAATGAGTCGACGCGATCGTGCAAGGCAAAGAATGTTGCGAGAAACCTAAGTGAATACCTGTCTTGCGATTGCTTTGTCCTCTATCCTAAAAGCGTACTTCGACATTAGGTCAGACCAGTCCGTCCATTTTTGCCATTGGAAATTCGAATGAGTGATCGCTCCACTGTTTATGTTGTTGATGATGATCTCGGCATGCGAGAATCTATCTCGTATGTACTTTCCAAAGCCGAAATCAATTCCAAGGAATACGCTTCAGGAAAGGATTTGCTCGATGATCTCGACGGACAAAGTCCTGGCTGCATGGTGGTTGATTTTCAGATGCCTGACGAGTCTGGTCTCAAATTAATGGAACAGGTCAGAAGTCGCTTTGGGCAAGTACCGTTCGTGTTGGTCACAGGGCACGGAACGGTTCCCTTGACCGTTGAGGCGATGAAGCTCGGTGCGGTCACTGTTCTCGAAAAGCCATTTCATCCGGAAGAGTTTGTGAGTTCAGTTCGCGAGATGATGGCGATTGAATCCCAACGACGTCAAGCAATGCAGCAGAAGCAAGCGGTTTTGGACCGGATGAGTTCGCTCACAGCTCGAGAGCAAGAAATCGCGGAACTAGTCGTCTCGGGCAGTTTGACAAAGCAGATAGCGAAGCTTCTAGGCATAAGCACTAAAACGGTCGAGGTCCACCGAAGTCACATTACAAAGAAACTAGGGGTCGAGTCGGTTGCACAACTAGTCAATCTTGTCCTGGGAGCTCGAATGCATAGCACCGGCCAAATTTGAGTCTAGACTCGGCGCGACACGGATTTATTTACCGTAGTTAACGACTAATGGCTTTAATTTTCAGGAAACTCGTAGCGGAAACCGTTAAGGCTTTCGGTAAATTGCCAGGTAAACTTCAGCGTTTGGCGAGTTCCGCTACATTAGTTCGTCCCGATTCAGGCTAGCGACTATCGGCTGATAGTGTTGGATGAAATCGTAGAAGATCAAGAAGCCGGAAGGTACATGCGGATGGATTCTTCAAAAATGAGTAATCTGCGATCAAGCTCGTCCCGAAAGAACTCTTTGCTGAAACTTATTTCCTTCGGAGTCCTTGCGGCAATTGCGATCGAACTCGCTTCCCTAGCAATCATTATAGCGGTCGCTCCTTCGATAACGCTCTTTGCGGCCGTTCATGTTTTCTTATCCATGGCGATTCTTTCACCAGTACTTTTCTGTCTCCATTTGAGCAAAAAAGCAATGGCGGAATTGATTCTGGATTCGCAGCGAGAGCGCGAGAGGCTGCGTTCAACTTTCGCCGCAGTCGCAGAAGGAATTGTTGTTCACAACTCCACCGGTGAGATTTTTGAGAGCAACACGTCGGCAGAACGCATCCTCGGTCTCTCGTCCGAGCAGTTAAAGGGCCGGCAGTCGATCGATCCGCGTTGGCGGGCCACGCTTGAAGATGGTAGCGCATTTCCTGGCGACCAACTCCCTGCCAGCTTTACATTGCGCACTGGCCAAGCGGTCCGCAATTGTGAGATGGGAATCGAAACCCCAGAGGCTGAACTTCGATGGCTTTCAGTCAGCACTGAACCAATTCGAAATGCTTCTGGCCAACTCGACTCCGTCGTCGTTAGTTTTGCGGACATAACCCATCAGCGAGAACAGGCGACGCGTCTCGCATTGATCATCGAAAGTTCTGGGTTGGGAACCTGGGAGTGGGATATCGGTACGGGAAAAGTGCTCTACAGTGATAATTGGGTGAAAATGCTGGGCTATGAAGTGTCCGAGATTGATTCGGATGTTAGCAGTTGGGAGAAATTGCTAAACCCGAACGACCTGTATCGCGTTCTGCATTCCCTTCAAGAACACTTCCAAGGACTCACGGAGGAATATCGCTGCGAACTCAATATGCGTCACAAAGATGGAACGTGGAAATGGATGCTTGCATCGGGCAAGGTGACTCAACGAGCCTTTGATGGAAAACCACTTCGCATGGTGGGGGTCCATGTGGACATTCATGCGATGAGGTCACTGCAAGCGGAGCTTCAGGTTCTTTCCGAGCGTTATGCTTTCGCAATCGCAGGTACTAGCGATGGAATTTGGGATTGGAAACTTGGAACGGACGAGGTCTGGTACTCGGCTAGGTGTTGGACTCTCCTGGGCTTCCCGGCGAAAGGACCTTTTCCTGCAAGTCACTCGCAGTCCTTTTGGAATCGGGTGCATCCAGACCACAAAAAGCGCGTACAAATTGCCATTCGAGAGCATTTAAGTAACGAAGTGCCATTTGATATCGAATTCCAATTGCGGCTGGTTTCTGGCGAATACGCTTGGTTTCGAGCACGAGGTGCCGCCCAAAAAATCGAGTCCGATACGGCCCTGCGAATGGCCGGCTCCTTGCAAGATATTTCAGAAATCAAGTCCTCCGAGCGAGAACTGCGGGACGCTCAACAACGCTCTCAAGCTGCGAGCGATGCTAAGTCAGAATTTCTTGCCAACATGAGTCATGAAATACGTACACCCATGACAGCCATTCTCGGCTTTACTGACTTGCTCGCTTCTGAAATTGAAAGTGACGCAACCAAACGAGTGGATTACAAGGAATACGTTCAGACGATTCAACGCAATGGCGAGCAGCTACTCAAAATCATCAACGACATTTTAGACATATCCAAAATTGAAGCCGGCAAGATGACCGTTGAGTTGATTCCAACGAGTCCACGTGCTCTTGTCGAAGAGTTGCTCCAGCTGATGCGGGTCAACGCAACTGCAAAGAAGCTCTCACTGAATGCGGTTTTCGAAACCAACCTTCCAACCACCTTGATTACTGACCCGGTGCGGTTACGTCAAATCCTAGTCAACCTAGTTGGGAACGCAATCAAATTCACTGAGGTGGGAGGTGTAGCCATTCATGTGCACTTTGATCAGCCCAACGCGGAATTGCGATTTCGCGTTATCGATACCGGTATCGGAATGACCCAGGAACAATCCAATCGACTATTTGAGCCTTTCACCCAAGCAGACTCGAGCATGACGCGTCGGTTTGGCGGAACTGGCCTCGGGCTCAACATAAGCAAACGCTTCGCAGAGTTTCTCGGCGGTTCTGTCGAGGTTAAAAGTACGCTCGGAAAAGGAAGTGTTTTTGAATTAAAGTTAAACTCGATTGAATGCGAAGGCATCGACGTCGTGCCTCGCGATCCAATTCAGCACAAAGAAACTCTAGTTGGGCATCCTAAGTCGAACCGTCCTTTAAATGGGCTTCGAATCCTCTTCGCAGAAGATGGACCAGACAATCAACTGCTCATCGCACACATTCTACGAAAAGCGGGCGCTAACGTTACAGTGGTTGAAAACGGAAAATTGGCAATCGAAGCCCTAACGGACGACCATTCCCTTTCCGGCAAGCTTTCGGAACCTTCGCCATTTGATCTACTTTTGTCGGACATGCAAATGCCGGAGTTAGACGGTTATTCCACGGCGCGAATGCTAAGACAAAAAGGCTGGCAGCTTCCCATTATCGCGTTGACTGCTCATGCGATGAATTCAGATATGGAGGAATGCCTCGCTGCAGGCTGCAACGACTACGCCACGAAACCGATCGCCAAATCGGATTTGATTGCTGCTTGTGAAAAGTGGATGCGGCAATCCAGCGAGAAGGTAGTGCTTGAAACATTTAAGGAATTGGAATGCCTCGTAGAAGAGCTTTAACCCCACGCTACTCCGGACAAAC